>Ga0208589_1000256_pt1 | contig 25789 bp, 29 predicted proteins | sample NGESurshal092012_2_FD_184486 | JGI IMG/M metagenome (GOLD analysis project Ga0208589, IMG submission 184486) | Arctic peat soil microbial communities from Barrow, Alaska - NGEE Surface sample F53-2 shallow-092012 (SPAdes) | ecosystem: Environmental > Terrestrial > Soil > Wetlands > Peat ...
CTGCACCGGGGAACACTGCACCGGGGAACACTGCACCGGGGAACGCTGCGCGCGGGCTGGGCATCATCTGGCTCATTCCGCCGCGGCCGACCGCGCCCCGTAACGTCCTGATCAGGCGCGCCGATGGCACCCTGACTGTCCGGCCATTCCGCGGACTGCGGCGCCCGCCGCCGAGCCGCAGGTAGCTCTCGCGCCCCGCCGGTCCGCCGCTCCGTCCTGTCCTGGCCGGGGGAGCCTTAGCGAAACGACGTCGTTGGCCCTCCGCTGCCGTCACAACAGCAGGAGATGCCCAGCCACGACGTCGAGCCGCCGCCCGGGCGGGTAGCGGCGCGGGCCCCTGTGACTGCCGGGGCTTCTGAGGCGGCTGGGGCACCCAGGCGAACCCGTCCGAGCGTCATGGACCGGCAGTTGCTGAGGAAACAGCCGCAGCGGATGCACGTCCACGCTGCTGACTGCCTGGGATCACGTACTGCCCCGGATCACGCCATTCGCCCGATAACGGCCGCGAGGCACCGGGGGGTCTGCGCGAAAGGTTGTTTGATGGCCCGGGCTGGAGGTAGGCGATAGAGCGGCGAGCACCGGGCAAGGCCGGGGCCGGTCGTGAACGGAGGAGCGCAATGGTGGACTTCGACAGCCTGAAGAACGACGCGGAGAAGTACGCGCAGGATCATCCGCAGCAGGTCAAGGAGGGGGAGCAGGACGTCGAGAAGAAGCTGGGGCTGGGGGGCCAGGACAGCGGTCAGCAGGGGCAGGACAACGCGGGCGGCGCGCCGGCCAGCGACTCGTCCAACAGCGGCGCGCCGGCCAGCGACTCCGCCGGTCAGGGTCAGTAGGTACGCCAGCGGCGAGCCAGGGCCGAGCCAGGGCGGCCGGGTCGCCGGGAGGCGCGAGATCGTCAGCCCGGCCCCGGGCCGGCCGCCCCCGGGAGCCCTGGACTCGCCCCACCCGCCTCGCCCCGCCGCCCCGGCTCAGCTCCGTGGCGGGCCTGTGCTGTCGCGGACCACGAGCGTCGTCGTCAGCTCGATGTGGTGCGGCTCCCCGCTGGCGGTCGCCGGGTCGGATCGCAGCATGCGGAAGCCGGTCGCGGCCATGGCCGCCAGCGGCTGACGGATGGTGGTCAGGGCGGGCGTGGCCCACGACGCCATCTGGACATCGTCAAACCCGACCACGCTGAGGTCGCCGGGGGCTCGCAGTCCCCGAGCGCCGAGGGCCTGGAGGACGCCGAACGCCTGGCTGTCGCACCCGGCCACGATCGCCGTGGGCGGCTCGGGCAGCGAGAGCAGGCGCTCTGCCTGCGTCCGGCCGCCCGCCGCCGAGAACTCCTCGCGCCGGACCAGCTCCTCGTCGGCGGGCAGCGCGGCGGCCTGCAGGGCGGCGCGGTAGCCCGCCATCCGGGCCCGGCTCGACCAGAAACCCTCCGGGCCGCCGATGGCGGCGATGCGGCGGTGGCCTAGCTCGATCAGGTGCCGGGTCGCGGTCATGCCGCCCTGCCAGTTTGTGGTCCCGACCGACCGGACGCTCTCGTGCGGCTCCTCGGGCGGGTCGATCAGGATCAGCGGAATCTGCGCGGCCGCCATCCGCTGCAGTTCCCGGCTGCCCGGCAGGTGCAGGACGCACAGCGCCCCGTCGGTCCCGCGCGCCGCCGCCCGGTCGAACCAGCGGGTGAACTCCTCGGGGGAGTCGACGGTAGTCACGACCACGCTGACGCCCGCCTCCGACGCGGCCTCGACCGTCCCGCGGATCAGCTCCTCCGCCCACGGGCCGTGCAGGCTGGCCATCAGCAGGTCGACGACCCCGAAGCCGAGCCGGGACGCGACCTGGTATCCGTGCTGCCGGAGCAGGCCGGCGATGCGGATCCGGGTCGGCGCGGCCACGTCAGTGCGGCCGTTAAGGACCTTCGACACGGCCGAGACCGAGACCCCCGCCTCGGCCGCGATGCGGACCAGCGTCCTACGCGGAGTGTCGCGGTGCCCACTGCGGCGGGTGTCGCGGACCACTGGCAGCTCCTTTTCGAAAAACTCGATCGCTCCGGGTCCTCCGACCTCCCGGCCGACCAACTGACCGGTCAGCCGAGATGGCCATGCTTGTCCCTATTGACCAGGCTACGCCGTCGAGTCTAGCCTGTTGGGTAACAGCGAATTGTTTTCGAAAAATATTAGCTGCCGTCTCCCGGCGGCTCGCGCGAGGAGCTGAGAAGCGTGACTACTGCCAACCCGCCGGCCCTCCAGCTCTATACCGTCCGCGAGGAGCTGGGGCCCGACCGCAAGGGCGTCCTGGCGCAGATCGCCGCGTTCGGCTACGGGGCGGTGGAGCCGTTCAACATTCTCAGCGACACCGCCGGGCTGGCGGCCGACCTGGGCGCCGCCGGGCTGACCGTCTGCAGCGTGCACGCCACCCCGTCCGGTGACCAGGCCGACGCCATCGCGGCCGCGGCCCGGACGCTCGGCGCCGACACCGTCATCGTCCCCCACATGCCGCCGGAAAGGTTCGCCGACCCCGACAGCGTGCAGGCCCTGGCGGGGGAGCTCAACGCCATGGCGAGCCGGAGCGCCGGCCAGGGACTGCGCCTGGGCTATCACAACCATGACTTCGAGCTCTCCTCGCTCATCGGCGGCCGTCCCGCCCTGGAGGTGCTCGCGGACGCGCTCGACGACTCGGTGATCCTGGAGGTCGACACGTACTGGGCGGCGGTGGGCGGCCAGGACGTGCCCGCGCTGCTGGGCCGGCTGGGCGAGCGGGTTCGCTACCTGCACGTCAAGGACGGCCCGGTGCACGACCGGGACGACTTCCTGACCGCCGTCGGTTCCGGGCGGATGCCGGTGGCCGACATCCTGGCCGCGAGTCCGTCCGCGGAGTGGCACGTGGTCGAGCTGGATCGCTGCGCGACTGACATGCTGACGGCCGTCGGCGACAGCCTGGCCTGGCTGGTCGCCAATGGCCTGGCCGAGCCCGCCCCCCGGCCGCGGACATGACCGCGGCCCGGGCCGAGCCGGTCCGCGGCGAGCCGGTCGGCGTCGCCGTCGTCGGCTGCGGCACCATCAGCAACGAGTACCTGCGCAACCTCACCTCCTTTCCCGACCTGCGGGTGCTGTTCTGCGCCGACATCGACCTCGAGCGGGCCAAGGCGCAGGCTGACACCTACGGCGTGCCCGCCTCCGGGAGCACGGCGCAGGCGCTCGAGCACCCGGACGTGGAGCTGGTCGTCAACCTGACCCTGCCCGCCACCCACGCCGCGGTGGCGCAGGCGGCCATCGCGGCGGGCAAGAGCGTCTGGATGGAGAAGCCGCTCGCGCTCGATACCGGCAGCGCCCGCGTCGTGCTCGCCGCGGCGGCCGGGCGCGGCCTGCTCGTGGGCTGCGCGCCCGACACCATGCTCGGCGCCGGGCTGCAGACGGCCCGGCGGGTCATCGAGGCGGGCACCATCGGCGAGCCGCAGACGGCACTGGCCCTGCTGCAGGGTCCCGGCCCCGAGGGCTGGCACCCGGCTCCGGAGTTCCTGTTCCAGCCCGGCGCCGGCCCGCTGTTCGACATGGGGCCCTACTACCTGTCCGCGCTGGCCACGCTGTTCGGGCCAGCCGATCAGGTGGCGGCCCTGGGCCGCCGGGCCCGCGACACCAGGACCATCGGCAGCGGGCCGCGCGCCGGGACCGTGTTCGGAGTCGAGGTGCCGACGCACGTGGCCGCGCTGATCGGCTACGTCGGCGGCCAGGCCGCCACCGTGGTGCTGAGCTTCGACTCGGCGCTGCGCCGCCACGGGTTCATCGAGATCAGCGGGACCGATGCGACGCTGGCGCTGCCCGACCCCAACCGGTTCGACGGCGAGATCCGCGTGCGGGCCGCGGGCGCCGGCCCAGGCGACGACTGGACCGTCATCCCGGCCGCCGGGGCTACCGCCGGGCGCGGCCTCGGCGTCCTGGACATGGCCCGCGCCCTGCGCTGCGGGGGCGGCACCGCGCTGCGGGCCTCCGGCGAGATGGCGCTGCATGTCCTGGACACCATGGAGGCCATCGGGCGGTCCGTCGGCGACGGCAGGTTCCAGGCCGTGGGGACCACTTTCACCGTGCCCGGCGCGCTGACGGCAGACTGGGATCCGCACGTCCGCACCCTCGCCTGAGCGACCAGACTGGAGGGGTGACAGTGGAGGGCACACCAGCAGAAAACCCGGCGGTAACGGCCGCGGGGCGCCGGCGGCCGACCCTCGGTGTCGGCATGGTCGGGTACGCCTTCATGGGCGCGGCGCACTCGCAGGCCTGGCGGAACGCGGCGCACGCGTTCGACCTGCCGCTGCAGCCCAGCCTGGTCGCGCTGTGCGGGCGGGACGCCGCCGCGGCGCAGGACGCGGCGCAGCGCCTCGGCTGGGCCGCGGCGGAGACCGACTGGCGGGCCCTGATCAGCCGGGACGACGTGCAGCTCGTCGACATCTGCGCGCCGGGCGACCTGCACGCGCAGATCGCCATCGCCGCGCTCGAGGCCGGCAAGCACGTGCTGTGCGAGAAGCCGCTGGCCAGTACCGAGGCCGAGGCCGAGGCCATGGTCGCCGCGGCCGGCCGGGCCAGCGCCCGCGGCGTCCGCGCGATGACCGGCTTCAACTACCGTCGCGTCCCGGCGCTCGCGCTGGCCCGGCGGCTGGTGCGCGACGGGCGGATCGGCCGGCTTCGCCACGTGCGGGCCAGTTACCTGCAGGACTGGCTGGTCGACCCGGCGTTCCCGCTGACCTGGCGGCTGCAGCGCGAGCAGGCCGGCTCGGGCGCGCTGGGCGACCTGGGCTCGCACATCGTGGACCTGGCCCAGTACCTGACGGGCGAGCTGATCAGCGGGGTCTCGGCTATGACCGCCACCTTCATCGGCGAGCGCCCGCTGCCCGGTACCGCGGCGGGCGAGGCCGGCACCGGGCCGGTGACCGTGGATGACGCGGCCGTGTTCACCGCGCGCCTGGCGTCCGGGGCGCTGGCCTCGTTCGAGGCGACCCGCTTCGCGTCCGGCCGCAAGAACGAGCTGCGGATCGAGCTCAACGGCGACCGCGGCAGCCTCGCCTTTAACCTCGAGCGGCTGAACGAGCTGCAGTTCCACGACCACACCCAGGACGCTGCGGTGGCCGGCTTCCAGACCATTCTGGTCACCGAGCCCGGCCATCCGTACCTGTCCGGCTGGTGGCCGCCCGGTCACGTCCTCGGCTGGGACGTCACCTTCACCCACGAGGTCGCGGACCTGGTCACCGCCATCGCCAAGGGCGCAGATCCCGCCCCGTCGTTCGCGGACGGCCTGCAGGTGCAGCGGGTCCTGGCCGCCGTGGAGCGCAGCGCGGCCCGCGACTCCGCCTGGACCCCCGTGGCGCCTCCCGCGTCATCCCCGCCGCCGGAGACCTGAAGTCAGCCCAACCCCGAGGGAGCCACAGATGTCTCGACCGTTCACCTTGTTCACCGGGCAGTGGGCCGACCTGCCGCTGGAGGAAGTCTGCCGGCTGGCCCGCGAGTGGGGCTATGACGGCCTCGAGCTCGCCTGCTGGGGCGATCACTTCGAGGTCGGCCGGGCGCTGCACGAGGAGGGCTACCTGGCCGCACGGCACGCCCTGCTGGAGAAGTACGACCTGCGCTGCTGGGCCATCTCGAACCACCTCGTCGGCCAGGCCGTGTGCGACCACCCGATCGACGCGCGGCACCGGGACATCCTGCCCGCCCGCATCTGGGGCGACGGCGAGCCCGAGGGCGTCCGGCAGCGGGCCGCCGCCGAGATCGCCGACACCGCGCGCGCCGCCGCCGCCTTCGGGGTGCAGACAGTGGTGGGATTCACCGGCTCGTCGATCTGGTACACCGTGGCCATGTTCCCGCCGACGCCGGAGTCCATGATCGAGGCGGGCTACGCGGACTTTGCGCGGCGGTGGAACCCGATCCTGGACGTCTTCGACGCGGAGGGGGTGCGCTTCGCGCACGAGGTTCACCCCAGCGAGATCGCCTACGACTTCTGGACCACGAAGCGCGCGCTGCAGGCCGTGGACAATCGCCCGGCGTTCGGGCTGAACTTCGACCCCAGCCACTTCGTGTGGCAGGACCTCGACCCGGTAGCGTTCCTGGCCGAGTACCCCGACAAGATCTACCACGTGGACTGCAAGGAGGCCCGCAAGCGGCTCGACGGGCGCAACGGCCGCCTCGGCTCGCACCTGCCCTGGGGCGACCCGCGGCGCGGCTGGGACTTCGTCTCCGCGGGCCGCGGCGACATCGCCTGGGAGGACATCTTCCGCATGCTGAACTCGATCGGCTATCGCGGCCCGATTTCGGTCGAGTGGGAGGACGCGGGCATGGACCGGCTGGCCGGGGCGCCCGAGGCGCTGGCCTACCTGCGCCGGTTCGACCTCGAGCCGCCCCAGTCCTCCTTCGACGCCGCCTTCAGCTCCGAGAGGTCCTGACCGGCGCCCTGGTGAAGACGTCTATCGAGATCGGCCAGGAGGCCTTAGCGATAGCCGCCGAGGTTCTGGGGACCAAGACTGACGAGGACACCGTGAACGCCGCCCTGCGGGAAGTGGCACAGCAGCTGGTACGGCTGCGAGCGCTGGCTAGGCTCGGTGAGATGGCCGATCCCGGTGACTTTGATGAGTTCGTCGCCAATGAGGCGTCCGACCGCAAGTGACCCGGCTCCGCACGCCTGCCCGGAAGGAGCAGCACCCGCCCGGAGCCTGATCATCGAGGCTTGCCGCTGGGTCACACGGGGTCGACAACGCGGCCGGCGAGATCGGCCAGGTCGGTCACGCTGACGTCGAACTGGTCGTCGGGCGCGGGGACCCCCTCGCCGGGCCGGCTCACGTAGGCGGTGCGCATCCCGTGCGCGGCGGCGGCGCGCAGGTCCCAGGGGTGCGCGGCCACCATCATGGTCTGCCGCGGGTCCAGGTCGAGCAGGTCCAGGGCCATCCGGTAGACGGCCGGGTCAGGCTTGCACGTCCGGGCCAGCTCGGCGGACAGCACGCAGTGCCAGGCCAGGCCGCCGGCGGCGGACATGTCGGTCAGCTGGGCCAGGTCGGCGTTCGACAGGGCCACGACCGTGAACGCCCCCGCCAGGGTGCGCAGGGCGGCGGGGGAGTCGGGCCAGGGCCGGAGCCGGTGGCCCGCCAGGGCCAGGTCGTCGACGACCTCCCGGGCTAGCCCGTCGGCGTCGGCGGCCGCGGCCTCGTGCAGCGCGGCCCGGCGCAGGGCGTCGTTGGATCGCCACGGCATCTCGCCCGCCGCCACCTGGCCGGTCAGCGCGTCGGCCCGGCGTGACCAGTCCCGGGCCAGCCCTGGCCCGCGGCCCGGGTCGGCTCCCTGGGCGGCCAGCGCCGCCGACGTCTCGGCGCTGATCGACCCGGCCTCGTCCACTACCGTGCCCAGGACGTCGAACACCAGCGTCCGGATCCCGGCCGGCCGGGCCGGGCCACCGGGGCTGGCCGTCACCGGCTGCCTTCCGTCCGCGCGTCCAGGTACTGGAGCAGGTCGTGGGCGGCGAGCTCGACGTCCTTGTGCCGCCATTCCGCGGCGCGGTACTGACAGGCGATCAGGCCCATGCGGTGCAGGCGGCGGAAGTCCCCGAAGACGAACGCGTACCGGGCCTTGGTCTGGTCGCTGGCCCCGTCGGTGAGCCCGAGATGCCACCGGGCGTACTCGTCCCAGGAATGCGGCTTCAGGTAGTCGTTCTCCTGCTCGGCGGCGGGCTGGACCTTCCCCCAGTCGCTGGTGAGCACGTACTGGCGCTTGTCGATCAGCCGCCGCGCGAACGCGACCGCCTCCTGGTTGACGGAGTACGAAGCCATCCCGCCATTGTGCCCGCCCCGGGCTCAGCGATGGGCCTCCTGGTCCAGTTAGCGGAGGCTGACCAGCTCGGTCACCTCGTCGGCGGGCAGCCGCTCCTGCGTGACGGCCGTGACCTCCAGCTCGGTCAGGTCCACCGCGCCGCCGTAGGTGGACAGGAACGCGGTATCGGCCGCGTCGCGCCCCGTGGCGATCCGGACCAGGCTGGCCCGCGGGGCAAGCAGGGTGGCATCCACGACCCGCCACTGGCCGCCCACCAGCGCCTCGGCCACGGCGTGGAAGTCCATGGGCTCCAGGCCCGGGGCGTAGACGGCGGCCATCCGGGCCGGGATGTCCAGGGCGCGCAGCAGCGCGATGACCAGGTGGGCGTAGTCGCGGCACACGCCCTGGCGCAGCAGCAGGGTCTCCACCGCGCCATCGGTGGGCCTGCTGCTGCCGGGCAGGTAGCTCAGCCGGGTCCCGACCCAGGAGGAGACGGCGGCGAGCAGTTCCGGGCCCGCGGCCAGCCCCGCGAACTCCGCCCGCGCCACCGCGGCCAGCCGGTCCGACTCGGCGTACCGGCTCGGCCGGACGAACGTGATGCGGTCAGCCTCCGTTACTTCCGGGGGTTCGGCGCTGCCGCGGACGGCCGCCTGGTAGTCGACGGTCAGCTGCCCGGCGTCGCAGCGCAGCAGGTAGGCCCGGCCGCCGCCGGGCATGGCGATCTCGGTCAGCTTGGCCGGCTCGCCGTCCAGCGAGGCGGACAGAGTCTCCTCCAGCTGCGCCCCGGCCAGGGCGGAGACGGCGACCTGGAATACCGCCTCGAATGGCTGCCGCGCCTCCAGGACGATGCGGGCCTCGACCCGGCGGCTGGGCTCCTCGCTCATGCGATCAGTATGGCGGCCTGCCTGACCGCCGGGTTGTTACCGGACGGCCAGCGGGAGGCCGGTCGAGGCGTCCAGGAGGACGCGCTGGCCTAGCGGGGCCGTCAGGGTGACGGTGGCCTGGTACAGCGTCTCGCGACGGGGGCCATACCCGGTCCCGGTGACTTGGGCCGCCACGATCACGGCGCCGGCAGCCTGGACTGCGGCAATGTGCGGGTGGCTGTCGCCTGGCGGTGTCACCAGCCGGATGGTGATGCGCCGCGGGTCACGTCGGTCGGCCCTGGCGCTGGCTAGCGGAGCGTAGCGGGGATCGGGCTGCTGGCGCAGCAGGAAGCGCGGCAGCGCGGTGACCATGGCGGGCGCGATGGCGATCTCGTCGATGTCATCCTGGTAGCCCGCCGCGGTGAACTGCCACGCTGGCACCGTCGCCAGGCCCCGGCTGGTCGCGACGGTGACGGTCATCATGGCGGCGCTGGTGACGGTGCATCCGGCGATGAGAAGGGCTCCCGCGGCCAGCGAGACGGCGGCCGCTGCCGCGGCCAGCAGGTTCCGGTGTTGCTTGCCGGTCAGACGCGCCGCGGCGTGCGCCGGTTTCCTGCGGCCGCACGATTTCCTCGCGGGCGGAAACGTGTCCGGCTCCGTGCGGGTGCTCCAGCCAGCCGGATCCGGGTCAGGAGCGGACTTAGGCTAAGCCGATGGTCAATTCGCGCTCACCGGGCACGGGGGGAGCCACCGCGGCTCCGCCGCTGCCCCTGGCCGGGATCCGCGTCATCGAGGTCGGCAGCTTCGTCGCCGTGCCGTCCGCCGGGCTGACGCTGCGGCAGCTCGGCGCGCGCGTGATCCGGGTGGACCCGGTCGGGGGCGCGCCCGACGTTGGCCGCTGGCCGCTGGGGCGGGACGGCCGGAGCCTGTACTGGGCGGGGCTCAACCGCGGCAAGGAATCTGTCGTGCTCGACCTGGCCGCCGCCCGCGGGCAGGAGCTCCTCCGGCGCCTGGTCGCCGCGGGCGGACCCGGCGGCGGCATCCTGCTGTCGAACGTGGCCGGCCAGCCGTGGCTGGCCGATGCGGTGCTGCGCCGCGGCCGGCCGGACCTGATCTACGCCCAGGTCCTGGGACGGCCCGGCGGGGCATCGGCCGTCGACTACACGATTAACGCCGCCTCGGGGCTGGCCCACGCGACCGGGCCGGCGGCCGGCCCGGGGCCGGTCAACGGCACGCTGCCGGCCTGGGACCTGCTCGCCGGCAGCTACACCGCGTCTGCCGTCCTGGCCGCGCTGCGGCGGCGCGACAGCTCCGGTCACGGTGCGTTCCTGCAGATCTCGCTGGAGGACGTGGCGATGGCCACGCTGACGACGCTCGGGTTCCTGCCCGAGGCCCACCTGACCGGGTCCAGCCGGCCGCCGCTGGGCAATCACGTCTACGGGACCTTCGGCGTCGACCTGCCGCTGGCCGACGGCACCTCCGTCATGCTCGTGGCGCTCACTCCGCGGCACTGGCGCTCGCTGGTGCAGGTGACCGGCACCGGCCGCGCCGTCGGCGCGCTCGAGGCCGCGCTGGAGGCGGACTTCTCCCGCGAGGGCGATCGCTACACCCACCGCCACGTGCTCGTGGCGCTGCTGCGGCCGTGGTTCGAGGCCAGGAACCTGGAGGAGGTAGCGGCGGCGCTGCGCGGGTCGCCGGTGCTGTGGAGCCCGTTCCGCCGGTTCACCGATGTCGTCGCGGAACTCGTCGCGGCGCCGGGCTCGTCGGTCGTCACCGAGATCACCGAGGACGGCCTCGGCGAGGTCCTGGCCACGACGGGCCCGGTGCGGGGGATGACCGGCACTGGCGCCGCGATGTGGCCAGGTGCGGCGGGGCCGGGGGCGGAGCCGGGCGCGGCGGGGCCGGGCGTGGCGGCCGAGCCGGGCGTGGGGCCGGGCGCGGGGCCGGGCGTGGCGGCCGGGCCGGGCGCGGCGCCGCGGCTGGGCCAGGACACCGACGCCGTGCTGGCGGAACTGCTTGACGGCGAGGAGCCGTCGTCCGCTTGACGGTGCCCCCTTGACGATGCCGGTTTGGGGGGTGCTCGTTTGGGCGGTACCGGGCTTGCGGTCGCTGGAGCTGGTAGTTCGTGCTCCGCCGAAACTCGGCCGCTCATGATCACTACCGTTTTGTGGCGCTCCGCGCCTCGGAACGGTAGTGATCATGAGCGGAGAAGCAGAGCGCAGGCGCAGGGCAACAGTCCACAGATGACTGGAGTGACGGCCACCGTCCACAGGCCAGGTTCAGCAGGCGACATGGCGATAGCCGCGCAGCCACGCTGGCTGACATGGGCCTCAGCCTTCCGCCGGACTGCCAGGAGCTCCTCAGCCGCCAGTCCGGCGTCATCTCGCGTGAGCAGGCAGTGCACGGCGGCATAGCCGTGGCCGCCATCCGCAACCAGCTGCGCTCCGGCCGGTGGCAGCGCCTGCAGGCTGGCGTGTACGCCATCTTCACGGGCGTCCCCAGCCGTGATGCTGAGCTATGGGCCGTCGTGCTGCGCGCAGGCTCGGGCGCAGCCCTGAGCCATGAGACCGCGGCGGAGCTGCACGGCATGGCCAGCTATCGCGGCCAGGCGACCCACGTCACCGTGCCGGCCACCCGGCATCCCGTGCCGATCCGCGGCGCGGTCATCCATCTGTCCGGCCGGCTGGATCAGGCCAGGCATCCCGTCATGCTGCCGCCGAGGACGCGGGTCGAGGACACAGTGATTGACCTGACGCAGGCGGCGGCCAGCTTCGACGACGCGTTCGGCTGGCTGTGCTGCGGCGTCGGCCGGCGGCTGACGACAGCGGCCCGATTGCAGGCCGCGCTGGATGCCCGGCCGAAGGTCCGCTGGCGAGCCGGCCTCACGGCCGTACTCAGCGACATCGGCTCCGGGGTGACTTCCGGCCTCGAGTACCGCTACGTCACTGGTGTGGAACGGGCTCACGGCATGCCGCCCGCACGCCGGCAGGCCAAGGTCGTGCTCGGCCTGCGGACCCGCTACGTGGACAACCTGTACGAGGACGCCGGCCTGGCCGTCGAGCTCGACGGCCAGGCCGCCCACTCCATCGAGGACCGCTGGTCGGACATGCACCGGGACAACGCGCACGCCACCGCGGGCCTCATCACGTTGCGCTACAACTGGGCGGACGTGACCCTGCGACCGTGCCAGGTCGCCGGCCAGGTCGCCGACGTGCTGCGACAGCGCGGCCGGCCCGTCCGGGTGCGACGCTGCGGGCCCGGCTGTGCAGTGAATGTGACCAGGTCCGCATGATCACTGCCGTTTGCCGCACGCAAGGATGGTGTCAGGGGCGCCGGTAGCGCAGGACGGCGATGGGCGTGAAGATGAGGAGCAGCCCGGCGGACCACGCGATCGCCAGGGCGACGTCGCTGCCGGAACCCGCGAGCGCCGCCCGGACGGCGTCGACCATGGGCGTGATCGGCTGGTAGCGGGCGAACGGCTGGAGCCACCCCGGCATGGAGCCCACCGGGACATAGGTCGCGGACAGGAACGCGAGGATGAACGCGATGAGCGACATGCCCTGGGCCGCCTCGGCGTTCGGCGCCAGCAGCCCGATGACCATGAACACCACCGTGAACACCAGGCCGTAGAGCAGGCACAGGCCGAGAGCGGCCAGGCCATCCAGGGTGCTGCCGGTCAGCCGGAAGCCGAACGCGAAGCCGAGCCCGGCGGTGAACACGATCGACCAGGCGTTCGTCGTGAAGTCCGCCAGCGTCCGGCCGGCGACGATCGAGTACCGGGGGATCGGCAGCGAGAGCAGCCGGTCGGTGAACCCCTCGGCCCGGTCCTGGGCCACCGCCACGGCGATGCCGCCACCGCTGAACAAGACGATGGTGGCGACGTAGCCGGGCACGAGATAGTTGACGTAGGTGGTCCCGCCGGCGTGGATGGCGCCGCCGAACACGAAGCGGAAGCTGAACAGGAACAGCCCGGCCTGGACCATGCCCATGACGAACAGGCCAGGGGTCCGGAAGTACTTGCGCAGCGTCCGGCGGGCCACCTCCCGGGCCGCCCCGGCCGCCCGGGGCGGCCCGGCCGGGATCGCGATCGCTGATGTCATCGGGGGATTCCCTCTCTGTAGCAGGCGGTGGCGTTGGGTTCGGTGGTCTCGTGCCCGGCGCTTTCCGGCCCGGTGGCGGTGGGCGGCGCGGCGGCCTCTCCGGTGAGGGCCAGGAACACCTCATCCAGCGTCGGCCGCCGCAGGCCGATCTCCTCGACCGCGATCCCGGCCTCCGCCAGGTCGCGGATCACCCGGCCGAGATCCGCCGCTCCGTCAGCTGTCCGGGCCCGGGCGTGCCGTCCGCCGGCGTCGAGCGCCGGCGTGCTCCCGGCGCGGTGCGCCAGGATGCGCTCCGCCGCGCCCAGCAACGCCGGGTCGGCCACGGCGACCTCGATGACGTCCCGGCCGACGCTGGCCTTGAGCTCGGGCAGCGTGCCCGAGGCGATGGCCCGGCCGTGGTCGATCACCACGACGTGGTCGGCCAGCTCGTCGGCCTCGTCCAGATAGTGCGTGGTGAGCAGGACATCGGTGCCGCCGGCCACCAGGCGGCGTACCGCGTCCCACACCTCGGCCCGGCTCGCGGGGTCCAGCCCGGTCGTCGGCTCATCCAGCAGCAGCAGCCGCGGCGCGCCGACCAGGCTGGCGCCGAGGTCGAGCCGCCGCCGCTGCCCGCCCGAGTAGGTCCCGCAGCGCCGGTCGGCCACCTCGCCCAGGCTGAGCTGGTCGATCACCGCCGCTGCGGCCCGCCGCGCGGCGTCCCGGCGGTGGCCGAAGAGCCGGGCGGTCATCTCCAGGTTCTCCCGCCCGGTCATCGCCGGCTCGACCGCGGCGAACTGCCCGGCCAGTCCGATGTCCCGGCGCACCGCCAGCGGATCGCGGGCGACATTGACGCCCCGGACCCGCAGCTCACCGCTGGCGGGCCGGAGCAGCGTGGCGACCGTGCGCACGAACGTGGTCTTGCCCGCGCCGTTGCGCCCGAGGATGGCCAGCACCTCGCCTGGCGGGGCGACCAGGTCCAGGCCGTCCAGGGCCGTGACCTTGCCGAACCGGACGGTGACGCCGCGAGCCTCCAGGAGCGGCGTGCCGGTGGCACCGATAGTCATCTCGTTGCTCGCCCTTCGGTTTGACTGCCGAGTCGGCGGCCGGATGGCCGCTGTAGTGTTCTGGACACTAGTAAATAAGAGACTTAAAGTAAAGAGACTAGTTACTAGTAAACTATTAGTCACGTTCAGCAACTAGTGCCCGGAGAACTAGTAGAGTGCTGATCGTGGAGCCCACGATGCGCCGGTCGCCGATTGCCCTGGTCGTGCTGAGCCTGCTCAGGTCCGCGCCGCTGCATCCCTACGGCATGCAGCGGCTCATCCGGCAGTGGGGCAAGGATCAGGTGGTCAACGTCGGGCAGCGGGCCAACCTGTACAAGACGATCAGGCGGCTGAACGAGGCCGGGCTGATCGCGGTCCGGCAGACCGAGCGGGATCAGCAGTACCCCGAGCGCACCGTGTACGAGCTGACCGACGAGGGCCGCCGGGAGGGGGCGCAGTGGCTGGCCGAGATGCTGGCCACGCCCCGCAACGAGTTCCCCGAGTTCCCCGCCGCCCTGTCCTTCGTCATGCTGCTGGCGCCCGAGCAGGCGCTGGCCGTGCTCGGCCAGCGCGCGACCGCGGTCCGCGCGGACCTGGACCGGATCGAGGCCGGCCTGGCGACCTACGCGGCCACCTTGCCGCGGGTGACGATGATCGAGGACGAGTACCAGCGCGCGATGCTCGCGGCCGAGCTGGGCTGGCTGGACGGCGTGCTCGACGATCTCCGGACCGGCGCCCTGACCTGGAGCGAAGAAAGCCTGGCCGAACTGGCGGGGAGCGAGCTGGCGGAGTCCTCGGCGCCGCCCGACTAGCGTCAGCGCACTGCGACGCTGGCCGCCGGCGACGAGCGCCGCTGACTCATGCGTCGCCGGGCAGGTCCCGGATCATCTCGATGATCTCGGCTGGCCCGTAGCCCTGCCGGGCGGGGACGGACTGCTGGCCGGAGCGACATCGCGAACTCTCCGGACGTCAACTACTCGGCCGCTCTCCTGCCTGCCCGCCGCGGGCGGCCATGATGTCGTCGCTGACCGGCTCGTCGGCCAGGTATGGCGGGGCCGGCTCGTACTGGAGGTACCGGCGGACCTGGCGCGCGTGATCGCGGCCGTGCAGGGCTCCCACGAGCCACAGCGCCATGTCGATGCCGGCCGAGACGCCCTGGCTGGTGACCAGGCTGCCGTCGACGACGTAGCGGGCGTCGCGGATCACGGTGATATCACCGCGTTCCTGCAGGGTGTCCTCGAAGGCGAAGTGGGTGGCGACCCGGCGGCCGCGGGCGGGGCCGGCCTCGTGCAGGAGCAGGGCACCGGTGCAGACGCTGGTCGTCCAGGCGGCGGTCGCGGATACGGCGCGGATCCAGCCGGTGATCGCCGGGCTGGACACCTCGCGGCGGGTGCCCGTGCCGCCCGGCACCAGCAGCACGTCCAGTGCCGGATGGTCGCCGAGGGTGTGGTCGGGCAGCACGCGCAGGCCCTTGGCGCACCGGACCGGGTCGTTGCCCTCGGCGATGAGCACCGCGGTGTCGGCGTCGTCGCGCAGCATGCGGGAGGTGGTAAACACCTCCCACGGCCCGATGAAGTCCAGCTCTTCCGCGCCATCGAAGATCAGCAGTCCGTACGTTGTCACGTGAGCTCCCTGGTTGACCGGAACCGGGTCCGGTAGTCGGCTGGCGCGATCCTGGCGTGCCGGTGAAAGGCCCGGCGAAGCGTCTCCGCGGTGCCGAAGCCGCAGCGCCGCGCGATGGTGTCGACCGGGTCGTCGGTGCCCGTGAGCGCGCGCTGCGCTGCCTCGATCCGGACGCGCTCGACGTAGGCCGCAGGCGGGGTGCCGACCTCGGCGGTGAACCGGCGCTGCAGGTGCCGCGGGCTCAGGCCAGCCTGGCCGGCCAGGTCCTCGATGCCGTGCCTGGCGCCGGGATCGGCGTGAATGGCCGATACGGCCGCGCGGATCGGGTCGGTTCGCGGCTGCGCCGACCACAGCGGCACGCTGAACTGGGACTGGCTGCCGGGGCGGCGCAGGAACATGACCATCTCCTGGGCCACCTGGTGCGCGATGTCGCGGCCCAGGTCCTCCTCGACCAGCGCCAGCGAGAGGTCCATCCCGGCCGTCACGCCGGCCGACGTCCAGACCCTGCCGTCGCGGATGAAGATCGGATCGCAGTCGACGCGCAGGTCGGGATGCTGGCGGGTGAGCTGCTCGGCGCGGCCCCAGTGGGTCGTGACCGTGCGCCCGGCGATGAGCCCGGCCGCGGCCAGCAGGAACACTCCGCTGCAGACCGAGGTGACGCGCCGGGCGCCCGTCCCGGCCGCCGCGATCCAGTTCACCAGCCGCTCATCGTGACACGCCTGGTCGACGCCGGCTCCTCCGGCAATGACCAGCGTGTCGACGCCGTCAGGGCCGCTGTCCTGGACGCCGCCGGCCGCGTGCACCGGCAGGCCGCTGGCGGACCGGACCAGGCCCGCGCTGGCGGCCACGACTTCGCAGGCGTAACCGCCGCCGAGCCCGGCCGCACAGCTGAACACCTCATGCGGGCCGACCATGTCGAGCGGCTGGAAGCCATCGAAGATGACAAAGACGGTCCTGAGCTGTTCCACGCCTCTACCGTGCCGGGCGCCGGGCGATGGCGTCAACGACGCCTACCCCACGTTTTACGCCATCGCGTGACCAGTCACGGCGGGGGCGTAGGCGAGATGGACGACTCCGTTGCTGTAGGCCTCGGATCCGGCCAGGGCGAGCTTCGTGGCCGGGCCGCTGTCGGCGAGCAGCCGCTGGCCGGCGCCGCGCGCCACCGGATAGACGAACAGGTGCAGCTCGTCGACCAGGCCGTCGGCGAGCATCGCCCGGACCAGCGTGCCGCTGCCGCTGACGTAGATGTCGCCGTCGACCTTGTCCTTGAGGTCACCGATGGCGTCCGCGCGGTAGGGGCCAAGGATGGCGGAGTTGTTCCACTCCGCGGTCTCCAGCGAGCCGGAGACGACGTACTTGGGCGACTCGTTAAAGAACGGCGCGCCCGGGTCCTCCTCGGCGGTCCGGGCGGACCACGCCGGGGCAAACATCTCGAATGTCCGGCGTCCCAGCAAGATCGCCTGGCACGTCCCCGTGATCGCGCCGATGGCCTCGCCCATCCTGGGATCGAACCCGAACTCGAACGTCCAGGACGGGTCCTCGAAGACACCATCCAGGGCGATGAACTCATGCACTTTGATCGCGCCCACGGTCATCAACTCCCTGCTCTGTGCAGAGCTGCCTGCCCTGCACACCTCAGACGGGGCTCTCGCGGCAAACTCATCGGCGCTCCCGACCTGGCTACACCTACTGCCGACGAATCAACGACCCTGGACACTAGCATGCGAGCCACTATACTGTCTTGCGGTATATCGCAGTGGGGTATATCGTAGTGCGTAGTAATGAGCCGAGGGGCAATGTCCGAGCGGGCGGCAGGAGCAGGAGGACGACATGACGGACCGACTGGATCGCTGGGCTGATCCGCCGCTGCTGGTGCTGGCCAGCCTGGCCGGGGAGCCGAAGCACGGATACGCCATCACGCAGGACGTGGCGGACACCATGGGCGTGCGGCTGAGCGCCGGCACCCTGTACGCGGTGATCTCCAGGCTGGAGTCCCGGGGCCTGATCGAGCCACTGGAATCGGAGGACCGGCGCCGCCCGTACCGCCTCACGGCGGCCGGCGCGCACGCGCTCGCGGTGCAGTCCGAGCGAATGAATCAGGTCGCGTTCGTGGCGCGGGAACGGCTGCGCGCGCACTACGGCCTGGCCGGCGCATGAGCGCCCGGCCGCCGCAGTCCGGCCCGCCGGAGGACATGCTGCCGCAGGCCAGGGCGCCGCAGGGCGGCAGGCTGGCCCGGGCGGCGCTCTCGCTGTACCCGGCCGCCTGGCGGGCCCGGTACGGCGAGGAGGTCCACGCCCTGCTGGATGATTCCGGCACGGACCTGCGCACCGTCGCCAGCCTGGCCGGGCAGGCGGTGCCCGCGTGGGTCTGGCCGGCCCGGCATCTCTACGACCGGCCCGCGCGGATGCGTGCCAGCCTGGCCACGGTGCTGGTGGCGTGGACGGCGCTGGCGGGCCTGGCGCTGGTCTTCGGGCAGCTCACCCAGGCCCAGGGCTTCCGGCCGGCCGGGCATCCGATCGTCGCGTGGTCGTACTGGGTCTTCGACGGGGCCGTTCTGGTCTCGGTGCTCGCCGCCGCCGCCGGCGGCGCGCCCCTGTGGCTGCTGATGCTGCGCCGGGCGCTGCGCGAGCACCGGGGACGTGACATTGCCTACCTGCTGGCGCCGGTCGTCGTGCCCGTCGGGTACCTCGCGACGCTGGTCGTCACCCTCGGGCTCGTCCGGCACCCGCACGGCGCCGGGCCGTGGTGGTTCCTGGCCTTCGTGGTCGGCGGTTTCGCCGCCGGCGGCCTGTTCGCTGCGGGGCCCGGGCTGGCGCTGCGCCGGCTCAGCCCGCGCGGGCCGGCCGTCGGGCTGGCCATCCGTGCCGCCGCCGTCGCGGCCGCCGCCATGGGGCTGGCGGGGGCGGCCAGCATCGTCGCCGCCGTCGGCCTCTACCTGTGGGCCCCGAGCTACGCCGGCTACCACCAGGGCTGGCCCCTCGGGATCTACCTGCCGATGGTCGCGCTCGCGGCCGCAGTGGCCGCCGTCAGTGCCGGGCGCGGAATCCGGGCCTCGCGGTCAGCAGCGGCTGCCTGACGTGCCGGGGGCCGTCATGCACCGGCATGACGTGCCCCCGGGGCCGTCTGGCCCCCTGACCCGCCCGCAGCCATCGTCCCCTCAGCTGGCCCGCAGGCGGGCGGTCTCGTCGCGGACCCACAGGCCGAGCAGCCCGCGCAGGTGGGCGATGAACTGGTCGTGCTCATGGGCCGGGTAGACCGACCGGACCGTCTGGATGAGCAGCTGGTCAAAGTCGGCGCCGGCCACCCAGTCCAGGACGACCTCGTCGAGGTGCGGGAGGCTGGCCGCGCAGAAGTCGTGGTAGCGCTCCAGGTCGAAATAGGCGTCGGCGATATCCCGGTAGGCCGCCAGCTTCTCGGGATAGGACGCGCCGGCCCGGTCGCTGATCTCGAAGTACCGGTCAGTCTCCAGGTCAAGCTGGGGCCGCCGGCCCGTCACCAGCGCGAAGGCACACCACTTCACCAGCGCCTTCATCGCCCAGGGGAAGTAGTAATGCAGGCTGGTCAGGGCCAGGTCGGGGCACGCGTTGGCGTAGTCGATGGGATAGACGTCGCGGCCGGTGACCAGCGTCTCGCAGGAGTTGAGCTCCCACCGGAAGAACGCGTTGACCAGCCGCCCGATCGTCACCACCTCGGCGCCTGCTTCCGGCGAGAGAAAGTCATGGTCGACCGCGTAGCGCAGGTGCATGGGCTGGTCGGGCTGGAATCGCATGACCATCGTCTCGGCGCCGATCGACAGCGAGCGGGCGAAGACGTCGTAGTCCTCGATGGCCTTCTGCAGGTGCATGAGCATCCCGGCGCTCTGGTCGTAGGCGGCATGCAGCTCGGCCTGGTTGCCGATGCGGGAGACCCCCCGCCAGGCGCCCCCGTCGAAGGGCTTCATGAACAGCGGATAGCCGATCCGCTCGGCGATGGCGTCCAGGTCGAAGGCCCGGTTGTACCGCGCCGCCGTATCGGCGTACCGGACGTTGTCGACTGGGTTCTTGTAGGGCACGAGCACCGTCTCGGGCACCTTGAGGCCCAGCCGGATCATCGCGCAGTAGGCCGCGTGCTTCTCCATGGACTGGAACGTGAACGGGCTGTTCAGCAGGTACACGTCGTCCATCAGCGCGACCTTCTTCAGCCATTCCCGCGGGTGGAAGTACCAGTACGCGAGCCGGTCGATGACCAGGTCGTAGCGGGGCCGGTCGCGCAGCCCGAAGGGCTCGATGGTGATCCGCTCGCATTCCAGGACGTGCTTGGCGCCGTCCGCGCCCGCGACCGGGCCCAGCCGGGCCAAGATCTGCTCGAACGCCCGCGGCCAGTCCTCCTCGGTACCGAGGAGGAACCCGATCAGGTGCCTGGTGCCGGTCATGGGGCTCCCGTCGTTAGCAGAATCGCGGCATGTGATGGGCCACCTGGTCCCGCCAGGACGGCCAGTCGTGGGGCACGTCGTGGCCCCACAGGTCGAGTTCGTGCCGGATGCCCTGGCGGGCGAGCACCTCGGCGAACTGCCGGGTGCCCTGCAGCGAGCCGGTGGTGTCCTCCCACTGGCCCTGCCCGCACACCAGCAGCAGGCTGACCCGGCCGCGCAGCCACTCGAGGTGGTCGCCGCCCAGGTGCCCGACGTAGTCGAGGGGGTTGTTGAAGTACGCCGCGGTGCCGCGCTCGCCCCACCCGTTCCACGAGGCGGGATCGTAGGTGCCGGACATGCACATGGCCTGCGGGAAGAGGTCGGCTCGCTTGAGCGCGAAGTTGGCCGCGTGGAAGGCGCCGAGGCTGCACCCGAGGGTCATCACCTCGGTGGCGCCGGCGCAGTCCTGGTAGATCCACGGCACGACCTGGTCGAGAATCCACGACTCGTAGCGGCCGTGCCGTCGCGCCCGTTCCTCGACCGGGATGTTCTGGTCGGACCAGGATTGCGCGTCATAGCTGTCCACGCAGTAGACCTTCAGCCGTCCCGCGTCCAGCAGGCCGGCTACGGCGCCGATCATGCCGTTGCTCTCGAAATCCCAGGCGCTGCCCTGCTCGGAGGGGAACGCGAGCACCGGGCGTCCCCAGTGGCCGTAGCGGATGACGCTGCCTGCGCCGCCGAGGGCGTCCGACCATAGCTCGGTCACCTCCCGGCTCACGGGCCCACCTGCTGGAGCAGCCGCGTGAGCGGGGGATCGAAGGCGTCGCGCCAGGCGGTGTAGTTATGCAGGTCCGGCACCTCGTGCAGCGTCACCGGGTAGCCCTGTGAGGCGAGGACCCGCGCCATGCGTCCGTTATTGCCGATGTTTTCCTCGATCGCGCCGCAGGTCATGACCACCGGCAGCGGCCGCGCGGCCGGACCGCCCCGGTATACGCCGGCGACGAACCTGACAATCCGCTGGTAGTAGGGGAACCACCACTCCTGGCTGTCGGTCGGCGGGCTGAAGAAGCTGCCGGACTGCAGGAAGAGCGCGTCGAATGCGTCGGGATAACGGCGGTGGGCGTGCAGCATGGCCAGGCCGCCGAGACTGGTGCCCATGCCCACGACGGCGGTGCTCGCCAGCCGGCTGGCCAGCGCCGGGAGCACCGCGCGCCGCAGGGCGCGGGCGTACTGCGGGTTGGCGGAGTACCAGTCGTCCCGCCGCCCGGGGCTCAGCAGCGCGGCTCGCAGCCGCGGCAGCCAGGTCCCGGTGACGCCCGCCGACAGGTAGCGGGTGAGGCTGGCCAGCGTGTCGTACTCCGGCCCGTCATGCACCACGAGCAGGGGGAGCGGCTCCTGATCGCCGGCGTCGGCCGGGGACCACGTCCGCACGGCGATCGCGGCCTCGAGCCAGGGGACCGGCACCTCGAAGGCGGCGCTGCGGCCCGGCTGTGCCGGGGCCGCCAGCCAGCCGGGCAGTGCGTAGCTCGGGAATTCCCGGACGCTCTTGCTCCCGAACGCGCCCGCGACCTGCTGCGCGTGACCCGGATCGGTCACGACCTCGGTGCCGCCATCGGGATAGCGCAGCTCGACCAGGTACTCCATGCGGCGCACCGGCGGCTGGCCGATCACTAGCTCCCAGTCGTCACCGGCGCGCCGGTAGTCCAGGCGGCCGCCGCCGAAGCGCGAGTCCGGCCGCAGGCGCACGCCCGCCAGCCGGTGCGCCGGATCCGCGACCCGGAACGTCACGACGGCATCGCCCGCCCGGGTAGTCGCGCCGATCATTCGAACATCGTGCCTGGCCTGCCGGGTGGGTGACAATAGCCTCATGGGCCGTGACATCCAGGCAATAAAGATCAGCGGCGAGGACCGGCGCATCTACCGGGACAAGCTGCGGCGCTCGCTGGACGTGTTTACCCGGATGCTGCACGAACGAATGTTCGAGGCCCATCCGTCGCAGGTGGGCCTGGAGATCGAGCTGAACCTGGTCGACGAGCAGATGGCGCCGTCCATGCACAATGCGCAGGTGCTCGACGCCATCGCCGATCCGGCCTGGGCGACCGAGCTCGGGCAGTTCAACCTGGAAATCAACGTGCCGCCCCGGCAGCTGGCCGGGGACGCGCTGGCCGGGCTGGAACAGCAGGTCCGGGCCAGCCTCAATGCCGCCGACCAGAAGGCTCGCGGCACCGGCAGCCGCCTGGTCATGATCGGCATCCTGCCCACGCTGCGCGAGCAGGACATGAGCGAGAGCACGCTGTCGGCCAACGCGCGCTACCGGGTGCTGAACGAGCAGATCTTCGCCACCCGCGGCGAGGACATGCGCATCGAGGTCGACGGCGCGGAGCAGCTCCTCACGTACGCGGACTGCATCACGCCCGAGGCCGCCTGCACCAGCGTGCAGCTGCACGTCCAGGTCAGCCCGGACGCCTTCGCCAGCTACTGGAACGCCGCCCAGGCCATCGCCGGCGTGCAGGTCGCGCTGGCCGCCAACTCCCCGTTCCTGTTCGGCCGGCAGCTGTGGCATGAGACCAGGATTACCCTGTTCGAGCAGGCTACTGATACCCGGCCGGATGAGCTGAAGCGTCAGGGCGTGCGGCCGCGGGTGTGGTTCGGCGAGCGCTGGATCACCTCGGTCTTCGACCTGTTCGAGGAGAACATCGAGTACTTCCCGGCGCTGCTGCCGATCTGCGACAACGAGGACCCGCTCGCGGCGCTGGAGCGCGGCGGCATCCCGCAGCTGGGGGAGATGAGCCTGCACAACGGGACGGTCTACCGCTGGAACCGCCCCGTCTACGCCGCGGTCGACGGCCAGCCGCACCTGCGGGTGGAGAACCGGGTTCTCCCCGGCGGCCCGTCGGTGGCCGACGTGCTGGCTAACGCGGCGTTCTACTACGGGCTGGTGCGGGCGCTGGCCGAGACGCAGCGCCCGATCTGGACCCAGATGTCCTTCGCGACCGCAGCCGACAACCTGCGGGAGGCCGCGCGCTACGGCATGGATGCCCAGCTGTACTGGCCGGGGTCCGGCGAGGCCCCGGCGGCCGAGCTCGTGGTCCGGCGCCTGCTGCCGCTGGCTCGCGAGGGCCTGCGCCGCTGGGGCGTTCACCAGGGGGATGCCGACCGGCTGCTGGGCATCATCGAGCAGCGCTGCCTGACCGGCCAGACCGGCGCGGCCTGGCAGATCGACACGGTCGCGGCGCTCGCCCGGCGCGGAGCCAGCCGGCAGCAGGCGCTGGCGCAGATGACCGAGCGCTACATCGAGTACATGCACACCAACGAGCCGGTGCACACCTGGCCGCTGCCGGGGGCGGAAGCAGGCGGGTGAGCTTGGGAACCAAGGTGAGCGCCGGGGCCGGGCCGTCGTTCCCGGACCAGAGAGGCCGCTTCGGTTAGCATCTGAACATGGCATACGAGCGGATCAACACTGATCCCGACGTGTTGGGCGGGCTGCCGCGCATCAGGAACCTGCGCATTCCGGTGGCGACGATCATCGCCATGCTCGCGGACGGCATGTCCGCAACCGAGATCGTCGCGGAACTTCCTGACCTCACTCCTGAAGACATCCATGAGGCTCTGCTCTACGCGGCCGAGGCGGTGCGCGAGCGGGAGCTGCCACTGCGGCATACGGCGTGAGATTCCTCGTCGACGAGAACCTGTCGCCGATCCCTGGTCAACGCGCCTTGGCCGGCCGTTCCTTAGGCGGCCTTGGCGGCCCCGTTCAGTACGGGTCTACGGCGGGCTCGTCGGTCGTGGTGGCGCCGATGCGCGCGGCTGCCGTGTTGGCCTTCCGGGCGGTGGGCAGGTGCCGGCCGGCCGCCGCCAGGCCGAATACCGGCATGTTGCCGTAGACGGCCTCGTACTCGCCGGCCCGGACCCGGAACGTCTCGTGCCAGATGCCGACATCGCCAGAGGCCCGGATGGCGCGGTTGAACCGGCGCCACGGCTCCAGGTGCGGCAGGGTGGTGTCCCTGGCGAACCGGTCCAGGGAATCGAAGTCACGCCAGTACTGGACCAGGATCGTGGTCCGGCCGAACCACGGCTGAAACCCGAGGCAGCCCAGTTCCGGATGCTGGCCCAGCACTTTCAGCATCCTGGGCATGGCCATGGCCACGGGTAGCCACTTACGGACTCGCAGCGGATGGTTGAACCGCATCCCGATCAGGAAGACGACGAAGTCGCCGTCGATGTCTGCGGTGTACCGGCCTGGCTGGACCTCCATGCGTGCTCCTTCCCCCGTACGTGAATTTCGATCAGCATGAACCAGCGGCACGCGGCCGCGCCAGAGGCAGCCGCGGCTCCCTGGCATCGGCGAGCAAGCCGCTGGTCGTGCGACTTACGTCGTTTCCCGGCCGATCGTCATGGGCGCAGGCGCGACCATGGGCGGTTCCTTCCTGGCCCTGCTGGGAGGAGGCAGCGCGGTGCTATCAGCTGGCGGCTCCGGCGTGATGAGCCCCGCGACACCATCGGGGTACAACGGCGGACTTGCGGTCCCTGGGCCACGCCAGACGACGCGAGTCTTGTCGTCGTCAGCGTGATCAAGGATGCGCTGTTCGGCAATCTCATAGGCAGTATCGTCTTGGAGCGAGGCCGAGAACACGAAGACGATCTCGTGTGCCCGGCTGCCTTCCCAGTCGAAGATGTTCTCCAGGACTCCAAGCAGCCGGACATCACGGAGACTCTGGCCTATCTCCTCCAGCAGTTCCCGATGCACCGCATCTTCGCTGCGTTCGCCAAACTCGACGTGACCGCCGAGCGGCCGCTGAAACGGGGCGCGCGCCTGATCAGCGTGCTCGGACACCAGCAGAGCCCCGTCGCGTGGCCTGCGGATCACCGCCATCGCCTTGACAACCTGTCCGCGCTTACCGCTCACGATGCTGTCTTACCACGCCAGCTCTGCGCAGTTGTGATGCATGACCTCATGCATTTACCAGGCGAAAAGGAGCCCAGAGAGCCTTAGCTGACCGAGGCGGATAGCGCGGGTACGGGGCGCGGCTCCGGCGGCTGGCCAGCGGGGAGGGTCAGCGTGATCCTCAGCCCGTGCGGGCTGAACGCCGCCGCTTGCGCGGTGCCGCCGTGTGCGGACGTGATCTCGGCCGCGATGGCCAGCCCCAGGCCCGCACCCGGGCAGAACGACCGGGTGCCGGCTCGGTAGAAGCGCTCGAAGATGTGCGGCAGCTTGTCCGGCGGAAGGCCGGGGCCGTCGTCGCTGACCTCGACAATGACGCGGTCGCCGACTTGGGCTGCGCTGATCATGCCGACGGTCTCGCCGGGAGTGTGCACGAGCACGTTCATGAGCAGGTTGTCGATGGCGCGTCGCAGGAGTTCCTCGTCGCCGACCGCGGCCAGGTCGTCAGCGATCCGCACGTGCCAGGTCCGCGCCGGGTGGGCGACCCGGACGCGGTCCGCGCACCCGGTGACCACGGCGGTCAGGTCGACCGGCTCCCGGGACTGGCCGGGATCGGGCATCGTGCAGCGGCCGGGAAGGGCGGTGCTGACCATGCTCGGCACGATCCTCGGCGTGGGTGCGTTCGTGGCCGTGCTCGGCCTGACCGCCACCGGGGCGGGCCAGATCTCGCGCCAGTTCACGGTCCTCGAGGACACCACGTTGACTGTGGAGGACAACGGTCCGGCCAACAACGTCGCCGCGCCCAGCACCAATCCCCCGATCGGCTTCCCGGCCGGCGCGGACGCGGTCGCCGACCACATCAGCGGCGTGGTCGCCGCGGGTGTCTGGTGGCCAGTGACACTCCCGCCAGGCGCGAACTTCACCGGCTCGCTGGCGCTCTCCGCCACCGCTTCCCAGAACGTCAGCCTGCTGGCCGCCTCGCCGGGGGCGGTCCAGGCGATGGGCCTGAAGCTGGCGGCGGGCTCGCCGCTGAGCACGTACGAGAACGACACCAGGCAGCATGTCGCGATGATCGACGCCGCCACGGCGGCCTCCCTCGGCATCTCGTCCGCCCGCCTGGCCAGCCACCCCGCGGTGTTCGTCGACGGCAT
>Ga0208589_1000258_pt1 | contig 25714 bp, 21 predicted proteins | sample NGESurshal092012_2_FD_184486 | JGI IMG/M metagenome (GOLD analysis project Ga0208589, IMG submission 184486) | Arctic peat soil microbial communities from Barrow, Alaska - NGEE Surface sample F53-2 shallow-092012 (SPAdes) | ecosystem: Environmental > Terrestrial > Soil > Wetlands > Peat ...
TGGAGGATTTTTGCGAGATGTCCTGCGAGAAGATGCTGCAGTGGTTCTCGCCGAGAGCATGGGCCAGCGCCATCAGCAGGGTGCCGGAACCCGACGCCGGGTCGTAGCAGGTGACGTTTTTCACCGTGCCGCGCTCGGCTTCGGGCACCAAAATGTCGGCCATGATGGTGGCTACCGCGTGCGGGGTGTAGTACTCGGCGTACTTGCCGCCGTTGTCCTTGTTGTAGTCCTTGATCAGGTATTCGAACAGGGCGGCGTAGAAGTCGTAACTTTGCCCGAACAGGTGCTCGAAACTGAAGCTGGCCAGTTTGTTGAACATCGCGCGCACGAAGCCGTCGCGCTTGTCGGCGCTGCCGGTGACGTATTCGCTGAGGCGGTCGAACAGCGGCTCCTTTTCGTTGTCGTCGGTCTGCACCGCGAAGATATCGTTGTTGGCCACGGCGATGGCGATGAGGGTGTCGTCGAACAGCTTGGCGAAGCCGGGTTCGCTCTGGCGGTTGAACAGGCTGGGGATGAGCTGGTCGGCGCTGAGGCGCGGCACGTCGGCGCCAAGCTGCAGTTCCAGCAGTTCGCGCTCACTGGCGGGCATGGCCTGCCAGATGGGGATCCACTTGTCCTCTGCCTTGGCCAGCTTCGGCTCGATGCGCTTCATCTCGTGCGCGAACTTGTCGCACAGCAGTTTGTACAGAAAGGTCTGCACGATGATCTTGTATTCGTTGCCGTCGTTGCCGAGGCCGTTGCTGGCGCAGACGGCTTTGAGGCCGTCGATCAGGTCGCGGGATTGTTGCTGGTAACTGGGGTTCATGGATTCGGGTCGGTTCGTAGGCAGGCGTGGGGCCGCCGGGTCAGTGGTAGTCGTCTTCGCGCTGGTGGCGCACGGCAAGGATGGTCACGGTGGAGTTGTCGTGGATCTCGTACAGGGCGACGTAGCCGGCGCCGCCAAAGGGGATCAGCAACTCGCGCAGGAAGGGGTTGGCAGGGTCGGCCTTGCGCGCGGAGAACGGAAAGTTGCTCAGCAGATCCCAGCCCTTGTCGAGCGCGTCCATTGCCGCCTCGGCTGCCGGTATGTCCTGATCGGCAAGAAACCGGTAAAGCCTTTCGACATCACGGAGCGCGGTCTCGGCAAACCGAAGCCGGTGGCTCACGAGCGTTTCTTCGCCTTGGCATCCTTCAGGATGTGCCGCAACGAGCCCATGACCTCGTCGACGGTGTAATACACCCCCGTACGCTTGGCTTCTTCCCGCGCAGCAAGGCCGCGCGCGATGAACTCGGCCTGCATCCGGCGCCGGTTCACCTCGTCACGCACGGATTGCTCCATGAAGCTGGACAGGCTTTCGCCCTCGTGGAGCACGGCTTCGGCGGCCTGGCGCAAGGCCGGGTCAACGCGCAGGGATGGCATGTTGGCGGTCTTCATGGCGGAGTCCTCATGCATTGCATTTGCGACGCATAGACTAGCATGGCCCGACAGGGACAGCCAGTTCGTTTCGCGATCACCGGAACGGCAGGTGGCCTTGGGATTCGTCGAGGTATTCGCGGGCCAGCAGCCGGTTGATCAGGCGGCAGGTGTCGGCGTCCGGGCCGGGCGGCTGGGCGTCGCGGAACGAGCGCAGCACGATCGGCATGAGCTGCTTCTCGAAATAGTCCGGCGTGCTCAGCAGCTCGCGGTTGCCGAGCACGGCGCGATCGGCTGCCTGTTTCGCCGCGTTGAGGGCGGCGTGCAGGTGGGTCTGGTTGTTGCCGAGGCGGTGCGAATCCAGCAGGCGCTTGTGCACGCGCATCAGCTTGGCGTCGCCGCCGTAGCGGGCCGCGAGGTTGGCGTTGGCCTGGTTGAGTTCGCGGGCGTGGTGTTCGATGTCGCGCAGCGCGGCGATGTTGGCCTGCATCTCCTGCTGGCTCACTTCGCTGAGTTTCTTGGCCTTGAACAGGCGCTCCAGTTCGTCCTTGAGGCTGATCCATGCCGGGTCCTGCGGGTCCTGGGTGGCAGCGAGGGTTTCGCGGGTGCGACGCAGGATGTCCTTCAACTCGTCGGCCAGCTTGAGCTCGGCCTCGCCGATCTTCTCGAACTTGAAGATCACGTCCTCCAGCGCCTGGTTGAGCAGGCCGGACGTATCGTCCGCGTGCTCCAGCTGGTGCTTGAGGTTGAGCGCAGCCAGCGCGTTCTGCGCTTCGATGTGCAGCACGCGCAGCTTGCGGAAATCGAGCAGGCCGGCGAGTTCTTGATAGCCGCCGCGGCGGATCAGGTTGTGGAGTTCGCGCGTGCTGGCGAGTGCCTTGACGATGGCGAGTAACTGCTGGCGATCCTGGATTTCGCCGACCTGCTGCGAGAACAGCTCGGCGTCATCCAGCGCAAAGGCGAACAGCGCCTCGCGGATGGCCTCGATGCTGGCGCGAATCTCCGCCTCGCTCATGAACAGCTGGCTGTAGTGTTCGATCTCGTCGCCCAGTTCGGCGGTGAGCTCGTCGTAGTAGTCGCGGTTGGCCTTGTCGAATTCGGACTGGATGTTGGCGAAATCCACCACGTAGCCGTAGCGGAACTGGCGGTAGCGGCGGTTGACCCGGGTGAGCGCCTGCAGCAGATTGTGGTTCTTGATGACGCGGCCGAAGTAGAGCTTCTTGAGCCGCGGCGCGTCGAAGCCGGTCAGCAGCATGTTGAAGACGAACAGCAGGTCGATCTTGCCGCGCTTGTAGTCCTTGATCTGTGCTTCGCGCGTGGCCTTGTCGCCCTCGTCGTGAAGAATCAGGGCGGCGCTGAGCGGACGGTTTTCATAGTGTGGAGTTTCCTCCGCGACACGATGCTCCCGGTAATACGCATCGTTTGCCGGCTCACTGACGGACATGCCGGTATCTCCAGGCATGGGAAGCTGGAACTGACGAAACAGCTCGCGAGCCTGCTCGGCGCTATCGCAGATCACCATGCCGCCGATGCTGTCGTCACCGAAGGTGATCCGGGACTGCACGAAGTCGCGCAGGATGTAATCCAGCATGGCGCCGACGAAACGCTGGTGGGCGTAGAGCGCCTTCCTGTCGATGCCGCCGTGCTGCACTTCGATATCCGCCAGTGCCTGCTGCAGTTGCATGCGGTAGCGGGTGGCGATCTCCTCGCGGATCAGGCGCAGCGTGTAGCCGTCGGCGATGGAGGCGTTGTAGTAGTACTTGTGGATGTAGTCGCCGAACAGCGCCTTGGACTGCAGTTGCTCGCCGATCAGCGGCGTGCCGGTGAGGCCGATTTTGATGGCGTTGCGGTCGGACTGCTCCAGGTTGGCCAGGAAGCTGCCCCTGGGGTTGTAGCTGCGGTGCACTTCGTCGAGAAAATACACGCGCTGGACGGCGAGGTTGTAATCCTGTGCGGCGACGACGTCCGGATCGTCCTTGAACTTCTGGATGTTGACCACGGTGATCTCGATCGCGCCACGGTCGTTGCGCGCGGCGCCGCTCTGCTTGATGTCGCGGGCAAACGCGTCGCGGCTATCGATCACATGCACGGTGAGGCCACGAAGGCGGAATTCGTCGCGGGCCTGCTTGAGCAGATCGAGCCGGTCGACGATGAAATAGAAACGCGGCACCTGTCCGCGTTGCTGGAACCAGTCGGTGAGGAAGCGCACGTTGTAGTACGCCAACGCCGTCTTGCCGCTGCCTTGGGTGTGCCAGATGATGCCCTTGCGCACGCCGCTGGCCAGGCGATCGGCGATGGCCAGCGTGGCGAACAACTGCGGGTAGCGCATGACGTGTTTCTGGATGCCGTCTTCCTCGTCCAGCCAGGCGAAGGCGTATTGCAGGATGAAGGCGAGGCGTGGACGACTGAACAGCGAGGTGAGCAGGCGATGAGTCGGCGTGTCGGCGGACTTGTTGCGTTCGAACTCCGGTGTGCCCTTGATGCTGACCAGGTTGGTGTCAGTGAGGATGGCGTCCTCGATATCTTCGGGCAGCGGCCCGATGTTGCCGGCCAGTTCTGTAGCGCGCTCCTCGCGGAAGTAGTTGAAATGCGCCTCGCCGTAGGTCGACGCGGCATAAAACGCGCCCTGCACGGGATCGACGGCCGCCTCGTCGTACTCCATGTTGTTGGAGAACACCTGCAACTGGATGAGGTTGAAGAAGTGGCGGAATTTGCGGTTGGCGTGGCGGCGGTCCATGCGCCTGCGCTCTTCGAGCACGCCGCCGGGGTTCATGCGCTTCTTCACTTCGATGATCGCCAACGGCAGGCCGTTGACCAGCAGGGTGATGTCGGGACGGAAGTTGTCCTCGCCGTTTTCAAAGGGAAGTTCGGTAACGACGTGGTAGCTGTTGTTGTCGGGGTTGTCGAAGTCGATCAGGCGCACGCCCGAACGCGCAGTGAGGCGCTTGTGGAAGGCCTTGCCGAGGTCTTCGTTCTGCAGTTCCAGACGTATCTCGTCGAGCAGCGCAGGTACGTCCTCCGGACGCAGGCCAGGGTTGATGCGCAGCAGGGCCGATTCGAAGATCTCCGGGAAGATGTTGCTGCGTGTATCCCAATGCGCCTGTTTCAGCGAAAGGTAGTCATAGCCCAGCCGTGTGAGGTGCAGCAGGGCCGGAATCTTGACCCGGGAGTCTTCGTTGAAGGTGGTCATCAGGGTTCCCCCATCCATGCGGGAATGTCTCGCTGCGCGTGCAGCGCGCGCCAGACATCCACGTGGGTATCGCGCTCGATGTAAAAAATCAGATAGGTGAAGCCGTGGATCGGCCAGAAGCGCAGACCGCCGATGTTCAGGGCATGGGCATAGCGTGACGCGCCGGAGCTTGGGTGGGCGCCGAGATGGCGCAGCGCGGCCGAGGCCGAGGCCACCCATTTCAGTGCCAGGGCTTCGCCGCCCTGTTCGCGATACCAGACGGTGGCTTGCTTCAGATCACGTTCGGCCTGCGGCAGGAGTTCGAGGCGTTTGCCGCTCACGCAGCGTTCCGGCTCTTGGCGATATCGCGCAGTTCGGCAAAGAAAACATCGTCCACGGGACGGCCCTGGCCGGAGTTGGCGCCTTCCATCAGCATGGCGCGCAGCTTTTCCACATCGCGCTGTTTGCGGATCAGCTCACGCAGGTACTCGCTGCTGGAGCCATAGGCGTGTTCGGCGACCTGCTCGTCGATGAATTGCTTGAGCTCATCGGGCAGGGAGATGTTCATGGTGGCCATCACGTGCTCCTATGGCAAACTTTGCCATAGGATTGTGCGTTGAATAGTGCAGGTCCGCAAGCTGCGTCACCTCAGGTGGTATGGCTCATCCCTTGCTCTTGAGCCGCGCCACCAACGCTTGCAGCACGGCCTGTGTCTGTGGGTGGAAAAATGCCTCGACGAAATCATCCAGCGGCAGCGTGTCCGGATCGGCATAGGCTGCGGCGAGATCGGCGCGGGCCAGGGCGCGCGTGGCGAGCATGGCGTGATTCGGCAACGCCAGCAGCTCACCCAGCCAGTGCAGCGCGCGCGTGCCGACCTGATCGACGCCGGTGAGCTCGTCGACAAAACCGCAGGCCAGTGCGGCAGCGGAATCGATCATGGCGCCGGAGACCAGCAGCCGCTCGGCGCGGTACGTACCGACTACCCGGCGCAGCGCCAACTGGATGCAATCGGGCACGATCAGTCCCACCTGCACTTCGTTCAGGCCGATCCGGTACGGACCTTCGGCCATCACCCGGTAATCGCAGAACAGTGCCAGCACCGCGCCACCGGCCGGGCTGTGGCCGGTGATGGCGGCGACCAGCGGAATCGGTGCACGCGCGAGGGTGGCGCACAACGCGAAAAACTCCCGCCAGTACGTACGCACGCCGGCACGATCGCAGCCCAGCAATGCCGGTACATCCACTCCGGCCGAGAACAGTCCCTGTGCGCCGGACAACACGATGCCGCGCGCGCCCTTGCTGACGCTGTCGTCGATGGCCGTGCGCAGGGTGCGCAACAGTTCCAGATTCAGCGCATTGACCGGTGGACGGGCCAGCTTGATTTCGTTGATGGTGTCGTGGGTGATCAGGTCGAGCATGGTGAACTCCGGTCGGCAATTCTTGAAGGCGGCTGGCTTGTTGCGGCTGCCTTATTGTTGTGGATGATCGTCGGTGCTCCAGCTGTAGCGCACGGCATAGTCCAGCATGGCCTTGCCATTGGCCGGCACGTCGATGCGGAACTCCAGTGTGCCCGCTGTCTGCCGGCTGGGTTTGGTGCTGGATGAGACGAGTGTCCATTCGCGCCAACGGCTGGGATGCTCGCGCACGGTTACCGTGCGGGCGCTGTCGCCGGCGTTGCTCAGGTTGATGCGAAACGCCTCGTCCAGTGTGCGACCAGCCCGGTCCACGCTGAAGCTGGTGCGTGTGCGCACGGCGCGCAGATCGAACGCGGTACCCAGCGTGATGCTTGCATCGCTGCCTTTCGGGGTGTCGTTGATGCGGCCCTCGCCGATGAATTGCGGCGTGCCGTTCCTGTCGGCGGTGAGAACACGCAGACAGCCGGCCGGCAGGCTGTCGAATGCAGTCAACTTCAAGGTGCTGACGATGGCGCCGCTGCTCTCCTGATTGAAGTCCCTATTCAGCATCGGCTGCGGCGGCAGCCAGCTGTTGCCGCTTTCAAACAACGCGGTGCGCTCGCAATCCAGGGTGCGGCTGGCATACAGCGGCACCTGGCTGAGACTGGCGTCGGGCAAATCGACCGCGTCGGGTATGGTGTAGCTGCGGTAGTCGGCCAGACTCGATTGTTGTGGCAGCGACGCGGCAACTGGGGCTGCCATCGCCCTCATCACCATGGGCCGCGGCGCCGATTCCTTGACCATGTTCGGTTCGCCGGCAATCAGCGTGAGCATGACGTCGCGCCAGTCGCGACCACTGCGGTTGGCGATGCTGGCGCGCGACTCGAACTGCATGCGGCAGGCAACGCCCGGTTGCAGCGTTGCCACATAGGCGGCGCGCCAACCGAGGCCGGAAGTGGGGTAGCTGAGCACGGCGGTGGTGTGGCCAGTGCGCGTGGCGCTCACACGAAGATCCAGGCTGGAGCCGATCGGCATGCTATCGCTGCTTACGCGCACCGCGGCGTAGTCGTGGACCAGCGTGGCATGGCCGTCGTCGCTGCGGATCACCAGACCGTCGCCGGCACGCAGCAAGGTACCGCTGGCCAGCGACTGACCGTTGGCGCCGAGCACGTCCACCGTCTGGCCTGTCAATCCGGTCAACGCCGCATTCGCTCCCTGAGCAAGCAGCAGGCGTTGCGAGACGACCGTGGCATCTCCGCCGGGAAAGCCCAGGGCGAGCGCTTCGGAGTCGAGATAGGTGGGCAGATCGCCGATCACCACATCGTGGATACCAGCGGTCAGCGTCAGCGCACGCTGTTCGTGCACCACCGCGTAGCCGTCATCGACGTTGCCGTCGCTGCTGCTGGCGTACAGCGCGGGGTTGTCGCTGCGATAAAGGGTCAGTGTGGTGGCGTCGGCGGCATGTGCTGGCGACATGCCAGCCAGTGCGGCGATACAGGCGAAGGCGAGCGCGGTGCGATGTGGTGCCGACATCTGGCGAACTCCATCGAAAGGACCGGTAGCCATCATAGCCATGCCGCATGCGCGACGTCCGGCGATTTCTTCACTGCAGTTTCGTTGCCATGGTATCGCGACCTTGTTCAGTGAGCGTTGGCGCGAGTCGCTGCCTCGCGGATCGTCGGCGGCAGCGGCACCGGTTTGCCGGTGGCCGGATTCAGCCACACCATCACCACGCGGCCGTCGCTGTACAGGCGATTTGCATCATTGGCATCGACGATGCGGTGGGCCATCGTCATCGAACTGTTGCCCAGGCGCTCGCAACGCAGTTGCACATGCAGTCGGGCCGGCCATTCGATCGGCAACCGGTAATTGAGTTCGCTGGCGGCCAGCACCGGCGTGGATTCCGCGCTGAACCAGTCGCACACCTGCTGCAGCCACTGCAGGCGCGATTCTTCCAGATAGGTGAGGTAGCTGGAATTGTTGACGTGATTGAACGCGTCCAGATCACGCCAGCGTACTTCGATGGTGGCCACGAACAGGGGCGCAAGGGCGGTGTCCTGTTGTGCGGCCGCTGTTCCACTGCCGACAGCGGGTTGCTTGTTCGATTCCTCTGCAATCATGAGCGCTTCTTCCGTGGCATGGGCCTGAACTTGTCGGCAGAGGCGATGTGTTTGGTGCCGGCCTTGATCCTCTGCGCGGCGCCCGCGGCTCGCGCCGCCTTGTTCGTCTTGTGTGCCTTCAGGTGGGGTGCGAGGAATTGCCCGGTATGTGACGCGGCCGTGGCCGCCACTGTCTCCGGCGTGCCGGCGACGAGGATGCGGCCGCCGCCGGCACCGCCTTCGGGGCCGAGATCGACGACCCAGTCGGCGGTCTTGATCACGTCGAGGTTGTGCTCGATCACCACCACCGTGTTGCCCTGATCGACCAGTTGATGCAGCACATCGAGCAGCTGCTCGATGTCATGGAAGTGCAGGCCAGTGGTCGGCTCGTCGAGGATGTACAGCGTGCGGCCGGTATCGCGCTTGGACAGCTCCTTGGACAGCTTCACGCGCTGCGCTTCGCCGCCGGACAAGGTAGTCGCGCTCTGGCCGAGCTTGATGTAATCCAGACCCACGGCGCGCAGCGTGTCGAGCTTGCGTGCGATGGTCGGCACGTTCTCGAACAGCTTCAGCGCGTCCTCCACCGTCATGTCCAGCACATCGGCAATCGTGTGGCCCTTGTAGTGGATCTCCAGCGTCTCGCGGTTGTAACGCTTGCCGTGACAGACATCGCAGGGCACGTAGACGTCAGGCAGGAAGTGCATCTCCACCTTGATCAGGCCGTCGCCCTCGCACGCCTCGCAGCGGCCGCCGCGCACGTTGAAGCTGAAGCGGCCCGGCGTATAGCCGCGCGCGCGCGCCTCCGGCACCTGCGCGTACATCTCGCGCAGCGGCGTGAACAGGCCGGTGTAGGTGGCGGGATTGGAACGCGGCGTGCGACCGATCGGTGACTGGTCGATGTCGACCACCTTGTCGAACAGGTCCATGCCGGTAACCGACTTGTACGCGGCCGGCTGCGTGCCGGCGCCGTTCAACTCGCTGGCGGCAAGGCGAAACAGCGTGTCATTCACCAGGGTCGACTTGCCGGAACCGGACACACCGGTGATGCAGGTGAACAGACCGGCCGGAATGGCCAGATCGACGTTCTTCAGGTTGTTGCCGCTGGCGCCCTTGAGATGCAGCCATGATTCGGCGTCGATCGGCCGCCGCCGTTCCTGCGGCACCTCGATCGCGCGCTTGCCGGACAGGAACTGGCCGGTGACCGAACGCGGCGCGGTGAGCAGGTCCTTCATCGTGCCCTGCGCCACGATCTCGCCGCCGTGCACGCCGGCGCCGGGACCGATATCGAGCACGTGGTCGGCCATGCGGATCGCATCCTCGTCGTGCTCGACCACGATCACCGTGTTGCCGAGGTCGCGCAGACGGGTAAGCGTGCCGAGCAGGCGCTCGTTGTCGCGCTGGTGCAGGCCGATCGACGGCTCATCCAGCACGTACATCACGCCGACGAGGCCCGCGCCGATCTGCGAGGCGAGTCGGATGCGTTGCGCCTCGCCGCCAGACAACGAATCCGCCTGCCGGTCCAGCGTGAGGTAGTTCAAGCCCACGTCGTTGAGGAAGGTGAGCCGCTCGCGGATCTCCTTGACGATCTTCGCCGCGATCTCGCCACGCCAGCCGGCGAGCTTGAGTCCATTGAAGAACGCCAGTGCATCGTCGATCGAGCGATGGGTCAGCGACGGCAATGCGTGATCGGCGACGAACACGTTGCGCGCCGAACGGTTCAGACGCTGGCCATCGCAGGCGGGGCAGGGCTGGTCGCTGATGTACTTCGCCAGTTCCTCGCGCACCGCGGGCGATTCGGTTTCCTTGTAGCGCCGCTCCAGGTTCGGCAGGATGCCCTCGAACGCATGCTCGCGGGTGACCTTGCCGCCACGCTCGGTGAGGTAGCGGAACGCGATCTTGTCCTTGCCGCTGCCGTACAGCACGGCCTTCTGGACGTCCGCGGATAGCTTCTGCCATGGCGTGTCCACGTCGAAGCCGTAGTGCACAGCCAGCGACAGGATCAGCTGGAAGTAGTGCGCATTGCGGCGGTCCCAGCCGCGCACGGCACCGCCGGACAGGGGCAGTTCCGGATGACCGACCACGCGTGCAGGATCGAATACCTGGGTCACGCCGAGGCCGTCGCAGCTTGGACATGCGCCCACCGGCGAGTTGAACGAGAACAGCCGCGGCTCCAGTTCCGGCAGCGAGTAATCGCAGATCGAGCAGGAGTAGCGCGAGGACAGCAGTTGCTCGGAAGCCTTCGCGTCATCCATATTCACCACGATCACCAGACCGTCGCCCAGCCGCAACGCGGTCTCGAACGACTCGGCGAGGCGCTGCTTGATGTCGTCACGCGGGCGGAAGCGGTCGATCACCACCTCGATCGTGTGCTTCTGCCGCAACATCAATGGCGGCACGGCGTCCAGGTCGTACACCGCGCCATCGACGCGTGCACGCACGAAACCCTGTGCACGCAGCTGGTCGAACACCTGCACATGCTCGCCCTTGCGCTCACGGATCATCGGCGCCAGCAGCATGTAGCGTCTCTCCGGATCCATCGCTAGTGTGGCGTCGACCATCTGGCTGATCGTCTGCGCCTCCAGCGGGATGCCGTGGTCGGGGCAGCGCGGCGTGCCGACGCGCGCATACAGCAGGCGCAGGTAGTCGTAGACCTCGGTGATCGTGCCCACGGTGGAGCGCGGGTTGTGCGAGGTGGACTTCTGCTCGATCGAGATCGCCGGCGACAGGCCCTCGATGTGGTCGACGTCCGGCTTCTCCATGATCGACAGGAACTGCCGCGCGTACGCCGACAGCGACTCGACGTAGCGGCGCTGACCCTCCGCGTAGATGGTGTCAAACGCCAGCGAGGACTTGCCCGAACCGGACAGGCCGGTGATCACGATCAGCTTGTCGCGCGGCAGATCCAGGTCGATGTTCTTGAGATTGTGCGTGCGTGCGCCGCGGATGCGAATGGTGTCCATGACGCCGGGATATGGGGGAGATTCACTACTATACCAACCCGTGCAGGTCAGTTATTGCCCGTGCGAATGCGCATGGTTTCGTCGTTATCATTGGCTCTGTCAGCCCTGCCGCTGTCGCTCAGGTTCCTAGGTCCGGCACTGAGGTGGGGTATCAGGCCGCAGCTGTCCCGGGCGGTTGCGGCCTGATCTGGTCAGTATTTGACCAGTGCGAGGGTGGGTCGCTATAATCCGCGGTTCGTCAGTCCCTGATCGGGTCATGACGATACCCAAGAGAATAACGACAGAAGGGCATTACGATGAGTTACGCAGTCATCAAGACCGGCGGCAAGCAGTACCGCGTGCAGCAGGGCGATGTCCTGCGCGTGGAGCTGCTGAACGCCGAAGAGGGCGCTACCGTGAGTTTCGATCAGGTGCTGCTGCATGGCCTTGGCGAGTCGATCACCGTGGGCGCACCGCTGGTTGATGGAGTCACCGTCAGCGCCACCGTCCGCAAGCACGGCCGCGCCGACAAGATCCGCATCATCAAATTCCGCCGCCGCAAGCATTACAAGCGTCAGCAGGGTCACCGCCAGCATTTCACCGAAATCGAGATCACGGGCATCAACGCCTGAGCACTGGAGCATTGAGTCATGGCACATAAGAAAGGCGTAGGTTCCAGCCGCAACGGTCGCGATTCGAACCCGAAATACCTGGGCGTGAAGATCTACGGCGGCCAGGCCATCGAGGCCGGCAACATCATCATCCGTCAGCGCGGCACCCAGTTCCATCCGGGTACCGGCGTGGGTCTGGGTCGTGATCACACGCTGTTCGCGCTGGTCGACGGTACCGTCCAGTTCAAGGTGCGCGGCGACAAGAACCGTCGTTTCGTCGACGTCGTGCAGGCGTAAGCCTTCCGCGATGCGGCAGCGAAGGCCCCGCTTCGGCGGGGTTTTTTGTTTTTGAAGCGGGGAACAGGAAATGGGGAACAGGGAACGTATGCTTCCCAGTACTCTGTGACTGCTGAGGTTCCCCGTTCCCTGTTCCCTTCCCCGTTCCCCGGACTCACCATGAAATTTGTCGACGAAGCCAACATCAAGGTCCTGGCTGGCGATGGCGGCAATGGCTGCATCAGCTTCCGCCGCGAGAAGTTCATTCCGTTCGGCGGCCCCGATGGCGGTGATGGCGGATTTGGCGGCTCGGTCTGGCTGGTGGCCGACGAAGGCCTCAATACCCTGGTCGATTTCCGCCATCAGCGCAGCTTCAAGGCGCAGCGCGGACAGAACGGCATGGGCAGCCAGATGTACGGCAAGGGTGGCGAAGACACGGTCGTACGCGTGCCGGTCGGCACCATGGTCACCAATGTCGATACCGACGAGCTGATCGGCGACCTCACCGGCCACGGCCAGCGCATGCTGGTGGCGCAGGGCGGCAAGGGCGGGCTGGGCAATATCCATTTCAAGACGTCGGTGAACCGGGCGCCGCGCAAGGCCACTCCGGGTACGCCGGGTGAGGCGCGCGAGCTCAAGCTTGAGCTGCGCCTGCTGGCCGATGTCGGCCTGCTTGGTTTTCCGAATGCCGGCAAGTCCACCTTCATCCGGGCGGTTTCCGCAGCCAAGCCGCGGGTGGCGGATTATCCGTTCACCACACTGGTTCCGAATCTGGGTGTGGTCAGCCTGGGTACCGATCAGAGTTTCGTGATCGCCGACATTCCCGGCCTGATCGAGGGTGCTTCCGAGGGCGCCGGACTGGGTATCCAGTTCCTGCGCCACGTGGCGCGCACCAGTCTGCTGCTGCACCTGGTCGATATCGCGCCGATCGACGGCACCGATGTGGCCGGGCAGGTGCGCGCGATCGAACTGGAGCTGGAAAAGTTCAACCCGGAGTTGCTGGAGCGCCCGCGCTGGCTGGTGCTGAACAAGGCCGACATGTTGCCCGAGGACGAGCGCTTGAACGTCGCGGAAAAGATCGTCGGCGAACTCGGCTGGACGCAGCCGTGGTTCCTGGTTTCCGCGATCGCCCGCGAGAACACCATGGCGGTGTGCCAGCAGGTGCAGCGCTTCTTCGAGTCGCAGCGCGAGGCCAGCGTGGAGCGCGCCGAGATGTTGCCCGGCGATGTGCGGCTGCGTGGTGAGGAGCCGCAAGCCTGAAGCAGGGCTGCGGTGAGTTGATTCAACGCTACCTCTTGCCTGCCTACATGCGGAACACGCCGTAACGCTGCGGTTCGATCGGTGCGTTGAGCGAGGCGGAGATAGCCAGGCCGAGTACGCGACGGGTGTCGGCCGGATCGATGATGCCGTCGTCCCACAGCCGTGCGCTGGCGTAGTAAGGGTGACCTTGGCGTTCGTACTGGTCGCGGATCGGCGCCTTGAACGCTTCTTCCTCTTCGGCACTCCACGTCTTGCCGGCGGCTTCGATGCCGTCGCGCTTCACCGTGGCTAGCACCGACGCGGCCTGCTCGCCGCCCATCACCGAGATGCGCGCGTTCGGCCACATCCACAGGAAGCGTGCGCCATACGCGCGGCCGCACATCGCGTAATTGCCGGCACCGAAGCTGCCGCCGATCACCACGGTGAACTTCGGCACATGCGAGCAGGCCACCGCGGTGACCATCTTCGCGCCATCTTTTGCGATGCCGGCCTGTTCGTATTTCTTGCCAACCATGAAGCCGGTGATGTTCTGCAGGAACACCAGCGGCACGTTGCGCTGGTTGCACAGCTCGATGAAGTGCGCGCCCTTGAGCGCGCTCTCGGCAAACAGGATGCCGTTGTTGGCGATGATGCCCACCGGATAGCCATGGATATGCGCGAAGCCGGTGACCAGGGTCTTGCCGTAGCGCGCCTTGAATTCGTGGAATTCCGAGCCGTCGACGATGCGCGCGATCACCTCGCGGATATCGAACGGACGACGGGTGTCCTGCGGGATCACGCCGTACAGTTCCTCAGCCGGAAACTTCGGCTCGACCGGCGCGCGCAGCGCCAGCGGCACGTCCTTCTTGCGGTTGAGATTCGCCACGATATCGCGCGCGATCGACAGCGCGTGTGCGTCGTTCTCGGCGTAATGGTCGGCCACACCGGAGATGGACGTATGGACGTCCGCGCCGCCAAGCGTTTCGGCATCGACAACCTCGCCGGTGGCCGCCTTCACCAGCGGCGGTCCGCCGAGGAAGATGGTGCCCTGTTCGCGCACGATGATCGTCTCGTCGCTCATTGCCGGCACATACGCGCCGCCGGCGGTGCATGAGCCCATCACCACCGCGATCTGTGGAATATTCAGGGCCGACATGCGCGCTTGGTTGTAGAAGATCCGGCCGAAGTGTTCCTTGTCCGGGAATACCTCGTCCTGCAGTGGCAGGAACGCGCCGCCGGAGTCGACCAGGTAGACGCAGGGCAGGCGGTTCTCCAGCGCCACTTCCTGTGCGCGCAGATGCTTCTTCACGGTGATCGGAAAGTAGGTGCCGCCCTTGACGGTAGCGTCGTTCGCGACGACGACCACTTCGATGCCGTGGACCCGACCAATGCCTGTAATCAGCCCCGCTGCTGGTGCGGCGTCGTCGTACATGCCGTGCGCGGCCAGGGGCGACAGTTCGAGGAACGGCGAGCCTGGGTCGAGCAGGGCGCGAATGCGTTCGCGCGGCAGCAGCTTGCCGCGGGCAGTATGTTTCTCGCGGGCTTTCGCGCCACCACCCTCGGCAATGCGCGCCAGCTCGCGATGCAACTCATCGACGACGCTGCGCAGTTGTGCGCTGCTGGCCTGGAACGCGGGCGAACGGGGGTCGATCTGCGAGGCGAGAATACTCATAGGTGCGGGCTCATAAGTGCTGACTCACAAGTGCTGACTCACAAGTGCGTGATCATGTTCGTGGCTGCCGCCGTGACGATCAATCGGAAGATGATAGCCGTCGTTGCGATACATCTGAACTGGCGGTAGTCATGTCGATTGGAAATTTTCCGGGCGAAAAAAAACCGGCCGCGCAGGGCGGCCGGTTTTTCGGTTGCTGACGAAGGGGATTAATTCCCTGACGTCGAGGTCTTGGCCGGAGCCATCGCGGTGGAAGCCGGAGCCATCGCGGTCGAGGCCGGAGCCATCGCGGTGGAAGCCGGAGCCATCATCGCGTTGGACGCCGTCTTGGCAGCGGTTGCTGCATGAGCCGCCGCCGTAGCAGCCTGCTGCGCCGCGTCAGCAGCCTGCTGAGTGCTATCAGCAGCCTTCTGGGCGTTCTGCGCGGCATCCTGCGCGCCGTTGCTGCAAGCCGCCAACAGCGCGACGAGCGCGGAGGCGAGTAGGGTACGCGTAAACTTCATGGTGAATCTCCTATGCCGTGGAATGCCGTTTGGCCGTGTATTAATAACGCTTTCGTGGTAATTGCGCCACTTTTTTATAGCAGTGCTTCGTGGAACATTAAAAACTGGTTTAACCGGCTGTCATGAATGATGGTCATGGATGATACCGCAGTGCACGTCCGTGGCGGGTAGCGTCAGTCGATGCATTCCAGCGCAAGGGCCGTGGCCTCGCCGCCGCCGATGCACAGGCTGGCAACACCGCGCTTGAGTCCACGCGTTTTCAAGGCATTGAGCAGAGTCACCACCAGACGGGCACCGCTGGCGCCGATCGGATGCCCCAGCGCGCAGGCACCGCCGTTGACATTGAGCCTGTCGTGCGCAATGCCGAGTTCCTTCATCGGCGTCATCGCGACCACCGCAAACGCCTCGTTGATTTCGAACAGGTCGACATCGGCCACTTTCCAGCCGGCCTTGTCCAGCACCTTCTGGATCGCCCCAACCGGCGCGGTGGTGAACCATTCGGGCTCCTGCGCATGGGTGGCATGGGCGACGATGCGCGCCAGCGGCTTCAGGCCGCGTTTCTTTGCATCGTCGGCAGAAAGCAGCACCACGGCGGCTGCGCCATCGGAAATACTCGACGAGCTTGCCGCGGTGATCGTGCCGTTTTCCTTGCGGAAAGCAGCCTTCAGAGTCGGGATCTTCGCGATGTCGGAGCGACCCGGTTGCTCGTCGGTATCCACCTGCACGTCGCCCTTGCGGCTGGGTACCGTGACGGCAGCGATTTCGCCGGCGAACGCGCCATTCTTCTGCGCAGCCTGGGCGCGCGTCACCGACTCGATCGCGAACGCGTCCTGATCCTCGCGGGTGAAGTGGTACTTGTCGGCGCACATCTCGCCGAACACGCCCATCGACTTGCCGTCGTACGGATTGGTGAGGCCGTCCCAGGCCATGTGGTCGACCAGCTGGCCATCGCCGTAACGGATGCCGGTGCGTGCGTTGACCATGTGCGGTGCGTTGGTCATCGACTCCATGCCGCCGGCCACCACGACGGTCGCCGAGCCGGCCTTGATCAGATCGTGGCCCAGCATGATCGCCTTCATGCCCGAGCCGCACACCTTGTTGATCGTGGTGCAACCTGCGCTGGCCGGAAGGTCGGCTCCCAGCGAGGCCTGGCGCGCCGGCGCCTGGCCGAGGTTGGCCGGCAGCACGCAACCCATGATCACCTCGCTGACATCGGCGGGAGCGACGCCGGATTGTTCCAGCGCGGCGCGTATCGCGGTGGCGCCGAGCTTTGGTGTGGGGACGCCGGTGAACTGGCCGAGGAAGGAACCGATCGCGGTGCGCTTGGCACCGGCAATGACAACGCTGACATCCGACATAGGTAACTCCACATTGAAGACAGAATAGGCGCGTACGCCTAGTAGCTAGCCCCGGAATTATCGCAGCCCGTCGCAAACCACGGCAAACGGCAGTGGTTTGCTTCAGGACGGGCCCTGCGCGGCGTTTCATTGGATTATCGTTGTGCCAAGATGTAGCCGGGCGGCATCAAGGCGTGTGCTCGGCACGTCATGCGATGGCGGGTTTGGGGTGCGGTAGCGGGGTGCATCATGAAAACGATCGATTCCGGGTTGCGGCGTCGCGAACTGGCGTTGCTGGTGGCCATCGCGCTTGGCCTGAATGCCTGCGGCGGAGGTGGCGGCAACGTCAAGCCAACCCCGACGGCCCCGACTACGCCCACTGCGCCGCCATCGGCATCGACGGTGCCGCAGCCACCGACCGACGCGCAGCTCTCGATCACCAACACCTATGCGGCACACAAGCAGGGCTATACCGGCGCCGGCGTGATCATTGGCGTGGTCGATACCGGCATCATGGCCACCAATCCGGCGGTGTCCGGACGGGTGCTGGCGGAATTGACCTATGTCGATCCGACCACCAACAACCTCAGCATCGATGACGTCGTGGGCCACGGTACCTGGGTGTCGGAGATCGCGGCAGGTGCTCCGTTCGCGAGCTTTCCAGGTGGCATTGCGCCGGGCGCTGACCTAGTTTCGGCGCGCATCATCGATGACAACTCGGGTGACGACAACGGTTCCACCCCGCCAACGGCGGTCACTTCGGCCGATCCGCTGCCACAGGTCAGTGCGGACCTGATCGCGAACGGCGCCAAGATCATGAACAACTCGTGGGGCGGCATCACATGGAGCTCCACCGATACGGCCACCACGCAGCTTTTCGACGCGGCCTACAGCACTTACATCAATTCCTGGGGCGGTCTGGTGGTGTTTGCCGCGGGCAATGACTCGCAAGCCAATCCCAGCACGATTGCCGCGTTACCCAGTCTTGCGCCGGATCTGGCGAAGGGCTGGCTGACCGTGGTCGCGGTCAACAGCAACAACCCGACCCAGCTGGACAGCTACTCCAACAAGTGTGGCATCGCGATGAACTATTGCCTGGCTGCTCCGGGTGACGTGATCGTTCTGGACAAGGACACCACCGCAAGTACCACCAATCCGAGCTATTACATCGTGGAGGGCACGTCACTGGCAGCGCCGCAGGTGTCCGGTGCGGCGGCGCTGGTGTGGCAGGCCTTCCCGTATTTCACCAACGATCTGGTGCGACAGACGCTGCTGGGCACGGCCGACCCGCTCGGCGGATCGCAACCGAACACGACGTTCGGCTACGGCGAACTGGATGTCGGCAAGGCGGTCAACGGACCGGAGCAGTTCAACTGGGGCGATGTCACCGTCGGTTTCAGTGGCAGTTCCAGCTGGAACAATCCGATTTCCGGCGCCGGTGGTCTGATCCTGCAGGGACCCGGCACACTCACCTTGACACAGCCGTCCAGCTATACCGGCTTGACGCAGGTGCAGGGCGGCACGCTGATCGCCAACTCGCTGGCTTCCAGCGTCAGCATCAGCGCGGGCGGCACGATGAGCGGCACCCAGGCCATCGGCGGCAGCGTGACGAATGCCGGTGTGCTCGGTGTCAGCGGCAGCAATGTCACCGTGGGCGGCAACTATGTCCAGCAGGGCGCCGGACGACTGGCGGTGTCGCTGGGTTCGGCGCTCATGGTCACCGGGACGGCCAGCCTGACCGGCGGCGACCTGTACGTGACCGGCACGAATTCGGGTTATGTCGCCAGTTCGCATACCGATGTGCTGACGGCTACTGGCGGCCTCGCCGGCACGTTCTCGGCATTGAATGCGGCGTCCAATGTGATGCTGACCTCCACGCTCAATTACGACGCCAACGATGCGTGGCTCGATGTGCAGCAGGTGAATGTCACGGCGCTGCAGGGTGCGAGTTATACGGCGGCTTCGTACGGTGCCGCGCAGCGCGTGCAGAGCGCGTTCGTTCAGCTCAACAGCCAGCTCACCCAGGGCACGTTGACACCGGCTTCCACGGCAGTAGCCAGCGGCTTTTTCGCCGGTGCGGCGAGCCTGCAGCAGTCGGCCACGCTGACCGCCGCGCAGAATTCGCTGAGCAGCCTGTCGGGCCAGCTGCACGCGGCCAGTGCGGCGATGACGTTCGAGGCGATCGACGCGGGTACCCAGGCACTGTCCAGCCGGTTCGACCAGTTGCTCGACGCACCGCTGCTGGTGGGTGGCTGGACGCAGAACCTCGGTTCCCAGGGCAGCATGTCGCGCAGCGGTTACAGCAACGTCAGCTACGATTTGAGCGGCGTGATGGTCGGCCAGGACAGCCGCTTCGGCACGAATGGCGTGATGGGTTACGCCGTGAGCCAGAGCCAGGGTCTGGGTCAGCTTGCCGCAAGCGCCGATCAGGGCTATAGCCACGCGCTGGAAGGCATGTTTTACGGTGGCGTGATCGAGGGAAACTGGTACACGATGGGGCGCTTCGGTATCGGTAGTTATCGCGAGAACATGCAGCGCCAGCTCGAGCTCGGCCGCGAATTCACCGGTGTGGGCAGCCAGAACAACGGTCGCTACAGCCTGGTCTATGGAGAGAGCGGTTATCGCGTCATGCTGGGCGGCATGCAGCTGACGCCTTATGTGAATGTCCAGTACGCGCAGATCCAGAGCGACGGCTTCAACGAAGGCGGGGCGGACGGTTTCGGCCTGATGTCGGGTAACCAGAACATCGAGCGCTGGCAGGCCGGCGTGGGCATGCGCGCCATGCATCGCTGGTCGCTGGATGGCGGCAGCACGTTGACGCTGCAGACGCGGCTGTTGTGGCAGCAGGCTTTCGCCCTGCACGGCGGGATACCCGATGCCAGCTTCACCGGACTGGCGCAGTGGTCGCCGGTGGGCGGCATCGGCCTGTCCCGCTACGGCGGGGTCGCCGGTACCTCGCTCGACTGGAGCTTCTCGCCGAAATCCAGCCTGCAACTGGATGTCGAGAGGGATTACGACCAGTACCAGGAAGGGAGCATGGCCATGGTCAGTTACAAACTGGCGTTCTGAACGCAGTGGGTGGTCGAGGCCCTGCCTTGGGTGCGGCCTCGACGATCAGTTGTCGCTGCGATGTCGCCGCATGAGCGTCACACCAGCAAGACCTGCACGCCAGCGGCCCGCAGTGTCTCGACTGTTTCGGCAGGGGCACTGCTGTCGCTGATCACCATGTGCAGGTTCTGCACCGGCGTGATTACTGACAGGCTGCGCTGGCCCAGCTTGCTGGCATCGAGCACGGCGATGGTCTGCCGTGAGACGCGGATCATCAGCGCATTCAGCGCCGCCTCGAGCGGATCCGGCGTGGTCACGCCCACTTCGGGATCGAGCCCGTCGACACCGAGGAACAGCCGGTCGGCAGAGAGCTTCGCCAGTGCCTGCTCGGCATCTGGCCCCACCAGTGAATACGAGGTCTGCCGCAACAGGCCACCGAGCATCATCACGCGAATCTGCGGCAAACCGGACAATTCCATCGCGATATTCAGCGCATTGGTGATCACGGTCAGCGATTCGAATTTCATCTGGCGGATCTGCCGGGCGATCTCCACCGTGGTCGAGCCGGAGTCGAGGATGATCGTCTCGCCATCCTGGATCATCTTCGCTGCGGCCTGACCGATGCGCAGCTTCTGCGCATGCCAGCGGGTTTCCTTGATATTGAGCGGCGTATCGTTCGTGGTCGCCGTGACCGGCAATGCACCGCCATGCGCACGGGCGATCGCCGAACTGCGCGCGAGCGCTTCCAGGTCGCCGCGGATCGTCACGGTGGAGGTGTTGAAGCGCGTCGCCAGTTCTTCCACCGTGGCGCGACCCTGTTGTTCCACCAGTTCGACGATCAGGCGGCGGCGTTCTTCAACCAGCAGTCGGCGCGAAACGATGGGAGTTTGGGTCATGAGTCGATATGCAGGAGTCGGGCGGCATTGTCATGGTATATCTTGCGAAGAATCGTGTCCGACAATCCCAGCCCATAGATCGACCAGCGGCCCTGTGGCGGCGATGGCGCCGGTGCGTAATCGAAGTATTCGTCTTCGGTTTCCAGAAAGCGGTAATAGATCTCGTACAGCTCGTCGCCGAACAGCTGCTGCGGCACGTCGTCGCCATACGGCGACGGCACGGCGTCGGTGCCGAACAGGATCCGATCCTGGTAGCGGTCGAAGAAGCGCTGCGCGATGCGCGGCTGGCGGCCCAGCTCGCCGACGCGGGCGCTGATGTCGATCACGGTGTTCGGGTAGCGGTCCAGGCAAGCGGCGACGGCAGCCAGGTTCTCGGCGTTGTTGCCCACGTGCAGCAGCGCGAACGTGGTCTTCGGGTGGCGCGCGATCATCCGATCGCGTGCGGCGAGCAGCTCCGCATTGCTGGGGAACTCGGGGCCGTAGAACGACCAGTCCGGATGGTTGGCGAGTTCCTCGTAGCGCTCATTGGTTTCGTCGGTGGGCAGGAAGAACGCTTCCGGATCCGAGACATGCAAGAACACCGGCATGTTGTTTGCGGCGCAGGCTTCCCACATCGGATCGAAGCGATGGTCATCCACCGCCACCAGCGAGCCTTCGTCGATCCGTTCGCGCAGATACAGGCCCAGCGTCTTCAGCAGTTTCAGGCCGCGCGCGCCAACCCGCTTGGCATGCTCGATCGCGTCGCCCTGCAACTGCGCGTAGTTCGGTTCGGGGAAGTGTTCCCAAGATGGTTCGGTCAGCGTAAGAAATCGTCCGGGTGCGACCTGATCGAAGCTGCGGATGCTCTTCTCCAGACCGGCACCGACGCCGCCGGTGAGGTTCACCAGCATGCGCACGCCCTTGCGGTCCATCACCGGCAGCAAGTCCTCGGGCTGGGCGAACAGGGTGACCTCTTCGCCCACCGAGATGCCGTTGCGCACGTGGCTGGACCAGGTCAGGTGCGTGTGCACGTCGATCACCGGAAAGCGTGGACGCTCGATCTGCGTCTTCGGCACATGCAGCATGCTGTGTGGCTGGAAGTCCTTCAGTCGCAGCCCGCTCTTGCCGGCGTCCGGCTGGGTCTGCAGCGGATTCTTGCTGCTTTCGACCTTGACCGTGCCGGCGCCGGTGGGCGGCGCGCAACAGAGGCAGCCGGCCTGCATCAGCTGCTGCGATGACTTGAAGGAACTGTGACTCATCGAACGGCCTGCCTCACCTGTTCAGCGCGGATATTTCATCATGACGTCATGCACGGCGCGGGTCAGTGTCAGTGCCTGCTCGAACGGACGCAGCCACATGTTGCGACCGAACATCACGCCGTTGGCGCCGGACTGCATGTAGAACTCGACCTTGCGCAGTACCGCCGCATCATCGTCGTTCTTCTCGCCGCCGGAGAACAGCACCATCGTGCGGCCGGCCGAACGCACCACGCGGGCGCAGCGGGCGCCGGCGTCTTCTTGCAGCTTGTCGTACGGCGCCGGCACATTGGCCACGCTGTCGTTCGGCTCATGCAGCTTGACGATGTCGGCACCCAGCTCCAGCGCAACGCGGGCGGCGTAATCCTGCGCGTACAAGGTATTGGTGCCGCCCTTGGCGTTGACGGCGCTGCCACGTGGATACGCCCACATCACCAGCGGCATGCCGTAGCGCTCGCAATCCTGGCGCACTTTCTCGAACTGGCGGAACTCGTCGTGCTGGCGAGGCGAACCCACGTACATGGTGTAGCCGACCGCGTCGGCGCCGAGGCGCACCGCATCCTCGACCGAGGCGAACAGCGGCGAGGTGGCTTCGGCGTCGCTGGCGATATTGGTCTTGCCATTGAGCTTGAGGATCAGCGGCACCCGGCCGCAATACTCGGTCATGTATTTCTCGGCCAGGCCAATGCCCAGCGCGATCGCAGAAAAGCCCCCGGCCGCGGCGAGCTCAAACTGGTAGCTTGGGTCGACGGCCGGCGGGTGGGGAAAGAAGTCGGTGGGGCCGTGTTCCAGCCCCTGATCCAGCGGCAGCACCAGCAAGCTGCCGTTGCGCGGGCCGTGACCGTACAGCAGCCGCCACAGACGGGTGCGCTTGCCGTGGGACAGGGCGAGCCGGGACAGTTGGCTGCCAGTGTTCGAAACCTCTTGCAAGTTTTGTTTCATTTCGAATACTCTCGGTTCGGTGGCTATATACTTTCACATTCGATTAAATTTAGCAAAATGCCAGAATTAAGCAAGAAAACGAAAGATGCGATCGAGCTGAGGGCGCTGCTTGCGCTTCCGCTGGCTGAGCAGCAGGGCCGCGGCTGCGCCGACACCTTGCGCGAAATTCTGCAGCAACCGGCGACCTGGACGGATACTGCCGACTTGCTGCGCCGGCCGCAGGTGCAGAAGCAGTTGCGGGCTGCGCTGACGCCGCGGCCGAGCCATATCGTGCTGACCGGCTCCGGCAGCTCGATGTATATCGGCGAGTGTCTTGCACCCAGCCTGCAACTCGAGCTGGGCGTGCCGGTGCAGGCCATCGCCGCCGGCACCTTGCTCACGCACTGGCGCAGTGTGCTACCACCCGGTGCAGGTTTGCTGATTTCGCTGGCACGCTCGGGCGACAGCCCGGAAAGCTGCGGCGTGGTGAGCCGCTTGCTGGCCGATGCTCCCGACTATCGTCATCTGGTCATTACCTGCAATGCCCATGGCAAGCTCGCTACCAGCTACAGCGACGATCCGCGACTGACCGTGCTGGTGCTCGACGAGCGCACCAATGACCGCAGCCTGGTCATGACCAGCAGCTTCACCAACCTGCTGCTGGCTGGCAGCGGCCTTGCGCAGCGCGAAGGTGGCGACACCACGGCTGCAGTGAACCGGCTGGCACGCAGTGTCCAGCATGTGTTCGACGAACAGGCCGATGCGCTCGCCGCGATCGCGCGTGCGGGCTTCACCAAGGCGGTTTATCTCGGCAGTGGCGGTGCGCTCGGCGCGGCCCACGAGGCCGCGCTGAAAATGCTGGAGATGACCGGTGGCGCGGTGGTCACGATGGCGGAAACCTATCTCGGTCTGCGCCATGGACCAATGTCCAGCCTCGATGAAAAGACCTTGCTGGTCGGCTTCCTGTCGCCGGATCCGGCGGTGCGCGCCTACGAGTACGACCTGCTGCGCGAGCTGTCGCGCAAGCAGCTGGGCATGACCCGGGTGCTGGTAGGTGAAGGTATCGCGACCGATGTGCTGGGTCCGGACGATGTGGCCATCGAGCTGGCAGACCTGGATGTGATCAACGACGTGCTGCCGTTGCTCGCGGATGTGGCGGTGGGGCAACTGCTCGCGTTCTTCCGTTGCCTGGAGCTGGGCGGCAAGCCGGACACACCGTCGCAGGGCGTACTCACGCGCGTGGTTGAGCATTTCCCGATGCACTCGGGGGAAGCATGAAGCGCATTCTGGTCGTCGGCGAAATCAACGTCGATCTGGTCTTCAAGCATTGCCATGCGTTGCCCGCGCCGGGCCGCGAGGTGCTGGCCGACGACTTCTGCATGACCCCGGGTAGCTCCTCGATGATCTGTGCGATGGGGCTGGCCCGGCTGGGCAATCCCGTGGCATTCCGCGGCAAGCTCGGTGCCGACAGCTGGGGTGCCTATTGTCTCGATGCGCTACGTGCCGCCGGCATCGACATCGCCGCCGTGCAGCCAGACGCGACCCTGCGCACCGGCGTCACCGTCTCGCTGTCGACGCCGCAGGATCGCGCCTTGGTGACGTTCCCCGGCGCGATCGCTGCGCTGCGTGCGGACGAAGTGGACGACGCGTTGCTGGCCGGCGCCGATCACCTGCACGTTTCCTCGTACTACCTGCAGCGCGCGCTGCGGCCCGATTGCCGCGCGCTGTTTGCGCGTGCACATGCCGCCGGTCTGAGCACCTCGCTCGACCCCGGCTTCGATCCAGAGCAAACGTGGGCATCCGACCTGCTTGGCACGCTGGAGGAAGTCGACCTGTTCCTGCCCAACGAGGTGGAACTGGCGGCTATCACGGGCCGCGAGCAGGTGCTCGATGGCTTGCGCGTGTTGCACAACGGGCGCACACAAACCGTGGTGAAGCGCGGACAACTCGGCTGCGCCAGCCTGGATCAGGGACAACTGCTCGAAGTGCCGGCGTTTGCCGTCAACCCGGTCGACAGTACCGGCGCTGGCGATTCGTTCGACGCCGGTTTTCTACATGCGTGGCTGCGTGGCGAGACGTTGCATGACTGCATGCGCTGGGGCAGTGCCTGCGGCAGCCTCTCCACGCGACGTACCGGCGGTACGGTCGGTCAGGCCAGCGTGTCGGAAGTGGACGCCCTGCTGGCGAACGTGCCGTGATCACGGTCATCGGTTTCAACACCGCGATCGACCGGCTCATCCGGCTGGACACACTGCGCCCCGGCGAAGTCAGCCGCGCACTCGACGAACAGTCATATCCCGGTGGCAAGGGCTTGCATGTGGCACAGACGATCGCCGCGCTGGGTGAGCGCGTGCAGCTGGTCGGCCTGGTCGACCCGGCTCATCGCAACATGATCGGTCGGCTGATGTGCGAGCGCGGCGTGCTGTTCCATGGCATCGAGGTCACCGACAACCTGCGCACGTGCATCGCGCTGCAGGATGCGAACGGCCAGATCACCGAAATTCTCGGTCAGGGGCCGCTGCTGGACAGTGCGCAGCAGGAGGCTCTGCTGCGGGCGTTCCGTCGTGGTGTCGATGACAGCGATCTGATCGTGCTGTCCGGCAGCCTGCCGCGCGGCTTTGCGCCGACCACCTATGCCGAACTGGCCGCGCATGTGCGCGATGCGGGCAAACGTTGTCTGGTCGATGCCGGCGGCGAGCTGCTGCGGCACGCCGCGCAGGTTCAACCTTTCCTGGTCAAGCCCAATCGCGACGAGATCACCGAATTGCTCGGTCGCCCGATTGGTGATCTCGCCGCGGCCACGGACGCAGTTCGCGAACTGCATGCGCGCGGCATCGCGATGCCGGTAGTGACGATGGGCGCGCTTGGCGCGGTGGCTGCCGATGCGAGTGGCGTCTGGCACGCCGCGATCGAGTTGGCACAGGTACGCAACACCGTGGGCTCGGGCGACTGCCTGCTGGCTGGCATGACGGTAGGCATGGC
>Ga0208589_1000262_pt1 | contig 25285 bp, 22 predicted proteins | sample NGESurshal092012_2_FD_184486 | JGI IMG/M metagenome (GOLD analysis project Ga0208589, IMG submission 184486) | Arctic peat soil microbial communities from Barrow, Alaska - NGEE Surface sample F53-2 shallow-092012 (SPAdes) | ecosystem: Environmental > Terrestrial > Soil > Wetlands > Peat ...
AGCTGGCCAGCCGCGATTACTACTCGGTCGGCGGCGGTTTCGTGGTGAACACCGACGAGGCCGCGGAGGATCGCATCGTCGCCGATACCACCGAACAGCCCTACCCGTTTTCCACCGGCGACCAGATGCTCGCGCTGTGCAAGAAGCATGGCCTCACGATCGCCCAGCTGACGATGGCGAACGAGAAAGTCTGGCGTAGCGAGACGGAAATCCGCGATGGGCTGCTGACGATCTGGAAGGCGATGCAAGATTGCGTCACTCGCGGCCTGCGTTCGCCCGGCGTGCTGCCCGGTGGATTGAAGGTCAAGCGTCGCGCCCCGGCGATGGCCGAGGAGCTGCGCAATCAGCCCGAAGCCGCGCTGAAGGATCCGCTGACCATCCTCGACTGGGTGAACCTGTACGCGCTGGCGGTCAACGAGGAGAACGCCGCCGGTGGCCGCGTGGTCACCGCGCCCACGAACGGTGCGGCCGGCATCGTGCCGGCGGTGGGCCACTACTACCTGCGCTTCTGCCCGAAGGCGAACGACGACGGCATCATCGACTACCTGCTCACCGCCGCCGCGATCGGCATCCTGTACAAGGAGAACGCCTCGATCTCCGGCGCCGAAGTCGGTTGCCAGGGCGAGGTCGGCGTGGCCTGCTCGATGGCTGCCGGCGGCCTCACCGCCGCGCTCGGCGGCAGCATGCTGCAGGTGGAGAACGCCGCCGAGATCGGCATGGAACACAACCTCGGCCTCACCTGCGATCCGATCGGCGGCCTCGTGCAGATCCCGTGCATCGAACGCAACGCGATGGGCTCGGTGAAGGCCATCAACGCCAGCCGCATGGCGCTGAAGAGCGACGGCAAACACCGCGTCTCGCTGGACAAGGTGATCAAGACCATGCGCGACACCGGCCGCGACATGAAGGACAAGTACAAGGAAACATCACGTGGTGGTCTCGCGGTGAACGTGATCGAGTGCTGACAACCTGCTCCTCCCGCATTGCTCCCTCCCCTGCCTGCAGGGGGCTGGGGAGGGGTTGCTCTTGATCTTGAGTCTTGCGATCAAAAGCTTTACCCCCTCCCAACCTCCCCTGCACGCAGAGGGAGGAGAACAACCCATCTTGTGCGCCACGCATGACTTCCGCGAGGTGACATGACGCGGGCAACTCTGCAACCATCGGTTTCTTTGTAGCGCTCGGTGCGCTCCTGCAGGAATTGCCATGTCCTCATACAGCCCACTGCGCCGCGACGTCGGCCCCTTCGCCCTGATGCTTACCGGCCTGGGCTCGATCATCGGCTCCGGCTGGCTGTTCGGCGCGTGGAAGGCGGCCGGTCTGGCCGGTCCCGGCGCGGTGTGGGCGTGGGTGCTGGGCGCGGCGATCATCATGACGATCGCGCTGACCTATGCCGAGCTGGGCGCGATGTTTCCCGAATCGGGCGGCATGGTGCGCTATGGCCACTACTCGCACGGTTCGCTGGTCGGTTTCATTGCCGCGTGGGCGAACTGGATCGCGATCGTGTCGGTGATCTCGGTGGAGGCCGAGGCCTCGGTGCAATACATGTCCGGCTGGAAGTGGCAATGGGCGAAGAACCTGTACATGCATGTGCCGGGTGGACAAGGCGAACTCAGCCATGTCGGCCTGGCCATCGCCGCGGTGCTGGTGATCATCTACTTCCTGATGAACTTCTGGAGCGTGAAGCTGTTCGCGCACTCCAATACCGCGATCACCGTGTTCAAGCTGGTGGTGCCGGCGGCGACCGGTCTGTTGCTGATCGCCAGCGGCTTCCATCGCGAGAATTTCTCGGTCGGCATTCATGGTGGCGCGCATGTGACGGACTTCGCGGCCATCCTCACTGCCGTGGCCACCGCCGGCATCGTGTTCAGCTTCAACGGTTTCCAGAGCCCGGTGAACCTCGCCGGCGAAGCGCGCAATCCGGGCCGGAGCATCCCGTTCGCGATCGTCGGCTCGATCGCGATCGCCACCGTGGTCTACGTGATCCTGCAGGTCGCCTATATCGGCGCGGTGCCACCGGAGCTGCTGGCCAGGGCCGGCTGGCATGGCATCGATTTCAGTTCGCCGTTCGCGGATCTGGCGAAGGTGGTCGGTCTGTTCTGGCTGGCGAACCTGCTGTTCCTCGATGCATTCATCAGCCCCAGCGGTACCGGCATGACCTACACCGCCACCACCGCGCGGATGATTTACGGCATGGAGCGCAACGGCACGCTGCCGAAGATCCTCGGCCGTGTGGATCCGAAGTCGGGCGTGCCGCGCCCGGCGATGTGGCTGAACCTCGTGGTGTCGTTCCTGTTCCTGTTCTTCTTCCGCGGCTGGGGCACGCTGGCCGCCGTGATCTCGGTCGCCACGATCATCTCCTACCTCACCGGTCCGGTCAGCGTGATGACGCTGCGCCGCACCGCGAGCGAGCTGCGTCGTCCCTTGCGCATCACCGGCCTGCCGCTCCTCGCCGGCATCGCCTTCATCATGGCGACGGAACTGCTGTACTGGGCCAAGTGGCCGCTCACCGGCGAGATCATCCTGCTGATGGTCGTGGCGCTGCCGGTTTACCTGTACTACCAGGCCAGGAGCGGCTGGCACGACTTCGGCCGGCAGATGAAGGGCGCGTGGTGGCTGGTGGTCTACCTGCCAGTGATCGCCTTCACCTCATGGGCCGGCAGCACCACGTTCGGCGGCCATGGCTACCTGCCCTATGGCTGGGACCTGGTCGTCGTCGCGGTGATTGGCCTGGTGTTCTACGTGTGGGGCGTGAAATCCGGCTGGCGCACGCCGTCGGTGGAAGCGGCGCAGCTGCAGGCGCAGACCGATCCGAATGCGCCGCTGGTGCCGCCGGATGAAGAAGCGGCCGAGCGTATTTCCGCATCACGATCTGTCCACTGACGCGGCATCGAGCCCCGGAATTGCAAGGCTAGAGACACTACGCTCAACGCGATCACCGATCTGGACGAACCCAGGGAAGGTTCAAGGACATGCGATACCTGAAACGGATCATGACGTTGCTGGGCATGCTGCTGCTACTGGCAGTGGTGGCCGTGGCGGCGCTGCACCGAAATCGCGAGATTGCCACTTCGATCTGGATCGATCGGCCACCATCAGACGTCTGGCGTGTACTCACCACCGCCGCCGAGTACCCCGCGTGGAATCCGATGATTTCGCACATCAGCGGCGAGCTTCGCGAAGGCAGCATCATCGAAGTTGATCTCGGTTCGCCGGTTTCCGACTCCACCGTATTTCATCCAACGGTCTTGGTCGTGCGACCAGACCGGGAGCTTCGCTGGCTGGGGCATGTCGGCATGACCGGCATCTTCGATGGCGAGCACCGGTTCCTGCTCGAGGCCAGCGGAACCGGCACACGCCTCGTTCAAAGCGAGCGGTTTTCAGGCTGGCTGGTCGGCAGACTGACCGACACGTTGCTGGATGACACGCTGGATCAAATGAAAGCGATGAATCTGGCGTTGAAGCAACGTGTTGAGGGCACATCGCATTAAAGTGCAATGCCAGCAGCGACATTAAGTTGTACATTGATTTCTTGGATCGTGGCCTTCACGATTATTCAATCGGAGACGTCAGATGAATCCACAAAAGCCTGTCGGTGCGAAAGTCAAAATTTCCAGGGATGGCCCCTATCTCGTCTCCGGCGCGCTGCCTCTGCGCAAGGAAACCATCGGCACGAACGACGCGGACGAGTCGATCAAGTGGGAAAAGGGTGAGCAGTATCCCGCGCAGGATCAATACGCGCTGTGCCGCTGCGGCCACAGCGCGAACAAGCCGTTCTGCGATGGCACACATGCGAAAGTCGGATTCGACGGCAGCGAAACCGCGAGCCGCAAACCGTATCTCGAGCAGGCCGAAGTCATCCGCGGCCCGACGATGTCGTTGACCGACGTGGAGAGCCTGTGCGCGTTCGCGCGCTTCTGCGATCCGCATGGCAAGGTGTGGAACCTGGTCAACGAAACCGAAGACCCCTCGGCAGGCAAGCATTTCGTCAGCCAGACCTGCGCCTGTCCGTCGGGACGCCTGGTGGCCTGGGACAACGCGACCGGCAAGGCGATCGAACCGGCGCTGGAACCATCGATCGGCCTGATCGAGGACCCTGCCCAGCATTGCTCCGGACCGATCTGGTTGCGCGGCGGCGTGCAGCTGGTCGGCGCCGACGGCTTCGCATACGAAGTGCGCAATCGCATGACCCTGTGCCGCTGCGGCGCGTCGCAGAACAAGCCGTTCTGCGATGGCGCGCATGCATCGATCGGATTCAGCGACAGCAAGTGAGCGGAACAGCATATCGATAACAGTTCAGTGGATAGCTGCGGCACAGTGGCAGCAGCTATCCGCAGTTACCGATCACAGGTTTCGGTAAGGCCGACCTTCGTAACGGCGCAGGTGATAGACGCGGTGCACATTCCCCGCACCCAGCCAGCCGCCGATGGCCGCGGCCAGCAGCGCCAGCAGGCCGGTCACGAAGGCAATCCATAATCCCATCGAGGTGTAATGCGCCGCGCGGTCGGCATCGGCCTTGATTTTCGCGTTCGCCGCATTGGCCTCGGTGGCCAGACGCGGCAGGGCTTGATCGATCGCCTCGGACGCGGCGCCGTCAGCGAGCAATAGCGCCCTTGCGGTGTCGGTCCGGTTGCCCAGTATCGCTGCCACCACGTTGTCATCTCCCGCATTCCGCATCATTGGTCTTGCGTCGTTCTGCGCAGGATTGACCAGACGGCGCACATTCGCCTGCAGGATCAGCAATGCATCGTTGTCGCTGGCAGCGGCCATGCCCATCGCCGCATGGTCGCCATGGCCCATCGGTGGGCGGTGATGGAGCGCATGGCCGAATCCGAATGACAACCACAACGCCGTCGCGGTGATCGAAACAGCCCACACGGCGATGCCATGCATGGTGCCCATCGTTTCATCGGACTTGCCGTCGAACCAGCTGGCGAACATGCCGCCGATGAAAAGGGCTGCCACCCACGTCAGGATGATCCAGATCGCCGTGCCGATACCGATACCCCTGGCGGCGCCAGCCATGTCATGCGGATTGAAGGCCGCAAAACCCAGCGCCAGACCAAACACAAACAACAGACCGGCGATGGCGGTGGCAACGAACCAGCCGGCGAAGATGGCACTCCAGCTCATGCCCGGATAGACCGTGGCGGGTGAAGTGACAACAACAGTTTCAATGCTTTCGTTCATGGGTGCCATGACGTGATCCTCGGAGAGTCAGTAGACGATGCCCGCAGGCATCGGATCAGGCACAACCGCGCAGCAGTGCGAAGAGAATGAGCAGGGGAATCGGTACACCTATAAACCACAGCAGCACATAGCCGATACCGCCGCGCTGCTTCTCGGTGTTGTGTACCTCGGAAACTTTCGTGATCCGGGACATGGAATCCCCTCCAGGCAGTGCCGATGAGTTGACGAGCGGAACTCTCGCATGAAGCGCACGTTGGCCTGCCGCGCGTTATCGCGGTGTGACGGTGAATCGTCATGATCCGGAAGCTGGACGATCGACCAGGCGTTCCTGCCTCGGGCGCCTCGGTCGAGCAGCTCAATCTGCCGAATATCACCCCAGCGCCAGCACATCCCCCAGCAAGGCCAGCGCCGTCACTTCCGGCCCCGCGCCCGGTCCCTGGATCACCAGCGGCTGGGTGTTGTAACGCGTGGTGGTGAGCGCGAACTGGTTGTCGGTGCCGTAGAGGCGCGCGGCCGGATGCGTCAGCGGCACCTCGACCAGACCGACACGGGCGCGGCCGCGCTGGTTGAGACGGGCGAGGAAGCGCAGCACGCAACCGTGCGACTTCGCCGCGGCATGCAGTGCGGCGAACGGTTCGTCCAGTTCCTCCAGGCGGGCAAGGAACGCTTCGGTACCCAGCGCGCGCAACGGCCCGGGTACCAGACTCTGTACATCCACTTCGTCGGTGCCCAGCGAAAAACCGGCGTTGCGGGCGATGATCAGCAGCTTGCGCGCCACATCCTCGCCGGAAAGATCCGAGCGTGGATCGGGTTCGGTGTAACCGAGCTGGCGTGCCTCGCTCAGCAATTCGGAGAACGGACGGCCGCCGTCGTACTGGTTGAACAGCCACGACAGCGAACCGGAAAACACGCCTTCCAGCGTCAGCAGCGCATCGCCGCAGCCACGCAGGCGGCGCAGCGTTGATAGCACCGGCAGCCCCGCACCGACGGTGGCCGAATCGCCATAGCGACCGCCGTTCGCCACTGCCGCCTGCAGCGCGCGCCAACCGGGCAGTTCGCCACCGGCGAGCGCCTTGTTCGCGGTGACCACGTGATAACCACGGGCTAGCCATTCCGCGTGACGCGTTGCCAGCGCGACACTGGCCGTGGCATCGACGATCACTTTTACCGTGGCGCCGCTGGCATCCAGCGCGGCAAGCAGGCTGGCGTTGTCGCGCGCATCGCCCGCATTGTTCAGCTGCTCGCGCAGGCCGCGGCTGGCGAGGCTGGCGGACGCGGTCTGTTGACGGCGCGAGTTGGCCGCACCGACCAATCGCACGCCAGCCGCGGCCGAAGTGTTCAGCAGCTTCAGCAGCGCGCCGCCGACCACGCCGGTACCCAGCAGCACGATGGCGATGGCCGGCACTCCGGGCACGACTTTTGTGGGAGCAGCTTTTGTGGGAGCGACTTCAGTCGCGACTGCCCCACGAGCCGTGATCGCGACTGAAGTCGCTCCCACAGTGGCCTCAACATCCAGCACCGCGCTCATGCGATCACCCGGTGTTTGGACGTCTCTACCGCCGTGGCGCGATCCAGCGCGGCATCGAGATCGCGCAGCAGGTCGTCGCCATCCTCGATACCTATCGACAGGCGCAGCAGGCTGTCGGCAATGCCGGCGGTACGCCGCGCTTCCACCGCCATCGACGCATGCGTCATCGAGGCGGGATGTGCGATCAGACTTTCCACCCCGCCCAGCGACTCGGCCAGCGAGAAGTACTCGAGTCCGTCGACGAACGCCTCGATCTGTGTCACGTCGCCTTCCAGCTCGAAACTGAGCATGGCGCCGAAACCCTGCTGCTGGCGCGCGGCCAGCGTGTGCCCGGCATGCCCGGCCAGGCCAGGGTAATACACTGTACGGACGGCTGGATGGCCATTCAGATGCTCGGCGATACGCGTCGCGTTTTCCTGATGCTGCCGCAGACGTACACTGAGCGTACGCAGGCCACGCAGAGTGAGGTAACTGTCGAACGGCGCGCCGGTGAGGCCATTGCAGTTGGCCCACCATTTCAGCTGCTCGAACACCGCCAGCTCGCGCGCCACCACCGCGCCGCCAACCACATCGCTGTGGCCGTTGATGTATTTCGTGGTGGAGTGCACCACCACGTCCGCGCCAAGCAGCAGCGGCTGCTGCAGTGCCGGCGACAGGAACGTGTTGTCCACCACCACCAGTGCGCCCACCGCATGCGCGGCCTGCGCCACGTGGCGGATATCGGTGATCCGCAACAGCGGATTGGACGGCGTTTCCACCCATACCAGCGCCGGCTTCTGCGCCAGGCCCGCGGCGAGCGACACATTGTCGGTGAGGTCGGCGAACTCCACACTGAAGCGGCCCTTCTTCGCCCACGCATCCAGCAGGCGCCAGGTGCCGCCATAGCAATCGTGTGCGGCGAGGATTTTCGCGCCCGCCGGCACCAGCTCCAGCACCAACGCCACGGCCGACATGCCGCTGGAAGTCACCACTGCGCCGGCGCCCTGCTCCAGTTCCGCCAGCGCATTGCCGAGCAGGTCACGGGTCGGGTTGCCGCTGCGCGAATAGTCGTACGCACGCTTGCCGCCCAGGCCGGCGAAACTGTAGTTGCTCGACAGGTGCAACGGCGGCACCACCGCGCCATGCTGGGCGTCGCTTTCAATGCCGGCGCGCACGGCGCGGGTACAGGGGGCAGACTCGCTCATCTCAATCTCCAGGTCTCTCGTCAATCTGTATTTGTAGGAGCGCACCCTGTGCGCGATTCGGTGTACCGCAAGATTTATCGCGCACAGGGTGCGCTCCTACGCCAAGGCTTCGCGCAACAACGGCGCGAGTTGCTCGGGTTCCTTCAGGAATGCATCGTGGCCATACGGCGACTCGACCACTTCCAGCGTGGCCGGACCATGCAGGCGCCGCTGCAGCTCGCACAGGTCGGCCAGCGGCACCAGCCGATCCGACGGGAAGCCGATCAGCGTGGTGGGCGTAGGCACCTGTTCCGGTACCACGTCATGCAGATCGATCGACTCGGACAGTGCGAGGAAGCGCTGCGCATCGAAGCGTTCGACGAAGCGCCGGCCCTGATGTTCGAGGTAATCCTCGACCGGGAAGTGAAAACGCTCATCGCGCCATTCCGGGCCGCCGGCAAAGCGCCGCGCGAATTCGCCGCTGCCGCGATAGGTGGTGATCGCCAGCTGGCGCGCCAGCGCCAGCGCCTGGTCGACCTGACCGGTGGATTGCCCGAGCCGCACGATGCCGCGCTGGACGCTGCGCTGCGCGGTGGCCAACGGATGCGCCCGGTGCGCACCGGCCAGCAGCAGCAAGCGATCCACCTGCCGCGGATGACGCGCGGCAAACGCCAGCGCCACCATCGCGCCATACGAGGCGCCGACAAACGCATGCGCCTGCGGAATATGCAGCGCCAGCAGCAGCGCACTCAGCGCGTCGGCCTGATCCTCGCTGGATACCGCGCTGGCGCCCAGCTCCGCCGGCGTCAGCCAGTCGATCGCCAGCACCCGCCAACGGTCCAGGTCGATCGCGGTACCGGCCCCGACGCATGCCTGCCACCAGCCCGGGGCGGTGTTGCCGTCCAGCGTGACCACGTCGCGATCGGCCGAAATGCCGCCCTGCACGATCAGCGTGGGCGCATCCGGCGCCCCGCACCACAGGTAGCGCACATCGACCTCGCACGGGCCGCTGCCGTATTTCGGGTCGAGCAGCAGCCGTCGTGTGCTGCGCTGGATGCTCAGGTCGGGCCGCACGCGCAGCGCCGGCAGGTTCGCGGCAAACGCGGTGTGGCTGGCTTCGACTTGGCTGGCTTCAGACAAACAGGTCATGCGGTTTCTCCGGTCGGCATCGCCCTGCGAAGGAACCGGAAAGGCCGCCATGCACGTAATCGACAGCGGATCGCTGCGATACGGCTGACGCCCATCTACCGGTTGACGCCATGTGGCGCCTCCGCAGGAGTTGGCACCGTGGCGGAAACGCTCCGCAGGTTGCCCCGGCTTCAAAGGGCCTGTCCCTCAGCCGGTCTCGATGAGTGAGACCGATACTGGACGATCCATTTCAACCTGTCAATAGCCGTCTAAACATCTAAACGCTTATATGTTTATTCATCATGACCATTTGCCATAAGGCCGGAACAGCGGCATGCTGGCCATCCACGCCAACACCGGGAGTACTACATGAGTCTGCAGCTGGGCGAAACCGCCCCCGACTTCACCCTCGATTCCACCGAAGGTCCGATTCGCTTCCACGACTACGTCGGCGACCACTGGGTGGTGTTCTTCTCGCACCCGAAGGATTTCACTCCGGTCTGCACCACCGAACTGGGCGCATTCGCCCGTCGCAAGGGCGAGTTCGACCAACGCAATACGCAGCTGATTGGCCTCTCGGTCGATTCGGTGGCGGATCACCGGCGCTGGGCGAAGGATGTCGAGGACGTTGGCGGCACCGCGATCAACTATCCGCTGCTGGCCGACCCGGATCTCGAGGTCGCGAAACTGTACGGCATGTTCCATCCCAAGGCCGACCCGAAGCTCACCGTGCGCTCGGTCTTCATCATCGACCCGAACAAGAAGGTGCGGCTCACCCTCACCTACCCGCCCAGCGCCGGCCGCAATGTCGACGAGGTGCTGCGCGTGCTCGATTCGCTGCAACTCACCGACGGCCGCAAGCTCACCACGCCAGTCGACTGGAAACCGGGCGACGACGTGATCATCGCGCCCTCGGTGTCCGATGACGACGCGAAGAAGCTGTATCCCGGTGGATGGAAGACGTTGAAGCCCTATCTGCGACTGGTGCCACCGCCGCAAGGCTGATCGATCTGTTGCTCCCTCCCCTGCCTGCCCCGAAGAAGGGACTCCCTTCGGTCGCAGGGGTTGGGGTGGGGTCGCTCTTGACCCTCCCCCAGCCCGAACAACCCCCTCCCAACCTCCCCCTGCAAGCAGGGGGAGGAGCAAAACTCGCGCTTCGCCACCTCCTCCATCAAATATCTGCCCATGAGCATCCACCCCGATCTCTCCGCCACCATCGGCCACACCCCGCTGTTGCGGCTGCAGCACGCTTCCGCACTTACCGGCTGCGAGGTGCTGGCCAAGGCCGAGCTGCTGAATCCCGGCGGCTCGATCAAGGACCGCACCGCGCTCGGCCTGCTGCGCGATGCGGAGCAACGTGGCTTGATCCGCTCCGGCGGCATCATCGTCGAAGGCACCGCGGGCAATACCGGCATCGGGCTGGCGCTGCTCGGCGCCAGCCTCGGCTATCGCACGGTGATCTTCATGCCGGACACGCAGAGCCGCGAGAAGATCGACGCGTTGAGGATCACCGGCGCCGAGGTACGGCTGGTCCCCGCCGTGCCGTACAAGGATCCGAACCACTACGCGCATCGCGCGCGTGTCCATGCCGAGGCATTGAACACCGGCGACGCGGGCAGCGCGTGGTTCGCGAACCAGTTCGACAACACCGCGAACCGCGACTTCCACGAAGCCACCACCGGCGTGGAAATCTGGGCGCAGACGAACGGCCAGGTCGACGGCTTCGTCTGCGCCGCGGGCACCGGCGGCACGCTGGCCGGCGTGGGGCGTGCGCTGAAGGCGCGCAAACCCGGTGTGCGCATCGCGCTGGCCGACCCCACCGGCTCCGCGCTCGCCAGTTACGTCAACACCGGCGAACTGGTCGCCACAGGCAATTCGATCAGCGAGGGCATCGGCTCCAGCCGCGTCACCGCGAACTTCGATGGCGCGCCGATCGACCTGGCCTGGTCGATCTCCGACGACGAATCGGTGCCGCTGACGCATCGGCTGCTGCACGAGGAAGGCTGGTGCGCAGGCGGCTCCAGCGGCGTCAACCTGGCCGGCGCGATCCGCCTCGCGCGCGCACTCGGCCCCGGCCACACCATCGTCACCGTGCTGGCCGATGCCGGCACGCGTTACCAGGCCAAGTTGTTCAATCCGGTCTTCCTGCGCGAGAAAGGCATCCCGGTGCCGGACTGGCTGACGCGTGCGTTTCCGAGCTGAGCCCGGCTGCCGCGCTTGCTGTGGGAGCGACTTCAGTCGCGATGGCTCTTCACATAGAAGAGGAAGAAGAAGCATCGCGACTGAAGTCGCTCATACAGGGTGGGCACGTGCGAGCTGATGCAACGGAGCCATCGCCGCTTCATTCGTGTCCTGTTAACGTGATCGCATGAGTTCCCCACTCGACACGTCGGTCCTGCTCTCCAAGCTGCAACGTGACGGCTTTGCGTTCGTCGGCGCCGACCTCATGCGTGTCCTGCTCGACGATCCGCAGGCGCTGGACGACTGGACCGCGTTCGTCGCCAGCTGGAACGACCTGGCCCCCGACACCTACCTCGCCGCGCGCGGCCGGCATCGGCAGCGACGCCACGCGACGTTTTCGGTCGAGGCGACGGGCGAGACGCGCCGCGAGTCGCACCAGCCGCATTTCCAGAGCCTGCAGCACAATGCACTGCAGGGCGATATCCAGCGCTGGTTCCGCCCGATACGGCCGGCGATCGCCGACAGTGCCAGCGTGCGCGTCATCCTCGATTTCGGTCGGCAACTGTTCGCTGCGCTGGCGCCAGCAACGCGCCACTGGCATGTCGAGGTGCACCAGTTCCGCATCGAGGCCCGCCTCGGCGAGGCCGGCGAGCCGACCCCGGAAGGTGTGCATCGCGACGGTGTCGATTACGTACTGGTATTGATGATCGACCGCGCAAACATCGAGAGCGGCACCACCACCATTCACGCCCACGATGGCAGCCTGCTGGGCACTTTCACGCTCACCCATGTGCTCGACGCGGCGCTGGTCGACGATGCCCGCGTCTGCCACGGCGTGACGCCAGTCACCCCGCTCGATCCGCAGCAACCCGCGCATCGCGATGTGCTGGTGATGACGTTCCGCGCCATTTAGATCTGAACCGCCGGATCTGAACGGCTGGATGTGATCGTCTGGATGTGAACGCTGCACTGTCGCGAAATTCACGTACAAAGAGCCTGCGGCTTGCGATGCTTTATCCGCAGTAGCCATGCTTCGGTACGGCCTCACCTCCGGGCGAGTGCATACTTTGGCATTTGCAGCTGTCCTTGACCTGTGGCTCCGCCACAAGCTTGGCATTGACGAAGGGCACATCATGAAAACGACACTGATTCTGGCTATGGGCGCTGCGCTGCTGCTCTCCACTGCGGCAATGGCCGCGCAGGACGATCAAGACGGCGGCACCATGCAAACCACGAAAACCACCACCACGACCGTGAACCACATCAATGGCACCAACGAAGTCTGGTACAAGCAGGGCGGCGTTGTACCTACTCAATACCGCAACAATCGTTACGTCGTAACGCATTGGCAGACCGAGCACTTGAATGATCCAAGCGAGGGATCCCACTGGGTGCGCGGCGACAATGGCGATTTCCTGCTGGTCGACGAAAACACCGGCGTGATCACCAAGATCGTCCAGAATCCCGGACACTGATCAGCTGAGAACACGGCTACTCGCCGTACCAAATCAAACGGATTCATGGCTTCCATGAATCCGTTTTTTGTTGCGCCTCGAAGGACATGGCAATGACGCAGGGCGCATGCTTTTCCGGTCTGTGGCCTGCATTGAACCTTGCACTTCTTCGCTGCGCCTGACATTTGCGATGAACCGGGCCGGCTGCGACACTGCCGGCACGATGCTCCGAACACGGAGCGTCATGGGCCAGCCGCCCGGGGGAGCTGTCATGTCAGTCATCGCAAATATCGTGATCGGCCTGATCGCGTTGCTGCATCTCTGGTTCCTGATCCTGGAAATGTTCCTGTGGACCAGGCCCTCGGGACGCCGCGCGTTCGGCCTCAGCGCGGAATTCGCCGAGCAGTCGAAAGCGCTCGCCGCCAATCAGGGCCTCTACAACGGCTTCCTCGCGGCCGGACTGATCTGGGGCCTGAGCCTCGGCAGCGCCGGCTTCGGCGTGAAGCTGTTCTTCCTCGGCTGCGTGCTGGTCGCCGGCATCTTCGGCGGCCTCACGGCGAGCCTGAAGATTCTGTGGATCCAGGCGCTGCCGGCTGCCATCGGACTGGCACTTACCCTGTTGGCCTGATCGTGCCGCGCATCATCCTTATGCCTTCATCAACCACTCCTCGCGAAGCCGTCGGCGCCCGCTTCGATCCGACACTGCTGCGGCATGCCCGCGAGCGCAGCTGGGCTGCGCTGCACGGCATCTGCGAGCGCATGCGTCCGGGCATCAGCGAAGGCGAGGCAAAGATCGAGGCGGCGGAAGTTTTCCGCGAGCTGGGCTGCGAACGGGTGTGGCATCCGACCTATATCCGGATTGGACCGAACACCACCAGGACCTACCGGCAACGCTCCGACCCGAGCGTGCGGCTGGGCGAGAACGACAGCTACTTCATCGACCTCGGGCTGGTGTTCGACGGTCACGAAGGCGATGTGGGCGACACGTTCGTGGTGGGACACGCGCCCGCGCGGCAGGCCTGCGCGGACGCCGCACGTATGCTGTTCCGCGAAGTGGCGCAGGCCTGGCGCACGCAGGGATTGAGCGGCCAGGCGCTGTATGCGTTTGCCGGCGAACGCGCCGCGGCGATGGGCTGGCGGCTCAACCACGCGATCAAGGGCCACCGCCTCGGCGACTTCCCGCACTCCATCCACCAGGGTGGCGATCTCGGCAATCTGGAAGCTACCCCGTCCAGCGGGTTGTGGATGCTGGAGATCCAGATTGCGCACCCGAGCGAACCGTTCGGGGCGTTCCACGAGGATCTGCTGACCTGATTAGTATCGAATCTCAGCTCATAGAACCCGTTCGTGCTGAGTGTAGCTTGCGTCAGCAAGCGAAGTCGAAGCGCCTCGGTGGCGATACCCTTCGACTTCGGCGCTACGCGCCTACGCTCAGGGCGATCGGTGGATGAGTAGCTGAGGTTCGGCATTAATCAGGTCTGCTGATGATCGCCTGCATGTCCCGGAATCACTCGGGCTGAACGTCTTGCTGCGCTATGCTGCCAACCTATCCAGGCATGCCTGGGCCTCAGGCTGCTCCGCATGTCTTCGCGTACCAAGCCAGCAACAGCTGCCGCCGCGATCGCCGGCAAGAGCAGCGCGCAGGCGAAAACCGGAAAACGGCCATCCAAGAGCGTCATGATTGTCGGCATCGGCGCCTCGGCCGGCGGCCTGGAAGCGTTCAAGGAGTTCTTCGCGCACATGCCGGCGGAAGGTGAGCTTGGGTTCGTGCTGGTGCAGCATCTGGCGCCGGATCACCACAGCCTGCTGGCCGAACTGATCGGCCGCAGCAGCAGCATGCCGGTACTCGAAGCCAGGCACGGCGAACGGGTCAAATCGCGGCATGTCTACGTGATTCCGCCGAATGCCACCTTGACCATCGCCGGCGGCATCCTGCAGGTGAGCAAGCCGGCGCCGCCGCGCGAGCATCGCTGGCCGATCAATACGTTCTTCACTTCACTGGCCGAAGATCAGGGTGCAGGCGCCGTGTGCGTGGTGCTGGCCGGCACCGGCAGCGATGGCACGCAGGGCCTGCGCGCGGTCAAGGATCACGGCGGACTCGCGCTGGCGCAATCCGGCTTTGACCATGAGGCGATGACCGGCATGCCGGCCAGTGCGGTGGCCACCGGGCTGGTCGATGCCGTATTGCCGGTGGCCGAGATGCCGGCGCGCCTGCTCGCCTATCAGAAACAGATGCGCGGCGCCGCAACGGAGCAAAAAAAAGGATCCAATGGCGTGCAGGGCGACGACGCAGCGCACCTGAAAACCATCTGCGAACTGCTGCGTGCCGAAGTCGGCCACGACTTCAGCCAGTACAAGGAAAAGACCCTGATGCGGCGTGTCCAGCGCCGCATGCTGGTGGTGCAGGCCGAAAGCGTGACGGATTACATCGAGCACCTGCGCCAGCATCCGAACGAACACGAGCTGCTGTTCCGCGAGTTCCTGATCGGGGTGACGGAGTTTTTCCGCGACGCGGTCGCGTTCGAGGCGTTGCGCACCATCGCGATCCCGGCCCTGCTGGCCGACCGGGCCAGCGACGATGTACTACGGGTCTGGGTACCCGGCTGCGCCACCGGCGAAGAGGCTTATTCGATCGCCATCCTGCTGCGCGAGGCGATGGGTTCGCAACGCGGCCTGAAGGTGAAGATCTTCGCCACCGACATCGACGACCAGGCCATCGGCGCGGCGCGTGCCGGGCGTTACCGCTCGCCGCTGATCGGCATTTCGCCCGAGCGCCAGGAGCGCTGGTTCAGCAAGGACCGCGATGACTACTGCGTGGTCAAGCAGATCCGCGAGATGTGCATCTTCTCGCCGCACAGCGTGATCAAGGATCCGCCGTTTTCGCGCATGGACCTGGTCTCCTGCCGCAATCTGCTGATCTATCTGAATAACGATCTGCAGGAACGCCTGGTGCAGTCGTTCCACTACGCGTTGCGACCCGGCGGGTTCCTGCTGCTGGGTCCCTCGGAGCGGCTGTCCAAGAACGCCCGGTTGTTTACCGAACTGGACAAGAAGCAGCGACTGTACGTGCGCCGCGACGACGCCTCCACGCGTCCGCGGGATTTCCCCAGCGCGCAGCCGCGCCCCTTCAGCAGCGCCGAGCATGCCGCACCGGCCTCGTCACGCCATGTCGAGAATCTGATCGACCAGCATGCGCGCCAGGCGCTGGAGCCGTGGTCGCCGGCCTACGTGGTGATCAACGCCAGCCATGACGTACTGCGTTTTGGCGGCGACACCGGGCGTTACCTGGCGCCCGCCTCCGGCACGGCCAGCCTCAACCTGTTCCAGTTGCTCGACAAGCCGTTGCGCGGCCCCGTACGCGCGGCCGTACTGCAGGCGTTCGCCAGCGGCAAGCGGGTGATCCGCGAAGGGCTGACCCTCCTTTTGAATGGGCATGAACGAGCGTTTCGCCTGATCGTGGAACCGCTGGATCCGGATGACACACGGGGCGATGGCAAGGTCGAGATGTGCGTGGTGGCCTTCAATGAACTCGAGCCTGCACCGCGCTCTGCCGATGCGGCAACGGATGGCAAACCCGGCAACGGTCGCGCACGCATCCACGCGCTGGAAGACGAACTGCGCGGAACCCGCGTGCAGCTGCATACCGCCGTCGATCTGCACGAAACGGCCAGCGAGGAACTGAAATCGGCGAACGAGGAATACCAGTCGGTCAACGAGGAGCTGCAGTCCGCCAACGAGGAGCTGGAAACCTCCACCGAGGAGATGCAGTCGATCAACGAGGAGCTGCAAATCGTCAATGTGGAGCTCAACAGCAAGAACGAGGCGCTGACCCGGGTCAACAACGACATCCGCAACCTGCTGGACAGCACGCATATCCCGACCCTGTTCCTCGATCGGGATCTGCACATCCGCAGCTATACGCCGGTGATGACCGAGCTGTTCCACTTGCGCGATGGCGACAAGGATCGGCCGATCACCGAGATCTCGCCGCGCATCAACTATCCGCAACTGCAACAGGATGTGACGAAGGTGCTGCACGACATCGCGGTCATCGAACGCACGCTGCGCGGTGAGAACGACGCGCCGACGTTCCTGCTGCGCATGCGGCCCTACCTGACGATCGACAACATCGTCGACGGCGTGGTGCTGACCTTCGTCGACATCACCGACAGCCAGCAGCTGAACAACGAGCATGCGCGGCTGGCGGCGATCGTGAACTCCTCGCGCGACGCCATCTTCGGCTTTTCGCTGGACGAGCGCATCAGCAGCTGGAATGCCAGCGCCGAGCGCATTTTCGGCCTGTCGGCCGCGCAGGTGATCGGGCAGCCATTGAACTTGCTGCTGCCGCCCGACCCGTCAGCCGTTGTGAAGACGTTTTTCGCCAGTCACGCGCGGCCCCTGCGGCTCGCCGTGTTCGAGATGGCCTGGGTGCGGCCGGATGGCGTGTCGGTGCCGCTGGAGATGAGCTATTCGCCCGTGTGCGATCCCACCGGCATCCTGTTCGCCGGCAAGCTCATCGCGCGCGACATCACCGAGCGCCTGCGCGCGGCGCAGCACACGGAAATGATGCTGGCCGAACTCAACCACCGGGTGAAGAACACCCTGGCCACCGTGCAGGCGATCGTCGATCAGACCATCGCCCATGTGCCGGATCTGCCGACCTTCAGGGAAAGTTTTCTGTCGCGCTTGCTCGCGCTGTCGCATACGCACAATCTGCTCGCCCACGATACCTGGGCCGGTGCGTCGCTGACCAGCATCATCGACAACGAACTGGCGCCGTACCTGCACGGCAGCGACACGGGCGTGAATGATGCACGCGTGCGGCTGCAGGGCGACGAACTCAAGCTGCCGCCCAAGCAGGCGCTGGCACTCAGCATGGCCCTGCACGAGCTGGCCACCAATGCCGGCAAATACGGCTCGCTGTCGGTATCCGAAGGTCTGGTTACCGTCACGTGGGCGACACGCATGCAGGGTCAACGTCCATGGCTGTATCTGCAGTGGACGGAAAGCGGCGGCCCCGCGGTTGCGCCACCCACCCACCGCGGCTTTGGCTCACGCCTGATCTCCGAGGGCGTGCCGTATGAACTGGACGGTGAAGTGACGTTCGAATTTCTCCACAGCGGTGTCACCTGCAGCATCGATATACCCCTGGGCGAGGAAACTTCCGCATGACGACAGACGCGAAACCACCCTGCATCCTGCTCGCCGAAGACGAGATGCTGGTGGCGATGATGCTGGAAGATCGTCTCAGCGCCTCGGGCTACGTGGTGCTCAAGGCGGCACGTCTGAGCCGTTGTCTGGAACTGGCCGAATCCGCGCCGATCGATCTGGCCATCCTGGATATCAACCTGGCCGGCGAATTCATCTATCCCGTGGCCACCGTGCTGCGCCGCCGCGGCATTCCGTTTGTGTTTTCCTCCGGCTACGGCCATGAAGACCTTCCCGAAACCTGGCGCAACGAAAAAACCCTGCAAAAACCCTATGACACGAAACAACTGACCGCCGTCCTGACTTCCCTGCGCGCTGCCTGAGTGCGTCGCCACGCATGCTTCCATGCACTGTGTGATCCGTTCGCCCTGAGCGCAGCGTACGCGGGGAGCGGCCAAGGATGGCCGCTGTTTTGAGGAGCGAGGAAGTCGAAGACTCGCGCATGATCCGTTCGCCCTGAGCGTAGCGCAGCGCAGCCGAAGGGCCGCGCAGGTTGTTGGAGAGGGCTGTGCTGCTCTTTTTTCAACTCACGCGGAATGGCGACCTGGTCGTACCGGACGCACCGACATCTTTGATGCGCACCCCGGCAGCAAGCAGAGTAGCTTTGCGCAGCGGATCCCGACTGAGCGGAGGAACGCCCGATGAGCCACGCTGAAGCATGCTTCGATGGCGGTTGCACCTGCCGCGCCGTGCGTTATCGCATGACCCGTGCGCCGTTGTTCGTGCACTGCTGCCATTGCCGCTGGTGCCAGCGCGAGAGCGGTGCGTCATTCGCGCTCAATGCGCTGATCGAGACCGCTCGCGTGCAGTGGCTGCAGGGCGAGCCGGAGCTGGTGGACACGCCGTCGAACAGCGGCAAGGGCCAGCGGATCGCGCGCTGTCCGATGTGTCGCGTCGCCGTGTGGAGCCACTACGCCGGCGCCGGCGACTTACTGAGCTTTATCCGCGTGGGCACGCTGGACGAGCCGGACCGGCTGCCGCCCGACATCCATATCTTCACCTCGTCGAAACAGCCGTGGGTGCTGCTGCCGCCTGCTACACCGGCGGTGGCGGAGTACTACGAACGCGAGCGCCACTGGCCGCCGGCCAGCCTCGAGCGGCGCGCGGCCCTGCTGGCGACGTAGTCGAAGCCCTGGAGCATTTTCGACTCAAGTGTGTACTCATCCACCGTTCGCACTGAGCGTAGCCGCAAAGCGGCGAAGTCGAAGTGCCGTCGCCGTGGGGCTTCGACTTCGCGCCTGCAGCGCTAAGCTCAGCCCGAACGGATCCAATCTTGGCAATACCATCCCAGGGCAACGCAGTGGTAAGCAGTTGCGCCAAAAATGCGCTAGCCGAAGCCCTGTTGATCCGGCTCAGAAATAATCTCGGCGCATGTCCTTCGACTTCCTCGCTCCTCAAAGCAGCGGCCATCCTTGGCCGCTCCCCGCGTACGCTGCGCTACGCTCAGCCCTAACGGATCAGACGTAGTGCTCGCGGGCCGGATCAATAGTCGAGGTAGTGTTTACGAGCGCTTATCGGCGCATCGACTACCATGCATTCACTTCTCCCCGAGTCCACTGCATGTTGCCTGAGTTGCTCCATCGAACGGCCGATGCCGTTCGATCCCATTCCACGGGCGCTTCCACGGATCGTCTGAAATTCAACGGCGACAATACGTTCCAGCGCGAAGTGCGGCGGCGGGTGGAGGAGCATTTCAAGCGCCACGGGTGCAGCCAGCGCGACAGCGCGCGCATGTATCTGAAGACGGCGATCATCCTGGCCAGCTTCGTCGCCGCCTATGTCCTGCTGGTGTTCTTCGCGGCGACATGGTGGCAGGGCCTGCTGCTCAGCGCCGTGCTTGGCTTCGCGACCGCGCAGATCGGCTTCAACATCCAGCACGATGCCGGCCATCAGGCGTATTCGGAACACCGCTGGATCAACAATTGCCTGGCCATGACGCTGGATATGGTCGGCGGCAGCTCGTACATCTGGCACTGGAAGCATGCGCACTTCCATCACACCTACGTCAACATCGACGGCCACGACAGCGACATCAGCCTGGGTGTGTTGGCGCGGTTCGCGCCGCTGCAGAAACGCTACAGCCACCATCGCTGGCAGCACTTCTACATGTGGCTGCTGTACGGCCTGACGGCGATAAGCTGGCATCTGCACGACGACTTCCGCGACATCATCACCGGCACCATCGGCAAGCGCCGCTTTCCGCGGCCGCGCGGCAGGGACCTGGCGGTTTTCGTGATCGGCAAACTGGTGTTCTTCACGCTCGCGTTCGCTCTGCCGCTGGCCTTCCATTCGATCGGCACGGTCGCGCTTTACTACACCGCGGTGGCCATGGTGGCCGGCCTGTCGCTGGCCATGGTGTTCCAGCTCGCGCACGCGGTGGAAAAAGCCGCGTTCCCGTCGCCGAGCGAGCCGGGACGCATCGACAAGCCGTGGGCGATCCATCAGCTGGAAACCACCGTCGACTTCGCCCGCGACAGCCGCGTGCTGTCGTGGCTGGTCGGCGGCCTGAATTTCCAGATCGAACACCACCTGTTCCCGCGCATCTGCCACGTCCATTACCGGACCATGGCCCCCGTGGTCGAGGCGGTTTGCCGCGAATACGGCGTGCCCTACCAGACGAATCGCTCGTTCGGCGCCGGCATCGCCTCGCATTACCGCTGGCTGCGCCGCATGGGCCGGCCGGACGTCGCGCCCACGCCGCTGCTGCTGAAGCCGCTGCCGCAAGTCTGAAGTCCGGGTGGCGGTTTCAAGCCGGCACTTGACGATGGCGCTCAAGCGATCACCCGGATCAATGTGCGCTCATGCGCATTTCTCTGGCGATGCATCCATGTGATCGAGGTTGACGCGAAGTTGCATCAGGCTGCGGCGCATCCGGCTTTTCATGGTTCCGAGCGGCACCTTGAATCGCACTGCCAGTTCCAGATACGTCGCCCCGCTGAAAAAAGCGTCCCGCAACGAGTGCTGCTGTTGTGGCTCAAGCATGTTCAGGCATTTCTCGAGGCGCCGGTATTCCTGGTGAGCTTCCGCTCCGGCGGCGGGCGAGGGTTGCGCATCGACCACGCCATCCAGCCCGAAGGGGTCGACCGGCAGTTCCCTGCGCCGTTCGCGCAACCGATCAATCGCCTTGTTGCGCGCCAGCATCACCAGCCAGGTGATGGCGCCGGCTTTGCCTGCATCGAAACCGGCCGCGCTCCGCCACACCGTGACGTAGGCTTCCTGCAGCACTTCCTGGGCATCGCTGGGATTTCGCAGTATGCGCAGGCACACCCCGAACAGCTTGGACGAGGTGCGCTTGTAGAGCTCGGCAAAAGCCTTCTGGTCGTTGCGACCGATCTGGACAAGCAGCCGGTTCAGCTCTTCGCGTTCAGCGTGGCAGGCGACACTGCTCATCGGGCAACGCTCCAGTGATCAATGCGTACCGCTGTGGGCGGGCATGTCGCCGTTCTTCATGGAGTCGTCGTTCTTCATGGAATCGTCGCTCTTCATCGACCCACTGCTCATCGAGGAATGTTTCTTCATCTTCTTCTTGTGCTTCATGCTGCCTTTTTGCATGCTGGTGTTCTTCATGTTGCTGTTCATCGAGTTGCTGCCGTTCTGCATCGCACCCTGCTGCGGCGTCGGCAGGCCAGCGGGAGGGGCGTTGGCAGGGTTGGATTGCTGAGCGAAAGCAGTCCCGGCGGCCATCAGGCAACACATGGCGAGCGAAACACCGATCGGTTTGACGACACGCATTTTCTTTGCCCTCATTGACAGGCGCCGCGGGGAACCGGACTACACGTCGGCGCAGCCGCATAGTCGTCATGCAACGCACGTTCGCTGCAGCACCTGTATTCAGCAACCCTGTGAGTGATTCACCCGTGAAGGAATACTCAATGCCGCGGCATCCGCGACAATTGGCCGTGTCTTGGAGTTGAATGTCGCTGCGCCCGCAAGCGGCATCGGCGCAGCGGGCGTGCCGAGGCGACAGCCCGATCCACGCTACAATTGCCGGTTCGCGCTCCAGCCGACCTGCCCGCATGTCCACCCATCTGCAAGAAACCCGTCGCCGCCGCACCTTCGCCATCGTCAGCCATCCTGACGCGGGCAAGACCACGCTGACTGAAAAACTGCTGCTGTTCGGCGGTGCGATCCAGATGGCCGGCTCGGTGAAGGGGCGCAAGGCGGCGCGGCATGCGACGTCCGACTGGATGGCGCTGGAGAAGGAACGCGGCATCTCGGTGACGTCGTCGGTGATGCAGTTTCCGTACGAAGGCAAGATCGTCAACCTGCTCGACACACCGGGCCACGCGGACTTCTCCGAGGACACCTATCGCGTGCTGACCGCGGTGGATTCGGCGCTGATGGTGATCGACTGCGCCAAGGGTGTCGAAGAGCGCACGATCAAGCTGATGGAAGTCTGCCGCCTGCGCGACACGCCGATCATGACCTTCATCAACAAGCTCGACCGCGAAGGCCGCTCGCCGATCGAATTGCTGGACGAAGTGGAGTCGGTGCTCGGCATCGCCTGCGCACCGGTGACCTGGCCGATCGGCATGGGCAAGCGGCTGAAGGGCGTGTATCACCTGCTGCTGGACGAAGTGCACGTGTTCGAGCCGGGCAGGAATTTCACGCGGCAGGACTCGACCATTTTCAAGGGGCTCGACGCACCCGGCCTGCTCGAGAAAATCGGCGGCGAAGCGATGCGCGAACTGCGCGAGGAACTCGAACTGGTGCAGGGCGCCGCGCCGTCATTCGAGATGGATGAATACCTGGCCGGACGCCAGACGCCGGTGTTCTTCGGCTCGGCGGTGAACAACTTCGGCGTGCAGCTGCTGCTGGACTTTTTCGTCGAACACGCGCCGTCGCCGCGCCCGCGCGGCACGCTGAGCCGTGAAGTGCAGCCGGAGGAGGAAAAGCTGACCGGTTTCGTGTTCAAGATCCAGGCGAACATGGACCCGGCGCACCGCGACCGCGTGGCGTTCATGCGCGTGTGCTCGGGCACCTATAACGCCGGCATGAAGATGATCCAGACCCGCACCGGCAAAGACATCCGCATCGCCAACGCGCTGACCTTCATGGCCAGCGATCGCGAGATCGTCGAGACGGCGTATCCCGGTGACGTGATCGGCCTGCACAACCACGGCACCATCACGATCGGCGACACCTTCACCGAAGGCGAGGCGATCAACTTCACCGGCATCCCGAATTTCGCGCCCGAACTCTTTCGCCGCGCGCGGCTGCGCGATCCGCTGAAGATGAAGGCGCTGCAGAAGGGTCTGGCGCAATTGAGCGAGGAAGGCGCCACGCAGTTCTTCCGTCCGCTGATGTCGAACGATCTGATTCTGGGCGCGGTCGGCGTGCTGCAGTTCGACGTGGTCGCGTACCGGCTCAAGGACGAATACAACGTCGATGCCAGCTTCGAGCCGGTGACGGTGACCACCGCGCGCTGGGTACATTGCGACGACGAGAAGAAGCTGGCCGAGTTCCGCGAGAAGAACGCGATGAACCTGGCGATCGACGGCGCCGGCGAACTGGTCTACATCGCGCCGACGCGGGTCAACCTGCAACTGGCGCAGGAACGCTGGCCGCAGGTGCGCTTTGCCAATACGCGCGAGCACGCGGCCTCGGTGGAGCTGTAACGCTGCACTCCCTCTCCTGCTTGCAGGGGAGGAGTTCGAGCTGGGCATGACCGATGTCACAGCAGGCTGCCGCGTTCACGCTGCTAGGCTGCACGCTACCTCACGGGAAATCCGCATGCCAACTGCACAGCTCGCCTTCGTCACACCCTCCAACGTACCGGGTTGGCAGCGCTGGCTGGTGTTGTCGCCGGCAGCGCGCATCGTGTTCTTTGCCGCCATGCTGATCGGCTTCTTTGTGCTCACGCATGCGGCGGTGCTCGCGCTGGGTTGGACCGCGAAGGGCGCCGATCCATTGCACCACGCGCTGGCGACCCTGAGCCTGCAATTGCTGCCGACGCTGCTCGGCTACGTGATCCTGGTCCGCCTGATCGAACGGCGGCGCATGCGCGAACTGTCGCCGCGGGCCATTCTCACCTATGGCCTTGCCGGCTTCCTCGTCGGCGCCGTGCTGTTCAGTGTGGTGATCGGCGTGCTGTGGCTGGCCGGCAGTTACCACGTCACCGGCACGGACCCGCAGCTGGATTGGCTGCCGCAGGTGCTGGTGGCCGGCATCGGCGCCGGCATCGGCGAGGAAATCATTGCCCGCGGCGTGATCTTCCGCATCGTCGAGGAAGGACTCGGCACCTGGTGGGCACTGGCGATCTCGGCGCTGTTCTTCGGCGGCGCGCACATCTTCAATCCCGGCGCCACGCTGTGGAGCTCGGCGGCGATCGCGATCGAGGCCGGCCTGCTGCTCGCCATGCTCTATCACGTCACCCGTTCGCTGTGGGCCTGCATCGGCCTGCATGCGGCATGGAACATCATGCAGGGCACGGTCTACGGCATCCCGGTGTCCGGCAGCGCGAGCAAAGGCTGGCTGATCTCCAACCGCACCGGCCCGGACTGGCTGAGCGGCGGCGTGTTCGGCGCAGAGGCTTCGGTGGTGGCCCTGCTGGCTTGCTCAATGCTCACGATAGCCTTGCTGGTCGTGGCGCTGCGCCGCAAGAGCATCGTGCGGCCAAGCTGGGCACGCGCGACCCGCTGACGCGTTACGCGCAAGAAGCCGGCGGTCCAGCAGACCGCCGGCTCTTTCATGCCGCCGCGATCAGGCGGCGCAGATCTTCGGCTGTTCGTCGCTGCGGCTCACCGCCGCGCGCAGTTCGGATGGATCGAAATCATCCACCGAGATGAACTCGAACACGCCCTCGCGCACGCGCTTGAGCAGCGCCGCCTCGCTGGCGTTGAGCACGCCGGCCTGCTCGGCCTCGACCAGCTGATCCAGGTAATCGTGCGTCTTGAACAGGCCGCTCTTCTGCGCCTTGGCGAACTTGCGATCGACCGGTTCGGCGACGATCACGTCCGGCAGCAACGCGTTCATGCGGCCGATGGTGTTGTTCGCCGTCGGCGTCAGGTACACCCATTCCAGCAGGCGATCGCGCGCTTCGCTGGGGGCGGTGATCAACGCGGCGACGCGGCGACCCACGCGATCGGACGGCGGCACTTCGCGGCGGCCGAACGGAAACACCAGCACGCGCAGCAGCCACGACACCGGACGCACCGGGAAATTGCGGATCGCGCCATCCAGCGCCATCTGCATGTTCCATACGCACTGGTGGAACGCCCATGCCAGCAGCGGACGATCCGCTTCCGGCCGGCCGGTGTCCTCGTAGCGCTTGAGCATCGCGCTGGCGATGTACAGATAGCTCAGCACGTCACCGAGGCGCGCGGACAGCTTCTCCTTGAACTTCAGTTTGCCGCCGAGCACGCCCATGAAGACATCCGAACACAGCGCCAGTGCGGCGGAATAGCGATCGAGCTTGCGGTAATAGCGGCGGGTAT
>Ga0208589_1000263_pt1 | contig 25255 bp, 15 predicted proteins | sample NGESurshal092012_2_FD_184486 | JGI IMG/M metagenome (GOLD analysis project Ga0208589, IMG submission 184486) | Arctic peat soil microbial communities from Barrow, Alaska - NGEE Surface sample F53-2 shallow-092012 (SPAdes) | ecosystem: Environmental > Terrestrial > Soil > Wetlands > Peat ...
CGTGCAGCCCGATGCGCGCGGCCAGCGCGGCCAGTTCGGCCGGATGCGCCGTGGCCATCCAGTCGGCGACGGTGGCCGCGTCGTGCAGATGCCGCTGCGCCATCCGGTTGGTGTAGTGGTTGTTATCGACGAGGGCGGAATATTCGTCCGGGCCGGTCACCTCGTGGATGCAGAACGCACCGTCGCGACGCGGATTGAAGTGGCCGATCTCCAGCCAGATGCGCGCAGTCTCGAACAGCATCTCGGCGCCCTGCGACAGCAGGAAGGTCTCATCGCCGCTGGCGTCCACATACAGCCGGATCGCCCAGGCCACGGCGGCATTGATGTGGTACTGCGCCGTGCCGCCGGGGAAATAGGCCGAACATTCGTCGCCGCTGATCGTGCGCCACGCGTACAGCGCGCCGCGCGCATGGTTCAACTCCCGCGCATGCAGACGCGCGCGCTCCAGCGTGCGGTAGCGGTAGGCCAGGATGCCGCGCGCCAGTTCCGGCGTGGTCAAGACGAGGGCCGGCAGCATGAAAACCTCGGCGTCCCAGAAGTAGTGGCCTTCATAGCCTTCGCCGGTGAGGCCTTTCGCGGCCGTGCTGCCGGTGCCATCGCGTCCGCTGGACTGGAACAGATGAAACAGGTTGAAGCGCAGCGCCTGTTCCACTTCCGGCGCGCCACCGATAGCCAGATCCGCCGTGTGCCACAGGCGTTCCAGCGCGTCTGCCTGGCTGGACAGCAAGGCGGGGAAGCCTGCCGTCGCAGCATCTTCCAGCAGCGTTTCGACGCCGTGCTGCAGCGCGCGTGCGGATTCGCTGCCGCCAGGCGACGACCACGCGTAAGCCGCGTACTTTTCCAGCGCGACCGCGTTCCCCGGCGTCAGCGCGCCGACAAAGACCTGCACCACGCCGTGCGCAGTGCGCCTGGCAGCCTGAAACCGCAGGCTGTCATCCAGCAGTCGATGGCGCTGTCCGCAGATGAGCCGGATCGCGCTGTGCGTGGTGTGCTGGCCAACCCAGGCGACGATCGGTCCCGCCTGGGTATCGTGCATGCGCAAACCGCCGTCCAGCTGCGCGCCGATACGCGGATCCTCGCCCTGTTCGACGGCATGGCGCGACGTATCGATCGCCGACTCCAGCGTGATCGGGCCGGTGTAATCGACCGAGCGCACCCGATAGCGGATCGCCAGCAACCCGGGCCGGTCCAGCGCCACGATGCGCTCGGCTTCGATCTCCAGCGTGGCGCCGCCGGGCGCCCGCCAGCGCAGCGTGCGCCGGTAGCAACCGTTGCGCAGATCCAGCATGCGCTCGAACGCCAGCCAATCGCCTTCGCCCAGGCGCACCGGCGTGTCACCCAGACGCAACTGGATGCGCGTCGCCTCGGCGACCGGAATGCGCGTGTCGGTGCTGCGCGCGAAACCGGGGAAACGCTCGTGGTACGCGATCGGCGAGCGTTCCCACACGCCGGACAGGAAGGTGCCGTGGCTGGGGCTGGGATCTTCCTCGAGACCGCCACGTACCCCCAGCGCGCCGTTGGCCAGGGCGAACAGGCTTTCGTGCTGGGCGAAGGCGGCCGGATCGGCATCATGCCGGATAAGCTGCCACGGATCGACCGGCCGGCTGTCATGGGTCGCTGGCGCAGAAGCAAAGGGCTTTGTCGATACTTGCTTGTCCACGTACTCACACGCTGGTTTTAGAAGCGCAAGGTCTCTGCTGCGGGCAATCCACACCGTGTTTCATTGCAGACCGGGCGAGTTTGCCGATAAATGATATCGATATCAAGTTAACGATATCATCCGCTTTGGAGTAGCGGTGGTTGCCCGGTGCGAGCCATCGCCGATCATGCGGGGATGCGCTTCGAAAACTTGCCGCCACGCGGAGAGCTCAAGCAGGACTCACGTCCTGATACGCGCTGTAGCCTTCACTCCCGATATCGGCGAACGGGCGCAGCGTGATCTCGCCGCCGCCTATGCGCCACTGCGGCGGGTTGCCCTGCGGCCGTGCCGACAGCAATTCGCTGCGGCTGAGCGGGTTGGGCGCGGTGGCGTCGCGCAGGCGCATCAGCACCAGCGGGCCGGCCAGCAAGGCCACCGTATCGGGGTGCTGGGCATCGACACCCTGCAGGCGCATCGCCAATGGCAGATCGAGTTCGATCCGGTCGCCCGAACGCCACGGGCGACGCAGCGTTGCGAAGGTTCCGGGTTCCAGCGGCCGTGCCTCGCGCTTGCCGTTGATACGCACGCTCGCGTCCGTGGCCCAGGCCGGAATGCGCAGGTTGACCGAGAACGTCTGTGGTGTCGGTGTCTGCACGATCAGGGAGATCGCGCTGGCATGCGGGTAGCGGGTGTCGATCGTCAGGCGCGAGTCGACGCCGTCCTGGCGCCAGTTCACCTGAGCCGGCACATACAGATTCACATAGATGCCCTGCGCATCGGTGAAGCAGGTGCTGATGCGATAGTCCGCCGCGATCATCGGCAGCGTGCCCGAACAGCACGGCCAGCGATCGGGATGGAAGCCCTTGTGTCCCAGTCGGGTGTAGTCGGAGTAATAGAACGCATGGCCGTCCGGCTGGATCGGCAAGGCGCCCAGCACGGTGTTGTAGAGCACGCGCTCCATGCTGTCGCCATAGCGGGCGTCGCGGGTCACGCGCAGCAGATAGCGGGTCAGCTTGAAATGCGCGTAGGAACCGCATGGCGTTTCGAAACTCTTGTGCTGCGCGGCAAGGCTGGCGCCCAAGCCGCCGCTGCCGGGCGCCACGAAGTGCTCGTCCGGCCCCCAGCCGCCGGTGGCGAAACTTTGCGCGTCGACCATCGCGAAGCCCTGCAACGCCGCCTGCAGATACATCGGCTGGCCCAGCGACAGGTACGCCTGCGCGGCCGAGCTCAAGGCATTGACATGGCTGTAGGCATGCTTGCCCGGCAGCACATTCTCGCCCCGCGCCAGCGGCTCGAAGAAGTCATCGTAGAGAAAGCGCTGCGCCAGTGCCCGATGCTGCGCGTCGCCGGTGAGGCGGAAGGCAAGAAACTGGTTCTCCGGCAGCGTGTAGCTCTCGTCCCAGGCGTGCTGGCTGAAATCCTCGCCGGGCTTGGCCGCCTCATTGCGCGGCATCGCGTGGGGCGGCAGATAAGGCAGCACCGCCCTGGTCGTGCGCTGGAGCGCGCTCAGCGCCTGCTCGTTGCCGCCCAGCCGCCGGGCGTCGACCAGACCGCAGACCAGCTTGTCGTAGGTGTAGGACGGAAAGCGGTTATGGCGGTAGAACTTGCCGTCCGCGCCGATCGTCGCCGTATAACCGCGCACCAGGCGATCGAGCTTGGCTCGCGTCGACGCATCGCCGGTGAACGCGTAGTAGCGCGCCAGCGCACTCATCCACTGGCCGAAGGTGGCGCCGGGCGCGAAGCCCCAGGTGTCGTACCAGCCGCCGAGCTCCTGCCCGGGCGCCGCCTGGCCGGCACGAAGCCGGAACGGTCGCAGCAGGGAATCTTCCTCGAGACCCAGGACAAGGCGATGATTCTGGCGCACCTGCCGTTCGAGCGGGCCCGGGGCAAGCTGCACCTGCGCATAGCCGAGTTCGGCCAGCGGCGACGGCAGCGCCATGGTGACGCCGGTCGCCGGAGCGCTGCGCCACAGGGCGAATCCCGCCGCCGAAAGCGCGCTGTACTTGAGCATCGCTCGCCGCGCCGGATTGAACGCGTTGGTCATGTCGGCATCCACGCAGACTTAATCTTGCGTCGATCCTACGCCGGGGGCAGGCAAGCGTCACGACGATAGATGACCGTTTGCGGAGGCGCGCGGTTTGGCGCAGTCGCGGGCCTCGCGATCGAAAAAGCTTCCCCGCATATCGCCCAATGCCTGCTTCAGCAGGCATCGGCCAGATCGAATTCGAGGCAACCTGCGATGGCCGGATCATGTGCGTCTGCAGCAACTGTTATCGATATCTTGATACCGATAACAGTTTGATGTTAGGTTTCGTCAAATCTGGCTGACGGCCGTCTGAAGACGCGCATCCGAAGGCGCATATCCACATGCCACAACACGCTGCCGGGGAGGGAAGCGGTTGATAGTGAAAATGCCCAATGCTTGCGTTAGTGCGCGACGGCGTCGACGCCATTCATCGCCATCAGGCCAAGCCTCGTCAGGCACCATGCGCGGCGACCATCCCCGCCTGCGCCGGGGGTTTGGCCGCCACGGCGAATTCGTGGGCGCGGGCCCGAAACCCGATCCGGAAATCTTCCAGCACGCCGCCGCCGTGCTGGGCTTCGATGCTGCTTCCTGTCGTGGCATCGAAGACGAGCAAGCCGAGGTTGCGGCGATCGAGTGTGCAGGCATGGTCGTCGTGAACGTCGGCGATGCGCGGACATCGAGGGAAGCCGATGCCGTGCTTCCCATCCGGGGTCGATCGATCTGGAGCGATCTATCGCGCCAGCCTGATCGCGAATATCACTGCGGCTAACGTGCGGCAAATCAGATTGCACGCAAGCGGCGAATCAAAAAAAACCGGTGCTCCAACACCGCCTTGAGGAGGGATTACCATGAATCACCCCGAACTAGTCAGACTGGCACTGGTGACCGCGATCACGGCGGCGCTCCCGCAGATGGTCTGGGCGGCCGGTCAGGACACGCCGGCGCCGGCAGCACAAACCAATACCCAAACCAGCAACGCGCCTGCTGCCAAAACGCCGCCCAATGCCGATCTCAGGGAAACCAAATCCCTGCAGGCCGTCGTGGTGACTGCCAACGCCGGCGGCGTCAAGAAAATTGACGCCAGTTACAACGTCGTCAGCGCCGACCTTCAGCAGATCACGGACGCCAATCCGAAGAGCACCGCCGATCTGCTGAAGATCTCGCCGGGAATCTGGCCGGAATCCAGCGGCGGCCAGACGGGCGCCAACATCGAGATCGCCGGTTTTCCGGGCGGCGGCGACGCCCCGTTCTTCACCATGATGGTCAACGGCACGCCGCTGTACGGCTTGCCATCGCTGTCTTTCATGGACAGCAGCTCGCTGTTCCGTCTCGATGACACGATCCAGCGCGTCGAGATCGTGCAGGGTGGTCCTGGCGCCATCTTTGGTCCTGGGCAAATGGGCGCCACGGCGAACTTCATCCTGCGTCAGGGTACGGAGGTGCCGTCGGGCGATATCGGCGTGACCTACGGTTCCGAGGGCTTGTATCGCGTGGATGGTTTTTACGGCTTCCCCATCGCGGAAAGCTGGTACGGCAGCATCGGCGGCTTCTACCGCAGGTCCGACGGCGTACGCGATCCGCAATTTCCCTCCGACAATGGTGGTCAGTTGACCGCGACCCTGACTCACGACCTGGACAACGGCACCCTCATGTTCTGGGCGCGCTCGCTCGACGACAAGAACCAGTTCATCACTCCGACCGCGCTGATCCAGGGCAGCGGTTCGAGCTACACCAGCTTTCCCGGCATCAATGCGCTGACCGGCACCTACTACGGCAATGCGATTCAGCACGTCCAGGTGCCCGGACCGTACGGAAACATGCTGAACGCGAATCTTGCCAACGGCCGCGGCGGCAAGCTCAACTACTTCGGTGGCACTTACAGCGCCGATTTCGGCGACTGGAAAGTGGACGACCATTTTGTGGTTGGCGGCGGCCAGCTCAATACGAATGCCCTGTTTTCAGGTCCCAATCCGAAGCCGCTGAGCTACTACCTCTACGGCTGCAACGTGGCGGAGCCTGCCGGTTTTTGCAGCAGCACCAACCAGCCGGTGGACAGCGACACCCTGGGCTATCCCGCCAACCGCAACGTCAACGCCAACTATGTCGGTGGCGGCGCGGTGCCGCTGAATCAAAGCGTCATCCACCAGGGCTGGTGGTACATCCAGAAGGAGCTGCATACCTTCAACAACGATTTCCGGCTCAGCAAGGAGCTGTTCGACGGCAATACCGTGACCGCCGGACTCTACTTCGCGCGCTCAACCGACAACGACAACTGGTCGCTGGGCAACCAGATGCTGATGACCAATACGAACAACGCCAAGCCGATCACGCTGAGCTATGTCCAGAATGGACAGACCATCTATGTCACCAATCCCCAGGGTTTCGTCAGCTTCAACGGCAATTTCGATATTGCCGAAAACGGCGTTGCGACCAACCAGGCGTTCTACCTGTCGGATTCCTGGAAGACCGGTCCCTGGCTGGTGGACGCGTCCGCGCGGATTGAAAACATTCATGCGACCCAGAACACCTGCAACTTCGTGACCGTCGACCTGGACGGCAACCCTAATACCCTGTACGACAACACCGTCCAGATCTGCAATGGCACGTTTACGCATTTGAACTACGACAAGACCCACCCGTCGTTCACGGTCGGCGCGAACTATGAACTGGCCGACAACATGAGCGTGTACGCCCGCGGCAACACGGGTGGCCATTTCGATGATTTCGACAATGGCATTCGCGGGACTGGCGGCAATTTTTCGCCGATGGAGAAAATTCGCAACCTGGAAAGCGGCTTCAAATACCAGTCGTCGTTCCTTTACGTCGACGCCAGCATTTATTTCAGGAAATTTACCGGGCTGCAGTACCAGGAAACCAACGGGGCCGGTGTTGCCATCAGCGCCATTTCCAACTACGGATCTTCGACCAAGGGTTTGAACCTGAACACCACTTGGTCACCGATTGAAAATCTGAAATTCGCGCTGGTCGGCGATTACATGGACGGCCATTACACGAACTACAACGGCTGTGCGCCATACAAAGATATCAATGGCAACACGCAGTGTGTCGGCCTCGACGGCCAGCCTCTGCAACGGCAACCCAAGGTGCGTTACATGTTCACGCCGAGTTATCGGATCGTGACCGGCTGGGGAGACATCACCGGGTTTGTGACCTACACGCACATTGGTCAGCGCTATGAAGATCAGACCGGCTTGCAACCGCTGGGCACTTACTACACCTTGGACGCAGGTATTGTCGCCAACTATAACGAAAATTGGCAATTCACTCTGCGCGGAACCAATCTGACCAACCAGATCGGCCTGACCGAAGGCAACTCGCGGATCTTTGGTGTCAATACCGGCATCGGCGGCATCATCATGGCTCGCTCCATTGAGGGCCGCGAAGTGAATTTGCAGGCGAAATATAGTTTCTAGATCTTATTGCCTGCTTCGCTTGCAGTACTGGGCGGCCCGGATCGTTTCCCTCGACGATCCGGGCCGATTCGTCTGGTGCATCGGCGCGTTATATTTATACCGCCACGTCGGTGGGCAGGCCTGTTGCCCGCTCGAAGCATCGATCATCAAGCACCACTTTCCAGAACATCTGAAAGCAAATGGCGATCTGGTCAATTGATTCGGCGGTCGGAAGCAGGCAACGAACAGTAACGACGATGATTCCATCCAACTCGTTTACCGGCGGATGGCCATGATCTCTGCCGTCGTCATCGACACGATGCGGCGCGTCAGTGCGCTGCTGCAGGCAGGCAATTTCCAGCTTGCGCATGACCAGCTCGAAGCCATTGTTGCCGAGTACCCGGATTTCGTGGAAGCGCAGCGGCTGCTGGCCGGCACCAGGCAGGCACTGGGCGACGCTGCCGGCGCCGAAAAACTCCTGCGCCAGGCGCTTGCGCTCGATCCGGACTGGACGCCCACATTGGCAACACTGGGTGAGCTGTTGCTCAACAGTGGCCGCGCCAGCGAAGCCGAACCACTGTTGCAGCGTGCCGCCGCGGGCTCGCCGCCGTACCCGCGAGCCGCGCTGGTGCTCGCCCGCTATTACAACGACACGCAGCGCCCGGCGCAGGCGCTTGAGGCAGCCGCTCGCTATTGCGCCAGCGGCAACGCGGATGCGGAGTTGGTCGCGCAGCATGTGGCTGCGCTTGCCGCGCTGGGACGTCAGGATGAAGCCGTCTCGATCTATCGGCGTGCCGTGGCCACCTCGCCCGACCAGCCTGCTGCCGCTCACGCGCTGGCGATCGCCCTCGATGCGGCGCACCAGCCAGCCGAAGCCGAGCGCACCGCGCGCCTGGCGCTGACGCGCGGACAGCCGACGGCGATGCTGTACTCCACCCACGCCCGAAGTTTGATTGCGTTAGGCGACTTCGATCGCGCCGAAGCCGCGTTGCGCGACTGTCTGCGGCTGGAACCCCGTCTGGTCGACGCGCAAAGCCATCTCGCCCGGCTGATCTGGATGCGTACCGGCGACAGCGTGCAGGCGACCGCAACGCTGGATCTGGCCTTGCGGACGTTTGCCAACGACGATGCCCTGTGGGCGGCCAAAGCCGCCATCTTGCAGGGTGTCGGAGATCCGCGCGCCGCCTATGCCTGTCTGTCTTCAAAGGCCGAGCGCGCGCAAGCCCCGCCGGCGCTGCTGGTTCGCGCCGGCCTGGCGGCGCTGGAGTTCGATCCGCCTGCCGCACTGGCGCTAGCCGAGCGCGCGCTGCGCGTGTTGCCAGCCGACGGCGCGGCACGAAAACTGCTGATCGCCGCGCAACTGGGTATCGGCGATGCGCGCGGCGCATTGCCTCACTGCGAAGCGCTGCTGGTCAACGCCCCGGACGATCAATATCTCATTGCGCTGCAAACGACCGCCTGGCGCCTGCTCGGTGATACGCGCTACTCGCAGCTTTGCGATTACGCGCAACTGGTACTGCCGCAACAACTCGAAGCGCCGACGCCCTGGCCCGACCTGGCCAGTTTTTTCGCCGATCTGAAGCGCAGTCTTGAGCGTCTGCACAGCGCCCATGCCCATCCGCTGTTGTTCCAGTCGTTGCGCCACGGCACGGAGACCACCGAAGAGCTGACGCGCAGTACGGATCCGGCGATCCAGGCGCTGTTCAAGGCCTTCGAGTCGCCGATCCGCCGTTACCTGGCGCATATCGGCCACGGCTCCGATCCGCTGCGGCGTCGCAACACCGGGACGTGGCGGTTCAACGGCAGCTGGTCGGTCCGTTTGCGCGCGCCCGGCTTTCACCACAACCATGTCCATCCACGCGGCTGGGTCTCCTCGGCCTGCTATATCGACCTGCCTGACAGCATGGCCGATGCGCACAGCCAGAACGGCGTGCTCACCTTCGGCGAGCCCAGTATCGCCACGACCCCGGCGTTGCCGGCGGAGCATGCGGTACGCCCCGCCGTGGGCATGCTGGTGCTGTTTCCGTCGTATTTCTGGCACGGCACCGTGCCTTTTGCCGGCGACCGCACGCGTCTGACGGTCGCGTTCGACCTGGTGCCCAACCGCCAGGCGTAACCGGCCCGACGGCGAGACATGGCCAAGGCGGCAGCGAGCTGCATCGTGCCGGCCAGCCTCGGCTCAAAGCCTCAGGGCAACACGGCGTTGAAGGCGATAGCGATGCGCGGCTCGTCGCTGTCGTGGGGTTCCACGTAGTGTTCCATCCAGCACGGGAACAGCACCAGCAGACCGGCGTCCGGGGCGAGCTGGATATCGCTGTAGCCATTGGGCACGGCCCCCTTGACGTAGCCATGTACCACGCCCGGACGCGGATCGCGGAACACGAATTTTCCGGAGCCGGATGGCACCTTCAAATAGAACGAACCCGACAGCAGCGACCCCTCGTGCACATGCAGGAAGTTGAAGCCGCCGCGGTCATGCATGTTGATCCACGATTGCAGGCGAAATGCGCTGTCGCCCACGCCCATTTCCCGCAGGGCACTGACGCAGCCCGCGTGGATGGCTTGCTGCAAAGGAGCGAAAACGGGTTGCTCCAGCACCGCCATGTCTTCACTGTTCCAGCCCTGCCGGTTGGTCCGACCGGCCGGACGCGGACTGGCCGCCCGCAGGGCCAGCGCGGCATGCACCCACGGCTCCAATTGCGGGATCAGCGCCGCCAGGCGGGCCTGCCAGATCCGGGTCGGGAAAAGATCAAAGGGCTGCAGCTTCGGCATCACTGCAGGTACCGCGGCCGAAGCAGCAGCGTCCACTGCAATAGCAGCAGCGGTCGTGGGAACGGCGGCGAAAGCCTGCATGCGGAGCGCTCCGGAAACCGGCGTCTGGCTCGCGCCGCCCGGCCATTTGAAGGTGAAATTGAAATTTCCCGCCATGCCTCATTCCTGTCGTATCCGCACCTGTTCGGCCGGGCATCCTGTGACCCCGGTTTCCTCAATACTGCGCGCGAGTCCGTAGCCCCTGCAAGGTTCCGCCGCCAGCCGGATCACCTCCGCCGCAAGTGGCGCGGCAGACCCGCATGCGAATGTTTCAGAGAGCTGTCGCGGAATCGAACCGCAGACCTGCCGTACTCGGCACGGGATGCGCTCGCGCACCATGCAACTTCGCGATGTATTCGGTGAAGAACGCGTTGGGCCAGCCGAAATCCACGCGCGTGAATCTGCGCGGATCGGACGGATCAAACGATTCATGCAAGCGGTGGTCGCCCGGATCGCTGGCCAGCAGCATCGCCAGCACGCGCCGCTGTTCGCTTCGATCGTTCGTGCTGAATCCTTCGGCCAGCAGTCCCAGTGGCCAGATCATGCCCGCTGGCGTGTGCGGACTGCCGAGCCCTGCCGCCAGCGGACCGGAGTAGAAATACGGGTCGGCGCTGGAGAGCACGAAACGCCGCGTGTTTTGATAGATCGGGTCGTCGATGCCGACATAGCCGAAATACGGTGCCGCGAGCAGGTTCGGCAGGTTCGCATCGTCCATCAGCTGGGCGTGACCGAGCCCGTCGACTTCGTAGGCATAGATCGGCTTGCCGGCGGGACCTTCCACGATGCCGTAACGCTGGATGCCCGCATGCACGGCCTGGCGCAGGGTCTCGGCACGGCTCGCCATCGCCGCGTCGCGGTAGATCCCCGCGATATCCCGCATGGCCGACAGGGCCTGCACGGCCATCATTTCGGCGGGAATCAGGAAGTTGTAGACGCACGGATCATCCGAAGGCCGGAAACCGGTCCAGATCATGCCGGTATGGGCCACCGGATTGACACCCGCTTCCTGCGTGTCGGACTTGAAACGATATGTGCTGCGATGCGCGTGATCCTGTTCGATTTCCATCACATCGAGCACGCGCAGGAAGGCCTGTTTTACCTCGGGTGTGAATACCGACGCGTCCCCGGTCACCTGGTAGTACTTCCACGCGAGCAGGACCGGATAGCACAGCGAATCGAGTTCGAACTTGCGCTCCCAGACCGAGTAGTCCTGCCTGAATGCATTCGCGTACGCATCGACGATGAGATATTTCGCCTGACGCTGGATCACCGCCTTGAACAAGGTGCGGATTTGCGCGTCATGCGCGTAGCCGAGATAGGTGGTTTCGACCTGCACACTCGCGTCGCGCAGCCACTCGGCGGGAATATCGCCGGTCTTGACGTAAGCCGTGCCATCGTCGGTCGCCACGATCTGCGTGCCGGTGTTAAGCAGCGCCGAACGCAGCATCGCCTGCAGCGCGGGATTCGGATCCCGGAAGGCGGCCGCAGCAGCGACGATCACGTCGGGCTGGACCACGAGCAACGTGTTCGAACGCCTGTCGGCCGCGGCCACGGGTTTGGCAACCTGGCCGTGCGGATCGGCGGTGGGCAATGGCGCGGGCACCGCGCAACCCTGCAGCAGGGCGATGGCAAGCAGCCAGCGATAGCCGTTCGACATCACAGGCCCTCGATCACGATCAATTCGGAAGAGTTCGTCACCGGCAACACCACCGCAACGCCGGACTGCATCAACTCGCGTCCGCCCGCTTCGCGATCGGGTGAAGAGTGGTCCCTGAAATGCAGCCGATAGCTGCCATTGGCGCGCAGCCCCCTGAGCGGGAACCTGAAAACGCCGGGCGCAGCCTCGCTGCCATGGAATGCGTAGAGCACGCCCGTGTCGCGTTCGGCATCGAAGTATTCCAGCCCGTCCCACCCTTTACCGTCCGCCCGCGGACCCACATGGTAGAGATCGGCGTCGCGGATCAGCGGGCGCAGCGTCGACTTGTAGAACGCGATCTCCCTGGCCGCGGCGGCATGTTGTTGCGGACTCCAGCTGTTGGTGTCGATCATCACCGTGAGCCAGCCCATCATCCCGCTGCGCAGCATGTAGCGGAAATTCTCGATGCGCGGCGTCGGCCACGCCTTCACATAGGCTTCGAGCATGGCCGGGGGCAGCACATGGCTGGCATCGTAGAATGCCTGCCGGTTCGACACCGGATCGTACGCATCCACGATGGAAAAATAATCGCCGTGCGCGGCGCTGCCGAAGTCGACCATGCGGCCGCCATCGTTGCAGACTTCGAGCATCAGGCCGGGATGCGCACGTTTCAGTGCCGTCTGTATGGCGTAGTAGGCATGCGTGGCGTGCAGGCTGACATCGGTCGAGTTGGAGCTGTCCACCCACAGAAAGCCGTCGTCGCTGTAGCGTCGGGTCCTGGCCGGATCGATCGGCGCATGCGGGTGCGTGCTGCGATCGCAGCCCTGGGCAACGACATAGCCGTCGTGCTCGAGCATGTCGACGTGGTAGTCGCGCACGATGCGACGGACCTCGCGTGCCGCCCACGCTTGCGCCGCGGGCGCTCCCAGGTCGATCGTGATGCCCTTGAACCCGGAGGGCTTCCAGTCCGGTGGCGGATCCGTCGTCAGCCAGCCGCGCACGCGTGGATCGGCAACGTCCAGCGCGCCTTGTGCCGGACTCGTGCCTGCCTGCGCCCAATCGACCCAGAGCCCGAATCTGAGTCCGTGCCGGTGCGCATAATCGGCAACCGCCGCCACACCGTGCGGGAATTTCCGCGGGTCGGGATACCAGTCGCCGACCGCGCGGAACCAGCCCGCATCCAGTTGAAACATCTCGAAACCCAGCGCATGCGCGTCATCGATCATGCGCCGCGCCTGCGCCTCGGTGATCGCCATTGCGCTGCCCCAGCTATCGTTCGTCAACCATGGATAGGCGGGATCGCGCAACGTGGCGGGATCGCGCAACGTGGCGGGATCGTTCAACGTCGCGCGCACCCAGCGCCGCAGCGCATTGCCGGTGTCGTCCACGTCGCCGTCGCTGGCGCCGACGAACACGGTCGGCGTGGCGAAGGTTTCGCCCGGCGCGAGCCGCGTGCGGAACGGGCCGGGTTCGGGGTTGAGGCCGACCACGCCTTCGAGCGCATCGCCCCGACGCGTCAGATGCATGGCGATGCGGCCGCTGAATTCCACACCCACATACCAGCCACCCATCAGCGAGCCGGCGCTGCGAACCAGGAAGTACGGAATGATCTCGCGCGACGCGCCCGCGCGCGGGTGCGCAAATGTGCTCGATTCGCCGCGCCAGTCATAACCCTCGGCGAGCGGGACAAGATGCGTTCCCACCGGCGGCGCCTCGCCGGCACCCTTGTCGACCCACAGCTGCTGCAGCGGCTGACTCGCAGTGACCTTCCAGGCGTAGCGAAAACTGTCCTGCAACGGGAGCCACAGTTCATGTCCGCTGTGATTCTCGATGCGGATCACATGCTCGATCGGACCGTGCTGCGCCCTGGCGCGCCATTCCCAATAAAGCCGCAAACCGGCGGAACGGTCTTCGTAGACGAGACTCGCGGAATCCTTGCGCATGCGACTGGCAGCGGGATCGAATCGCCAGTGCAGCGGAACCGCCATGCCATCGACCGTCGCATGATCGATGAGGATTTCGGCGCCCAGACCCTGCCAAGCCGCGTCCTTGCCATCGGTGCGCGCCAGGCGCAGCACCTGCGGGAGCGACGCGCCCGCTTCCAGCGTGATCCGGTTGTCCGCGTTCCCGACCAGGATCGGTCTGGACGGGATGCCCGCAGCGGTCAGCCACGGAGAAAACAGGCCGAGCAGCACGCAGGTTTTCATCCATACGACATGCTTCATCGCACGGCCCCGGTGGGCAACCCGTTCACGGTACGGCTATCGATCACGGGGAGACACCCGATGCCGGCTGCGTGTATCCGCAACGCACCGCACCAGGCTTGAAGCACACGGCAGCAACACAGGGCGGCGGCGTCACGATACGCATACATGGCGAGTGATCCTCGCGCGGGTTTCATCAAGGGAGAATTCTGCGGCGGTCCCGACCGCCGGATTCCGTCCATTCGAAGCAGGTTCACCTGCGATGATATCGGTATCAGTTTAACGATAGTATGGACAGCGTCATTGGACGCATGGGCCGCAAATGTTCACACTGCGCGGTAGCGGGGGTATCACGTCGTTGCTCGCATGACAGGTCCGAAGGCCGCCCTGGCGGCACCTTCGAGCCGGAGTGTTGCATCCAAACCATGAGGCTGGGCCTTGAGCCGGACAAGCAAAAAGCAGGTTGGCACATTGCGCTCGAGCAGTCCGACCATGGCTGACCTGGCCGCACTGGCCGGACTGTCGAAGATCACGGTCTCCAGGGCGCTGAGCGACAGCCCGCTGGTCAACCAGGGAACCCGCGAGCGGATCCAGACACTGGCCCGCGAGCACGGCTACAAGCTCAACATCAACGCGCGCAACCTGCGTCTGCGCCGCAGCCATACGGTGGCGGTGATCGTGGAGATGAAGCCGTCCACGGATCGCACCATGTTCGATCCCTATCCGTTGGTGCTGCTTGGCGGCATTTCACAGGAACTGACGGCCGCGGGTTACAGCGTCCTGCTGACCACGCGACAAGGTGCCACGGCGGCGGCCGTGCAGGCGGCCGACGGCCTGATCCTGCTGGGCCAGGGCGTTCATCAGGATGCGGTACGCCGGTTCGACAAGCTGGGCCTGCCCATGGTGGTGTGGGGCGCGTACTCGGGGGGTGATTCCCATGTCGTGGTGGGCAGCGACAACCGGCTCGGTGGTGCTCTGGTGGCCGATCATTTCGTTGCGCTGGGTCGTCGCCATCCGGTATTCGTCGGCAACCCCAGTCATCCGGAAATTTTCGAGCGACTGAACGGTTTCGTCGATGCCCTGGCCGTGCATGGCATCAAGCCCCTGCTGATGCGTCGCGACGAGTTCACGCCGGACTCGGGCATGCATGCGGTGCATTCGCTGCATGCACGCAAGGTCAGTTTCGATGCCATCTTCGCCTGCAGCGATTTGCTGGCCATGGGCGCCATCCGCGCGACACTGGAACTGGGTCGCTCCGTGCCTGGCGATGTCTCGGTGGTCGGGTATGACGACATGCCGCTTGACGCCAGCTTTCTGCCGCCACTCAGTTCGGTGCGGCAGGACTGGCAGGAGGGCGGCATCCTGCTGGCACGCAAGGTGTTGGCGTTGATCCACCATGAACCGGCCAGGTCGGAAACGTTGCCGGTCACCCTGATCCTGCGTTCGACCTGATGACGCCCTGATCTATCAAGAACCGGCGTCATGATGTCCAGGGATCTCGCGGGCTGCAATGCAGCCAGGTGTTTGTCTTGAATGAAGTGTCAACCCATCTCATTGCCACACCACGCTGATTCTGTTGCGGATAGCCAGCTTGGGCAGCACGACGGTGGCGGTCGCTCCCACGGCATTCCAGACCCACTGACTGACTTCCCTGCCATTGACGGATATCGACCGCGGTCTGTCCGCGGCGTGGATGCGCAGTTCGTATGAGCGTGCCTGCAGCTGGCCCGTAAACGAGCCCTGGGTCGACTCGATGACAAGCTGATGGGTGCCGTCGCTGTTCGTGACATGGGTCATCGGCGTCAGCGCGAACCGGCCTTGCGTGTAGGCGAGTGAAAGCCCGTCGTCTTCATACAGATCGAAGCTGCCTTCACCTGCCCCGTAGACATTGAGAATGATGGAGTCCAGCGGTTTGGCATTCGAGTATTCGCTTACGCTCTGCTCGGGAATGATCGATCCTTCGCGAACAAACACCGGCGTTTCGTCCACTGCGTAATGCGCAGTGAAGGTACTGCCGCCCTCGTACCGCTTGCCGGTAAAGAAATCCATCCACCGGCCCGGCGGCAGATAGACGGTCCGATTGCCGCTTGCGTCAAGCACGGGGGCAACCAGCATCTCCTCGCCGAAGAAGTATTCGTGCGGGTGCTGGTAGGCCTGTTCCAGATCCGGATATTGCAGGTACAGAGGCCGCAGGATCGGCATGGATTCCTTGTGCGCCACCCACGTGTACGTATAGATGTACGGGATCAACTGGGTGCGCAGGGTGAAATATTTCTTCATCAAGGCGATGCCCCGGTCACCGTAGGCCCATGGCATGCGCACATTGCCCTCGCGCGGGTTGGCGTGGGCGCTATGCATCCGCAGGATCGGGCTGAACGTGCCGAACTCGATCCAGCGCGCATACAGGTCGAAATCGATCCTGGCGCCGTGGAATCCGCCGATGTCGTGGCTGATGTACGGCACCAGCACGTTGCCACCGCGGGCGGTGAACGCGACTTCGTAAGCAAGCACCGGCCACTGCGAATACGTATCGCCGGTAAAGAACGCCGGATAGCGTTCGCTGCCCCAGTCGCCGTAGCGACTCAGGATGAATCCGCGCTGCCCGGTTTCCTGTTGTGTGTAGTCGTAGAAGACCTTGTTGGTCCACAGCTGCTTGTTCAGGCCAGGCATGTCGACCGCACCGCCGCCGCCATCGACCCACCAGACATTCACGCCCTGCCGCATCAGCGGCTTGTGCAGGTCGCGCATGAAAATATCGGCCTGCTGCTGGTTCGACAGGTCGAAATAGATCCGCGGCGGCGGCTGGACATTCCTGATCGCGACCGGGCTGCGCAGGATGCCCCCACCGTTTTTGCCCGGCTCCACGCGCAGGGCAATCTCGATCTTCTGTCCGGCGGTGACGTACGGCGTGATGTCGGCATAGGTCAAGCGCCGCGGCCATTGGACATGGCTGTGCGTCACTTCCCTGCCGTTGACGAAGATCCGGTAGGTCTCGCCGACCTCGCCCAGATACACATACAACGCATCCGGGAGTTTCGCCGGCAGTCGCACCGATGTTCGATACCACGCAATACCCTGATAGGTCTTGTAGCCCTGCTCCTGCCAGGACGCGCCAATCCGGATCGGTTTCCAGTGGCCATCACCGTGATCCGCCGCGTACCAGCGATGACGCAGGCCCTGATCGTGCGGATCGGTGGAAAATTCCCACTGCTTCGAGATATCCATGTCGAACGAAGGTTTCGGAGGCAGCGGTCGTCCCAGCGCCTGCAGCACTTCCGGCGCGTGGCTGTCGTTGAACGACAGGATGCTCTCGTCGGTGTTGGCGTACCCCGGATGATCGTTGAGGCTCACCTTGATGCCCTGACCATGCAGCCAGCTCAGGAACTGGTCGGGATGCGGTATGAGCGGACTCCAGTCATAGCCGCCCTGCCAGCCGTAGTTGTGCCACGCGAAATCCAGCACCAGCGTGTCGAGCGGAATGTGGTTCCGACGGAACCGCGAAATCTCATCCTCGAGGTGTTGCTGGTTGTACCGTTTGAAGGCAGGCTGCCTGGACTGCGCCGTGCCGGGAAAATATTCGAAATTGAAATCCGTGATCCACGGGCCAAGGGTGTAGCGCGGGATCATCGGAATAGGCCCGCATAGCGCCGCGTATTCCTGGAGCACTCGCCGGTAATCGCGGTCGTACGTGAAGAGATACCAGTCCTGGCCGTTCGGCTGCTGGCGCGGCTCTATCCATGTTCCCTGCGCATTCCACACTGGCGTCTGACTGTCGTCGATGAACGCATAGCCGCTGCGGCTCAACAGCCCGGGCTTGGCCTTGGCGAGCAACACGTCGATGCCCGGGATGATGTCGTTGACCGGGCTTTCGAGATCCATCTGCCCCTCGGGCAGGTTGGCCTTGCTGATGTTGTCCAGCGAATAAGTGAGCCCGCCCAGGTTCAGCGGGTCCACGTCGCCGGGATGCCAGTCGCGTGCGCCGTCGGCGGGATTGTTCCAGCTCACCTTGAGGTTGGATGCGGTAAACGGACCGGATCGCAACCGGTAACGCAGCGTCATCGCGCTGGTGCTGGCGATGATCCAGCCGTCCTTCTGCGTCGACTGGACGCGAACCGCGGGCCAGTCCCGCTTCTGCACGACCGCCGTCGGCGCATCGACAAACGTCCCGGAAGGCGCGTACTCCATCCGCACCAGCGATGACGTCAGGAATTCGAAGCGGGCTTTGCCGGCGGCAATGACGGGCCGGGTTGGCGTGCCGGCACAGGACATCAGGAATGCCGGGATAAGTCCGACCAGCAGCCATTTCGCAGTGAGACCCAGGATGCGGTGAAAGCTCATTCGGGACGCTCCCGTCTGGTCAATCGACAGTGATATGTATAAGTACTTGTTCCTGATGCCATGCGCCGGCTTTGCTGTCAATTGCGCTGGCAAAGTCGGTGTGATCGGGCTGCTTTGATTACTGAACATGCATCAAAAATCGACACGAATTTTGCCGCTCTTGCCGCTGTGCGCAGCCCAACGCAAATCCAGCCCGGCAAACTTGCAGAATGGCGGTCGTTCGATGATCTGCTGGCGGCGATCCACCGCGCCTGATCCAAATCTTTACTTTCGCGGGCGCATCATCGCCGCGCGGTTTCCTTCTCGCGGCATGGAGTGACCCATGATCTACGACAGCATCCTCGACACCATCGGCAACACGCCGATCATCAAGTTGCATCGACTGGCACCGAAGCACGTGGAGCTCTACGTGAAGGTGGAGGCATTCAACCCGGCCGGTTCGGTGAAGGACCGCCTCGCGCTGGCGATCATCCTCGACGCCGAGCAGCGCGGCACGCTCAAGTCCGGCCAGACCGTGGTGGAAGCGACCTCCGGCAATACCGGCGTGGCGCTGGCGGCAGTGTGCGCGGCGCGCGGCTACCCGTTCGTGCGGTAATGACCGAGACGTTCTCGATCGAGCGGCGCAAGCTGATCCGCGCTTACGGTGGCAAGGTGCTGCTGACGCCGGCCGCGACACGCGGTACCGGCATGGTGCACAAAGCGGCGGAGCTGGCGCAGAAGCATGGCTGGTTCCTCGCGCGCCAGTTCGAGAACCCGGCCAATCCGGCCTATCACCGGCAGACCACCGCGCCGGAGATCCTGCGCGACTTCGCCGGTCGCCGGCTGGATTACTTCGTCACCGGCTGGGGCACCGGCGGCACACTCACCGGCGTGGGTGAAGTACTGAAGGTGGCGCGGCCGGAGGTGAAGATCATCGCCACCGAGCCGGCCGGTGCCGCACTGCTGTCCGGCAAGGAATGGCAGCCGCACAAGATCCAGGGCTGGACCCCGGACTTCGTGCCGGCCGTGCTCAATCGCGGCATAGCCGATGCGATCCTGCCGGTGGACGACGTGCTGGCCCGCGACACCTCGCGCGCACTGGCGCAGCAGGAAGGCATTTTCGCCGGCATCTCTTCCGGCGCCACGCTGGCCGCCGCATTGAAGGTGGCCACCGATGCGCCGCAAGGCTCGGTCCTGCTGGCGATGTTGCCGGATACCGGCGAGCGCTACCTGTCCACGTTCCTGTTCGAGGGCGTCAACGAAGGTTCGGACGAGATTGACTAAGCGGCGCTGGTCAATCTGAGTTCGCGCACCGGAAGTGACTGTCTTTCGCGCTGCAACGCCGTGAGATAGCGCGACTCATCGTATGGCGTGCGGGACAGCCAGCATCGATGCAGGATTCGGCTCCATTTGCAGGCCAGTGCACATACAGCTACCTGATGCAGACTGCCCCTGGCGCGTTGCCGGAATCAACGGCGCCAGATCGTGCGGCGCCAGCAGGCGCTGGAAGTTCAAGATCATTATCTCATCCGGCAGGATGCGATTTCCGGCAACAGACGCGAATCGGCGCATCGCCATGTTGACAGTTCGTACACCTGTTCTTGATGGCCTTTCGTAGAGATGCTCGAAATACATTCCGTGCGGTCATGGTCCATCTATTGACGTGCATCGAACGCTCCCGATGTCGACGATTCATCCGTCGCCACTTGGCCTTCCACTTTCCGATGGTCGCAATCGATCACGACGTGATGTCGTCATTCGTCGAATGACCCAGCTAAAGGCAAGCCCAGCGGGCCCGGCGTGTTCGCAGGCAGCACCGTGTCCGAACGAGTCCCGAAAAACCCTTTCCTGTTGCGATACGCAGCAAACGCTGGGGTTGAAGTTTTCGCACGATGGTAACGATCGCCCATCGACAAGCGAAAGGTATTCATGAGCGCCATCGACGGGATGTCCTGGCTCAACCCGCAAAGGATCAGCCAGCAACCCCGAGGTATCAGACCATGAAAAAAAATCCGCCCCTGCACGGGCAGTCATCTTTCGCATCGGCGGTGCGCTGCGGTTCCGGCCGAACGGCCTACTGGATCGCGCTGGCGTTGCTGGGCTTGACGGCGCTCAACCCGACCGGTGCTCTGGCGCAGGAAAACGCGCCCACGGCGCTAGCGTCATCGCAACATGACGGCAACGGTGACGCCCGCAGTGTGGGTGATGTCTATGTGATGACCAACGCGGTGAATGGCAATGCCGTGGTCGTCTTCGAGCGCGACGCCGATGGACGGCTGAAGAAAACCGAGACGGTATGGACGGGCGGACGCGGCACGGGCGGGTTGCTGGAGAACCAGGGCGCCTTGATGCTCGGCCAAGGCAACCGCTGGCTGTTCGCGGCCAATCCAGGCAGCGACGACATTTCCGTGTTTTCGGTCGGTGAGGGCGGCGGCCTGCGGCTGGTGGACGTGGTGCCTTCCGGCGGGGATCGCCCGGTCAGCCTGACCGTCAGCCAGGATTTGTTGTACGTCCTCAATGCCGGCAGCCAAGGCAACATCACGGCCTTCCGAGTGGGGCCGCGCGGACGTCTTGCACAACTGTTCAACTCGACGAGAAATTTGAGCACCACTGGCTCCCAGCCGTGCCCGGCGGTCGTGAAGGATCTTGGCGATCCGGACGCCATTTGCAGCATCGCCGGCCCCACGACGATCGGCTTTGATCCGAACGGCGACGTGCTGGTCGTGACCGAACGGCTGACCGGCCGGATCGATACGTGGACGGTCGGCGACGATGGGCGCGCCACGCCGGCCGAAATTTTTTCACAGCCGGCCAATTCCACGCCGTTCGGTTTCGACTTCGCCCAGCGCGGGCGACTGATTCTGGCGAACTCCTTCCAGGACCTGCCGGGGCTGGGCGCGGCATCATCGTTCCTCCTTTCGGCCAACGGCCAATTGACGCCGAAGACCGCCACGCTGGGCAACGGCAACACCTCATCGTGCTGGACGATCATTACCAATGACGGGCATGTCGCCTTCGTCACCAATCCGGTAAGCCAGGCCGTCACCAGCTACACGATCAAGGCGGACGGCACGTTGAGTTTACGCAATCACCAGGCCGGCACTTTGACCGGCGGCGATCCGCGCGATCCAGCGCTCTCGGAGGACGGACGTTTCCTGTACGTGCTGAGCAACAAGACGGCGGTCATCAGTGCGTTTCGCGTCAAAGAAGATGGCAGTTTGAAACTCCTCGATTTCGATGCGGGACAGGGATTCCCACCCGGCGCCAACGGGCTCGCCGCGTATTGAATCGAATCCGATTCTCGGTCGTTACCCCTCTCCACATTGGACGCGATGGCTTGAATCGAAAAAAGAAAGATCAGCAGGAGATTCAACCACACGAGCCCCGAGTCGCCCCGATTTGCTGAGGGACGGCTCGGATCGGCCAGCACACAAGGAATCTGATAATGAAAAAACATCTGCTAATGAAATGGCGTGCCCCCGTCATCCTGGCGCTCCTGCTCGCACTCAGCGGCACGGTATCGGCAAAAAATATTGTCGAGACGGCCAAAGCGTCCGGTCAGTTCACGATACTTCTGAAGGCCGTGACGGCGGCCGGCATGGACAAGATGCTCGCCGAGCCGGGTCCTTACACCGTATTCGCGCCAACCGACGCGGCCTTCAACGCGCTACCGCCGGGGATGCTCGACAAGCTGATGAAACCCGAGAACAAGGACATGCTCAAGAAGGTGCTCGGTTATCACATCTTGTTCGGCCGCTTGGCGACCAAGCAACTCCAGACAGAAAAATCCGCGGCCACGACAACAATCGGGCAACCCGTGGTGTTGGCAAAGAAAGGCGGCGCATTCATGGTGAATGACGCCAAGATCACTCAGCCGGACATGCCGGCGGACAACGGCGTCATCCACGTGATCGACAAAGTGTTGATGCCAGCCACGCCTGTGCAGCCGCAAACATGACGCCGGCGAATGCGCGCTCCGGGCCGAGGAATATTTTATGAATGACACGAAAGTTCGCGCTTATGATTCCAATCCATCGACCGCGCAGTTGGGAGCGCGTGCCGAAAACCTGGGTGCAATCGTCATGCGCTGTGGCCTCGGACTGATTTTTCTGTGGTTCGGCTCGATGAAGTTCACCAGCTACGAAGCCACCAACCTCTCGCTGTATGTGGCGAACAGTCCATTGGTCGGTTGGTGGCATGCATTGCTCGGCATCCAGGGCACGTCCTACATGCTGGGCGTGTTCGAAATAAGCACCGGCGTGCTGCTGCTGGCCGGATTCGTCAAGCCGGTGCTGTCAGTGATCGGCGGCGCGATGGGCGTCATCACCTTTCTCGCCACGCTGTCGTTCCTGTTTTCGACACCGGGCGTCGCCGAGCCGCTGGCGGGTGGCTTCCCGGCATTGTCCGCGGCACCGGGACAGTTTCTGTTGAAAGACGTGGGCCTGCTCGGCATCCCGATTTTCATTCTCGGTCAATCGCTCCTGAGAATGCATTGCGAGGCGATGAATAGAGGCGCGATGGGCGGCGTGGCGGATCGCCATGCGTCGATCGACGAATCGTCCGAGTCCCTGGCCACCCGCGGCGACATCAGCGCGAAAATTTTCCGGCTTGGCACGATCGTGGTGCGTTACGGACTGGCGCTGATCTTTCTGTGGTTCGGCTGCATGAAGTTCACCAGTTATGAAGCTACCGGGGTTGCGCCCTTCATCGCGAACAGTCCGCTGGTCGACTGGTGGCATGCGTGGCTGGGCATCCAGGGCACCAGTGACATGCTCGGCGTGATCGAGATTGCCACCGGCATCTTGCTGGTGCTGTACCGGGTCGCACCACGCGCGGCGGTCGTCGGCAGCGCCATGGCGATCATCACCTTTCTGATCACGTTGAGTTTCTTCTTTTCCACGCCAGGCGTCGCCGCACCGATGGGTTTTCCGGCGATCTCCGGCCATGTCGGGCAATTCCTGCTGAAGGATCTCGGACTGCTGGGCATTTCGATCTGGCTGTTCGGGCAAGCGCTGCGCGCGAGTGCGCTGCGGCGCGTCACCATGCCCCTCGCGCCACGCGCCACGACGAAGATGCGCGCTGCGTAGCAGATTTAGCAGGTTGTTGAAAAACAACCTGCGTGTTCAACGGCGTCAACGAAGGTTCAGACAGATCGACTAACAGCGCTGGCCAACATGAGTCCGCGCGCCGGAATTGGCTAGTGCGGTTTCATCTCGATAACACGCGTGCAGGTTGGATCGGGTCGCATGCTGCTTGAAAACATGCGGAACTCTTGGGGCCGGCCGGCGTGGACCTGGAGATACCGTGTTTTCATTGGCATGTCGGGCCCCACTCGACGCGAGAGTGCAGGCAAGAGCAACGCGACCTGGTAATGACCGTTCGAACACATGTGGACGGCGCCGTACCCGGCATATGCCCCGAACGCGTAGATGGTGGTCACGTTTCGATGCACCTCCCGCAGTACGGCCACCGACGCGGGCTCGGTCCATGCGGCAGCCTGCGGCCAAGTCACGCTCAACCACGCGCCGACGAAATCGAGAGGATCCAGTGCCGCCGGTTGCACGCGCTTGTAACCGGTACCGGCCTGGCGATAGCGGAAAATGCCGGTCCGAACCATGTCGGGGTCGCCCAACGTGCTCACCGGCAGCCGGATCTCGAATCCATCGGGAACCAGTTCGAGTACTGGGGGTGCCGTTCGCGAGTCGTAACTCGACATCCCAAACACGCGGTGCGCCGAATCAGGATGTTCGTCGGGTTCGATGACTTCCATAAAGAAGCGGCTCCAGCGTGAGGTGCACCACGGCGAGCCATGCGCCACCACGATCCGGCGTCCGTGCCCATTACCTGATGGCAATACCACGTAGTCGAAAAAATTGCCCCACGCATCGTAGATCTTCGTGTATTCGCCGCTCTGCCAGCGCACGATCCGCCGCCAGCTTCCATCGCGATAAGCATAGACCAGCAGCAGATTGTCATCGCCACAAATCACCGGGAACCCAAGTCTCACCAGCAACCACGGTGGCGTTTCCCGGTTCAATTCCACGCGCACAGCTAGCCCGGACTCTGCGCCGTCATCCATCTCCGGCTTTGCTGGTCTGTTCGCACCCAGAGCCGCTGCCAAGACCCCTTGTAACGCTTTCACGTCAGGCGCGGATGCCGGTTCGCACGCCAGCCGCGCATCCGTCACCGCGACCAGCGCGTCCTTCAACGCGCGAATGTCGGTGCGTGCTTGCGCAGGCAATTGGCTAGCGTAAATATCTCTTGGAGAGGGCTGGTTCATTGCCACTGCGAGACGTTGCTGCAGCGTCCGTACCTTGGCATCCTGAGCAACCATCGGCGCCGGTTCGCAGGCAGCCTGCGCAAAGGCGGTTTTCGCGCATCCGACCGCTGCAGCGGCTGCAACGAAAAAAACGAACCACCGGACGCGACTTTGCATCACACACTCCCCACGCTCGACGTACGCCAGTAACCCGGATGGCCAGCATACCCGCCACGCATGTCGATGGCGTGCGTGTCCGGAACCCTGCCCGATCTCATCCACGCGAACGGCAGAAACGGATCGCAAGCAGACTTTGGGCGCGACTTCCTGAAGCCCCGTGACAGCGGCCTAACCTGACAACCGATCCTTTATGCGGTCCGCCACACGCAGGGCGTTCGCGATGATGGTCAAGGTCGGATTCACGGCGCCGATCGACGGAAAGAAGCTGGCGTCCGTGAGGTAGAGGTTGTCGAGCTCGTGCGCCTTGCAATCGAGATCGAGAACGGAGGTGGCAGAGTCGGTGCCGAAGCGTGCCGTGCCGGCCTGATGCGCGGTGCCGCCGATCGGAATGTTCTTGCCGAGGTAGAGGCTGCGTTCCAGCAGGACGGGATGCGCACCGGCCCTGCTCAGCGTCTGTTCGAGCTTTTTCTTCAGGCGATGGTGCGCTTCCATGTTGCCTTCGGTGATGTCGAGCACCACGCGTTCACCGTCATAGGAAATGCGGTTCTCCGCGCGCGGAAGATCCTCGCTGGACAACCAGAAGTCCATGGAATGTCGCGCCATCTGCTCGAACGGCATTTTCGGCACCCATTCCAGCCAGCCCGGCAGCGCTTCGCCACGTATCTGCGCGCCATGCGAGGTGGCACACATCTGGATCAGGCCGAGTGGATAGTCCCAGTCATCCGCACCGAAATAGTAATCGCTGACGGCGAGAGTCTTCTGGAAAATCG
>Ga0208589_1000264_pt1 | contig 25251 bp, 15 predicted proteins | sample NGESurshal092012_2_FD_184486 | JGI IMG/M metagenome (GOLD analysis project Ga0208589, IMG submission 184486) | Arctic peat soil microbial communities from Barrow, Alaska - NGEE Surface sample F53-2 shallow-092012 (SPAdes) | ecosystem: Environmental > Terrestrial > Soil > Wetlands > Peat ...
AAGTGCCCGTTGCTACACGCACGCTGCGCTTGTCAGGGCGCCTAAACGACGAAACCGACCGCGTGGGTCGGTTTCTAGATCAATGGTGGGCGATGCAAGGATCGAACTTGCGACACCTGCCGTGTGAAGTGCCCGTTGCTACACGCACGCTGCGCTTGTCAGGGCACCCAAACGACGAAACCGACCGCGTGGGTCGGTTTCTAGATCAATGGTGGGCGATGCAAGGATCGAACTTGCGACACCTGCCGTGTGAAGGCAGTGCTCTACCGCTGAGCTAATCGCCCGCCGGGAACGCGGAATTCTAGGGGGAGTCGTGGGGCGGGTCAATGGTTGGCGCTGGTTTGCGCCCACGGACAGAGCACCTTGCCGGGCTGCGGGCCGGCTGAGCGGCGGCGCGGATGGAGGGTTGTAAACTCGCTGCTCTTCCAACGCCAAAGCGCCCGACCATGGACTATCTCAGCACTCACTTCGCCCATATCATGCAGGCGCTGCAGCATTTCCAGCTGACGCCGTGGAAGGCCGTCGGCCTGCTCGGCTCGGTGATGTTCACCAGCCGCTGGTTTGTGCAGCTGTACTACACGCGCAAGCACAAGCGGGTGGTGATGCCGTTGTCGTTCTGGTGGCTGTCGGTGGCGGGCAGTGCGTTGTTGCTGGCTTATTTCACCATCGGCAAGAACGATTCGGTGGGCATCATCTCGAATTTCTTTCCGGCGTTCGTCTCGATCTACAATCTGATCGTGCACCTGCGCCATCACAAGAACAGCGTCACCGGCGACACGATTGCGTGACCGTGGAATTGTAGGAGCGCACCCTGTGCGCGATGCCTTTGCGTGGATCGTGCGAAAGAGCATCGCGCACAGGGTGCGCTCCTACGGGTTATTCGGGTTCGTAGTCGAGATTGGAGGCGAGCCAGCGTTCGGCCTCGGCCAGGGTCCAGCCTTTGCGCCTGGCGTAATCCTCGACTTGTTCCTTGCCGAGTCGGCCGACCACGAAGTACTGGCTGTCCGGGTGCGAGTAATACCAGCCGGAGACCGCGGCAGCGGGGTACATCGAGAAGCCTTCGGTCAGTTCGATGCCGGTGTTGCGGGTGACGTCGAGCAGGGCGAACAGGGCGGTTTTCTCGGTGTGATCGGGGCAGGCCGGGTAGCCGGGCGCGGGACGGATGCCGCGGTACTTCTCGGCGATCAGTGCGTCGTTGTCGAGTGACTCGTCCGGAACGAAGCCCCAGAACTCGCGGCGCACACGCTCGTGCATATGCTCGGCTAACGCCTCGGCGAGACGGTCGGCGAGTGCCTTGAGGATGATCGAGGAATAGTCGTCGTAGTCGGCCTGGAAGCGCGCCAGATGCGCCTCGATGCCGAGGCCCGTGGTGACCGCGAAGCCGCCGATCCAGTCGGGCTTGTCGAATTCCTTTGGTGCGATGAAGTCGGCGAGGCAGAGGTTCGGCCGTTCGATCGGCTTGTCGGCCTGCTGGCGCAGGCTGAGCAGGGTGGCGAGCAGTTTTCCCTCTCCCTTCGGGAGAGGGTGCCCCGAAGGGGTGGGTGAGGGTTCGGGCGGAGTGGAGGATTTCGCTTCGGGCGTACCCTCATCTGCCCTTCGGGCACCTTCTCCCAAGGGGAGAAGGGATGGATACACATACACCTCCACGTCGTCACCAACATTGGCGGCGGGCCATAGGCCAATCACGGCACGGGCGGTCAGCCACTTCTCGGTGATGATCTTGTCCAGCATCGCTTGCGCGTCGCGGAACAGTTCGCTGGCCTGGGGACCGACCACAGCATCGGTGAGAATCGTCGGATAGTGGCCGGCCAGTTCCCACGCCTGGAAGAATGGCGTCCAGTCGATGTACGGGCGGATCGTGGCGAGGTCGTAATCGTCGAACACGGTGACGCCAGGTTTGTTCGGCTGCGGCGGTTGGTAGCTGGCCCAGTCGCAACTGAAGCGTTGCGAGCGGGCCTTGGCCAGCGGCACCAGTTGCTTGCCGGGACCGCGGTTGCGATGGCGTTCGCGCACGTCGGCGTAGTCGGCGCGTACCTTGGCGAGGAAATCCTCGACCAGATCCTTGGTCACCAGAGACTGCGCCACGCCGACCGCGCGCGAGGCGTCCTTCACCCATACCGTGCCGGCCTTGTAGTGCGGTTCGATCTTCAGCGCGGTGTGCGCACGCGAGGTGGTGGCGCCGCCGATCAGCAGCGGGATATGGAAGTTCTGCCGCTGCATTTCGCGAGCAACCTGGCTCATCTCTTCCAGCGACGGTGTGATCAGGCCGGACAGGCCGATCATGTCGGCCTTCTCGGCGATCGCGGTTTCCAGGATCTTCTGCGCCGGCACCATCACGCCGAGATCGATCACTTCAAAGTTGTTGCAGCGGAGCACCACGCCGACGATGTTCTTGCCGATGTCGTGCACGTCGCCCTTGACCGTGGCCATGATGATCTTGCCGTTGTTCTTGCCCATGTCGCCGGTGCGCAGCTTTTCCGCCTCGATGTACGGCAGCAGATAGGCGACTGCCTTCTTCATCACGCGGGCGGATTTCACCACCTGCGGCAGGAACATCTTGCCGGCGCCGAACAGGTCGCCGACCACGTTCATGCCGTCCATCAGCGGACCTTCGATCACGTCGAGCGGGCGGGTGGATAATTGGCGTGCTTCTTCGGTGTCTTCGACCACGTATTGGTCGATGCCATGGACAAGGGCGTGACTGAGCCGTTCGCGCACATCCTTCTCGCGCCAGGCCAGCGTCTCGACCACGGCTTCGCCACGCTTGCCCTTGTAGTTGTCGGCGATCTCCAGCAGGCGTTCGGTGGCGTCGTCGCGACGGTTCAGCACCACGTCCTCGACGCGCTCGCGCAGCGGCGGATCGATGTCGTCCATGATTGTCAGCGCGCCGGCGTTGACGATGCCCATGTCCATGCCGGCGCGAATCGCGTGGTACAGGAACACGGAGTGGATCGCCTCGCGCACGATGTTGTTGCCGCGGAACGAGAACGACACGTTGGAGACGCCGCCGGAGATATGGCAATCCGGGAAGCGCTTTTTCAGTTCGCTGGTGGCTTCGATGAAATCGACCGCGTAATTGTTGTGTTCCTCGATGCCGGTGGCGATCGCGAAGATGTTCGGGTCGAAGATGATGTCTTCGGGAAGGAAGTCGAGTTCCTTCGTCAGCAATTCATAGGCGCGCGAGCAGATCTCGACCTTGCGCGCGCGGGTGTCGGCCTGGCCTTGCTCGTCGAATGCCATCACCACGGCGGCGGCGCCGTATTGCTGCACCTTGCGCGCGTGTTCGAGGAACGCGGCTTCGCCTTCCTTCATCGAGATCGAGTTGACGATGCCCTTGCCCTGCAGGCAGCGCAGACCGGCCTCGATCACCGTCCACTTCGACGAGTCGATCATGAACGGCACGCGGGCGATGTCCGGCTCGGACGAGATCAGGTTGACGAAGCGGGTCATCGCCGCTTCGGAGTCGATCAGGCCCTCGTCCATGTTGATGTCGATGATCTGCGCGCCGTTGGCGACCTGCTGGCGGGCCACCTCGACCGCCTCGTCGTAGCGATCTTCCTTGATCAGCTTCTTGAACTGCGCCGAGCCGGTGACATTGGTACGTTCGCCGACGTTGATGAACAGCAGGTCGGGCGTGATGACCAGAGGTTCGAGGCCGGACAGGCGAGTGTGGCGGGGATTGCTCATGGATGATTCAACTCGGCAAAACAAACTCCCTCTCCCCCGGCAACGCCGGGGGAGAGGGTTGGGGTGAGGGGGTGCTCTTGGGTCAGGCAAAGAAGCAAAAGCAGTCCCCTCACCCAGCCCTCTCCCCCAAGCGGAACTTGGGGGAGAGGGTCTTCAAAGCGGGCGCGGCTCATGCAGCCTCCGCAACGAGCGACGGCAACGCACGCGGCGCGAAGTTGCGTACCGCCTCGGCGATCGCCTTGATATGTGCCGGCGTGGTGCCGCAACAGCCGCCGACCAGGTTCAGCAGACCGTCGCGGGCGAAGCCGCCGACCACGTCGGCCATGTGTTCGGGCGTCTCGTCGTATTCGCCGAACGCATTCGGCAGGCCGGCATTCGGGTGCGTGCTGACGTAGCTCTCGGCGAGGTTTGCCAGCGTCTGGATGTGCGGACGCAGGTCGTCCGCGCCGAGCGCGCAGTTGAAGCCCACCGATAGGGGGCGCGCGTGACGCACCGAGTAGTAGAACGCCTCGGCGGTTTGCCCCGACAAGGTGCGGCCGGAGCGATCGGTGATGGTGCCGGAGATCATCACCGGCATGCGTGCACCGCGCTGGTGGAACAGTTCGCTCAGCGCGAACAGCGCGGCCTTCGCGTTCAAGGTGTCGAAGATCGTCTCGACCATGATCACGTCGGCGCCGCCGTCGATCAGACCGTTGGCGGATTCGGTGTAGTTCTCCGCCAGTTCCTCGAACGTGACGTTGCGAAAACCCGGGTCATTGACGTCCGGCGACAGCGAGGCGGTGCGGCTGGTGGGGCCGAGCACGCCGATCACGAAGCGCGGCTGGTGCGGTGTCTTCGTGGTCATCGCGTCGCAGGCGGCGCGGGCCAGCCGGGCACCTTCAAGGTTCAGCTCATGCGCCAGATGCTGCAGCTTGTAATCGGCCTGGCTGATGCGGGTGGAGTTGAACGTGTTGGTTTCGATCAGGTCGGCGCCGGCTTCCAGATAGGCGTCGTGCACGCCGCGGATGATCTCCGGCTTGGTCAGGGTGAGCAGATCGTTGTTGCCCTTCAGATCGCAACCGCCCGGATGGGCATGGTTGTCGTGGATCTGCGCATGGCCGTCGTGGCCATGCTCGAAACGCTCGCCACGAAAGCCGTGTTCATCCAGTTCGTGCGCCTGCAGCATGGTGCCCATGCCGCCGTCGAGGATCAGGATGCGCCGGCGCAACGCCTGTTCCAGCAGGGCGACGCGTTCGGGGTGGAGCCAGGGCAGGATACTCATCAAAATTCCTTTGGTTAAGCAGTGCAGCGGTGTTCAGGCCGGCTTGCGCGCGAGCAGGCTGATCACTTCGAAATGGGGTGCCTTGCGTTCGCGGCTGAGTCGGTTGCAGCTGATGACGTCCAGACCGGCGGCGCGGGCGTAGCCGTCGAGCTGTTCGCCGCTGAAGCCGAGATTGCGATGATCGAACGGCTCGACCGCGGTGCGATGGTCGTGCTGGCCCAGCGTGACGGCGAGCAGACGGCCGCCGGAGCGCAGCAGTCGCGCGGCTTCGGCCACGGCCTGCGCCGGATGTTCGGCATAGGTCAGTGCGTGCAGCATCAGCACCAGGTCGAAGCGTTGCTCGTCCAGATCCAACGCATGCATGTCGCCCTGACGCACCTGCACGTTGGCGAAGGACTTCAGGCGCTTTGCGGCGGCCTCGACCACGCGCTCGCTTGAGTCGACACATACGATCGAATGCGCATGCGGCGCCAGCAGCTCGGCGGTGATGCCGTCGCCGGAGGCGATGTCGAGCACATCGCCGGTGCCCAGCAATTGCAGCAGCGAACGCGCCAGCGTTTCCCAGGTGCGGCCGGGCGAATAATGCCGCTCCATGTCGCCGGCAACGGTGTCGGCCCAGCCAGCCTCGCGCGCACGGTTTGCCAGCACGCCCGGCAGGCGTGCGCTGTCTTCGCGCAGCAAGGCGTCGTCGATGCTTTCGCGCAGCGAACCGAGCAGATTGTGCTGCGCTTCGTCCCCCTCGTTGTTGGCGCGGTAATAGGCGGACACGCCGGCGCGGCGGTCGCGCACCAGCCCGGCCTCCTTCAGCTTGGCCAGGTGGGTGGACACGCGCGGCTGTGCCAGATGCAGCACAGCGGCCAGTTCGGCCACGGTGAGTTCCTCGTGTTCAAGCAGCGCCAGCAGGCGCACACGGGTGGGGTCGGCCAGCAGCCGGAGCACGCTGGAGGCGGTGGCCAAGTCCATCAGAACGTGCCTGTGCGGAGGAGCAATACGGGTGGCTTGGTATATGAGGGCATTCCCTACCATCCTTATATCGCGATAAAGAGATAACAAGTCTGGCCTTGGTTTGCCGAGTCGTCAAGCGGCGTGCGGGCTCTCGATTTTTGTAGGAGCGCACCCTGTGCGCGATGCTCTTTCTTCCCTGTCAGCAAAAGCATCGCGCATGAGATGCGCTCCTGCACAGGTTTGCGGCCATCGTGGGCAGGCACGACGCCGGTTGCGTGGGTCGCTAGAATAGCCGGCTGGCCCGGTGGCTCCGCCAGTTTCCGTCTTGATCAGCCGCCCGTTCGCGGCGCTTGGGAGTAATGCATGGATTTCCGCTTTAGCGAAGACCAGTTGTCGATCCAGTCGATTGCCCGCGATTTCGCGCAGAAGCGCATCGTGCCGGTGGCGGCGGAGCTGGATGCCAAGGGCGAGTTCCCGCTGGACAATATCCGCGAGATGGGCCAGCTCGGCCTGATGGGCATCGAGGTACCGGAAGCCTACGGCGGCGCCGGCATGGATCCGATCGCCTATGTGCTGGCGATGATCGAGATCGCCGCCGCCGATGCGGCCACCGCGACCATCATGTCGGTGAACAATTCGCTGTTCTGCAACGGCATCCTCAAGCACGGCAACGAGGAGCAGAAGCAGAAATACGTGCGCGCGATCGCCACTGGCGAGGCGATTGGCGCCTATGCGCTGACCGAACCGCAATCCGGCTCCGATGCTTCGGCAATGCATACCCGCGCCAGCAAGAATGCGAACGGCGACTGGGTAATCAACGGCAAGAAGAGCTGGATCACCTCCGGCCCGGTGGCGCGCTACATCGTGCTGTTCGCGATATCGACTCCCGGCATCGGTGCGAAGGGCGTGTCCGCTTTCATCATCGATACCCAGTTGCCGGGCTTTCACGCCGGCAAGAGCGAACCGAAGCTTGGCATCCGCGCCTCGGCCACCTGCGAGATCGAGTTTGCCGACTACGTCTGCCCGAAGGAGAACCTGCTGGGCGCGGAAGGCAAGGGCTTCTCGATCGCGATGGGTGTGCTCGACGCCGGCCGCATCGGCATCGCTTCGCAGGCGGTCGGTATCGCCCGTGCCGCCTACGAGGCCACGCTGCAGTGGGTGCGCGACCGCAAGGCATTCGGCCATCCGATCGGCACGTTCCAGATGACCCAGTCGAAGATCGCCGACATGAAGTGCAAGCTGGATACGGCGACCCTGCTGACTCTGCGCGCAGCATGGACCAAGGGCGAAGCGGAGAAGAACGGCGGCCGTTTCGGCACCGAGGCGGCGATCGCCAAGCTCACCGCGTCCGAGGCGGCGATGTGGATCGCCCACCAGGCGGTGCAGATCCACGGCGGCATGGGTTACTCGAAGGAGATGCCGCTGGAGCGCTACTTCCGCGACGCCAAGATCACCGAGATCTACGAAGGCACCAGCGAGATTCAGCGCATGGTGATCGCACGCGCGGAGACCGGTTTGCGCTAAGCGAGTGCTCCCGACACGCCGCGGCATGCACTGATTTCCATTGTCCGTTCGCCCTGAGCGTAGGCCCGCAGGGCCGAAGTCGAAGGCACCGCAGATGTGGTTATCCTTCGACTTCGCTTCGCTACGCTCAGGACGAACGATGGAGTGAGTGCCGCGCTTGACATGAAGAGCCCCGGACATGCCGGGGCTTTTTTATTCCGCTGTTTCAGGATCACGCGCTGCGGTGTGGATCGGAGTCGAACGACTGCATCTGGCTGCCGCCTGACGCCGGCGGTGGCGTTTCGTCGTCGCCATCCAGCTTGTCGCCCAGCAGGCGACGCACGCTGACGTAGAACACCGGGATCAACAACACGCCGAGGAAGGTGGCGAACAGCATGCCCCCGATCACGCCGGTGCCGATCTCGTGGCGGGAATTGGCGCCTGCACCAGTCGAGATGGCCAGCGGAAACACGCCGAGGATGAACGCCAGCGAGGTCATCAGGATCGGGCGCAGACGCAGATGGGACGCCTCGATCACGGCTTCGCGCAAGCTTTTGCCCTCGGCCTGTTTTGCGACTGCGAACTCGACGATCAGGATCGCGTTCTTGGCGGCAAGGCCGATCACCGTGATCAGGCCGATCTTGAAGTAGATGTCGTTCGGCAGGCCGCGCAACATGGAGAACAGCACGATGCCCAGCAAACCCAGTGGCACCACGAGCAGCACGGAGACCGGAATCGACCAGCTCTCGTACAGCGCGGAAAGGCACAGGAACACGATCACGATCGACAGCACCATCAGCAGGGTGGCCGAGTTGCCGGAGAGCAGCTCCTGATAGGACTGGCCGGTCCAGTCATAGCCGAAGCCCTTGGGCAGATCCTGGTTGACGATCTGTTCCAGTGCGGCCATCGCCTGACCGGTGGAATAACCAACACCCTCGTTACCCACGATTTCCACCGCCGAATAGCCGTTGTAGCGGGTAAGGGCGGGCGAAGCCGTGCTCCAGGTGGCGTGCACCACGCTGGCCAGCGGGATCATGTTGTAGTTGCCGCTGGTACCGGAGCTGCTGCCGCCTGATGTACTGCTGGCAGCAGTGCCCGTATTCGCCAGCGTGCTCGGCGTGAAGATGTGTTGCAGCGCTTCCGGTCCCATGCGATAGGGCTGATCGGCCTGCATCAACACCTGCTTCACGCGGCCGGCGTAGTCAAATTCGTTGACAAACACCGGCGCCAGGGTGAGCTGAATCGCCGTGTAGATATCGCTGACCGACAAGCCCATCGATTGCGCCTGCACGCGATCGACCTTCAGTTGCAGCTGTGGCGCATCCTCGAGGGTGTTGGGTCGCACCGCACTGAGGGCCGGACTCTTCGCCGCCTTGCCCAGCAGGGTATTGCGCGCCTGGGTCAGTTCGCTGCGCGACTGTCCGGCGCGTGCCTGCAGGAACATGTCGATGCCGCCGAACTGGCTGAGGCCACGGATGGTCGGCAAGTTGACCACGAAGATCTGCGCGTCGCGGATGCCGTGCAGGGCGCCATTGGCCTTCTTGATGAACTCATCCGCGGTGACGTCGCGCTGACTCCAGTCCTTGAGCTTGATGAAAGCCATGCCGGTACTCTCGCCGGCGCCGACGAAGCTGAAACCGGAAATCTGGAATACGCCGTCAACGGCCTTGTTCTTGAGCAGTATCTGGCGGATCTGCGTCATCACGCTTTGCGTGCGCTGCACCGATGCGCCCGGCGGCAGCGACACGATGGCCAGCGCGAAACCCTGGTCCTCATTGGGTACGAAACTGGTCGGCAGGCGCGTGTAGAAAAATCCGGCAATCACGCAGATCACCACGAACACCAGCATCCAGCGCGGCGCATGCCGCACCGCACCGCCGATGTGGCCGGTGTAGGTGGTGGTGACGCGGTCGAAAAGCCTGTTGAACCCGCGATACACGAAATTCTTTTTCTTCTCGTGTTCCGGTTGCAGGATGGAAGCGCATAACGCCGGCGTGAACGACAGCGCCAGGAATGCCGAGAAACCCATCGACACAGCAATGGTCAGGGCGAACTGCTTGTAGATCACGCCCGATGCGCCCGGCTGCAGCGCCGATGGCACGAACACCGCCGCCAGCACCACGGTGATTGCCACGATTGCGCCAGTGATCTGGCCCATTGCCTTGCGCGTGGCGTCCTTCGGCGACACGTTCTCCTCGGTCATGATGCGTTCGACGTTCTCGATCACCACGATCGCATCGTCCACCACGATGCCGATCGACAGCACCATGCCGAACAGCGTCAGTTGGTTGAGCGTGAAGCCAAGCAGCAGCAGGCCGATGAAGGTGCCGAGCAGGGCCACCGGAATCACCAGTGTGGGGATGATCGTGGCACGCAGGTTCTGCAGGAACAGCAGCATCACGCCGAACACCAGCACGATGGCGATGATCAGCGTCTCCAGTACTTCTCTGATCGAGGTCTTGACGAATGGCGTGCTGTCATAGGGCACAAACCAGGTCACGCCCTGCGGGAAGCTGGTGGCCAGCTTAGCCATCTCGGCCTTTACCGCCGTCGCCACGTTCAGTGCATTCGCGCCGGGCAGCAACTGCACGCCGAACGAGCCCGCCGGTTTGCCGTTGTAGGTGGCTTTGAAGCCGTAGGTCTGCGGACCGAAGGCGATGCGCGCCACGTCGCTCAGCTTGACCACGGTGCCGTCGCTGTTGGCGCGAAGGATGATGTCGCCGAACTGCTGCGGCGTGGACAGACTCGACTCGGCCGATACCGTGACACTGTAGCCCTGACCCTTCGCGGCCGGATCCGCACCGAGTGCACCGGCGGCGAACTGCACGTTCTGCGCCCGGACGGCGGCGAGCACGCTCGAAGCGGAGAGTCCATAGCCCTGCAGTTTGTCCGGATTCAGCCAGATGCGCATCGCGTACTCGGAGCCGATCTGGCGGATGCTACCGACGCCGGAGATACGCCCGATCTGACTGATCACCTGCGAGGCCACGATGTCGTTGAGACGATCGCCGTTGATCGCCGGATTGTCCGAAGTCAGTGCGATGAACATCAGGAAGTCGGGGTTGCTCTTGGCCACCACCACGCCCTGTTGGGTCACTTCGGTGGGCAGGAGCGGCGTCGCCAGCGCCACCTTGTTCTGCACCTGCACCTGGGCAATATCCGGATTGGTGCCGGTCTGGAAGGTAAGCGTGACCGTGGCCGATCCGTTGGAACTCGACGACGAGCTGAAGTACAACAGATTATCGATACCGCTGAGTTGCTGTTCGATCACCTGGGTGACTGTCGACTCGGTGGTACTTGCACTGGCTCCGGGATAGGTAGCGCTCACCGTCACCTGAGGCGGTGCGATGTTGGGATAGGATTCCACGCCCATGTTCAGCACCGAGATGATGCCGGCCAGCGTGATGAGGATCGCTACCACCCAGGCGAAAATCGGGCGGTCGATGAAGAAACTCGGCATGATCGGGCTCCGTTACTGCTTGCCGGCAGGGGCTTTGCTGCCCTGCGCGTTGGCGGGCGGCGTCGAGACGTGGCCCTGCTGGGCGTTACCCTGGCCGGGCTGCCACGGCGTTGCCTTGGCGGAAGCGCCTTCCTTGATCGTCTGAATCCCCGACACCACGACCTGATCGCCGGGCTGCAGTCCGCTGGTGACGATCCAGTTTGTGCCGGCCGACTGTTCCGCCGTCACGTTCTTGCGCACTACCTTGCCGTCCTGCCCGACCACGTAGACGTAGGCGCCGGTGGTATCGCGCAACAGAGCAGGCTGCGGAATCAGATAGATGTTGTGCTGCTCGCCGAGATTGGCCTTGATCGTCACATACAGACCCGGCAGCAAGCTGTGTTTCGGGTTGGGAATCTTCGCGCGCAGATTGACCGCGCCGGTGGTCGGATCGACCGCGATGCTGGAGAAGTCCAGCGTGCCGTCCTCGGCGTACTTGCTGCCATCGGGCAGGGTGACCTGCACGCTGGCCTCATCCGGCTGCGCCAGGGTGACTTTGCCAGAGCTCTGTGCCTGCTGCATCTGGTTCAACTCGCTGGCGCTGATGTCGAAATTCACGTAAAGCGGGTCGATCTGGTTCACCGTGGTCAGCAAGGTGCCGCCGCTGCCGGCGTCGCTGTCGCTCTGGCCCACCAGGGCACCCTCCGTGACCTGCTGCTGGCCGGCACGGCCGTCAATCGGCGAGACCACCCGGGTGTAACCCAGGGCAATACGCGCGTTGTCCACGGTGGCCTGGGCCAGCTTGATCCCGGCAGCGGCAGTGCGCTCGCTGGCTTCGTCGTTGTCCAACTGGGCACGGGAGATGTAGCCCTGCGGGATGAGCGAGCGGTCGCGATCGGCGACCACGTGGGCATTGGCATAGGTGGCCTTGGCCGAAGCCAGGTTGGCCAGACTGGAGTTGAGCGTGGCCTGGTAAGTGGCTGGATCGATCTGGAACAGCAACTGGCCTTTCTTGACGTCGGTGCCTTCCGCGTAGACACGTTTGAGCAGCACACCCGCCACGCGCGCGCGCACGTCGGCACTGCGGAACGACGACAACCGGCCGACCAGATCCTTGGTCAGCGGCGAGTTTTGCGGCTCCGCCTTGATTACGCCCACTTCCGGCGGAGGCATCTGCGGTGGCCCTTGCTCCTTGCCTTTGCCGCCGCAGGCAGCCAGCGCCAGCAGGCTCAGGCACAACAGCGGTGTGCGCAGTAATGAGGACTTCATGGGAGCTCCAGAACTTGCTTGATCGGGGATGGCGGGGCATGGCCGGGACGCGGTGCAGCAAAGCTGTTGACTAATTACTGCATTGCGACCCATGTGTCTTGTGTCATTGGTTGACGGGCGATCAGTTGCCTGATCTTCTGCCTGTTCATGTGGTGCCGCGAAGAGCTGTGTCAGGCGCTCCTTGCGCAAGACTATACCGTCCAGTTTACATTTTATTGGCAGCATGAATCCAGTCATTGACAGGTGTAGCGGTGATGTGTGCAGACCGGTCCGGCAGCCTGATGTCGGGGGATGTCGCGCATGACGATCGCTGTTTCACGCAGAAAACATACATGCAGCCGACTTGCTGTTGCGTGGCAGACGGGTCGGGGATTGCCCCGCGGCATGGATGCCTCAATCAATGGCGTGATGGATGGCGCGCGGCGCGTCGCGTTCCGGTCAGCGCGGACGTGATGAACCCATGCGCACTGGCCTGCCGCGAACCGTGCTGCCGCGGGTGGATTCGTCATCAAGCGCAGCGTATCCTTCCAAGGCTTTATTACCCTCATTCTCACCTCGTCTCCACTGACCAGTAGATGCCATGAATGCGATCCGTGCGGCCAACGATCTTCCCCTTCCGTCCGTGGTGCTTGAAGAGCTGAAAAAGGGTGGTCTGTCATCCCAGCGTCTGCATGAGGCGCAGGTTTTTTGCCAGGCTTTCTTCGCGCGTATCGCTGCCAGCGACGCGGACCTGCACACCCCGGCGCAATGGACGGTGCTGATCGGGGGACTGCTGCTCTTCATGCAGCAGCGTGAGGCCAGTCGCACCCTGGTGCGCGTGCTCAATCCGGCGGATGCCCACGCCGGCCGCAGCCTGCTGCAGATCGTCACCGACGACATGCCGTTCCTGGTCGATACGGTGAGCATGATCGTTTCGGCGAAGCTGCAGATCCACGCGGTGATCCATCCGATGATCAAGGTGGTGCGCGATGCTTCCGGCCAGTTGCAGAGTTTCGGTGGCGAGGCTGGGGCGGCCGAATCCATCATGCACTTCGAGATCGACCGGGTCGCCGGAGAGGCCGAGCAGACGCAATTGATCGCGCAGGTCGAAGCCGCACTGGACGATGTGCGCATGGCCGTGAACGACTGGGCTGCGATGCGCGACAAGGCGCTGGCGATCGCCAATGATCTGCCGCAACGCAAATTGCCGCTGGACGCGGCTTCGGTGCAGGAGGCCAGCGAATTCATGCGCTGGATCGCCGCCGACAACTTCACCTTTCTCGGTTATCGCGAGTACGAAGTCGCCGAAGCCGACGGCGAGCGTGTGTTGCGTTCGCTGGAGGGATCCGGCCTGGGCATCCTGCACAAGAACGATCGCTCGGTGGCACCGCGTTCGTTGCGCAGCCTGGCTGCCACGGAGCTGCCGCAGTCCGGCGCCACTGACGCAATCATCCTGACCAAGACGAATGCGCGCTCGCACGTGCATCGCGCCGGCTACATGGATTACATCGGCGTACTGAAGTTCGATGCCAGTGGCAGGTCGGTGGCCGAGCAGCGTTTCCTTGGCCTGTTCTCTTCCAATGCCTACATGGCGCGTCCGCAGGACGTGCCGCTGGTGCGGCACAAGGTGGAGGCGGTGCTGGTGCGCTCCGCTCTCAAGCGCGATTCGTATTCCGGCAAGTCGCTGCGCCACATCCTCGAGACACTGCCGCGCGAGGAACTGCTGCAGAGCAGCGAGGATGAGCTGTTCACCACCGCGATGGGCATTCTCGAGCTGCGCCAGCGCGCACGTACGCGGCTGTTCGTGCGCCGCGACCGCTATGGCCGTTTCTTCACCTGCATGGTGTTCGTGCCGCGCGACCGCTTCAACACTTCGGTGCGCGAGCGCATCGAGGCACTGCTGGGCACGGCGCTGCGTGCCGAGCAGAGCGATTCGTCGGTGCAGATGGGCGAGGCCGCGCTGGCGCGGCTGACGATCGTTGTGCGGCCGAAGATCGGCGATCAGCCTTCGTATGATCTGGCCGCGTTGGAGCAGGGCGTCGCCGGCATCGTGCGCAACTGGCATGACGAGGTGCGCGATGCGCTGGTGAGTTCGCGCGGCGACCAGGAGGGCGTGTTGCTGGCCAACCGCTACGCCAAATCGCTGCCGGCCGGCTACGTCGAGGACGTGAGTCCTGCGGTGGCCGCCGAGGACGTGCATCAGCTGTCGTTGCTGCAGGGCGACAACGCGCTGCGGATGTCGTTCTACCATCCGCCCAAGGCGCCCGAGACGCTGCGTTTCAAGGTCTATCGCAGCGGCGGCGACATCGCCCTGTCCGAAGTGCTGCCGCAGCTGGAGAACCTTGGTCTGCGCGTACTCTCCGAGCATGTCTACGAGATCCCCGGCGATGCCACGCCGCGCTCGATCCAGGATTTCGAAGTGCAGCCGGTAGGCCAGCTTACCTTCAGCGTCGAGCAGGTCGGCGCGCTGTTCGAGGATGCGTTCGAGCAGATCTGGCGCGGCAACGCCGAGAGCGACGGCTTCAACAGGCTGGTGCTGGGCGCCAAGCTCGGCTGGCGTCAAGTGGCGATGCTGCGCGGCTATTGCAAGTACCAGTTGCAGGCCGGTGTGGCGTTCTCGCAGGCTTACATGGAAAACACGCTCAACCGCTATCCGGCGATCGCCGGCCTGCTGGTGGAGCTGTTCCTGGCCAAGTTCGATCCGCGTCGCGAGGATCTGTCCGCCGCTGAGCTGAAGGCCGCCGGCGCCACGCTGGCCGTGGAGATGCAGGCGCTGATTCCGCAGAACGTGCAGGCCGCGCATCCCGCGCTGATCGCCGGCTTGAGCGATGCGTTGTCGCTGGCACGCGACGAGCAGGTCAAGACCGTGCACGATGCCATCGGCGTGGTGCTGGAGAACGTCGACAGCCTCGACGAAGACCGCATCCTGCGCCGCTTCGTGGCGGTGATCCACGCCACCTTGCGTACCAGCTTCTTCCAGTTGTGGGACGGTGTGCATCGTCCCTACATCAGCTTCAAGCTCGATTCACGCAAGGTGCCCGAGCTGCCCAAGCCGGTGCCGTATCGCGAGATCTGGGTGTGCGCCCCACGTGTCGAAGGCATCCACCTGCGCTTCGGTCCGGTGGCGCGCGGCGGCCTGCGCTGGTCCGACCGCCGCGAGGATTTCCGCACCGAGGTGCTGGGCCTGGTCAAGGCGCAGATGGTCAAGAACACGGTGATCGTGCCGGTCGGCTCCAAGGGCGGTTTCTTCGTCAAGAAGGCACCGGTGGGTGGCGACCGCGACGCGCAACTGGCCGAGGGCATTGCCTGCTATCGCCTGTTCATCAACGGCCTGCTCGACATCACCGACAACCTGGTCGACGGCAAGGTGGTGCACCCGCACGACGTGGTGCGCCACGACGCGGATGATCCGTATCTGGTGGTGGCGGCCGACAAGGGCACCGCCACGTTCTCCGACATCGCCAACGCGATCTCGATCGAGCACAACTACTGGCTCGGCGATGCATTCGCCTCCGGCGGTTCCAACGGTTACGACCACAAGGGTATGGGCATCACCGCCAAGGGCGCGTGGGAGTCGGTGAAGCGCCACTTCCGTGCGCTCAATCGCGACTGTCAGACGCAGGACTTCACCTGCGTCGGCATCGGCGACATGTCCGGCGACGTGTTCGGCAACGGCATGCTGCTGTCCGAGCACATCCGCCTGCTGGCGGCGTTCGATCATCGCCATATATTCCTCGACCCGAACCCGGATACCGCGCGTTCGTTCGCCGAGCGCGAGCGCATGTTCAAGGTGCCGCGTTCGAGCTGGGACGACTACGACAGATCGCTGATTTCCGCCGGCGGCGGCATCTGGCCGCGCAGCGCCAAGTCGATCCCGGTATCGCCCGAGGTGCGCACGGCGCTGGGCCTCAAGCCCGACGTGACGCAGCTGGTGCCGAGCGACCTGCTCAGCGCGATCCTCAAGGCGCCGATCGACCTGCTGTGGAACGGCGGCATCGGCACCTATGTGAAGTCGTCTGCCGAGACGTCCGCGGATGTGGGCGATCGTGCCAACAACGCACTACGCGTCAACGGCGCCGAGCTGCGCTGCAAGGTCGTCGGCGAAGGCGGCAATCTGGGCATGACCCAGAAGGGCCGCATCGAGGCGGCGCAGCATGGCGTGCTGCTGAATACCGACTTCATCGACAACTCCGCCGGTGTGGATACCTCCGACCACGAGGTGAACATCAAGATCCTGCTGAACGATGCGGTGCAGCGCGGCGAGCTGACCGAAGACGCACGCAACGAACAGCTGGCCGCCATGACCGACGAGGTCGGCGAGCTGGTGTTGCGGGACAACTATCGGCAGAACCAGGCGATCACCCTGATGGAACACCAGTCGGTGAGCCGCCTCGGCTCGATGGCGCACTTCATCCGCACGCTGGAGGCCGAAGGCACGCTCGATCGCCAGGTCGAGAACCTGCCGTCCGAGGCCGAGCTGACCGAACGCAAGAGCCGTGGTCTGGGTCTGACCCGGCCGGAACTGTCGGTGCTGCTGTCGTACGACAAGATTCGCCTGTACCAGCAATTGCTGGATTCGGACGTGCCGGAAGATCCGTACCTGTCCAAGGAACTGATGCGCTACTTTCCGGCACCGCTGCATGAGAAATACGCCGAGCACATGCAGCGCCATCGCCTGAAGCGCGAGATCATCGCCACCGCGGTGACCAACTCGACGATCAACCGCATGGGCGCCACCTTCATGATGCGCATGCAGGAAGACACCGGCCAGCGCCCGGCGGCGGTCGCCAAGGCATACACAGCGGCACGCGAGATTCTCGAGGCGCGCGAGCTGTGGGCGCAGATCGAGGCGCTCGACAGCAAGGTGGCCGAGGACACCCAGATCGATGCGATCAAGCAGATCTGGTCCTTGCTGCGGCACATGACGCGCTGGCTGCTCAATCGCCCGGGCGGCACGCTGGACATTGCTGCGAATGTGGAGCGTTACCAAACCGGCGTGTCGACTTTGCGCAAGGCGTTGCCGGAGGTGCTGACGCCCACCGGCAAGGGCGACTTCTCCTGCACCCAGGAGAAATGGGAAGGTCTCGGTCTGCCCGCCGAGCTGGGATTGCGGCTGGCCCGCATGCCGGATCTGCGCGCCGGGCTGGACATGGTCGAGGTGGTGCAGCAGAGCGGCCAGCCGATGGAGAAGGTCGCCCATGTGTTCTACGAACTGGGCGAAGCACTCGATCTGGAATGGTTGCGCAGCCAGATCGAGGCGCTGCCGGTCGAAGGTCATTGGCATGCGCAGGCGCGCGGCTCGCTGCTGGACGAACTCAATCACCAGCATCGTGCGCTGGCGCTGCAGGTGCTGGCGTTGCCCGGCGACCGCAAGGACATGTCGCCGGTACAGGCGTGGCTGCAACGCGACGACGCCACGCTGCAGTACACCCGCAGCATGCTGGCGGAAATCCTCACCCAGAACGCGGATTACCCGATCGCTTCGGTGGCGGTGCGCCGGCTGGCCCAGCTGGCTCAGGTGCCGGTAAGTTGAATCTGTCTTTCGCACGCAAGGTGCGGCTCGCAGGAGCGCACCTTGTGCGCGAAATCTTTGTGTGGGAGCGACTTCAGTCGCGATTTGCCCAAGAGTGCCGGGTAGAGCTATCGCGACTGAAGTCGCTCCCCCAGGCTCTGGCGCACAGAATGCGCGGCCGCAGAAATCGGGTAATCTGATCCGGCCTCGCCATCGGGATTTCGCGCATGCGCTTTGCCTTCGTCGCCAGCGATACCAGCGTCGCCCAGCAGGCGCGACGCAAACTGGTGGATCGTTACGGCGACGTGCCGCCGGAACAGGCCGAGCTGATCGTGGCGCTGGGCGGCGATGGCTTCATGCTGCGCACTCTGCATGCGCATCGCGCGCTGGAAGTTCCGGTGTACGGCATGAAGCTGGGGCATGTCGGCTTCCTGATGAACAAGCACAAGCTTGACGACCTGCCGGGACGGATCGAGCGCGCGCATACCGCTGCGCTGTTTCCGCTGCAGATGCAGGTCACCGATGCGGTTGGCGCCGAGCACACGGCGCTGGCGTTCAACGAGGTGTCGCTGCTGCGCCAGAGCAATCAGGCCGCGCACCTGGAAGTGCAGCTCAATGCCACGGTGAAACTGGCAACGCTGGTCTGCGACGGCATCCTGGTGTCCACGCCGGCCGGCTCCACCGCCTACAACCTGTCCGCGCACGGGCCGATCCTGCCGCTGGACGCGAACGTGCTGGCGCTCACCCCGATCAGTCCGTTCCGGCCACGCCGCTGGCGCGGCGCGATCCTGCCGCATCGCACCGAGGTGATCCTGCGCGTGCTCGATCCAGGCAAGCGCCCGGTCAGCGCCACCGCCGATTTTCGCGAAGTGCGCGACGTGCGCACGGTATCGATCCGGCAATCCGGCGGCCAGGGCGTGCGGCTGCTGTTCGATCCGGAGCACAGCCTCGAGCAGCGCATCCTCGACGAGCAGTTCGCGGCGGAGTGACCCATGCCAGCGTCGAACAGTCAGAGTGGTGTGCCGCTTTTGCTCAGCAACATCAGCAGCCAGAGTCGTGCGATCGCTCTGCTCCCTCTTCCCCGGTTCCGCCGGGGGAGAGGGTTGGGGTGAGAGGGCGCTCTCGCCATGATCCACGCATACTCTCCTCGTTGGATTTGAACTTTCTTCTGCGGGCATCACGTTGTCATGAGCTCCCCATCCACCACCGCCGATGACCTCACCGCGACCGACAACCGGCTCGTCGTGGCGATCTCCTCGCGCGCGTTGTTCGACCTCGGCGACAGCCACGCGCTGTTCGAGCGCGATGGCCTCGACGCCTACCGAACATTCCAGATCGATCACGAGAATGAAATCCTCAAGCCCGGCGTGGCGTTCCCGCTGGTGCAGAAACTGCTGGGCCTGAACAAGCTGGCCGGCGACGTGCCACCGGTCGAGGTGATCCTGCTGTCGCGCAACTCCGGCGACACCGGCCTGCGCATCTTCAACGCGATCCAGCATTACGGCCTGGAAATCAGCCGCGCCGCGTTCACCAGCGGCGCGCCCACCTCCGATTACATCGCTCCGTTCAGGGCCGACCTGTTCCTGTCCGCCAATGCCGAGGATGTTGGTCGCGCGCTCGCCGCCGGCGTCGCCGCGGCGACGATCCTGCCGAGCACCGTGCCACCACGCGCCAGCGAGCAACTGCGCATCGCGTTCGATGGCGACGCGGTGATCTTCGGCGACGAGGGCGAGCGCGTGTCGCGCGAGGAAGGCCTGGAAGCGTTCCACCGCAGCGAAACCGAACACGCAGCCGAGCCGCTGTCGGTGGGCCCGTTCCGCGGTTTTCTCACCGCACTGCACCGCCTGCAGGCAGCATTCCCGGCCGAGAACTCGCCGATCCGCACCGCGCTGGTCACCGCCCGTTCCGCCCCCGCGCACAAGCGCGTCATCCTCACCCTGCGCCGCTGGGGCGTGCGCATCGACGAGGCACTGTTCCTCGGTGGCCGCGACAAGGGGCCGTTCCTCGATGCGTTCGGTGCCGACATCTTCTTCGACGATTCACCGGCGAATGTGGAGTCCGCGCGCAAGCATGTGGCGACGGGGCATGTGCCGCATGGGGTGAGTAATCGATAATCTTGGTGCGGTTTGGGGATGGTCTGAATAATTTTTTGCACGTCATTCCAGCAGAAGCTGGAACCCAGCGTCTTCAGTACCTTGCAACGGCACTGGATCCCAGCTTTCGCTGGGATGACGAGTTATTCAGGCCATCCTTCGATGCCGGCAATCACTGGACTGTCGGTACGCGCAGTGTGGTTGCGAATTCGCTGCTGCCGAGGCAGCCCATATAGGCATCGGCACTGTGCCGTTGCGTACTGGTAGCGGCGATGTTGCATAACATGCGCAGGTTTTCCGGGTGACGCCTGTCACTGGCGGCACGATCGATCCCGATTTACTGTGGTGGCATCTTCCAGGGAGCAGTGATCATGTCAGTCGAAGAAACCAAGCCAGTCAGTTGGTATCCCAGCCGGATCGTTCCGGCGTTGGTGGTGATTGCAATCGGCGTGTTCTTCCTGCTCGGCAACTTCGGCTTCGATGTTCCCTTTTTCGATCGCGCCAACTGGTGGGCATGGTTCATCCTGATCGGTGCCGTAGGACCGCTGCTCTATGCCATGGAGCGTTATCGAAACACCGGCACGGCGGATGCTGAGGTGCTGCATTCGTTGCTCACTGCCGCGGCCATCGTAATGGTGGCCTTGATGTTCATCCTTCAACTGTCCTGGGCACAGTGGTGGCCGTTGTTCATGATCTACGGCGGCCTGTGCATGTTGGTGCGCGGCCCGCGCCGTCGCCGCTGGAAGGACGGCGTCAGATAGCGCGCATCAGCCGGGCTGTTCGGCCAGAACCCCGAATCAGACCACGCGTGTCTGCTGCCACCAGCGCGTTATTTTGTCTTCGCGTACGAAGGTGAACAACCCCGCTCCAAGAATGATCGCGATACCGAGCAGCATCGGCCAGTCCAGCCGATCGTGGAACAGCAGGTAGCCGAACAGCACGGCCCACAGCATCTGGCTGTATTGGGTGGGGGCGACATGGTTGGCGGGTGCTTTCTGCGTGGCCAGCATCAGCAGCACGGCAGCGAGTGCGGCGAGCAGGCCATAGCCGAGCAGGAGCAGCCATTGCTGCAGCGACGGCCAGATGAAGTCCGGCAGCATCAGTGCGCCGGTGAGCAGCAGCGGACCGATCACGCCGGCGCCGTACAGGGTGATGCGCTTTTCATGCGGGCCGGCCACGCGCAGGGCGATCATCGAGACGGCGCCGGCGAGCGCACAGATGGCGGCGGCCAGGTGGCCGATGCCGAGCGCGCGAAAGCCTGGCCGCAACACCACCAATACGCCGACGAAGCCCGCGACCACGGCCGACCAGCGACGCCAGCCGACGTGTTCCTTGAGCAGCACCACCGACAGGATGGTCACGAAGATCGGCAGCAGGAAGATCAGCGCGAACGCCTCGGCCATCGGCAATGCGGTGAACGCGATCACTGCGGCCGTGCTGCCAATGGCGCCGGCGGCAGCGCGCACCAGCCACAGGCCGGGACGCTGGGCGAGTAGCACTTCGCGCCAGCGGTCGTTGCGAGCCTTGATGAAGGGCAGCGCGGCCAGGCCCAGTGCGGCGCCGAAGAACACGGCTTCATACGCCGGCAGCGAACCGCGCAGCAGCTTCACGAAGGCATCGCTGCAGGCATATGCCGCAAACGCCATGAAGCCGAGCAACACACCCTTGAACATGAATTTCCGGATTTCGATGGAAGGCAATGGCAGCGCCGAACAGGCGATCGATCCGCCCTGACATGCCTGTGCGGCCGCGAGTCCCGCGCTACAATAGCGGTTTTTACGCATCCGTCCCTGGAGCTTTCATGGCTGTCAGTCTCAATCCGCTCGATCTGTACGATGTCCGCTCGCTGCTCACCGACGAGGAGCGCATGGTACAGGACACTGTTGGCCGCTTCGTCGACGAGCGCGTATTGCCGATCATCGGCGACTGCTTCGACCAGGCGCGCTTTCCGAAGGAGCTGATTCCGGAAATCGCCAGCCTCGGTCTGCTCGGCGCGACGATTCCCGAGGAATATGGTGGTGCCGGCATGAACGCCGTCAGCTACGGCCTGATCTGCCAGGAACTGGAGCGCGGCGATTCCGGCCTGCGCAGCTTCGCCTCGGTACAGAGCTCGCTGTGCATGTACCCGATCCATGCCTACGGCAGCGAGGAGCAGAAGAAGCAGTATCTGCCGGGGATGGCGGCGGGCGAGATCATCGGCTGCTTCGGCCTGACCGAACCGCACGGCGGCTCCGATCCGGCCAACATGAAGACCAACGCCAAGAAGGACGGCGGCGACTGGGTCATCAACGGCGCCAAGATGTGGATCACCAACGGCAACCTGGCGCACATCGCAATTGTGTGGGCGCAGACCGAAGACGGCATCCAGGGCTTCGTGGTGCCGACCGACACGGCCGGCTTCAAGGCGCAGGAAATCCACAAGAAGATGAGCCTGCGCGCCTCAGTCACCTCGGCGCTGTTCTTCGACAACGTGCGCGTACCGGACAGCGTCCGGCTGCCGAACGTGAAGGGTCTGAAGGGTCCGCTGGGCTGCCTGACGCAGGCGCGTTACGGCATCACCTGGGGCCCGATCGGCGCGGCGCAGGCATGCCTCAAGGAAGTGCTCGACTACACCGCTGAGCGCATCCTGTTCGACCGTCCGCTGGCGTCCAATCAGGCGGTGCAGCTGAAGCTGGCCGACATGGCCCGGCGCATCACCATGGCGCAGCTGCTGTCGCTGCAGCTCGGCCGCCTGAAGGATGCCGGCAAGATGCAGCCGACCCAGGTGTCGCTGGCGAAGTGGAACAACTGCCGCATGGCGATCGACATCGCCCGTCAGTGTCGCGACATCCTCGGCGGCGCCGGCATCACCACCGAGTACGGCGCGATCCGGCATGCGCTGAACCTGGAATCGGTGATCACCTATGAAGGCACCGAGACCGTGCACCAACTGGTGGTCGGCCGCGAACTGACCGGCATCAACGCATTCTGATTTTCCCCTTCTCCCTCCGGGAGACAAATCGGCAGGACAGCCGATTTGCACGGCGAAGCCGCCCGGAGGGTGAGGCACAGGGATGTGCCGAATGAAGGTGGCGCGAAGCGACGGATGAGGGTTCGGGCGAAGCGAATTTTTGGATGATTCGCGCAAGCCCGAACCCTCACCCCAGCCCCTCTCCCAATGGGAGAGGGGCTTTTAGGAGCCCGGTCTTGCAAGTTCCAGACATCCGCATCGAAACCGAACGCCTGATCCTTCGCCCCACGCAGGCGGAGGATTTCGATGCCTATGCGGCGAACATGGCCGATGCCGAGGCGGCGCATTTCATCGGGGGCCAGCAGTCACGTGCGGCCGCGTGGCGCGGGTTTCTGACCATGGCCGGTGCATGGTCGATCCAGGGTTTTGCAATGTTCTCGGTGATCGAGAAATCCAGCGGGCAGTGGATCGGCCGCCTCGGACCATGGCATCCGGCCGACTGGCCTGGCACCGAGGTGGGCTGGGGCCTGGCGCGTGCGGCTTGGGGCAAAGGTTACGCGTACGAGGGTTGTGTCGCGGCCATCGACTGGACCTTCGATCATCTTGGCTGGTCCGAGGTAATCCATTCGATCCATCCGGGCAATCATGCCTCACAGGCGCTTGCGAAGCGGCTGGGTTCGATCTGCCGCGGCCCCGGCAAGCTGCCGGCGCCGTATGAGAATTCGCCTACCGAAATCTGGGGTCAGTCGCGCGAGCAGTGGCAGCAGCGCCGTCGACAGGCATGAGCGAGACGTTGCCATTCGACCGATAATTCCCCGTTCGTTGCCGTCTCGGCGGCAGATCATCCACGAGAAAACTCACCATCATGACCGCTACACCCATCGCCGCCCGCCACAAGGGCTTCAACCGCGCCGAGATCATCGATCAGAACTTCACCGAGTTCGTGCAGCTGTGGCAGAGTGAGGTACGCGCGACACCACGCGACAATGAGCCGGTGCTGCCGGGCAGTGCGCTCGATGCGCGCGGCTTCCGCGAGTTGCTGGAATCACAGCTGATCTCGCGTCATCTCGACCTGATGGCGCGCGTGCTGCGCGTGCAGAACAAGGTGTTCTACACGATCGGTTCGTCCGGTCACGAAGGCAACGCGATGGTGGCGCGGCTCACACGCCACACCGATCCGGCCTTCCTGCATTACCGCAGCGGCGGCTTCATGGCCGAGCGTTTCCGCAAGCTGCCTGGGATGGATCCCATTACAGATTCGGCGCTGAGCTTCGCCGCCAGCAAGGACGACCCCGCTTCCGGTGGTCGCCACAAGGTATGGGGCAGCAAGTCGTTATGGGTGTTGCCGCAGACCTCGACGATCGCCTCGCACCTGCCCAAGGCACTGGGCACCGCGGTGGCGATCGAGCAGGCGCGGCGGATCGGCCACACGCTGCCGATTCCGGATGACAGCATTACGATCTGCTCGTTCGGTGATGCCTCCAGCAATCACGCCACGGCGCAGACCGCGTTCAACACGGCCGCGTGGACGGCGTACCAGAAGCTGCCCGCGCCGGTGCTGTTCGTGTGCGAGGACAACGGCATCGGCATTTCGGTGAAGACGCCCAGCGGCTGGGTCGCCAGCAATTTCCAGCAGCGTACCAATCTCGATTATTTCTACGCCGATGGCCTCGATCTGGCCGAGGGCTACGCGCAGGTACAGCGCGCGGTGGAACATTGCCGCACGACGCGCCGGCCCACCTTCCTGCATCTCAAAACCACCCGCGTGATGGGCCACGCCGGCACCGATTTCGAGATCGAGTGGCGCAGCATCGAGGAATTGTTCGCGGTGGAAGCGAGCGATCCACTGTTGCGTTCGGCGGGTATCGCGCTGGAGTCCGGGCTATACAGCAAGGATGAGTTGCTGAATCTGTATGAGGCCATGCGCAAGCGCTGCTTCGCCGCGGCCGAGGATGCGGATTCGCGGCATCGGTTGACCTCGCTCGAAGATGTGATGAGACCGCTGGCCCCGTACACGCCGGCTGCCGTGCAGGCCGAGGCCGCGCGCGCGGATTACGCCGAGAAGCGTCTGGCCGTGTTTGGTGGCGAAAACAAATTGCCGGAGAGGCTGCCGCCGCGGCATCTGGCCATCCAGATCAACCAAGCGCTGCACGACCTGCTGGCCAAGTATCCGCAGGCGCTGCTGTTCGGTGAGGATGTGGCGCAGAAGGGCGGCGTGTATACCGTCACCAAGGGCCTCAACAAGATCTTCAAGGGCAGCCGTGTGTTCAACACGCTGCTGGACGAGACGATGATTCTCGGCCTGGCCCAGGGCTACGCCAACATGGGTATGCTGCCGATGCCGGAGATCCAGTACCTGGCGTATTTCCACAACGCCTGCGACCAGATCCGCGGGGAGGCGGCATCATTGCAGTTCTTCTCCAACGATCAGTACCGCAATCCGATGGTGATGCGCGTCGCCTCGCTTGGTTACCAGAAGGGTTTCGGCGGTCATTTCCACAACGACAACTCGATCACCGCGCTGCGCGACATTCCCGGCCTGGTCGTCGGCTGTGCCAGCCGTGGCGACGATGCGTCGACGATGCTGCGCACGCTGATGGCGCTGGCGAAAGT
>Ga0208589_1000265_pt1 | contig 25236 bp, 24 predicted proteins | sample NGESurshal092012_2_FD_184486 | JGI IMG/M metagenome (GOLD analysis project Ga0208589, IMG submission 184486) | Arctic peat soil microbial communities from Barrow, Alaska - NGEE Surface sample F53-2 shallow-092012 (SPAdes) | ecosystem: Environmental > Terrestrial > Soil > Wetlands > Peat ...
TGGCAAGAAAGCCCGGTCACCAGGGAGAGCACGTATAAGTCGTAAAGCCATTGCGCAGGGAAGGCCGGAGTGTTTCCGCTTCACCTGTATGCTCGTGTGTGCATTTCCTGTGCATCAATGCACACGAGACCGCGGGTGCAGCGTGCACCCGGTCTTCCCTGCGCCCTCTTGCTTGTGAGGGAGCGAACGAAATTGTAAGGCTCGGGCAAAAACCATGTCGCGAGAATGCGGACGTGCATCTTGCCGTCATTGCGAGCGAAGCGAAGCAATCCAGAGCCACAAGGAAGAGCTGGATTGCTTCGTCGCAAGTGCTCCTCGCAATGACGACGTGGATGAGCGATGCCCTTCTTCCCCTCTCCCCTTGTGGGAGAGGGTAGCTCGCCATCGCGAAGCGGCGGCGAGACGGGTGGCCGCAAGCACTGTGCTCGTGGCCACGCCTCATCCGCCCTCGCTACGCGAGGGCACCTTCTCCCACAAGGGGAGAGGAAAGAAGCAGCGCCGCGTTGGCTATTTCGAGAACTCACGCGCCCGGAGGCGGCGGCAGGAAATGAATGTTGTGTTCGGCGGCGAGAGCCACCACGTCTTCGGGCTTCTGTTCCTTCATGTTGTGCAGGCCCCAGAACAAATCATAGAGCTTCTTGGTCGGCGACACCCAGAACAGCACTTTCGCGGTCTGGTCGGATTTGTTGAAGATGCCGTGCGGAATGCCCATGCCCAGCCGAATCAAATCGCCGGCGCTGGCTTGCGCGTCGGAGCCCGCCAGCATGAAATCGAGTTTTCCCTCCAGCATGTAGAGATATTCGTCCTGGTCGGGATGGATGTGCGGCGGCACGAAGGTGCCGGGCGGCAGGGTCGCGTGCCAGGAGAACGAATTCTCCGTGCAACTCTTCGGCACATAGGTCTGGCCCAGAATATTCCAGGAAATGCCCTGCATGCCCTCATTGGCGCGGGTGATGCCGGTGATCTCGCTCTTCATCGCTGTTTCCTTTCCTCTGTCTTGACGGGCTGCCGCGGCCTACTTGGCCGCGCAATCCTTGGCGTAGCGGTCGCCGTAATTCTCGAACACCTTTTGGACGATCTCGGTCTGGAATTTGCCGTCCGGGCGCTTTGCTACCTTGGTCAGGTAAAAATCCTCGATCGGATAGCCGTTGGTGTTGAACTTGAAGGGACCGCGCAGCGAAACGAAGTCGGCCTTCTTCAGCGCGGCCGCGACGGCCTCCTTGTTGGCGAGGTCGCCCTTGACCGCTTTCACGGCGCTGTCGATCAGCATCGCCGCGTCATAGGCCTGGAAGGCGTAAGTCGCGGGCACGCTGTTATAGGCCGCTTCATATTCGCCGACGAACTTCTTGTTCTGCGGATTGTCGAGATTGGGCGCCCAGTCGGCGCCGCCGAACATGCCGATGGCGGCATCCTGCTGCGCCGGCAGCGTCGATTCATCGACGGTGAACGCCGACAGGAACGGAATCTTGTCGGCAAGCCCGGCCTGCTTGTACTGCTTCACCAGGCTGACGCCCATGCCGCCCGGCATGAAGGTGAAGACCGCATCGGGCTTTGCCGCGGCGATCTTGGACAGTTCGACCTGGAAATCCAGCGTGCCGAGCGGCACGTAGCTCTCCTCGACGACCTCGCCCTTGTAGGCGAGCTTGAAGCCGGCGGCGGAGTCCTTGCCGGCCTGATAGTTCGGTTCGATCACATAGACTCGCTTGTAGCCGCGATCCTGCGCCACCTTGCCCAGCACCTCGTGGACCTGGTCGTTCTGGTAGGAGGTCACGTAGAAGAACGGGCTGCAGTCCTTGCCGGCGAAGTTCGAAGATCCGGCATTCGGGCTGATCAGAAAGGTCTTGTTGTCGACGATCGGTTTGTGGATGGCCTGAAGGATGTTGGAGAAAATCGGCCCCACCACGAAATCGACCTTGTCGCGCTCCAGCAGCCCTCGCGCCTTGGTCACCGCGACGTCCGGCTTGAGTTCGTCGTCGACCACCACCATTTCGACGTCGCGGCCGGCCATCTTGCCGCCGAGATCTTTTATCGCGAGCGCGAAGCCGTCGCGCGCCTGCTGGCCGAGCACCGCCGCGGGACCGGACAGGGTCAGGAGTACGCCGATCTTGATCTTGTCTTCCGCAATGGCCGGATTGGCGGCGGCGCCCAGTACAATCGCCAGCGCGGCGAGTTTCAACGGCTGCTTCATGATCGCTCCCCTCGCGCGAGGCTGAAATCCGCCCCGCTGTAGTGTTCTGCAGCCAGCTTATGCCGATGACGGCACAGGCCGCAAGCGACCGCGCAATTGTATCGAAACAGGGCGTCATGTATTGAAACAGACAGTATGCAAGCGGCGCGCCAACTATTTGAACCCTAAAGAAAGTACAAAACCGGCGCGATTTGCGCCGCCGCATGCTTTGACTTACAGCGTCCATCGGTCATTATTCCCCTCTGGTCCGCCGAAAAAATCATGCAGAACTGATCGCATCATGAATCTCGATTCCGAAACCAAGGCCGTCGAACTCCCGAACGAACATGCCGACGAGCTCAGGCTATGGCTGCGGTTGTTGACCTGCACGACCCTGATCGAGGGCGAGGTGCGCAGCCGGTTGCGTGAGCGGTTCGACGTCACGCTGCCGCGGTTCGACCTGATGGCCCAGCTCGACAAGGCGCCGGAAGGCATGACGCTGTCGGATGTTTCCAAGCGGATGATGGTCTCGAACGGCAACGTCACCGGACTGGTGGAGCGGCTGGTCGAATCCGGTCATCTCGACCGGCGCACCTCGGACAGCGATCGCCGGGTGCAGGTGATCCGGCTGACCAAGGCCGGCCGCGCCGAGTTTCGCAAGATGGCCGCCGAACACGAGACCTGGATATCGGACATTTTCGGGGATCTCGCGCCGAAGGATGTCCGGGAGCTGATGCGGTTGCTCGCCAAGACAAAAGCCTCCGCCCAAAAGTCCGCGCAAGCGAGGGCGTAACAGGCCTTGAGCGATCCGGTCGATTACGAAGTCGAATACAACAACCGGGCGCGGGTTCCGGAAAATCCGGCGCTGATATCAGGCTGGGCCCGCGATGCCGCCGCCTATCGCGCGCAACGCGCCCCGCAGACGATGTTGTACGGCCCCGGCGCGCGCCACACCATCGATCTGTTCGCCGATAACGGCAACGGACCAGTTGTCGTCTTCATTCACGGCGGCTACTGGCAGGCGCTCGACGGTTCTTTTTTCAGCCATTGCGCGCGCGGTTTGAACGCCCACGGCATCGACGTCGCGGTTCCGACTTACGATCTTTGTCCCGCGGTGACGGTTGGAGAGATCATCGGCCAAATGCGGGCAGCGGCGCGCGAGCTTGCGAAACTCGAGCGACCGCTGGTCATCAGCGGCCATTCCGCCGGTGGCCAGCTCGCGGCCTGCCTGCTTGCGACCGACTGGCGCGCGTTCGATGCCTCGCTGCCGGCGGATATTATTCTTGCGGCCTATGCCATTTCCGGCCTGTTCGATCTGGTGCCGCTGGTCGGGACCACGGTCAACACCGCGCTGCATCTTGACGCCGAGACCGCGCGGGCCGCGAGCCCGCTGTTCTGGAATGTGCCGTCGCGCGGCAGCCTCGATGCGGTGGTCGGCGAGAACGAAAGCGCGGAGTATTTCAGGCAGAGCAAGACCGTGGTCGAACGCTGGGGCGCATCTGGCGTTGCGACGCGGTTCGGCGTGGTGCCCGGCGCCAACCATTTTACCGCGATCGCGCCGTTGGTCGATCCGGACTCGGCCATGGTCGGGCGGCTCAAGCAACTGGCCCGACGCTAAGGCTCTTTCGATGCACAAAAAGACCCGGGAAGGCATGGATTCCACACTTGCGGGAAATTGCTTTAAGCCTAAAATGATTGCCAGGATGGCGTCGCCGGGCGTCCCCGATCGCGATGTCGGGCCCTCCATCCCCAAGAATGAGGAGCGATGGAAATGTCAGATGAATTTCCAGATCTTGACGCATTAAGTCTTGGTCCGTCAGGTCATGTCGACGATTTTTCGCGACGCAACCTGCCGCCGTCAGGGCAATGGCCGCAATTGCGGTTCGACCGGCCGGAATTTCAATATCCTGAGTATCTCAACGCCGCGGTCGAACTGACCGACCGCATCGTCGAAAAAGGGCTCGGCGATAATATCGCGCTGATCGGCAACGGCCGCCAGCGCACCTACAAGGAACTGGCTGACTGGTCCAACCGGCTGGCGCATGCGCTGGTGGAGAATTACGGCGTCAAGCCGGGCAACCGGGTGCTGATCCGTTCGGGCAACAATCCGGCGCTGGTCGCCGCCTGGCTGGGTGCGACCAAAGCCGGCGCCGTCGTCGTCAACACCATGCCGATGTTGCGCGCCGGCGAACTGACAAAAATCGTCGACAAGGCCGAGATCGCGCTGGCGCTGACCGACAGCCGTATCGCCGACGAGCTGGTGGCCTGCGCCAAGACCAGCAAATTCCTCAAGCAGGTGGTGAATTTCGACGGCACCTCGAACCACGACGCCGAGCTCGATCGGGTGGCGTTGAACAAGCCGGTCAAATTCAATGCAGTGAAGACCGGTCGCGACGACGTGGCGCTGCTCGGATTCACCTCCGGCACCACGGGCGAGCCGAAGGCGACCATGCATTTCCATCGCGATCTCATGATCGTCGCCGACGGTTACGCCAGGGAAGTTCTCAACGTGACGCCCGACGACGTCTTCGTCGGTTCGCCGCCGCTGGCGTTCACCTTCGGTCTTGGTGGCCTTGCGGTGTTTCCGCTGCGCTTCGGCGCCACGGCGACGCTCTTGGAAAACGCCTCGCCGCCCGAGATGGTCAGGATCATCGAAACCTACAAGGCCACGATCTGCTTCACCTCGCCGACCGCGTACCGGGCGATGATGGCGGCGATGGACAAGGGCGCGGATCTGTCATCGCTGCGGATCGCGGTCTCGGCCGGCGAAACCTTGCCGGCGCCGGTGTTCGATGCCTGGACCCGCAAGACCGGCAAGACTATTCTCGACGGCATCGGCTCGACCGAATTGCTGCACATCTTCATCACCAATCGCGTCGGTGACGCCGCGGCCGGCAAGACCGGCAAGCCGGTCGCCGGCTACGAAGCAAAAATCGTCGACGACGAGATGAAGGACGTTCCCGACGGCACGGTGGGAAAACTCGCGGTGCGCGGACCGACCGGCTGCCGCTATCTCGCCGACACGAGGCAGTCGAACTATGTGCGCGACGGCTGGAATCTGACCGGCGATTCCTTCGTGCGCGACGAGCAGGGCCGGTTTGCCTTCGTCGCCCGTTCCGACGATATGATCGTCTCCTCCGGCTACAACATCGCGGGGCCCGAGGTCGAGGCGGCGTTGTTGTCGCATCCAGCCGTGGCCGAATGCGGCGTGGTCGCAGCACCCGACGAGGCGCGCGGCATGATCGTCAAGGCTTATGTAATGGTGGCCGCCGGTGTCGTGGCCGACGCGGCGCTCGCGACGGCGTTGCAGGATCACGTCAAGCGCGAGATCGCGCCTTACAAATATCCGCGCGCGGTCGAATTCGTCGAGCAGTTGCCCAAAACCGGGACCGGCAAATTGCAGCGATTTGCCTTGCGGCAGATTGCCCAAGGTGTCGTCCAGGGCGGCGCGGGCTCCGCCGGCATCGCCGCGGAATGAATGCAATGATGGAGAATTTGTCGTGAGCACGACCAAGGCGCCCGGCCTCGCAGTGGTGGCGGATGACGAAGTTTTGGCGAGCGCGCAGGTGCTGCTGCCGAGCGGCTGGCCGATGCCGAAAGGTTATGCCAACGGCATGGCCGCGGACGGCCGCCTGGTGGTGACCGGCGGCGTGATCGGCTGGGACGTTGCAGGTCATCTCGCCGAAGGTTTTATCGCGCAGGTTCGGCAAACCCTGAGCAATATCGCCGCTATCCTCGCCGAAGGCGGCGCGCGGCCGGAACATCTGGTGCGCCTGACCTGGTACGTCGTCGATATCGAGGAGTATCTCGCCAATCTGAAGGCGCTAGGCCAAGTCTACCGCGAGATCTTTGGCGCGCATTATCCGGCGATGGCGCTGGTCCAGGTCGTGCGCCTGGTCGAAAAGGCGGCGCGGGTCGAGATCGAAGCAACCGCGGTGGTGCCGCGCTGAATGCGGAAAGGAAAAAAGCCCCGGTGCGCGCTGGCAACCGGGGCCTTCGATCATTCTCGGCGGTTCGCCGCGTCAGTTCTTGTAGGAGGGATCGACCCGGTCGAGCTTACGCATCAGTGCCGGCCAGGCGAGATCTCCGTTGCGGTTCGGCTGGTTCGCGCGCGGCTTCACCTTGTCGAAGGTCGCTTCCAGCACGTCCTGCGGCGGGTAGACCAGCTTGGTGTTGCAGGACAGCGCCATCACCTGCACCTCGCAGGCGCGCTCCATCCGGTACAGCAGGTTGAAGGTGGCGGGAACGGTGCGGCCGACCACCAGCAGGCCGTGGTTGCGCAGGATCATCGCCTCGTGGGTGCCGAGGTCGGCGACCAGCCGCTCACGCTCGCCGATGTCGTCGGCGATGCCCTCAAAGTCGTGATAGCCGATGTGGAGGAACCGCATCGAGGTCTGCGCCAGCGGCAGCAGGCCGCATTCCATTGCGGAAACCGCCATGCCGGCGGGCGTATGCGTATGCGCGACGCAATCCATGTCTTTCCGCGCCATGTGGATGGCGCTGTGAATGACAAAACCCGCGGCGTTGACGCCGTAGTCCGAGGCGTTGAACAGGGTGTTGCCGTCGACGTCGATCTTGATCAGGCACGAGGCGTCGATTTCCTCGTACAGCATGCCGTAGGGATTGATCAGGAAGTGATCATGGCTGCCCGGGACGCGGCAGGAGATGTGGTTGGCGATCATCTCGGTATAACCGTACATCGCGACCAGCCGATAGCAGGCGGCGAGATCGACGCGGGTTTGCCATTCCTCCGGGCTCACCTGTTCGCGGACCGATTTGACGATTTTGATGGCGGGAGAGCTGACGGGAGGGGTCACGGCGTTGCTCCGTTGGAACGGTTGGTTTCTTGGAAATGGTCAGGGCGTCAGAATACCGGCAACCCCCGCTGCGCCGCAAGGCGGGCCGGACCGCTATCGCTGCAACGCAGCCATCGCCGGTGCACTGCGGCAAAGGTCACTGGCAAGGGCTGCCGAAGGCTCAAAATCGAAGCAAATGGCGTCAACGCGCCACTGCGAGCCGCAAAAAGCTCATCACGCTGCCGAGCCCGGCAAATCCGGCGCCGAGTGCCAGCGCCAGTACCGCGCCATTGCGATCGGCGAGCGCAAAACACAAGGCCGCAAGGGCGGCTCCCGTGGTCTGCCCGGTCAGGCGCGCGGTGCCGACGATGCCGCTCGCGCTGCCGCTGCGGTGCGGCGGCGCGCTCAGCATCAGCGCGCGCAAATTTGGCGTTTGGAAGAAGCCAAAGCCGATGCCGCAGATCACCATGCGCCAGACGATATTGGCGACGCCGGGGTCGGCGGGAAGCGTCGCCAGCAACCCCATGCCGATGCACAGCACGACGAGGCCAATCCCGCCGAGCAATCCAGCAGGATAGCGGTCGGACAGCCGCCCGCCGATCGGCGCCATGATGGCGACGACCAGCGGCCACGGTGTCAGGAACAGCCCGGTTTCGACCTGCGAGCGCATCAGCACATCCTCGAAATAGAACGGCAGCGCGACGAAGGTCAGTCCTTGCACCGCGAAAGAGCACACCGCGGTCAGGGCCGACAGCGCGAAAACCGGTATCCGGAACAGGTCGATCGGCAGCATCGGCGCGGGATGGCCGGCTTGCCGGCGGGTCACCAGCCAGCCCAGCACCAACGCGGCAATGAGCGCGGCGATCACCAGCGGCGGCCACGCTTGATGGGCTGCACCACCGATCGCGATGATGAACAGGCCGAGGGCACCCGCGGCCAAGTTTGCGCCGGGAAAGTCGAAGGCGTGTGCGGCCCGCGGCGTCGACGGCAATGTCTTCAGGCCGATCGCCATTGCGACCAAGCCAAACGGAATGTTGATGGCGAACAGCCAGGGCCAATGTCCGACAGACAATATGCCGGACGCAATGGTGGGACCGAAGGTAAAGGCGGTTGCAACGACCAGCGCGTTGTGTCCAAAACCGCGGCCCAATATCCGGCTTGGATAGATGTAACGCAGCAGCGCGGTGTTGACGCTCATGATGCCGCTGGCACCGAGACCCTGCAGCGTGCGGGCGACCAGCAGGCTGTCCAGCGACCAGGCGCAGGCACAGCCGAGCGACGCAAGTGTGAACAGGGCCAGGCCGCAGAGATAGATGCGCTGGTGGCCGACGATCTCGCCGAGCGCACCCAGCGGCAACAGCGTTGCGACCAGCGCGATCTGATAGACATTGACCACCCAGACCACGTCGGCCGGGCTGACATGAAGATCGGTCGCGATGGTGGGCAGCGCGATATTGGCGATCGCGGTATCCAGCGAGGCCATCGCCAGCGCGGTAAACATGGCCGCGACGGCCCATCGTCTGCGCTCTGGCGGCAGGCCGTCCATGGCCGGCGCAGCGGGCGCCTTCGCAGCGGTGTCAATCGACATATTCCGACGTCCCCTGGACCCGGCGGCAGTGTTCAATACGCCGCAGGTACACCAGAAAAGCGCCGGCCCACAGCCGTCCGGTTGCATGATGCGTATGCGGCGCGCCGGCCGCCGCCGCGCTGTCTGCGCCGCCGACTTTCTGCTACCTTTCCGCCTGCCGTGCGATCGACTAGCTTTGCCGGCAACTACGACCGCGAACTGCCATAAGACGGTTGACGGCGAGGGGAAACGCTTTGAACGGACAGGAGGTCCTGCGCAGCCCAGTCACGCGTGCCGAAGTCACGCGTCGTGGCAATGCAGGCCGCCGCCGGGGCGCATGGACGAACCTCTGGGTCGCGGCGTTGCTCGCGATCCTCGGCTTCCTGGTGATTTATCCGGTCCTGACCCTGCTGTTGGGGGCGCTGACCGACACCAATCCGGTGGTCGACGGCTTCAGTCTGAGGCATCTCTCGATCGCCAATTTCCTTGCCGTGCTGGTCAACCCCAACGTCGCGGAAGCGCTGTTCAACACGCTGCTGGTTTGCGCTGGTGGAACGCTTATCGCGGTTACGATCGGGCTGGCATTTTCCTGGATCGTGGTTCGCACCAATACGCCCTTCAAGGGTTTTATCGCCGCAACCAGCGTGCTGCCGCTGTTCGCGCCGCCGCTGGTCGCGGGCGTGGCCTGGACCATTCTCGGCTCGCCCAAGACCGGGCTGATCAACACCATGTTCAAATGGGCCCACATCGATCTGCACGTTAATTTCTATTCGCTGTGGGGCCTGGTGTTCGTGTTCGGCATCTACTACGCGCCCTACGTCTACATGTTCACCTCGTCGGCGCTCCGCAACATGGATCCGAGCCTGGAGGAGGCGGCCGAAATCTCCGGAGCCAGCGCGTTCGCGACGTTGTTCTCGGTGACGTTCCCGTTAATCATGCCGGCGATCGTCTCGGGCATGCTGCTGTCGTTCATCGTGATGCTCGGCATCTACGGCATCCCGGCGGTGCTCGGCGCGCCCGCCAATATCAACGTGCTGACGACCTATATCTTCAAGCTCACCAATTGGTCGCCGCCGCTCTACAATACGGCGGCGGCGGTTGCGATCCTGCTGATGATCGTGACGGGTTGCCTGGTGTTCCTGCAGCAGAAGGTTTTGAGCGGCCGAAGCTACACCACGGTGGCCGGCAAGGCGTTCCGGCCCCGCAGCCTTGATCTCGGCCCGTGGCGCTGGGTCACCTTCGCTTTCGGCGTTCTGTATCTGGTGGTGGTCGTGATCCTGCCGAGCCTCGCGCTGATCGTGGCGGCGTTCCGTAAATTCATGTTCATTCGCGATGCCGCCAGCCTGTTCGACATGAAGCAATACTCGTTGATGCATTTCTACAGCATCTTCGACAATCCCCTGACCATCAACTCGATCTACAACGCGATCGAGGTCGGGATTATCACCGCCGCGGTCGGCGGCACGTTCGCCTTTGCGATCGGCTACACCATCCACCGCACCAACGTCGCAGGCCGTCGCTGGATCGATCTGATATCGACCGTGCCGGTCGCAATTCCAGGCCTCGTGATCGGCGTCGCCTACCTGTGGGCGTGGATCGGGATTCCAGGCGGCCTCTATGGCACTATCTGGATCCTGGCGCTGGCGTTCATCGCGCGCTTCATCCCGGACACCGTCAAGGCCCTGTCGACCTCGTTCCTGCAGATCCATCGCGAACTGGAAGAGGCGGCCTGGGTTTGCGGCAAGGGCCTGCTCGGCACCATCGCGACCATCGTGTTGCCGCTGGCGCGGCCCGGCGTGATCGCGTCGATGACGCTGCTGTTCGTGCTGGCGATCCGCGAACTCGGCTCGTCGCTATTTCTCTACACCAGCAACACCATGGTGATGTCGGTGCTGCTGCTGGACTATTACGAAGGCGGCAATCTCGGCAAGACCGCGGCCTTCAGCATCGTGCAGACGGTGCTGCTCGGCGTTCTCATCGGCGGTGCGAACTGGCTGTCGCGCGGAGCGGCGAGCACCAGCGTGACCCGCACAGGATAAATGAAATCAAGGGAGGATCGGCTATGCACAGGACAATCGTCGCCAGGGTCGCTGCCAAATTTCTGGCTCTCGCCGGGATCGCGGGACTTGGCTTTGCGCTAAATGCAGCGCCGGCGCGTGCGCAAGCGGAATTCGGTTCGCCTGAACTGATCGCCGCGGCGAAAGCGGAAGGCAAGCTGGTGTTCTACACGGCGAATTTCGCCGAGGTCGAGCAGGAGGTGATCAAGGAATTCAACAAGCGTTTTCCGGAGATCAAGGTCGAGATGATCCGCGCGCCGGGCGGCCAGCTCATCACCCGCGTCAAGACCGAAGCTGCTGCCGGCAAGCTGATCGCCGACATCGTCGATCATTCCGATCGCGCGCTGATGCTGCCGCTGGCCGACCTGTTCCAGGACTACGCACCGCCGAATGCCGCCGATTACGATCCGGGCGCGCTGATCTCGCCGAAATTCTGGCCGCGCGCGACCGTGGCCTGGTCGATCGCCTATAATACCGAATTGGTGAAAAATCCGCCGAAGAGCTGGATGGACCTGACCAAGCCCGAATACGACAAGATGATCGGTCAGGTGTTTGCCGAATCCGGCGGCACCACCTGGACCCGCATCATGTTCGAGCGCCAGGTGCTCGGCGAGGATTACTGGGCCAAGCAGGCCGCGACCCATCCCGTTCTCTATCCGTCGGGTGCGCCGATGTCGGATTCGCTGGTGCGGGGCGAGATTGCGATCGGACCGTTGCTCTACAACGCGATCTACCCGAAACAGCAGGAGGGCGCGCCGGTCAAGATCATCTTCCCGCCTGAAGGCGTGCCGTCCAACCCATATGCCTCGGGAATCCCGAAGACCGCCGCCCATCCGAACGCCGCGAAATTATTCCTGAATTGGTGCCTGTCGAAAGAGGGGCAAACCTTCATGATCAAGAATCTTGGAAATCTCACCTCGCTAAAGGTGCCGCCGATCTATCCCGAAGGTTTCGATCCGAAAGTCGTCAAGGTCTGGTATCCCAAGTTCGACGATTACGTGAAGCTGCACGCCCAGTGGGTCGCCGATTGGGACAAGACCTACGGCTACCGGCAATGACCGGCAGCGCGGAAACATCATGACGGCGACACTCGACGTCACCGGCCTGCGCAAGCAGTTCGCGGTCGGCCGGCCCGCGATCGACGGCGTCAGCTTTGCTGTGCCGGCGGGCGAGATCGTTGTGCTGCTCGGGCCTTCCGGCTGCGGCAAGACCACGACCTTGCGCTGCGTCGCTGGCCTCGAGCATCCGACCGACGGCGAAATCAGCATTGCCGGGCGCCTGGTCTCGTCGCCGTCCCGCGGCGTTCTGGTGCCGCCGCGGCTGCGCGATCTCGGCATGGTGTTCCAGTCCTATGCGGTGTGGCCGCACATGACGGTGCGGCAGAACGTGGTCTATCCGCTCAAGCATCGCAAGGTGTCGCGCGTTGACGCCGCAAAACGCGTCGACGAGGTGCTGGAACTGGTAGGCCTGTCGGAATATGCCGAACGCCCGGTGGTCGCATTGTCCGGCGGGCAGATGCAGCGCGTCGCGTTGGCGCGTAGCATCGTCTATCGGCCGCAATTGTTGCTGCTGGACGAGCCGCTGTCGAACCTCGACGCCAAGCTAAGGCTGCGTCTGCGCGACGATCTGCGCGTCATCCTCAAACAGACCGGCATGACCGCGCTCTACGTTACCCACGACCAGGCCGAGGCGGTCGTGCTCGGCGACCGCATCGGCGTGATGCGCAACGGCAAGCTCCTGCAGATGGGCACGCCGGACCAGATCTATAACCGTCCGGCGGACCCGTTCGTCGCCAATTTCACCGGCGCCACCAACGAACTCGCCGGCACGCTGGTGAGCCGCAACGGCGAATTCGGCATCATCGATTTCGGCGACGGCCAAAAAGGTGAGGCCGCTCTGCTGCATCCGCTCGCGCCGGGCGACAAGGTTCGTGTCGCGCTGCGGCCGGAAAACATCGGCATCGGTCAGCAGCAAGGCGTCAACGTGTTTTCGGCGCAGGTGCTCGATCGTCGCTATCAGGGCACCCAGACCGTCTATGCGCTCGATTTGCTCGGCAGCAGGCTGGAAGCGCTCGAGCTCGGCACCTCGGCGCGGCATCAAGTCGGGGTCGAGACCATGGTTTCGCTGCCGCGGGAGGCCTGCTGGGCCTATAGCGATAGCGGACCGTCGTCCCACGACTGACGACGGAATCCGCTCAGGCGCCGGCGCCAAGCCCGAGGCTTGCATAAATGCGCCGTGCATAGGCGCCGAATTCATCGGATGTCTTGATCGGCAGCGCGCGCGGGAACGGCAGTTCGATCGGAAAATACTCCGCCATTCGCGCCGGCCCCGCGGTCAGCACCGCGCAATGCGAGGCGAGGAACACCGCTTCTTGAATGGAGTGCGTTACGAAGATGATGGTCTTGCCGCTTTCGCGCCAGATCCGCAGCATTTCGAGGTTCATCTGCTCGCGGGTCAGCGCGTCGAGCGCCCCGAACGGCTCGTCCATCAGGATCAGCTTCGGGTCGTGAATGAAGGCGCGCGCGATCGCGGTGCGCTGCTGCATTCCGCCCGACAATTGCTGCGGGTATTTGTCTTCGTAGCCGGAGAGCCCGACCAGATTGAGCAGGTCGCGCGCCCGCGCCCGCGCCGCCTGCATCGGCAGACCGACAATCTCCGCCGGCAGCAGCACGTTGTCGAGGATGGTTCGCCATTTCAACAGCAGTGCCTGCTGGAACACCATGCCGATGTCGCGCGCGGGATTGAACGGCGTGTGCGCGTTGCCGATCTGTACGGTGCCACCGTCGGCCTCATGAAGCCCGGCGAGGATCTTCAGCACGGTGGTCTTGCCGCAGCCGGACGGGCCGACCAGCGAAATAAGTTCGCCTTCCTGCACGTCCATGGTGACATCGGAAACGGCAAGGAATTCCTGCTCGCGGGAGCGATAGACCTTACGCACATTGCGTAGCCGCACGAAGGGTTCCGGCGGTTCCGTCATGCCAGCCATTTCTCGAGTCCGGCCGCGACAAAGGCATCGTCGCTGAGGTCCGAATGCTCGTGGCAGACCCGGTCGATTTCCTGCATCTGGCCCTTGCTGAGTCCCTCGTCGGGATCGAGGCACCAGATTCCTTTCAACAGTCCCTGCCGCCGCAGGATCTCGTGGCAGCCGGCGATACAGCCGTGAAAATCGTTGGCGACGTCGAAAAATGCGCTGTTGCAATCGGTGACACGGGCATCGAGCGCCAGCAGGTCGGCCGGCAGAGTGGCCTGACCGCGCGCGGCGCGGCACATCTCGAATTGCTTGATGGCGCTCGCGGTCCATACCGACCAGTGGCCAAGCAACCCGCCGCGAAAATAGGCGCGCGTGGTCACGCCGCGATCGCGCAGGTCGAACGGCAGCATCAGGTCGAGCAGGATGTGGTCGTCATTGCCGGTATAGAGCGCGACGCGGTCCAGCGCACCGGCAGCTGCGATTCCGCGCAAGACGTCGAGCGTGCGATAGCGGTTGAACGGCGCGACCTTGATGGCGATGACATTGTCGATGGCGGCAAAGCGCCGCCAGAAATCCGCACTGAGGATCACGCCGCCGACCGCTGGCTGCAGATAGAAGCCGACCAGTGGAATCTCGCGCGCCACCGCCTCGCAATGCGCGATGATCTCGTCTTCGGACGCCGATTTCATTGCGGCGAGACTGAGCAGTCCGGCGTGATAGCCGATGCCGCGCGCGGCTCTCGCCTCGGCGGTTGCCTGTTGCGTCGGGCCAACCAGCCCCGCCACCAAGGCGAACGGCCGTTTGGTCCAGGCGGATGCGGTCTCCGCGGCGAGTTCCAGCACCGGACGGTACAGGCCGGCTTCGCGGATCGCGAACTGCGTGGTGTGAACGCCGACTGCAAGCCCGCCGGCGCCGGCATCGATATAATAGCGGCTCAGTGCGCGCTGGTGCCGGACATCGAGTTTGCGACTCGAGTCCAGCGCCAGCGGATGCGCGGGAAGCACCGTGCCGTCCGCGATCAGCTTGCGCACCTCCGGCTGGATGTCGCTATGATGCATGGCGTTTACTCCTACCCAAATTCGGGGCCGGCGACCGCGAACGGCGATTCGGCGCCTTGCGTCCCGGCGCGACCGAACCGCATGCGCTGGAACGGCCGTTCGATGTTCCAGCCGGCGGTGGTGAGGCCATTGAGAAATTCGCCCTGCGAATGAACCACGTCGATCAGCCAGGGTCCGGTCCCGGATCTGACGATCGCGTCCGTCAGCGCCAGCGCGGCTGGCGGACTGTCCGCGAACAGTGGGCCGATCTGCCGGGCGGTGCGGCCATCGCGGACCAGCGCCATCGCGTGGCCATCGGTCAGGATACGGGACCTCGCGCGGCCTGCGAATTCGGTCAGCAACGCCGTGCGGTCGAAACCCATGGCGGTACGGTCACGCGCGGTCATTTCGTCGAGGCTGCAACTCGACAATGCTTCCGACGATCCGTCGTCCGCCGGTTGCTCCAGCCGCAGCCGGCGCAATTGCAATGTCGGTGTGAAGCCGAGCGGACCGTAGACGTTGGCGCCGGCCGGCGTGGCATCGAGCCAGACGGTGAGGCCGCGTTTTGTTGCGGCGTTGAGGCAGGCATCGACCAGTCGGGTCGCGATCCCCCGGCGACGCCAATCCGCCGTCACCAGAACCATGCTGATCCAGGCATTGCCGGACGAATAGGGCAGCAGCGCCGCGGTTGCGACCAGTTCGGCTCCGCGGCGGACCCCGAACACGATTCCATGACCCAGGAAGAAGCGCCAGTCGGCTTCATTCTGGTTCCAGTGCGCTTCGGTCGACAAGGCAAGCCCCGCGCTGGCGTCGGCAACGCCGAGCTCGACGATCGGGATCTCATCAGTATCGGCCATCGCGCACCTCGTATTTGGTGGGCTTGCCGAGGCTCGGCATCGATCGCGAGACCCAGTCCGCGGTCCATTCGATCAATCGTTCGGTATCGACGATAGGCAGGCCGAACAGTTTTGTCGCTTGCGACGTATCGGTGAGCCATGCCGTCGGCTCTTCCCTGCCGACGATGACGGGAGCGCGACCGAGACGCGCGCCGAATTTTGCCGCGAGATCGCGCACCGCGAGGATCTCGTGACCACTGACATTGATTGGCGATGTCGGCGTGTCGCAATGCGCAAGGCAGCGCAGCGCCTGCGCCGCCGCGTCGCCCTGCCAGATGAAATTGACATGGCCGAGGCTGACGTCGATCGGCTTGTCCTGCAACACCTTGCTGGCGATATCGTGCAGCACGCCGTAGCGCATATCGATCGCGTAATTGAGCCGGAACAACCGGCCGGGTGTGTTGAACCGGCGCGAGAAATATTCAAACATGCGCTCGCGCCCGACGCAGGATTGCGCATATTCCCCGGGCGGATCGGGCGCCACGCTTTCATCGGCGCCCTTGCCGTTGATGTCGACGAACGGATAGACGCAGCCCGTTGAAAACGTGACGATCCGGGAATCCGGAAAGGCCTGCGCGACGAGGGCAGGGACATGCGCATTCATCGCCCAGGTCAACGACAGGTCGCCTTCGGCGCCGAATTTCCGGCCCGCCATGAACACGATGTTCGGCGCTTTCGGCAACGCCTTGATGGCGGCTTCATCGAGCAGATCGCAGTTGACGGTTTCGATGCCGCGGGCCTGCAGCCAGTCTTTGACACTCGCGTCGCTAAAGCGCGCAACGCCGATGACGCGGCGATCGGAGGCCGCGACCTTGGCAAGGCCGGCGAGCGTCGGTCCCATCTTGCCGGCGACGCCGAGGATCATGATATCGCCATCGACCTTGCGGAGATCGTCGATTAGCGCCTGACTCGGGCGGCACAACAGATCGTCGAGAGCGGCGATATCGTCGATCGTCTCCGGCAGATTGTCGCGCGTCAGCAGCATGTTCTCGTCCATCTTTTCATTGCAGCCGGATGTCCCTGACCACGAACAGCCGTTCGAGGCCGAGCACCAGGCCGTAAAGTGCAACGCCCAGCAATGTCAGCAGCACGACCGCCATTATCATGGCCGGCGTATCCAGCGAGGACTGCACCTGGATCATCAGATAGCCGAGGCCGCGATCGGAGGCGATGAATTCGCCGACGACGGCGCCGGCCACAGCCAGGATGGCGCCGACCTTCATGCCCGAAAACACGTAAGGCAGCGCGCCCGGCAACTGGATCTTGCGAAACAGCGTCCAGCGCGAGCCGCGCAGGGATTTTACCAAATCGAGCAGATCCGGTTCGACCTCGCGCAGCCCGCGCGCGGTGGTCAGCAGGATCGGGAAGAAGCAGATGCTGAAGGCGATCAGGATGTTCGGGAAGATGCCGTAGCTGAACCAGACGATCACCAGCGGGCCGAGCGCCACCTTCGGGATCATGTTCAGCGTGACGAACAGCGGCAACAGCAACAGGCTGAGCAGCGGCGACCAGGTGAACATCACCGCGAGCATGACGCCGACCAGCGCGCCGAGGCAGAAGCCGCCGAGGATTTCCGCGGCGGTCACTGCAAGGTTCGACAGCCATGCATATTTGGCCGAGGCAAGCGTCGCGACCGCCGCCAGCGGCGAGGGCAGGATGTATTTCGGCACTTGGAAGACGTCGACAAGAACCTGCCACAGCACGAGCACGGTCAGATGCACGATCAGGATGATCGCAATCGATCTGGTCGAGCGCATCCGGTCGCTGAACACCCAGGGTTCTCCTTGTTCGGCTCTTTCGCCCGCGATGGCCGCTCATTCGACGATCGCCGGTCGCGCCAATCTATCGTAGCCGGACGGTTGTTTCAACCATCTGGTTGATTAACTCTCGTTAGGGCCGAAGTGCTTGCATCACCAGATCGACCACATGTTTGCGGCGCACCTGCCTCGCAGTCTTGCTGCTGAGGTCGCTGCCGAAGATTGCCGAGAGGGTCAGGGTGTTGGAAAAGAAGAAATAGCTGAGCCCGGCAATCGAGATGTAGAGATGCACGGGATTGACGCCCTTCCGGAAGGTTCCCTCGCGAACCCCCTGCTTCAGAATCGTCGAGACCATGCTGACCAGCGGCGAATGCATGTCCTCGATCTTCAGCGAAGCGCGCAGATGCCGCGCGCCGTTGCGGTTCTCGTCGTTAAGCAACAGGATGAAATCGGGATGCCGCGCCAGATGGTCGAAGGAACTTTCGATCAGCTTCTTGATGGCGCGTTTCGGCGGCAATCCTTCGAGATTGAGCTGGCGTTCCTGGGTGCGAATCTCGTCGTAAACCCATTCCAGCACCGCCAGATAGAGCGCATCCTTGTCGCCGAAGTAATGATAGACCAATTGCTTGTTGACGCCGGCGCGGGATGCGATTTCATCGACCCTTGCGCCGGCAAGGCCGTAATCAGCGAATTCGTGCCGCGCCGCGGTCAGCAGTTTCTTGCGGGTGGCGGCCGGATCGCGCCGCTGCGGCGTTTTGCCGTTCGATCGTCGTTTGGGCATTTCCAACCAGACAGTTGACAATTCGTGCCGTCCTTGTTGCATTGGTAAACGCAACCGGCTGCGACGACAAGCCGTCAGCCGGCCAGCCCCAAATGAGGAGAGCTGCGATGAAAGGTCCGGGGATTACGGGGTGGCTGTTCGCGCTCGCACTGGCGCTGCCGGCGGTTCCCTGCGGCGCGGCGCAATCCGTCAACCTGATCCTGAACTGGACGCCGACCGCGGACCATTCGCCGTTTTATTATGCCAAGGCGCAGGGCTGGTACGAGAAGGCCGGCATCGATTTGACCATCGAGACCGGCAAGGGCTCTGGCGTTTCAGCTCTGAAAGTCGGCTCCGGCGGCTCGCCATTCGGGATCGCCGATCTCGCGACCATGCTGGTCGCGCGTAGCAAGGGCGCCGACGACGTGGCGGTGATGAGCATCTATGCCAATACCGGACAGACCTTTTACTGGCTGAAAAGTTACGGCGTGAACGGGGTCAAGGATTTCCCCGGCCACAAGATCGGCAATCCGCCGGGAGATGCGTCGCGCGTGATGTGGCCGGCTTTCGCCAAGGCGGCTGGAATCGCGCCCGACTCCGTTAATTTCGTCAATGTCGGCCCGACCGCCAAGATCGCCGCGCTGAAAAGCCATGCCGTCGATATCATCAGCGATTTCTACAACGAGCATGATCTGAAGGTGATCGAGTTCGGCAGTGACCTCGGCTTCGTGAACTGGAAGGATATCGGCCTCAATCCCTACGGCAATTCGCTGATCGTCAACGGCGCCTTCATGGAGAAGAACCCGAAGCTCGTCGAGGATTTCGTCCGCATCAGCCAGAAGGCGTTCGCGGCCTGCGTCGCCGACGTGACGCCGTGCCTGAAGGCGCTGCTCGACCAGGTCTCCGGCCTCGACAAGGAGAACCAGCAGCGGCAGTGGGAGCGCATCAAATTCCTGATGACCGACGACTTCACCACGACCAAGGCGCTCGGTTGGATCGACGAAGAGCGGATGAAGAAGGACTACGAACTGGTGCAGACCTATCTCGGCATGGAAAAACCGTTCGCGGTCGAAACCGCGTTCACCACCAAAATGCTCGATCCTTCGGTCAAGATGGACGCGAGCAAGGTCAAGAAATAAACCGCTGATATTACTGCTGCGGAATGCCCGCCGCCTTCACCACCGCGGTCAATTTCGCGTGGTCGGCCTTCATCAGGCTGGCCAGCTCATCGAGCGGCATCGGCTTGCCCGGGATATCGGCGACGGCAAGTTGCCGTTGAACATCGGGATTCCGTAGCGCCTTGTTGATCGCTGCATTGATTTTTTCGACAATGTCGTCCGGCGTCGCCGCGGGCACGTAGATGCCGTACCAGGGAACATATGCGGCGTCGGGATAGCCGGCCTCTGCGATGGTCGGCACATCCGGCAGATCCGGCACCCGCTTTTCGGTGAACACCGCGAGCGGCTTGACGGTGCCGTCTTTGATATGCGGCAGCGCCAGCGCCAGCGATACCACTTCGAAATTCATCCGGTTGGTCATCAGGTCGACCAGCGCGGGCGGCTGCCCCTTGTAGCCGATATTGGTGAGTTCGATCTTCGCGACACGAAACAGCTTTTGCGCGGTGAGGTCGGTCGATGCGCCGGTGCCGGCGTTGCCGAAGTTGAGCTGGCCGGGCCGGCTCCGCGCATACGCGACGAATTCGGCGAGCGTCTTGACCGGCATCGACGGATTGACCAGCGCTACGCTCTGGTTCCAGACCGCGAGTCCGACGCATTTGAAATTTTTCAGCGGATCCCAGCCGGCGTCCTTGTACAGCGTCGGATTGACCAGCACCGCTGGTCCCGTGATCAGCCAAGTGTAGCCGTCGGGATCGCTGCGTGCGACCGAGGCGGTGCCGATATTGCTGTTGGCGCCGGGCCTTGAATCCGCAACCACAGCTTGCTTCCAGTCGCGGCCGACCTGCTCGGTGACGGCACGGGCGACGATGTCGACAATGCCGCCGGCGGGGTAAGGCACCACGATATGGATCGGCCGGTTCGGATAGGGGCTTTCGGCGGATGCGGATGGGTCAAGGCCGAACATCGCGGCGACCGCCACGATCAGGCCAAAGGCACGGATGGTACGCATACTTCTCTCCCCGAGAGTTCTGTCCCAGAATACGACGACATCGTTCGAGCGATGTTCTTGTCTTGTTGGCTTGACCGAGCGGTTGTTCGGCCGGCGTGTTTCCTTCAACTCTCGGCAGCGAGCGAGCGGATGCTGCGGGCGAGGCCCAGGATCCGCGGCCCGCATTCGCGCTCGATCTGTTCGGCGCTGAAACGAAACGAAGGGATGCCGCAGTTCACCGACAGGCAATCGCCCGAGGCCGTGCGATAAAGCGGGGCTGCGACGCCGAAGATTTCCCGCCGCCACTCGCCGAGCGAAATTCCAAAGCCGCGCTCGCGGCAAAGCTCGATATCCGGCAGTGTCCGCGTTTGCACATAGTCGAACTCTTCCGGCCGCTCTACCTTCACGGTCTGCACGTACTGTCGGAGCTCGTCCGCGGTGAACAACGACAGCAGCGCGCGTCCGACGGCGGTGGTGGCCAGCGATCCCGTGAAGCCGACGTCGGGGACGTGCGGCACTGCGTCGGTGGTGCGCAGCGTCTCGACATAGATAAAATCGAGTCCGAACGGCATCGCGATCGAGACGGTGCCGCCGGCATAGGCGGCGAAGTCGCGCATCAGCGGCCGCGCCATTTGCCGGACTTTTAAGGCTGATAGCACCGGATAGGCGATCGCCAAAATGCCGAGGCCGGGCTCAAAACGTCCCTTGGCGTTGCGCTTGAGATAGCCGAGCTGCGCCAGCGTGTAGGTCAGCCGCGACACCGTCGGCCGCGACAGCCCGGTATGAACAGCGAGTTCGGCGTTCGACAGCGAACCGGTGCCGCTGCGGAAAGCGGCGAGCACGTCGAGGCCGTGCGCCAGGGTGGTGGCGAACGACGGATCTGTTTGATTTCCCAGCGGTTTAGGCCGGGAATAGGTGGCTTTTGCGGCGGCCATGCCGAATAATGATCGGATGATTATATTTTGTCAATATATCGGAACAGATTTGCAATTCGTTTCGGCATAAAGTTATATCGCCCTCGAAAAGGGTGTTTTCATGGATTTCGAACGATCCGAAAAGGCGGCGTATTGGCGACAATTGCTGCAGTCATTCTTCGACGCGGAAGTGCTGCCGCGCCACCGCGCCTGGCTCGCTCATGCCGCCAACCATCGCGACGCCCCGCCCTTCATGGCCGAACTGCAGCAGAAGGCGCGCGCCGCCGGCCTGTGGAATCTCGCGCTGCCCGAACTCACACCCGACGAGCCCGGCACGCGGTTGTCCAATCTCGAATACGCCCCGCTTGCCGAAATCATGGGGCGGCTGTTCTGGGCGCCGGAAGCCTTCAACTGCCAGGCACCCGACGTGCCCAACATGATCGCGCTGCAAAACTGCGCCACGCCGGAGCAGAAGCGGCGCTGGCTCGATCCGCTGCTCAATGCCGAGACCCGCTCGGCCTTCGGCATGACCGAACCCGACGTCGCCTCGTCGGACGCCACCAACATCGCGACCCGCATGGTGCGCGACGGCGACGATTACATCGTCAACGGCCGCAAATGGTTCATCACCGGCGCAGCGCATCCGCGTTGCAGCTTCCTGATCGTGATGGGCGTGACCAATCCGGACGCCGACCGCACCCGCCGTCATTCCTGCATCATCGTGCCGATGAAAGCGCCCGGCGTGCGGCTGGTGCGGTCGCTGCGCTGGATGGGTTGCGAGGATCACACAGCGCCGATCGGCGAACTCACGTTCGATAATGTGCGCGTGCCCTGCGAAAATCTGCTCGGCGCGGAAGGCGAAGGCTTTAAAGTCGCGCAGGTCAGACTCGGGCCGGCGCGGATCCATCATTGCATGCGCTCGATCGGGCTGTGCGAACTGCTGATCGAGTTGATGATGGTGCGATCGGCGGAGCGCTCCGCGTTCGGGCGCACCGTGATGCAATATGACACCGTGCAGCGCTGGATCGCGGAATCCCGCGTCGAACTCGAACAGGCCCGGCTTCTCGCCTACCGCTGCGCCTGGCTGCTCGACCGTAGCGGCCATCACGGCGCGTGGCGCGACGTGTCATTGATAAAAGTCGCGGTACCCGCGATGTTGCAGCGGATCGCCGATCGCGCCATGCAGGTGTTCGGCGCCATGGGCGGATCGGAAGACACGCCGATCCACCAGGCACTGGCGTGGGGACGGCTGCTGCGGATCGGCGACGGGCCGGACGAAGTGCATCTGCGGCAGATTTTCAAGATGGAAGCGATGCCTTCCTGGTCGGTCGCGGACTCGCCGTATCTGGCGGCGCACCCGCAGTGATCCATTTGAATTCGAGCGAGGAGTGACCATCATGACCGACGCAGCAAAGGAAGCCCCAAAGGAAATGCCGAAAGACGCCTCCGCTTCCGTCGTCGCCCGCCACGCCGCGACGCTGAAGGCGCTGCCGTTCTCCGACACCCGCGATTTCGACGACGCCTCGCGCGGCTTTCTCGGCACGCTGGAAAACGCGCGCGTTGCGAACGCGCAGGGCAGGGTGGTCTGGAGCCTCGAGCCCTATGGCTTCCTGTCCTCGGCGGACGCGCCCGCGACCGTCGACCCGAGCCTGTGGCGTCAATCGCGCCTCAACATGAATCACGGATTGTTCGAGGTGGTCCCCGGCGTCTACCAGGTCCGCGGGCTCGACATCGCCAACATGACGCTGATCGAGGGCGACAAGGGCGTCATCGTGGTCGACACGCTGACCTCGATCGAGGGCGCGCGCGCCGCGATGGAGCTGTATTTCCAGCATCGCGGCAAAAAGCCGGTCGCCGCCGTGATTTTTACGCACACCCATACCGACCATTGGGGCGGCGCGCGCGGCGTGATCGACGACGCGGCGCTGGCCAGCGGCAGCGTGCCGATCATCGCGCCCAATCTGTTCATGGAGCACGCGGTTTCCGAAAACATCATCGCGGGGCCCGCGATGCTCCGCCGCGCTCAATACCAGTTCGGGCCGTTTTTGGCCAAAGGGCCGCGCGGCCAGGTCGATTGCGGACTCGGCAAATCGATGGCGGCGGGCGCCGTGGCGCTGTTGCGGCCGACCGATCTGATCATCGCAACCGGCGACAAGCGCATCATCGACGGACTGGAATTCGAATTCCAGATGGCGCCGAACAGCGAAGCGCCGGCGGAAATGCATTTCTTCATTCCGCGCTACAAGCTTTTGAACCTGGCGGAAAACTGCACGCATAATTTCCACAACCTGCTGCCGTTCCGTGGCGCCGACGTGCGCGATGCGCTGGCCTGGTCGAAATATCTCGGCGAAGCCTTGCAGATGTGGGGCGGCAGGGCGGACGCGATGTGTGGCCAGCATCACTGGCCGGTGTGGGGCCATGAGCGCATCGACACCATGATCTGCCAGCAGCGCGATCTCTACAAGTTCGCGCATGACCAGACCATCCGGCTGATGAATCACGGCCTGACGGCGACCGAGATCGCTGAGACCATCAAACTTCCGGCGAGCCTCGATGGCGCCTGGCATGGTCGCGGCTATTACGGCCACATCCGGCACAATGTGAAGGCGATCTACCAGAAATATCTCGGCTGGTACGACGCCAATCCGGTCAATCTCGATCCGCTGCCGCCGGTCGAGTCCGGCAAGAAATATGTCGAGTATATGGGCGGCGCGGATGCCATCATCGCGCGCGCGGAAAAGGATTTTGCCAAGGGCGAGTTCCGTTTCGTCGCGCAGGCGCTGAGCCATCTGGTGTTCGCCGAGCCCGACAACGCCCGGGCACGCGCGATGCTGGCCGACACGTTCGAACAACTGGGCTATTCCGCCGAGAGCGCGACCTGGCGCAACGCCTATCTGTTCGGCGCGCAGGAACTGCGGCAGGGCATGCCGAAGGCGCCGCCGCGCTCGCCGATGCCGCGCGAAACGCTCGCGGCGCTGCGCACCGAGCAATTATGGGACGTGCTCGGCGTCCGGCTGAACGGCCCCAAGGCCGAAGGCATGCATATCGTGCTGAACTGGAATTTTACCGATACCGGCGAGAGTTTTGTGCTCAACCTGGAAAACAGCGCGTTGACCTATATCGCCGGCACGCAGGCAGCAAAGGCCGACGCCGGCTTCACCTTGTCGCGCGGCACGCTCGATGAAGTGATCGCCAAGCAGACCACGTTTCCGGAAGCGGTCGCTGCCGGCAAGGTTAAATTCACGGGCAATCCGATGCGGCTCGGCGAGCTGATGGCGCTGATGGATGATTTCCCGCGCATGTTCGAGATCGTCGAGCCGAAGCGTAACGCGGTGAGTTAGGACAACATCGTCATTGCGAGCGCAGCGAAGCAATCCAGGGTCACAAGAAGGAACTGGATTGCTTCGTCGCTTCACTCCTCGCAATGACGAATCCCCAGCAGATGTAGGGTGGGCAAAGGCGCCCTCGCGCCGTGCCCACCATCTGTCCGCAGTGCGTTTGGAATGGTGGGCACGCGGAGCCTGTCATCGGGCGCGCATTCGCGCGACCCGTTGGCTTGGCCCACCCTACGACGCCTGATCCTTCAACTAAAATTAACAACATTATGCGCTAGGTGTGCTGCTGACATCGGAGCCGCATATGCAGCCCGCTTACATCGCGCTTGTTTTCTGGGCTCTCGCAGCGTGTGCCGTTTTCGGCATCATCAGAAGTTGGCGAACGGGCGTCGCTACATCTACCTTCACGTATCGAAGCGATGAAAATCCCATCGCCTTCATGACGATCATTCTCGGCCGAGTGTTTGTGATCGGACTTGCGATCGCAGAGACCCTTTACGCGTTCGGGCTGACTGGCGATCCCATCGCCGCACTTCATTCGGCCATTCCAATTCTCCCTGTCGGCCGTTAGTGCCATCATCTATCCGCGCCGCCTGGAATGGTGGGCACGCGGAGCTCGCGCATTCGCGCGACCCGTTGGCTCGCAATGACGGGTTTGTAGCCCGCATGAGCGAAGCGATATGCGGGACGGCGGCTGGGAGATCCCGGATGTCGCTGCGCTCATCCGGGCTACGGGCACGACGCCGCCGCCCTCAAATCCCGAGATACGCCGCTTGGACCTGCTTGTTGTTGGCCAACTCGGCGCTGGTGCCTTGCATGATCACGTTGCCGCTTTCCAGCACATAGGCGCGCTGCACCAGCGACAGCGCGCGG
>Ga0208589_1000266_pt1 | contig 25206 bp, 16 predicted proteins | sample NGESurshal092012_2_FD_184486 | JGI IMG/M metagenome (GOLD analysis project Ga0208589, IMG submission 184486) | Arctic peat soil microbial communities from Barrow, Alaska - NGEE Surface sample F53-2 shallow-092012 (SPAdes) | ecosystem: Environmental > Terrestrial > Soil > Wetlands > Peat ...
CGCGGCTGATTTCAATGGAGACGGCATTCCTGATCTCGCCGTGGTTTATGGCGACGACGACGAAAGCTCATACGACGTTATGCTTGGCAACGGCAATGGCACGTTCACTTTTTCGCCGCAGCTCAGCCTGGTTAGAGACGCCAACTCCTATTGCCCCAGCTAATTGGAAAACATGGTCGTTGCGTGTTGCATCCCAGGCGACATTGGCTGGTTCCGATAGCGTAACGCGTTGAATGTGCTCAAGTTTTCCAAGAAATTGTTATCGAAATATCCTGCGCAACCCGGTGGGTTAACCCATTAGGCGCAATTTCGAACTAAAATGAAATCGCTTCCAGATTGGAGTCGGGACCGTAATGAATCGTAGGAACTTCCTCTCATCGGCAGGTGTACTGCTGGCCGGCAAATCACTCAACGCGCTTGTTCCGATGCAGACAAAGCAGAGTTCCTCGCCATCTGGAAAGGCGGACCACAGTCTCCGTATCGAGCCTTGCATGCTTGAGATCGGCCCGGGCGTGAACGTCAAAACTCTTGCGTATAACGGACAGGTTCCCGGACCGCTGCTGCGCATGCGCGAAGGCGTACCCGTGAAGATTGATGTCACGAACGCGACATCCAGTCCCGACATTGTGCATTGGCACGGTCTGGAGATCGACTCGTTCAACGATGGGGCCATGGAAGAAGGCTCGCCGATGATTGCTGCCGGGACTACGCATCGGTATTCTTTTACGCCAAAGCCTTCCGGCACTCGGTGGTATCACACCCACATGCCTGCCTATGATGATCTTTCGATCGGCACCTACACGGGCCAGTTTGGTTTTCTGCTGATCGAAGGCCATGAGCAGCCAGCGCAGTATGATCAGGAGATCAATCTTGCGATCCATCACTGGGGGCCGTCGTTCGTTCCGATGGTCGAGACAATGCGTGCGGAGTCGGCAAACTCGCCTCTGACCAGCGGCTCCGATGTCGGGTATCAATATGCAACCTTCAACGCGCATATGCTGGGCGCAGGCGAGCCCATTCGCGTGAAGCAAGGGCAGCGCGTGCTGATGCGATTGCTGAACGCGAGCGCTACGGAGAATGTGGTGCTGGCGCTGCCGGGTCACAGCTTCAAGATCATCGCGATGGATGGCAATCCTGTTCCGAATCCGAAGTCGGTCGAGGTGCTTTCGCTGGCGGTGGCCGAGCGCGTGGATGCGATTGTGGAGATGAACTCGCCGGGCGTTTGGGTGCTTGGTTCGACGCTCGAGAAGGCTCGTCAGATGGGTCTCGGCGTTGTCGTCGAGTACGCTGGGAAAAAAGGCCAGCCGGTATGGAAGGACCCGGCTCCCGTGGAGTGGGATTACAGCCAGTTTGCAAACGCGGCCGATGTACCTAAGCCGGATGAAACTTTCGTCCTGACGTTTCGCGACTATGGCCCGATGCATGGATCGAAGTTCGATACATGGACTATCAATGAGCAATCCTGGCCCAAGATTGATCCGCTGAAAGTGCAACAGGGCAAACGTTATCGTCTTGTTTTTCGCAACGGCAGCGGCGACCAGCATCCGATGCATCTGCACCGGCATACATTTGAGGTCACCAGCATCGGTAAAAAGAAGACGAGCGGTCTGATGAAAGACGTCGTTCTCGTCATGCCGCTCGATACGGTCTCCGTGGACTTCGTCGCCGACAATCCTGGTGACACGTTGATGCATTGCCATCAGCAGCTACACATGGACTATGGCTTCATGCAGTTGATTAAGTACACAGGGTAGGCGGCAGTTTTTATTGGACTGCCGATCGATGAAACAGGCAACGTAATGCGTCATTAAGTCTGGTGAGGTTAGTGATCGGGACCATGAAGAGATATCGGCTTGTAGCACTTCTTGCAGCAACTATTGGATTTGTCATCTATCCAGGCGTTTCGCAGACGGCGTCCAGCAGCAGTCCAGCAACAAGTCCAGGCGCGCAAGCCTATGCGGAACACTGCGCGATCTGCCACGGAGAACATCGTGAGGGCATTTTGCCGGCGTTTCCGCCGCTTCTTGATATCGATCGACAGATGACGGACCCCCGGATCACGACGCTGATCCACGTGGGTAAAGGCCGCATGCCTGGGTTCCCCAACCTGGAACATGCAGAACTGGCCAACCTGCTGCGCTATCTCGCAAGCGATGACTTGTCCTCCGCTCCTGCTCATACCATGGAGGCACAGTCTTCCGGTGTTGATGCAGCCGGCAAGCAGCTCTTCCAGCGCAACTGCGCATTTTGCCACGGACGCGATGCGGAGGGTGGAGAGACGGGGCCAGACCTGACTCGTTCGAAGCTTGTGCTCGCAGATGAAAATGGGGACAAGATCTCGGAAGTGGTGCATAATGGCCGGCCGGGAACGAAGATGCCAGCCTTCAATTTCTCCCATCAGGAGATGCTGAGCCTGGCGGCCTTCATTCACGGGCAAGAAAAATTTGCTGCAGCGCATGCCGGCAGCCGGCGCGGTGTCTCCGTCGCGGACCTGCAAACCGGAAACGTCAAGGCCGGTGAAGCATACTTTAATGGTGCTGGTGGGTGCTCAAAGTGCCACTCTGCGACGGGCGATCTTGCCGGTATTGCCACGCGCTATCAGGGACTGCAACTTGAAGAGCGTATGCTGTACCCACGAAACGTGACCGATCGCGTCACAGTAACTCTGCCAACGGGTAAGACGATGTCAGGAACCTTGGCCTATCTGGACGAGTTTACGGTTGGCATGCGGGACGCGAATCATACGTACCACTCCTGGCCGGTCAGCCGTGTAAAGTATGTTGTCGATGCTCCAGAAGAAGCGCACGTTGAACAGTTCAGCAAATACACTGACGCGGACGTCCACAACCTGATGGCATATCTTCAAACTCTCCGTTGATCGCGGATCACATGCAACCGGCTTTCGTGAGAGATGACAACAGGAGAGATGAAGACTGATATGAAGTTGCTAAGAGACACACTGGTTCTTGCCGTAAGTGTATTGTTGCTGCCTGTCGCATTTCAGCACTCGCTTACCGCCCAGAATCTTGATCCTGCACAGATTCTCCATCCCTCTCCCGATAGCTGGCCTACGTACCATGGCGACTACTCCGGAAGACGCCACAGTAAGTTGACACAAATTACACCGAAGAATGTGGCGACGCTGGGCCTTGCATGGGCATTTCAAACAGACCAGAGAGCCTCGATCAAGTCGTCACCGTTGCTGGTGGACGGAGTCTTATACTTCACCGTTCCGGACAATATATGGGCAGTCGATGCAAGGTCCGGTCACGTGCTCTGGCACTACGATAAGCCTACGGAAAAAGGCGATCACATTGGGCAGCGAGGCGTGGCCATGTACAAGGGATGGCTCTACTACCTAACGCCGGATTGCCACCTGGTCTCACTCAACGCCAAGGATGGCACGGTGCGCTGGAGTGTCCAGGTTGCCGATGTGGATAAGGGTTATTGGACGACGATGGCTCCGCTCGTCGTTCATGACCATGTCATCATCGGCGTCTCAGGGGACTTCGACAACCTCAGTGGATACCTGCGCTCCATCGACCCCGACACTGGAAAGACGCAATGGCAATGGAACAGCACACCGCCAGCTGGAACTGCTAATACCACTACCGGCGGCATGACGTGGATCACCGGCACATACGATCCTGATCTCAACCTGCTTTATTGGGGAACGGGCAATCCGACTCCAGTACTGAGCGGCGTTACGCGGCCCGGCGATAATCCCTGGACCTGCAGCATTGTGGCGCTTGATCCCGATACCGGCAAACTGGCGTGGGGTTTCCAGGTCTCGCCGCACGATACGCATGATTGGGACGCGGTGGAAGTGCCCGTGCTGGTCGATGGGAACTTTCATGGCAAGCCATACAAGATGCTGATGCAAGCCTCGCGCAACGGGTATTTCTTCGTTCTCGATCGTACCAACGGCAAGAGTCTTCTCACGGCTCCGTACGGGCCCACCGACTGGGCACTCGGCATCGATAAGCAGGGCCGTCCCATCCCAAATCCGACAAAAGAACCTGCACCGGATGGCCGGTTGATCGCACCCGACGAAGGGGGCCTGACCAACTTCCGTTCCCCGAGCTTCGATCCGAAGACCGGCCTCTTCATCGTGGATGCCCACCCTAGCTGGAGCATCTATTTCGCCAAGCCTGCGGATGGCCATTATGGCTGGGCCGGCGCAGACTATGGAGTGTGGGGAAAGGGCGTTATCGAAGCGATCGATTACCAGACCGGAAAGATTCGCTGGAGCCATTTCGTCGGGAAGGGAGGTTCCAGCGCTGGCGTTCTCACCACGGCGACAGGGCTTACCTTCACGGGCGATGCCTACGGCAACGTCCTCGCGCTTAACACTGCCGATGGAAAAACCCTATGGCATGCAGGCACAGGAGCATCCATGGAAAGCTCTCCCACAAGTTATGAGATGGATGGGCATCAGTACATCCTGACCAGCAGCGGGGGCGTCCTCTTCGCATGGACTCTCCCGAGGACATCCGGGAATTGAATGTAAGATTGGGCGGGTCGCGTTTGATCCCCTCGCCAGTATCGACCTGATTCGCGAGCGGCCGCACCCGATGGTTCTCCGCCGATCCTTATGCCGACAAGACAAGCTCTCCGATAACTACGCTGTGCCAGCGTAGAAGCCAAATCTCAATCTCAGCCGGGGTGTAGATCAGGCCGCGGTCCTCTTTCTCCGATTGGATGGAGGATAAAAGGAAATAACACAGATTTCATGGAATCTCGGCGATTTCAGGCGTGGTAACTGCATCGTAAGAGATATGCGAGCGCAATTCGACTTTAGGGTAGGAGAGTAATTTATGACATCGACACGGAAGGCTACGCGGCAATCATCCTCCCCCAGGCAGGTTCTGACCAGAGAAGAGCTTCGTAAGATGGATGCATATTGGAATGCCTGCAATTATCTGTGTGCCGGTATGCTTTATCTGCGCGATAACCCTCTGCTGAAAGAGCCGTTGCGACCGGAGCATACGAAGAACCGCCTTCTCGGGCACTGGGGCACCGACCCGGGACAGACATTCACGTGGGTTCATTTGAACCGTGTTATTCGGAAGTTTGATCTGGATATGATCTACATTGCGGGCCCCGGACATGGCGCGCCAGCAATGATCTCGAATTGCTATCTCGAAGGGACGTATTCGGAGATCTATCCAGAGAAAAGTCAGAATGAAGAGGGGATGCTGAATCTCTTTCGGGCGTTTTCGTTTCCGGGCCAGCTTGGCAGCCATTGCACGCCGGAGGTTCCTGGCTCGATTCACGAAGGAGGGGAGCTGGGGTATAGCCTCTCGCATGCGTTTGGCGCGGCTTTTGATAATCCGGACTTGATCGTGAGTGTGGTCGTCGGCGATGGCGAGGCAGAGACCGGGCCGATGGCTACTTCGTGGCACTCGAATAAGTTTTTGAATCCGATCCGTGATGGAGCGGTGCTGCCTATCCTTCATTTGAATGGCTACAAGATCGCCAACCCGACCCTTCTCGCGCGGATCACGTCGGAAGAACTCGATGATCTTTTTAGGGGATATGGCTGGACGCCACATTTTGTGGAAGGCGATGACCCTGAAGTGATGCATCAGAAGATGGCTGCTACGGTTGAGGCTTGCGTCGAAGATATCCGCGGGATTCAAAAGCGAGCGCGCAGTACGGGCAATCCGGATAGGCCGCGGTGGCCGATGATTATTCTTCGTTCTCCAAAGGGATGGACCGGACCGAAGGAAGTGGATGGGCATAAGGTCGAGGGCTTCTGGCGAGCCCATCAGGTCCCCGTGCTCGACGTGAAGACGAACCCGGAGCATCTACGGATTGTTGAGCGGTGGATGCGGAGCTACAAGCCTGAGGAACTCTTTGATGAAAACGGTACGCTCCGTAAGGATCTGAAAGATCTGCCGCCGGTGGGCGAGCGTCGCATGAGCGCGAATCCTCACGCGAATGGAGGCAGACTGCGCAAGGCGCTTGAGTTGCCGGACTTTCGTGACTATGCAATTGCTATTGACAGCCCGGGAACGAAAGAGGTTTCTCCGACAGAGACGCTAGGCAAATATTTGTGCGAGGTGATGCGTCGTAATATGACCAGCTTCCGACTCTTTAGTCCGGATGAGAACGCGTCGAATCGTCTGCAGGATGTTTATAAGGCAAGTTTGAAGACGTGGCTCGCCGAGATCAAGCCGGAGGATGCGGATGGAACCGATATTGCTCCCGATGGTCGTGTGATGGAGATGCTGAGCGAACACACCTTAGAGGGCTGGCTTGAGGGCTATGTGTTAACCGGGCGCCATGGCTTATTCAATACGTATGAGGCGTTCGCTCACGTCATCGATTCCATGTATAACCAACATGCGAAATGGCTGGAGAAGTCTAAGAGCGAGATTGACTGGCGTCCTCCTGTTTCTTCGCTCAACATTCTTATTACTTCGCTAGTCTGGCGGCAGGACCATAACGGATTCAGCCATGAAGATCCGGGCTTTCTGGACGTGGTGAGCAACAAGAGCGCGGAGATTACGCGCATCTATCTGCCGCCTGATGCCAACTGTCTGCTGAGTGTAGGGGACCATTGCCTGCGCAGTAAGGATTACGTGAATGTGATCGTCGCCGATAAGCAGTTGCATCTTGTCTACCTGGATATGGATGCTGCCGTGACGCACTGCACGAAAGGCATCGGGATCTGGGACTGGGCCAGCAATGATGATGGCAACGATCTTGATGTTGTGGTGGCTTGCGCGGGCGATGTTCCGACACTGGAGGCGCTTGCGGCTGTTGCCATTCTTCGTGAGCGCCTGCCCGATCTGAAGATCCGCTTCGTCAACGTGGTGGACCTGTATCGTCTTCAGCCTGATACGGAACATCCGCATGGTCTTTCGGACCGCGACTTCGATTCACTTTTCACTTCGGACAAGCCAGTGATCTTCAACTTTCATGGGTATCCGTGGCTCATCCACAAGTTCACTTATCGGAGGACGAACCACGCCAACATCCATGTGCGTGGGTATAAGGAGAAGGGGAATATTAATACTCCGCTGGAACTTGCTATTCGAAACCAGATCGATCGGTTCGACCTGGCAATCGATGTCATTGATCGAGTCCCAAGATTGCAGGAGCGGGGAGCCCATCTGAAAGAGTGGCTGAAAGGCCAGATTATCGAGAGCATCAACTATGCCTACACGGAAGGCATTGATAAGCCGGAGATTCAGAACTGGAAGTGGCCGTCGCCAAAATAGCTTGCACTGCGAATGGATCTTAGCTAAGGGTAGTGACTATGAAAATTGACACGCAAGATGACCTGATTTTTGCAGTGAATAGCGGTTCGTCTTCTCTCAAATTTGCACTCTTCAAGGAGCGGGGCGGGGAAGAAGCGGAGGTGCTCAAAGGTGGGGCAGATGGGATCGGAACATCGACTGGGAGGCTTCGAATCAATGATGCTGAAGGCCGATCTCTGCTTGATGAAAGCTACACTCTTGCCACGCAGGGTGAGGCGCTGAAGGAAATTCTTGAGGCGATTGCGAAGTTCTCCAGTGTGGTGCCGGTGGCCGTCGGGCACCGCATCGTTCATGGTGGCCCACATCTGCGAGAGCATCAGGCGATTACTCCGGATTTGATAAAGACGCTGGAGTCGGCGGTGCATTTTGCACCTCTGCATATTCCTCCGGCGCTTGTGTTGATTCGAGAGACCGAGAAACTTCTACCGAAGACTCCGCAATTTGCATGCTTCGATACCGCGTTTCACCGCACCATGCCGGAAGAGTCGTTTCGCTTTGCACTACCTGACGAGCTTTATCGCAAGGGTGTCCAGCGCTACGGATTTCATGGCCTGTCGTATGAGTCTGTGATGCATCGTATGGGGAAAGACATGCCATCCCGGGTGGTCTGCGCACACCTCGGTAGCGGGGCCAGTTTAGTGGCTTTGCGCGATGGTCGCTCCGTTGACACAAGTATGGGAATGACGCCTACGGGAGGGATTCCGATGGGGACACGCAGCGGGGATCTCGATCCCGGCGTGCTGCTCTTTCTGCTGCGGACTGAGGCGATGAATGCCGATGCATTGGAAACGCTCCTGAATCATCAAGCAGGCTTGATTGCGCTGTCTGGTGGAGAGAGCGATATGCGCGCGCTGGAGGCTGCAATGAAGAACGGAGATGTCAGGGCCACGCTGGCAATCGAGATTTTCGCAGGTGCTGTGCGCAAATATATTGGAGCGTATGCCGCGGAATTAGGAGGGTTGGACCTGCTCATTTTTACCGGAGGGATTGGGGAGCATAGCTCTTTTGTGCGGAACCTTATCTGCCAAGGGCTGGAATTCCTGGGGATTTCCAGCACGAAGGGTGAGGAATCGAAAGTAGCCGTCATGGTCAGCGAAGAAGAAGTACAGATTGCCCGACACTGTAGAAAATTGATGCGCACTTCTTCGCACTGATTTTCTAAAGAAGGTGGAGGCGCATGCGAGAGGGTAAGGTTGGTGAGGGCGGCCTGGAGACTGGCGTCAGCAGAGGCGGGTGTTCTGCGGCACGTAAGCCTCGTTTCTAGTGACAATCTTCAGGGCAGCAGTCTGGGTGGTGCTTCAGCTTAGGTCAAGGATTGTATGCTTTGATAGGCAGGTTTTCTCTTGCGCAGCGAAGTTCTTCCGAATTGCAAAATTTGTGGGAGCGGCTTGCGGTCTGGAATCTCCACCAAAAGGTGGAGGCCGAAATGGGCGGCTTGGCTCTATGCTGGATAAGTTCATTAAAGGGATAGGTTTGGAGATGATTGCAGGGCGAAGAATGCTTTTGGCGCATGAGACGGTAGATCCGGTCCAGCGACAGCCGAGGCCGTTTGCTTCTCGGGGTAGCCGTCTCTATGCTTCGCTGGGAATCCTGAGCATCGTCATCATCGGATGCCACGCACGCAGAGGCCTTCCGGGGACCTCATCTAAGGCGTATAAGGAATTTGTCTCGACGTTTTATGTGGGGCTTAGCGCATTGCAGGTGGGCGATGATGTCCGCGCCGAAAGTGAGTTGTCACGCGCGACGCAGATTGCGCCGGGTGAGCCAGCGGCCTGGGCAAACTGGGGCATCCTCGCACTGCGCCAGAGGAACTTTGATGCCGCTGGCCAGAGATTTGAGCGGGCTGGCGCGTTGGATCCGAAGAATGGAGATATCTATTATCTGCGGGGATTGGTGGAGGATGGGAAGGGCAACTCCGGTGGGGCCATTGCAGATTTTCGCAAGGCGATTGAGATTGATCCCAAAAATCTGATCGCTACCTATGAACTGGCTGATGAGATTGAGCGACAGGGCGATCCTAATAGCGATGTTGAATTTGAGAAATTGATGCAGCAGATTGTCCATGCGCAGCCGGACAATGTCGCTGCACTCGTGGAACTGAGTCGCGTCGCGGCTAAACGCGGAGATCGCGCGACGCTAAGAAGTACGATTGATCGCATTCGCGCGCAGTCGCAGGGCTGGCCTCCCGAGGTGCAACAGCAACTGGCCGAGTTTGAAGCTGCAGCCGCTAGTCCTAGCGTAGAGGGGGCGGCCGTGAAGACGACGTTTCTGCGCAATGTCTTGATGCGGCTCCCGAGTTTCCGTGAGAACCTGTCAGAGATTAAGCCTGCACCTGGAGACGAAGCTCAGCCGTTTACGCACTTTCTCCGCTTGCAGACGCCAGACTTTTCGCCTGCTCCGGCAGATACTGGGATGACGTTCCGCGCCGAGACTTTGCCGAATCCAGATAAGACTAAGTGGAGTTGGATAGGAGCAATCTCTCTGAGTGGTGTGGGCGCACCTGTTGTTGCTGTAGGAAATGGAAGTAGCGTCCGACTGTCCACAGGCGCGACTTTTGCGTTTCCCGGCGGGACGGCGAAGACAGCGCCTACGCCGGAAGGGGTGGTGCCAATTGACTTCAACTATGACTTCAAAACAGATCTGGTGTTGGCGGGTGCGGGAGGGGTGCGCTTTCTTCGTCAAGACAATCCGGCGAAGTTTACCGATGTAACCGCCCAGACGAAATTGCCGAGGGCGGTCATCAATGGTCATTTTACTGGTGCCTGGGCCGTTGACATTGAAGCGGATGGCGATCTGGACGTCGTGTTGGGGGCCAGTACGGGGCTTCCAATGGTACTTAGAAATAATGGAGACGGAACCTTTACGACGATTGCTCCATTTGCCGGAGTATCTGGCGTGCGTTCTTTTGTGTGGGCCGATTTGAACGGAGATGGCAATCCCGATGCCACATTGATTGACGGTTCAGGCCGACTTCACGTGTTTATTAATGAGCGATCCGGGAAGTTTGTTGAGGTACCAGTTCCTGCAGAGGCAGGAACTGTGAAAGCGATAACTGCCGCGGATGTCAGCCATAACGGGGTTCTGGATATTGTAGCTGTGCGCGGAGATGGCGTGGTGCTGCGACTTGCCAGAGTGAATCATGGAACAGCGTGGGTGGTTACAGAACTTGCACGAGTTCCGGACGCTTCGAATTATCTTGCGGACGAAGTAAGACTAACTGCTGCCGATTTGGACAATAATGGGGCGCTTGACCTCTTATTGGGACAAGTAACGTCTGGATCAGGAAGTAATAGCCACGGTGCTTTAATGTGGCTTGGGGGCTCGAAAGTCAACTTCGTTAGAGTCAGCACTGGAACTGCTTCGGTCATGGTGTTTGACGCGGCGGACCTGGGAAGTAATGGCCGTCTGGATTTGCTTGGTCTTACTCCTGAGGGCCAGCCTGTGCGGGAGATTAATCGGGGAACTAGAAATTACCATTGGCAAACCATTCGCCCGCGCGCTAAACAGGCAACTGGCGATCAACGCATTAATTCTTTCGGCGTTGGCGGCGAGATAGAGATTCGGTCCGGCCTTCTTGTACAAATGGAGCCTATTACAGGGCCTCAGATCCACTTCGGGCTAGGTGACGAGGCAGGAGTGGATGTGGCTCGCATTCTTTGGCCCAATGGCACAGTTCGCGCAGAGTTTGCAATGAAAGCAGATCAGGAGGTTGTAACGGAGCAGCGTCTGAAGGGTTCTTGTCCGTTCTTATTTGCCTACAACGGAAGAACGATGGAATTCGTCAAGGATGCCGTGCCATGGGGATCGGCAATTGGACTCCGCATCAACAATCTGGGTACTGCTTCGATCGCCGCGACAGAAGAATGGTACAAAATCCCTCGTCGCGATCTCGTTCCTCACGATGGGTACTATGACTTACGAATTACTGGCGAGTTATGGGAGACCTATTACTACGACTACCTTGGGTTGATGGTAGTGGATCATCCAGTGGGTACCGAGGTCTTTACCGATGAGCGATTTGTAGTCCCCCCTGTAAAACGCTCGATTATTGCTGTGGGCCCCTTGCATAAAATTGCCCGCGCCACGGACGACACGGGTAGAGATGTTACAGCGCTTGTTCGTAATTTAGACGGTCGCTATCTCGACACATTCGGAAGGGGACAATATCAGGGAGTTACTCGCGACCACTATGTGGAGGTCGACCTGGGAGACAACCTTCCGAAAGGGCCGTTATACCTGATCGCGAAGGGATGGCTTCATCCCTCGGACTCGACAGTGAATGTAGCTATGAGCCAAGGGCATGATGAGCAAGCCCGACCGCTGAGTTTAGAGGTGCCGGACGGGCGCGGTGGCTGGGTAGTCGCTGAGCCGAATCTTGGCTTTCCTGCTGGCAGAAATAAAATATGCCTGTTCAATCTGACCCATGTGTTCCGTCCCGGTACCCCGCATAAAGTGAGACTAAGGACCAACCTGGAAATCTATTGGGACTCCATCGAATGGGCGCAAGGATTGCCTGAAACACCTTTGAAGATTACACGTTTGGTCCCATCGGTTGCCAACCTGCATTATCGGGGTTTCTCAGTAATTCACCAGGCTAATTCCTCTTCTCCCGAAATTCCCGACTATAACGATGTTTCGGGAATGAGGCATCCTTGGCGCGACCTTGAAGGCTACTACACAAGGTATGGAGATGTATGCGAGCTACTTGCCAAAGTAGATGATCGCTATGTGATTATGAATGCCGGAGATGAGATGTCATTCCATTTCCCAGAGCTACCGACGCCATCAGCAGGCTGGGTCCGCGACTACATCATCGCTGGCGATGGATGGATCAAAGACGGGGACTATAACTCGACTGACTCTAAGACCGTCTTGCCCCTACCCCACCACAGCCGAACGGTTTACGACACCGCTCCTCTCAAACTCGAGGACGAATGGACTTATCGCCACCATCCGCAGGACTGGAACACGTATCAAACACGATATGTCACGCCGGAAGCTTTCGATGATGCGTTGCGCGGCGAGGGGGCCAAATGAAACGTGGGCCCCTAGCACGCTCTATTCTGGCCCTATTCTTTGTCGGGTTACTTCTGACTCCGCTTATAATCCGACGTGTATCGTCTCGGCGCCAATCTGCCAGAGTAAGACTCAACGAAAAGCTCTCTCTTGAGCGCCATGGTTTCTACCTGCAGGAGGTTTCGCACGCCGCCGGTGTGAACTTCATTCACCAGGGGCCGAAGCTTGACCCGAAGCTCGCTGGGATTATGCCGGAAGTCGCGTCCATGGGAGCGTCCGTTTCTATCGTCGACTTCGATCGCGACGGTTGGCCGGATATTTATGTAACAAGTAGCGCCATCGGCAGTAAGAACGCACTCTATCGCAATCAACATGATGGCACATTCAAGGACGTTGCCGAGCAAATGGGAGTCGCGGACGTCAACCAGCCCGGCACGGGTGTTTCCATGGGAGCGATCTGGGGAGACTATGACAATGATGGATACGAAGACCTCTTATTGATTAAATGGGGACAGCCTGAACTGTTTCACAACGACCATGGACACGGGTTTACGCGTGTGACTCAGGCTGGCCTTCCCAAGTGGATTAATGCAAACACAGCCGTGTGGTTTGATTATGATGGCGATGGACTCCTCGATTTGTTTATCGGAGGCTACTATCCTGAGGACGTTAATCTCTGGCACTTGTCTTCGACAAAGATTATGCCCAACAGCTTCGAGTATGCCGACAACGGTGGACGTAAATATCTCTTCCACAATTTAGGCAATGGGAAGTTCGAAGAAGTGAGCGCGAAGATGGGTATTACCAGCCGTAGGTGGGCGCTTGCAGCGGCAGCAGCTGACTTACAAGGAACAGGGCACCCCGACTTATTCGTCTCAAACGATTATGGGGTGTCTGAACTTTATATCAACGACGGGAAGAAGTTTCACGAAGCCGGAGCCGAGACAGGGATAGGCTTTGCCCCAAAAAGCGGAATGAATGTTGCGTTTGGCGACATCATGGATCAAGGGAAGTTTTCGATCTATGTATCGAATATTTCTGAGAATGGGGTCTTGATTCAGGGTAACAATCTGTGGGTTCCGAAAGAAGGAACGGGTGGAACTCATATCAAATATGAAAACCTCGCACGCGACATGGGCGTGGAGCTAGGCGGTTGGAGTTTCGGCGCGCAGTTCGGGGACCTTAATAACGACGGAAATCTCGACCTATATCTTACGAACGGCTATGTCTCTCTCGCCAAGAATCGCAGTTATTGGTACGACTTTTCTAAAGTTGCCGGAGGCAACAGCAGCATTATCGGAGATGCCAAAAACTGGCCCGCCATGGATGGACGTAGCCTCTCTGGTTATCAGCAGAAAAAGGTATGGATCAATGACGGTGCTGGCCGCTTCGAGAATGTAGCTCAGGCAGTTGGAGCGACAGATACCTATGACGGACGCTCTGTAGCACTGGCCGATCTCTGGAATACTGGCGCCCTGGACGTAGTTGTTGCGAACCAGCGGGGGCCTTTGCTTATCTATAAAAATACGGTCGATCCGAATAATAAGTGGATAGAGTTTCAACTGGAAGGGACGAGGAGCAACAGGAGCGCCATCGGTGCGGAAATGACTCTGTATTGGGATGGTAAAGAACAGTTACAGGAAGTCTCAGGCGGCAGTGGCTTTGCGGCCCAGAATGATCGACGGCTTCACTTCGGTTTAGGTCCACATCCGCGGATTGAGAAGGCGGTTATTCGATGGCCATCAGGGACGGTTCAAACTTTGGATAAACTCACCGCCGATCGCTTATACCAAGTCAAGGAGCCTCGATGAGTCAATCTATCGTCGAATCGAAAGTTCTAGCCGCTGACAAATCCGCCCGATGGAAGAAGCTACTGAGCCTAGACAATCGCTTTGTGGCTCCGGTCTTTATTACGTGCATCCTGCTCGTTGGCAATCTCGCCTATGGAATGCTTGAGAGCTATCCCAAGACATTGCTGGCAATCGGCGCAAGCATCGCTGCGGAACTTATTCTCAGCCGAGTTTTTATGGGTAAGTGGCCACACCTGGCCAGCGCATATATTACGGGCATCAGCGTGGGGATTCTTATACGGTCTCCTGCATACTGGCCATTCGTGTTGTGCAGCTTGATCGCAATCACTTCGAAATATGTGCTGCGATTCAGAGGACGTCATCTATGGAACCCTTCTAATCTTGGTGTCTCTGCAATACTGTTTCTCGCGGGAGATATTGCAGCAAGCCTCAGTATCCAGTGGGGAAATTTTGTGCTGCCCATGATGGTTATATGGGTACTGGGAGCGGCTATCATCTGGCGGCTTCGCCGGTTTCATATTACGGCCACTTACGTGATTGCATTCATCTCATTCGCTCTACTTCGCAGCTGGATGATAGGAAGCCCTTGGCAATCGGAGATCTCTCCGATCACGGGCCCGGAATATCAACTGTTTATCTTTTTCATGATTACCGATCCCAAAACTACGGTGAGCAGCAAGACGGGTCAGTGCGTTGTTGCATTCTCTGTCGCGTTGGTAGAGATGATACTAAGGTTGCATCAGGTTATCTATGCGCCCTTCTATGCCCTCTTTCTAGTTGGTCCCGCGGCGCTTCTCATCGAAATGTGGATGAAGTCTCGCCAAACCCAGGTTGTAAGGGCAACAGCTTGAACCAACTCTGATCGACCAGTGGCAATCGGAAACGAAGTAAGTTATGTGGAGCGGACGAGAAGACGTGAAGTTACAAATGGGAAAACTGTGGATTATTTGCTGCCTGGCACTTATTGCCACCGGTATTGGCTGTAGACAAAAGAGCGTAGAGAGACCTGCCGTCCATCCGGCCGCAGTTGCTGCTGCACCGGTCGTTTCTAAAGCTACGCTACCAGTTTCTAAAGAGACTCGACCTTCCGGTCCCATTCAATTTACGGATATCACTGCACGTGCCGGTATTCACTTCAAGCACAATAGCGGGGCGTTCGGGAAGAAATATCTTCCAGAGACTATGGGCAGCGGTGTCTGTTTTATCGACTATGACAACGATGGCTGGCAGGACATCCTGCTTGTCAATCCGATGGATTGGCCGGGGCATAAGACACATAAGTCGTACCCGGCTCTTTATCACAACAACAGAGACGGCACGTTTACCGACGTTACGAAGCAGGCTGGGCTGGATGTCGAGATGTATGGAATGGGCTGCGCCGTTGGTGATTATGATAATGATGGTTACGACGACATCTACATCACAGCGGTAGGGAAGAATCATCTCTTCCGTAATCTGGGTAATGGTAAGTTTGCGGATGTTACGGCGAAGGCTGGTGTGAGCGATCCTGGATTTTCAACGAGCGCGATCTGGTTTGACTATGACAATGATGGCAAGCTGGATCTGTTTGTTTCTCATTATGTTGATTGGTCTCCAGAGACAGATCAGTTCTGCTCGCTCGATGGAAAGAATAAGTCTTACTGCACCCCACAGGTTTATAAGGGGCAGAGTGCTACTTTGTATCACAACCTGGGGCATGGCAGGTTCGAGGATGTGACGAAGCGCGCAGGACTTTACGATCCAACTTCCAAGTCGCTTGGTATTGCGATGCTGGATTATGACAACGATGGGTGGATGGATCTGTTTGTCGGTAACGATACGGAGCCGGACAAGCTTTATCACAACAACCACGATGGCACGTTTACCGAGATGGCTGTCCCGGCGGGTGTGGCTTATGGTGAGTCGGGCACGACACGGGCTGGCATGGGCGTCGATGCTGGAGATTATGACCATTCTGGCCGGCAGGGTCTGGTGGTTGGTAATTTTACGAATGAGGGTATGGCGCTCTATCACAACGATGGGGATGGATTGTTTCGGGATGAGTCTCTGGCTTCTGGAGTGGCCACGGACACTCTTCGGTCACTTACGTTTGGGGCGTTCTTTTTTGACTATGACCTCGATGGGTATCTGGATATCTTTGCGGCGAATGGTCATGTTGCCGATGACATCAGCGTGATGCAGCCGACGCTGAAGTATGCTGAGTCTCCTTTGCTGTTCCGTAACGAAGGGAATGGCAAGTTTCAGAATGTGACGGACCGCGTGGGTTCGGCGTTGCGGCAACCGGTGGTTGCGCGCGGTGCGGCCTATGCGGATATTGATAACGACGGCGACCTGGATTTGATCCTGACTACCAGCAATGGGCCTGCTCGCTTGTTTCGCAATGACAACGGGAACAAGAACGATATGCTTCGCGTCAAGACGGTCGGGACGCGGTCGAACCGGGATGGCATTGGGGCGAAGCTTACGTTGATCTCCAACCATGGGTTGCGGCAGTTTGCCATGGTGAAGAGCGGGTCGAGTTACCTTTCGCAGAGTGAGCTGCCGGTCACGTTCGGTCTGGGCAAGCCGGCGGATGGCACGGTGTTAAAGCTGGAGATTGTGTGGCCTAGTGGGCACAAGGACTCCATCTCGGGCATCAAGCCAGACCAGTTCATCACGGTCGAGGAAGGCAAGGGGATTGTGTCGGCACGGCCTGTCGTATTTTCTCCGGTCGAGAAGTGATTTGGTGGTTCCCCCGGAAGTGATTTGAGGGGTACCCCCCCGGGGGGGTACCCCTCCTATAAGTGCTTATGATTCTGCGCTTTACGCAAATCGAAGTTTGTAAAATATTCATATCATTATGGTTACGGGTAAAATATTCTTTCTATTAGGGTTATGGGTTTAAATGAGACGCCCCGGCTTTCATCCGGGGCGTCTCTCTATCACTCATCTCTATTATCGCGGTTTGAAGGAAACTGAACCGCCAACTTCTGGAGAAAAATATCCGGTTTGCTTTGTTTGAGTTGTACGCTGTTGCGGGAGCTTAGGGGCTTGACATGAAATTTGCGGGCGGCGACTTAAGACCGACCGCGGATTTGCGCGGATAAAACGGATCTAAGAACAGGCAACGGCGAGGGTTGGTTGGGGAACGATATACATTCCCACCCATGTCGCGATGAAGCTGCGCCATGGATGGGGCACCCGTTCGTTTTGCCGGGTTCGATGGAGAACAGACGACTGCGACAGCGCGGGCGAAATGCTAGTGGATCGTTTTCAGGACGCTGAGCGCGCTCGGGAAATTTACGCCCGATGCTAGTGGATCGTTTTCATACGGCGGGACATGAAGTCCATGAGGAGGTAGTTGCCTAGCGTTTGTGGGGTGGTGAAGTAGGCTTTGCCGCGGCACATGGCGCTGACTTGCTGGACGAATTGGACGAGGGAGAAGTCCTGCGCGAGCATGAAGGTGTTGATCATGATGTTGGCGCGTTTGCAGCGGGCGACCTCTTCGAGGGTTTCGGCGATGACGAGGGGATCGAGGCCGAAGGCGTTTTTGTAGATGCGGCCGTCGGCGAGGGTGAGGGCGCTGGGTTTGCCGTCGGTGATCATGACGATCTGCTTCATGTCCTTATTTTGTTTGGCGAGGATGCGCTGGGCGAGGCGGAGGCCGTCGCGGGTGTTGGTGTAGTGGGGACCAACTTTGACGCGGGAGAGCTGGCTGACGGGGACCTCTTCGGCGGTGTCGTGGAAGAGGACGAGGTTGAGGGTGTCGCCGGGGAACTGGGTGCGGATGAGATGCGCGAGGGCCATGGCGACGCGCTTGGCGGGAGTAAAGCGGTCTTCGCCGTAGAGGATCATCGAGTGGGAGCAGTCGAGCAGAACGACGGTGGCGCAGGAGGATTGGTAGTCGGACTGGTGGACGTGGAGGTCGGAGTACTCGATGTTGAGCGGGGTGTGCTCTTCGCCTTCGACGGCGGTGTTGATGCCTTCGCGGGCGAAGACGCTGGAGAAGGTTGCGGTGACGTCGAGGTTGAGGGTGTCGCCGAACTCGTAGAGTTTGCTGGAGCCGTTGGTTTCGACGCCGGCGGCTTCGTGGCGGGTGTCGTGACGGCCGAGGTTGGATTTGCCGAGCGGGCCGAGGAGGTCGCGGAGGGCTTTGTAGCCGAGGAAGTCCATGGCTTTGTCGGTGACTTCGAAGCGGGCTTCGGCGTTGCCTTCTCCCTGTTGGCCGGGGCCGCTCTCAGGCTGCTCGGCGTTGATGAAGTTCTGCTCCTGCATCTTCTGGATGATCTCGTCGATGAGTTCTTCGACCTGGTCGTCAGAGAGGGTTTCGAATTTTTGCTGCGACTCCTCGTCGAAGATTTCGCCGGATTCGAGTGCTTGTTTGATCGCCTCGCGGAGATTTTCGAGCGTCTGGTCGCTGAACTCCTGAAATTGCGAATAGGGGTCGTTGAAGCCGGAGTCGAGCAGGAAGTCGGACAGGGCCTGCATGAGGTCTTCCAGCCCGAAGGTGGAGGAGAGGTCGCCGGTGAATTTGGTGTAGCGGGTGCGCTTCATAGGTAGCTCTAGGGCAGATTCCTCGATGATGTATAGCGGACGCTATGTGTCGGGCTTTCAGCCCTTGGATCGTTGGCCGTCCGATACCTGGGGCTTCGCCCCAGGCTGGTATGTGTCGGGCCTTAGACCCTAAAAAGCGAACTCGATAGCAATGCGAACTTTGCTCTAATTTAGATTAGACGCTTTGTGAGCGCGGTGGGTGCGTGATTCTCCGCGCTGGCCGCTCGGGATGCACGGCTCAGGCTCTCCCCAGAGCATGCAGGTGCCGAACGTGTGCGGCGATGGCCTTGCGCATGGTCTTGTATTCCATGTAGTTGATGTCGCGTTCGAGGCAGACCTGGCGGACGACCTTGCTGATCTGCGGGTAGTGTACGTGGGAGATTTTGGGGAAGAGATGGTGCTCGATTTGAAAGTTGAGGCCGCCGAGGAGCCAGGTGACGACCTTGCTGTTGGTGGCGAAGTTGGCGGTGGTGTTGATCTGGTGGATGGCAAACTCGTCCGGCAACCTGTCCGCGGTGTCGGGCAAGGGAAACTCGGTCCGCTCGACGGTGTGGGCGAGCTGGAAGACGATGGTGAGGGCGACACCGGCGGTGAATGTGGTGATCGCGAATCCGATGAGCGCACGCCGGACACCCAGACGAGCGATGGGAATGACGAGGAAGAGGCAGGCGTTCAGTGCTTTTCCGGTCCAGAACTTGAGGTGTTCGAGCGAACTCATCGCCGGCATGGGCACGGGGCCGACTCTTTTTGTGAAATACCTCTGGTAATCGACCTGGAAGATCCAGGTGACGTAGACCATCATGTAGAGGAACCAGCAGTAGAGATGCTGAAAGCGGTGCATCTTCAGTCTGCGCTGGTGCTCGTTGACGCGCATGAGATAGCCGATGTTGATGTCGTCGTCGACGCCCTCGACGTTGGTGAAGGTGTGGTGGAGGACGCAGTGCTTGACCTTCCAGATATAGGCGCTTCCGCCGAGACATTCGAGGGTGGCACCGGCAAGCTCGTTGAGCCAGGTTCGCGAACTGAAGCTGCCGTGGCTGCCGTCGTGCATTACGTTGAAGCCGGTGCCGGTGATAAAGAGGCCAAGCAGCATGCACTCAGGGAGAGCGAAATACCATGTCGGGGTGAAGAAGACGAGATGGACGTAGAGTCCGATCATGCCTCCCAGGATGAGAAGAGCCTTGATGTAGAGCTGGCTGTTCCCCTTGCTCTCTAACTCCCCCTCTTCGAAATGCTGATACACCCTGCTCTTCAAAGCTGAGTGGAGAGAGGGAGAAGCGGGTTGAAATTTCAGGGTCATCGAACTTGCCTTTTCACTGCACAGGCAAGATCTGTGGGTGATACGTCGAGGATACAAGGGGGAAGTGGCCCTTGTGTCGGAAGCGACAAAAGTATTACACGAAGTGGCGAAATAGATTCGTAACGAAGGGGGAGCGCCTTCGAGCCTGGTAGTAGCTTGAAACCGGCGCCCCCTCATGCGATGGACGGCCGGCTATTGTTTTGTGCCGGCCATGACGGCGAAGCGGTTGTCCTTGTACCAGCAGTCGGCGTCGGTGAAGCCTGCTTCGCGGAGCCAGCGGAGTTGGTCGGCGACGGTGGCGCAACGGTCTTCCTGCTGGCGGAAGAGTGAGGCTGCGATTTGGGGCTCGGTTGCTCCGGCCTCGCGGACCTGCCTGAGCCAGAGGGCCTTGTAGCGCTCGTCGAGCTCGGGCGTGGGGCCGGCGACCTGTTCGGCGTTGATGAAGACTCCGTTGGGTTTGAGAGCGGCGTGGGCTTTTTTGAAGACGGTGCGCTTGTCGGCGTCGTCGAGATGGTGGATGGAGAGCGAGGAGAGGATGGCGCAGAGTTTTTCGGGGAGCGGCTCTTTGACGTAGTCGGCGCGTTGGTAGGTGATGTGCGGGTCGTTGCCAAGGCGGTGGCTGGCGAGGGAGAGCATGGGCGCGGAGAAGTCGAGCAGATGGATGTGGGCGTGGGGGAAGCGATTGCGGATAAGAGTGGAGAGCAGGCCGGAGCCGGCACCGAGGTCGAGGATGGCTTTTGCGCCTGCGGGGATGAGGTCGATGGCCCAGCGGTAAAAGGTGTCGCAGCCAGGGATGAGCAGGGAGCGGTCGCGGTCGTAGGTGGAGGCCGTGGCGTCGAAGACTTCTTTGGTGCGGTTGATCATCTTTTTCTCCTCTGACAGAAGCATAAGGTGTGCGAATGATAATTTCTATTTGTATAAGCAATATGAATGGACGTATTTTGGGCTTTGAATCTTTGTACGGGTTGTTAAGGGCGGGGTTGGCTTCGCTTAGAGGTAACAGTGGCGGCGTCGATAATCGCCGTGCGCGTAGATGCCGGACAGCTAGTAGCATCGATGTATGGATCGGGTTGATTTTTTGGTGATCGGTGGCGGAATTGCTGGCTTAAGTGCGGCGATTCGTCTGGCCAAGGTGGGCAGAGTGCTGGTTGTTACGAAGGAAGAACTTGCGGAGTCGAATACGGCTTATGCGCAGGGTGGGATCGCTGTGGCGATGGGCGGCGATGAGGATGTGGCTCTGCATCTGGAAGACACGATGGCGGCGGGCGATGGGCTGGTGAATCGTGAGGCTGCTGCGGTGCTGGTGGAGCAGGGGCCGAAGCGGGTGGAGGAGTTGCTGGCCTGGGGGACGGGGTTCGACCGGGAGAATGGCGAGTTGATGCGGACGCGCGAGGGGGCGCATAGCCGGTCGCGAATTTTGCATGCGAATGGAGATGCGACAGGGCGGGAGATTGCGGTTTCGCTGCTGCGGCACGTGAGAGAGATTGATGCGATTGAGCTGATGGAGTGGACGACCAGCGTGGACTTGCTGGTGGAGGGTGGACGGGTTGTGGGGGCCATGCTGCTCGATGGCGAGGGCGGGCTGCGGGTGGTGAGGGCGAAGGCGGTGTTGCTGGCGAGCGGCGGGGCGGGACAGGTGTTCAGCGATACGACCAACCCGGCGGTGGCGACGGGAGATGGGATTGCGATGGCGTATCGCGCGGGCGCTGCAGTGAGCGATATGGAGTTTTACCAGTTTCATCCGACGGCGTTTGCGATGGCGGGTGCGCCGCGGTTTTTGTTGAGTGAGGCACTGCGTGGGGAGGGTGCGTGGCTGGTGAATGCGAAGGGAGAACGGTTTATGGAGCGGTATCATCCGCTGCTGGAGCTGGCTCCTCGGGACGTGGTCGCGCGGGCGATTACGCTGGAGGGGATGGATGGGCCGGTCTGTCTGGACATGAGGCATGTGGGGATTGATTTGAAGACGCGGTTTCCGGGGATCTCGGCGTTTCTAGCGAAGTACCATCTGGAACTGGGGAGGGATTTGATTCCGGTCCGTCCGGCGGCGCACTACATGATGGGCGGGGTACGGACGGATGTGGATGGACGGACTTCGGTGCCGGGTTTGTATGCGGCGGGCGAGGTGGCCTGCACAGGAGTGCACGGGGCGAACCGGCTGGCAAGTAATTCTTTGCTGGAGGGGTTGGTGTTTGGAGCGCTGGCTGCCGAGACGATGATTGCGGAGGCTCCGGCGGATGCGCCGGAGACGGTGGCTGCTTCGGATTTGCCGACCCGGCCGGCGACGAGCGAGGCGGCGACGGAGAAGTGGATCAAGGAGCTGCGGGATTTGATGTGGAAGGATGCGGGGCTGCTGCGGGACGCGGCGGGTCTGGAGCGGGCCAAGCGGGGTCTGGAGGCGCTGGCACGGGCGATGCCCCGGGGAGCGTTTCGGCGGGCGCTGGAGGCGCGGAATCTGCATTTGGTCGCTGCGTTGATGGTGGAGTCGGCGCTGGGGCGCGAGGAGAGCCGGGGCGCACATTATCGGAATGACTTTCCGCTGCGGGATGCGGCGGCGCGGCACTCCGTGATGGAGCAGGGGCGACTGAGTTTTGTGGCTTGAGCTGATGGTCGCGAAAAAATGTGGGCCGCGGTGTTTTGACGACCCACTACCAGTTTGTCTTGCATGATGCTTCTTTAAGCGAGTGCTGACTGCTTATGCCTTGGACAAGATGAATCTGCGGCGGAGGGCTCCTGCGGCACCGAGGAGGCCTGTGGCCATGAGCGAGAGGCTGGCTGGCTCCGGGACAGGGCTGGTGGGCGGGGGATTGTTGAAATTGATCTGTCCACTCGCACCGGCGATGCTTGCGCCAGCCAGGTTGAACCCTTCAGGGACGAGGTCGAGGCCGTTGATGTTGATGTTGCCGACACCGGCGTTGACGTTGACGTCTGCCGCGACCGCTGCGGCGATGGTTGCATTGCCGAGCGTCAGGTCCGTGAAGGACAAGGCTAGATTCTGGCACGGCACGGAAGGCCCGATGACGGTGACGGTCGCGCAGAGATCAGTAAAGTTGAATACGCCTGCGGTTCCAAGAGCATCGACGTAAGTGGCGGTGAGGAGCGAGGTGGACGAGTTGAGAAGGTTGCCATGCTGGAGGATGCCAGCGGTGGTATTGAGATAGGTGAAGTTGTAACCGTCGACGATAGGTGTTCCGACGATGGTATTGCCGTCCACCGAGAGTGTGACCTGGTCTGCGTGGAGGCTGGCGGAAGCGAACATAAGGGTAACCAGGGCGAGAAAGGCAGTAAGAGCTTTCATAGGTGTATCTCCTTGTGCAATGCCTAGTTGCAAATGCAGCGCCAAAGGTAACCGGAAACCCGGAAGATGGGAAAAAAAGGCGATTACAAAGGTTTTAGATGGCGTTTCTGGAAAGGCTCAGAACGTCTGGATCTCGAATTTGGATTGTTTTCTTTTGCAAATAATGGCAAATCGACGGCAAAAATTCACACGGACGAAAGTTGACTTAGCCCGAATGGAAAACAATTTCCCTGTTCGCGAAAAACTTTAGATAGCCAATGTTTACAGGGCAATTTGCGAGCCAAACGAATTGCTCTCGGAGAGTTGGATTTGCCGTAACTCTTATATAGATGAGGCTGGTTTTCGGTAAGGAAGTGAGACGAGAACGGTGGCGGCGAGGATGGTTACTATCACGCCGAGCGAGAGGAGCGGGCCGATGTCGATCCAGTTGGCAGAGAGCATTTTGAGGGCGGCGAAGGCGAGGACAGCCGCGAGGCCGTAATGGAGGAAGCGAATTTTGGTAAGCAGGTGCGCGAGCAGGAAGTAGAGCGAGCGGAGTCCCATGACGGCCATGATGTTGGAGGTGTAGGCGAGGAAGGGATGGCGGGTGATGGAGAGGACTGCAGGGATGGAGTCGAGGGCGAAGACGATGTCGGTGATCTCGATGGCGACGAGGGCGAGGGCAAGAACGGTCACCATGCGGCGATTGTCCTCGCGGACGAAGAAGCGATCCTGACGCAGGCTGACGGGGTGGACGCGGGCGAGCCATTTGAGCCAGCCGGGTGTCTGGTTTGCTTTTGCGGGGTCTTTGGGGAGGAGGAGGCGAATGGCGGCTATAAGGAGGATGGTGGCGAAGGCGTAACTGATCCAGTGGAAGCGATTGAGGAGGCCGATGCCGACGGTGATGAACGCTCCGCGCATGACGATGGCGCCAGCGACTCCCCAGAAGAGAACTTTAGGTTGGCGGGCGGGCTCGATTTTGAAGAGACTGAAGAGCAGCAGGAAGACGAAGAGGTTGTCTATGGAGAGGGACTCTTCGATGGCGTAGCCGGCGAGGTATTGCGTAGCGGCTTCCGTGCCAGTGGTGTGGAAGATGAAGAAGCCGAAGGCGAGTGCGGCTGTGACCCAAACGACCGTGGCGACAATCGAGGTGGAGCGGATGTGTGCGGGACCCACGCGGCGAGCCTGGCGACGGACATAGACAAGCTCGATCGCCAGCAGGGCGAAGATGAAGAGGTGAAAGCCGATCCAGTGGCTGATGGGGGTGAAGCCTGGCATCCTGTTTGGATGCTACAGGGCAAGTCGGGAAGGATGCACCTTCGGGAGGGTATCTGTGGCTGGATTTGGGTCTGTTGGTCTAGCTGAAGCGCTCTGGGGAGGGTGGAGCGCGTTTTTGTTGCTATCGTTACAGCGGACACGGTGCATGTCGCGACGACGGGGGAATGCTCGTCTATTTTGCCGCTACGACGAAGGTGTAGACGTTATAGACAACGAATGCGAGGAAAACCCAGAGCAGGGACGACAGGAAGATGCTGCGCAGAACCGAGCCGATGGGATGAAGGGTGAAGTAGCTGTTCGAGGTTCGCTGGGGTGGCCAGGTGGCTTGGGAGGAGGTCTTTTGCCTGCCCATGAGACTGTTGGTGAATGCACTCAACTGCATTATTTTCTTACCTCCTTTGAAAAAAGGGTAGGGTCATGGTCGATTGGCGGCTATCCCTCGAAGGGACCACGGGCTACGCAATTCGGGTTACGGGCGGCGAAGGCAAACAGATTTTGATATGGCAAAGTGCTTATCGACTTTCTGGTGACAGGCTTTAGAGATAAGCGTAGGATTTGGCGGTGTTTCCAAAAATCTGATTATTCAGGGAGAGCTTATGAAGAATGCAATGCTCGTGATGGCGGCTGTGGCGGGACTTTTTATGGCGCAGGTGGCGGTGTCTCAAGCCCCTGCGGGTTCTACCGGGGTTTGTAAGGATGGGACCTATACGACGGCTCCCAGCAAAA
>Ga0208589_1000267_pt1 | contig 25203 bp, 8 predicted proteins | sample NGESurshal092012_2_FD_184486 | JGI IMG/M metagenome (GOLD analysis project Ga0208589, IMG submission 184486) | Arctic peat soil microbial communities from Barrow, Alaska - NGEE Surface sample F53-2 shallow-092012 (SPAdes) | ecosystem: Environmental > Terrestrial > Soil > Wetlands > Peat ...
CGCGGCAACGCCGGATGGAAAGATCGTGGCGCTGGGACTGGATGGAAATTCGGTAGCGGTCGCACGATACAACTCCAACGGCTCGCTGGACACCACCTTTAACGGCACCGGTCAGTTGACGTTTGACTTCACCAACGGCGACGGCGATTCCGCGACGTTGAATCTTGTGGCGGTGGATTCGTCGAATCGCATCGTGATCGCGGGGACGGATTTTGGCAGCCAATCGAATTTCGCGGTGGCGCGGCTCACGCCGGCCGGGGCGTTGGATACGTCGTTCAACGGCAGCGGCGAAGAGATCATCAATTTCGGCGACGGCAATGGTTCGTTTGGCGGAGCGCTGGCGCTGACGGCGGGTGATGGGATCCTATTGGCGGGGAGCACGAGCACCGGCGGGGCGGTGGCTTCGCTGAATGCAGACGGCTCGCTGAATAGCGCGTTTAATGGCACGGGTCTGGTGTCTAACCTTGCATTTGCCAACAACCCCGATCCATCATTCAGCGGCGTGGCGGTCGATTCATTGGGGCGGGTCGATTTAACCGGGCTTACATTTGATGCGGGTTCCAATCCGGTTTTCGGGGTGCTTCGTCTGAAAGCCGACGGAACTCCGGACACTACATTCAATCTGACCGGCGAGCAGGACGTTGATTTTGGCGGAGGCTCCAGCGCATCGCCGTCGAATGTTGGCGTTCTATCGGATGGAACGATTCTGGTCGGCGGTAGCGTGACCCAACCGGACGGCAGCGAGGATTTCGCGGCGGCGGAGTTGAACGACAATGGCTCGCCGGACCTGGGATTTAATTCCACGGGAACCCAGACGTTGAGTCTGGGGGCGGGCATCAGTGTTTCGGAAGCGGCGACCGCGGTTGATTCGGCGGGCAATGTATTAATGGTCGGCGAGGCGTTTTCGAGCAACTTCACGCCTTCGTCGGTGAGCATTGAAATCGGGCTGGGGGAGTTAACCAGCACCGGGTCGCCGGATACCAACCTCAATGGAACAGGAACCGAGACCGTCGCCTTCACGGGGATACCCAATGTCGAGGCGATGCAGTCGGCATTGCAAGCGGACGGAAAGATCGTGGTTGCGTTCGCAATCAACAGCCTGCAGCAAACTTACATTTCCCGATTCAATGCCGACGGGTCGCTGGACAGTTCGTTCGGCGGCGGCGGATTGGTGGAGATTGAAACGCCGGACTTCCTGATGGCGTCGGTGGCGGTGGGTTCTGATGGGACGATCTATCTGGCCGGCAGCGTTGGCAACGAGGTTTCGTTCCCGGCACAATTGCCGTCGGCGTTTGAAGTGATGAGTTTCACATCGACCGGGCAGGTCAACACGGCATTTAATGGTAACGGTGATCTGCAGTTGAGCTTCGCGGGCGAACCCTATGCGCTGGTGGGCGGAGTCGCGGTGGATGGCGCGGGGAATGTGGTTTTAGCCGGAGGCGTGGCACAGGAGATTGTTGATCCCATTAGCCAGACGACGGCAGTGGTGGATGGGCAGGATGTGGTGGCCCGGCTACTGCCGGACGGCAACCTCGACACCACGTTTAACATGGCGGGTTTGATGCCGGGAGAAAACATCTTTAATTTTGCCGGCTCCAGCAATGATGAACTGACGAGTTTGGCGATCAATGCCGCCGGCGAGATCGCCGTGGGCGGGGCAGGCAGCTTTGATCCGTTCGCGCCGATTGATCTGGCGGTGGCGCGGCTTGGCGGCAACGGCAGTCTAGACTTCTCATTCGGCACCATGGGCAGCGCTGCCTTTATTGCGCCCGACGGCGGAACCACGGTGGCGAATTCCGTCGCCATTGATGCCGCGGGAAATATCGTGGCGGCCGGATATGACCAGAGCGACCTGGGCGCCGAAAGCGTATTGCTGACGCGGTTCGCCTTGAACGGGACGCTTGACGCATCGTTCAATCCCTCGTCGGGCGGATATGTGGAACTGCCGTTTGCGGGCGCAAGCCAGGCGCTGGGAGTGGCGGAAGATGCGCTGGGCAATATTGTTGTGGCGGGACTCGATGGCAACTCGAATCAGGGAGTGCTGGCTGAATTCAATGCCAATGGAAGTCCGAATACCACGTTCAGCCCCAACGGCACGCTGGCGGTAACGCCAGGCGGCGATGGCCCGGCGGCATTCACCGGGGTTGCGTTTGACAGCGCGGGCCGCGTGCTGGCGACGGGGATTTCATACATCACGGATGTCGGGCAGGCGGGAATTGTCGCGCGCTACGCACAGGCGGCGCAGAGCACGAGCGTGGCTGTTACAGCGGCGACCGCCGCCTACGGCGACAGCAGTGTGGAACTGAATGCGGCCGTGAGCAGCGGCTCGGCAGTTAATACCGGCAACGTGACCTTTACGGTTACCGACAGTCTGAATCACGTTCTGGCGACTCTTGTTTCGACGGTTTCCGGCGGAGCGGCGCAGGCGTCGCTTTCATTAACCGGCGTAAATGCCGGTGCGTATACCGTCACGGCGGCGTATGCCGATACCGACGGATTGTTCACGCCGAACAGCGGGAGCAATTCGTTGACGGTGAACGCGGCGGCGCTGACGATCACGGTGAATCCATCGACGAGTGTTTATGGAGCGAGTTTGCCTTCGTTCAGTGTCAGCACCTCGCCGTTTGTCAGCGGCGACAGCCTTTTGAGCCTGAGCGGTTCACTTGTGTTCAATACCGCAGCCACCAGCGGCAGCGGGGCGGGCGCCTATTCGGTCACCGCGAGCGGGCTGTCGTCGGGGAACTATTCCATCACATACCAGCCGGGCACGCTGACGATTACGCCGGCGGCGCTGACGATTACCGTCAATCCATCGACGAGCGTCTATGGTACGAGCCTGCCGTCGTTTGGCGTCAGCACTTCACCGTTTGTGAGCGGCGACAATCTGGGAAGTCTGAGCGGCACGCTTGTGTTCAACACGTCGGCAAGCAGCGGCAGCAATGTCGGCAGTTATGCGGTGACGGCCAGCGGTCTTTCGTCGGCGAATTACAACATCAACTATCAACCCGGCACGCTGAGCATTACGGCGGCGAGCCTGGTGGTGTCGGCCAACAACGCTTCGATGACGCAGGGCGATCCGCTGCCGACATTCTCGGGAATGATCACGGGGGTGGTGAATGGCGATGCGATCACGGCGAGCTATTCAACGGCGGCGATGTCCAACAGCGCCCCGGGTAACTATGCGATCGTGCCGTCGCTTTCGGACCCGAACAGCCGGCTTTCCAATTACAATGTGACGCTGAATAACGGGACGCTGACGATCGTGGCGCAACAGACGCAACTGCTGACGGTCACGGTCAACCCCTCAACGAGCGTTTACGGCTCGGCCCTGCCGGCGTTCAGCGTGAGCTATTCGGGGTTCGTCAATGGCGACGGCCCGGGCAGCCTGAGCGGCACGCTGGTCTTCAACACGGCCGCGGTTCAGGGAAGCTCGGTGGGCAGTTATGCGGTGTCGGCCGCCGGTTTGTCGTCAGGCAATTATGTGATTACGTTCCAGAGCGGTTTGCTGTCGATCACGCCGGCGGCTCTGAACGTGAACGTCAACAATGCGACCGCGACCTACGGCTCGGCGCTGCCGGGCTTTAGCGGAACGGTGTCGGGCAACGTGAACAGCGATAACATCACCGCGAGCTATTCCACATCTGCCACGCCAACCAGCGGCGTCGGGGCTTATCCAATCACGGCGGTGCTTAATGATCCCAACAGCCGGCTGGGCAATTACAACGTAACCATCCACGCCGGCACGTTGACGGTCGGCAAGGCGTCGCTGAATGTGACGGTCAATAATGCGTCTCGTGCATATGGCGCGGCAAATCCGGCCTTCTCAGCCGCATTTGGCGGGCTGGTGTCGGGCGACAATATCACGGCTAATTTCGCCACGTCGGCGACCGCGACGAGCGCAGTGGGAACGTATCCGATCTCGGCGACGTTGAATGATCCCAACAGCCGGCTGGGGAATTACAACGTGACGATCACAGCGGGCACACTGACGGTGACAAAAGCCGCCCTGACGGTGGCGGCCAACCCGGCGAGCAAGGTTTACGGGCAGGCGAATCCCGCGCTCAGCGGAACGATTACAGGCCTGGTCAACGGCAACACGATCAACGTGAGTTATGCGACAACGGCGACGACCGCCAGCGGTGTAGGCAGTTATCCCATCACCGCCGCCGTGACTGACCCGCACAATGTGCTAAGCAATTACACCCTGACGGTGACGGCTTCGACCTTGTCGGTCACGCCCGCAACACTGACGATCACCGCGAACAACGCCACGAAGGTTTACGGCTCAAACAACCCGACACTGAGCGTGACATACAGCGGGTTTGTGAATGGGAATACGTCGTCCGTGCTGACGCATCAGCCGGCGATTTCAACCACGGCGGCGCTGGCCAGCAATGTCGGGAGCTATCCGATCACGGTGTCGGGAGCGACGGCGGCGAATTACACGATCAATTACGTGGCGGGAACGCTATCGATCACGCCGGCGAGCCTGGTCGTTTATGTAAATTCGCTGATTGAACTGCCGTCGCAGACGAATCCGAATTTCACGGTGACGTATGTGGGATTTGTTCTGGGCCAGAATTCGAGCGTGCTGGGCGGTACGCTCTCGTTCAACGAGAGCTTGTTGCTGTCGCTGGGCGGGATCAAGATTTACCTGGTCGGCGCCGGCGGTTTGACATCGACGAATTACAACATCACCTATGTTTCGGGCGTGTTGATTCATTTGTAATTTGAGGCCAGGAATACGCGAAGGACTTTCAGCCCGCGGGTAACACCGCGGGCTTTTCATTTTGTGGATGGGATTGAGCGTCTTCTTGGTATTTCGTCCTCTCCCGGTACTCTGGGAGAGGGCGGGGGCGAGGGTTCTTCCCTATTCAAATGCAATTGATCGCAGGAAAAAGACCCTCACCCTATCCCTCTCCCAGCGTACCGGGAGAGGGGACCAGAGCGAAAACGGGCATAGGAGATTGTTCTGGGCGTTAGACACTTTCGCAGGTTTGGATATTGCTATGCCTGTGTTTAAGGGTGATAATTTCAGGCAAATCCAAACCACCCAGGAAGGGCGTCTCATGCCGAATTCACGACGGATCGTGTCCCCATTGCCTCGCCGCCTGCGCAAATCAAGGCGATTTGATTTCGCGTGCAACTGCGCACTTGAGCAACTTGAAACCAGGCGGCTTCTAAGCACCATCACCTGGTCCAGCGCCACCAGCGGCAACTGGAATGTGCCGGGCAATTGGAGCGGCAACGTTGTTCCCGGATCGGGGGATGATGTCATCATCAACATGCCGGGCGTGACGGTTACGGTGAACGATTCGGAGGCGGCCCAGAGCATCAATCTCAATAACGGGGGAAATCAGCCGACGCTGGAGATCGCGGGCGGGCAGCTTGCCATCTCGGCGGATTCTGAAATTGACGGCCACCTGACTCTGGACGGAGGCGCGTTGTCGATTGGCGGGACGCTGTCGCTGGTCGGCACGGCGACCTGGAACAGCAATTCCATCAGCGGGGGCGTATTGAATATCAGGAGTGGCGCTTCGCTGACTCTCACCACCTCCGACAACCAGGACCTTCACTCCGGCATCGTCGTCAACAACAGCGGCACCATCACGGATTCCGCGGACAACACCCACGCCTGGCGACTGTTTGACGCGGCGGTCATCAACAATCTTTCCGGCGGCGTCATGAACCTGGCGGGCGCGGAGACGATCCAGAAACTCGGAAACAATACGATTAATAATGAGAGCGGCGCGACATTCAAAAACACGGGGCCGGGATCATCCACCAATGTTCCCTTCGACAATCAGGCCGGCGGAATCGTCGAAGTCGATTCGGGCACGTTTACCCTGAACGGCGGCGGTTCGAGCACGGGCGGCACGTTTAATGTGAACGGGTCGGCGTCGGTCTTGAACATCGCCGGCTCGGCGAATCCAACCCTGACAGGAACATACGGCGGCAGCGGAACCGGCACGGTGCTTCTGAGCGGCGGCACTGTTACCGTTGGGGCGGCCGGGGCGACATTTACTTTTCCGGCGAGATTGTTTTCCTGGACCGGCGGCACGATTTCAAATACCGGCGGCGGAGTGCTGACCAACACCGGCCACATCACCCTCGCCGGCGGAGACAACAAGGACCTGCACAACACGCTGGCGCTGGACAATACCGGCGTCATCACCGACACAGCCGATGCAAGCCACGGCTGGAGGATGTTTGACAGCACGAGCCTGGTGAATATGCCGGGCGGCATTATTGATATCGCTGGGGCTGAAACGATTCAGGAGGACGGAGCGGGCGTCATCATTAATCATACGGGCGCGGTTTTTGAGAATACCGGGACTGGGTCATCAACAACCGCGTTGTTTGATAATCAGGGCGGCACGATCGAGGTGGATTCCGGGGCGTACACGCTGGCCAACAACGGCGCAAGCACGGGCGGATTTTTCAATGTGAACGGCACGGCGTCGGTGTTGAATATCACCGGCGGACAAAACCCGATCTGGAGCGGAAGCTTCACGGGGGCCGGCACGGGCACGGTTTTGCTTGGGTCCGGGACGCTGAATGTTGGCGCGGCGGGCGTGACCTTTAATTTCCCGGCGGGATTGTTCGTGTGGAGCGGCGGCGCGATCTCCGCGAACAAGCTCACCAATACCGGATTCATGACTCTCGCCAGCGGCGATAACCATGACCTGCACGGCGGGCTGGATCTGACCAACACCGGCACGATCACGGATATCGCCGACGGCACTCATGCGTGGCGGCTGTTTGAAAGTTCGGTGATCAACAACCGAAGCCCCGGCATAATTGATATGACGGGGACGGAGATGATTCAGCAGGCCGGCGGCGGATCAATCAACAACAGAGCCGGCGCGATGTTCAAATACGCCGGGACCGGGTCTTCGGAAAGCGTCCTGTTCAATAACTTTCCCGGCGCGACGATCGAAGTGGATACGGGAACATTCGCGCTCGCCGGCGGCGGCGCGAGCACGGGCGGCACGTTTGTCGTGGCCGAGGAGGCGACGCTCGATCTTACCGGCGGCACTACGCCGGTTTTCGGTGGGACGTACAGCGGCAGCGGAAAAGGGACGGTCGCGCTCTCGCGTGGCACGATCGACATCGCCGGCGGCGGGGCGACGTTTGATTTCCCGAATGGATTGTTCGTCTGGACCGGCGGCAGCATCAGTGGCAACACGCTGACGAATACGGGCTTCATCACACTGGCCCGCGGCGATAACCATGATTTGCGCAGCGGGCTGGTGTTGGACAACTCCGGCACGATTACGGACACCGCGGACGCAACCCATGCGTGGCGGTTGTTTGATTCTTCGGTCATCAATAACCAATCGGGCGGCGTCATCAACATGGCGGGGGCGGAGATGATTCAGCAGGCCGGAGGCGGGAATATCAATAACCTGGCCTCGGCGATTTTTATGAACACGGGCACTGGTTCAAGCACCAGTGTTCCGTTTAACAACCAGCCCGGCGCGGTGATTGAGGTTGACGCCAGTACATTCACTCTGGCGGGCGGCGGCGTGAGCACCGGCGGCACGTTTAATATCAACGGCAGCGGGTCGGTGCTGAATATCACGGGAGGCTCCTCGCCGCTGTGGAGGGGAAGCTACATCGGCAGCGGAACGGGGACAGTTGCGCTCAGCTCCGGGAATCTGATTATCGGCGACAGCGGAGCGACGTTGAATTTTCCGGCGGGTCTTTTTGTCTGGAGCGGGGGCGTGATGTCGGGGACGAGTGGCAGCGTCGTCACCAACACCGGGTCGATCACGCTTGCCGGCGGCGATAACAAAGACTTCCTCAACGGCCTCCAGCTCAATAACACGGGTACGGTCACGGACACGTCAAACAGCAGCCACGCCTGACGGTTGTTTGATTCGTCGATCATCAATAATCAATCGGGCGGTGTCATTAATATGGCCGGAGCCGAGGCGATTCAGAATGCCGGCGGCGGCGTAATAAAGAATCGGGCGGGGGCGATTTTTAAGAACACCGGGCCGGGGTCTTCGACTTCCGCGTCATTCAATGAACTGGGCGGAATCGTTGAGGTGGATGAAGGCACGTTCACGCTCGCCGGCGGCGGGGTCAGCACGGGCGGTGCGTTTAATGTCAACGGCACGGCATCCATGCTCAATATCACAGGCGGCTCCACGCCGACGTGGACGGGGACTTACACGGGCAGCGGCACGGGAACGGTTTCACTGAATTCAGGGACGCTGCAAATCGGGGCCGGTGGCGCGACGATCAACTTCCCATCGGGTTATTTCGTCTGGACGGGCGGAAGTATTTCCGGCGCGTCGTTGACCAATGCCGGTTTCATGACGCTGGGCAACGGCGATAACAAGGACCTGCGCGGCAGCACGGTTTTGCTTAATTCCGGCACGATTACGGACAGCGCGGACGGCACTGATGCCTGGCGACTGTTTGATTCCTCGAGCATCGACAATCTCTCCGGCGGCCTCATTAATATCTCGGGCGGTGAGACGATCCAGAACACCAACCACGGCACGATCAGCAACCAGGCGGGGGCGACGTTTGAAAGCACGGGCGCCGGCTCGACGGTGGGCGCTCCGTTTAACAATCTCGGCACCGTGCGGAATACCAGCGGCACGCTCACGTTTGATTCGACCAGCCAGATTTCCGGCGTCAAACTGACCGGCGGCTCATGGGTTATCACCGGCGGCGAACTGGATCTGCCGGGCGGAAACATCACGGAGAACGACGCCTCGGTCACGCTGCGCGGGCAGGGGTCGTTTCCGCAGATCGACAGTATTGTGAACAATGTCGGTTCGTTTTCGCTGCTGAACGGAGCGAACTTCAACACCGACCGCGATTTTGCCAGTCCTGGAAAATTGGTGCTTGGTTCGGAAAGCCAGTTGGAGGTGGCGGGGAGTTTTGTTTTATCGCCGTCGAGTCAGGTGACGGTGCAGATCGGCGGGACGCCGGCGAGTGGAAACTACGGCGCGTTGAACGTTGAGGATACCGCCACGCTGAACGGCGCGCTGACGATATCGCTCGTCAATGGTTTCGCACCCCAGCAGGGGCAGACGTTTGATCTGGCCAGTTTTGTAACGTTGAGTGGAACGTTTTCGTCGGTTAGCGGCGACACGATAAACAATGTGCAGATTTTCCGGACCGCTTACTCGTCGTCGAGCGTGCAGCTTGTTTCGCAAATAACCGGCGCGGATTTAACGCCGACGGCGGTGAGCGTTTCGGCGGCGGCAATGGTGGGGACGCCAATTATAGTGAACTACACGGTACAGAATGTGCAGGGGCAGGCAACGTCCGCCGGCGCATGGACCGATTCGATTTATTTGTCGGCCAGTGGCGCGGTTGACGGCAACGCGATTCTGCTGGGCAATGTGGCGCATTCGGGGGCGCTGAGCGGCGGGGCAAGCTATTCGGGATCGCTGAGCGCGGCGGCGCCGCTTACGCTGCCGGGGAATTACAGCGTGGTGGTTGTCACGGACAGCGGGTTGCAGGTTGCCGATTCAAATCGGGCCAACAACACGCTGGCTTCGACGGGGACGGTGAACATCAGCCTGCCGACGATTGCGCCGGGACAATCCACGGCAACGACGATCGCGTCGGGGCAGAGCCTTTATTATGTGCTCGGCGCCGCGGCGGGAGACGATGTGGCAATTACGGCTGCGCTTCAGAAGGCGGGCGTGGCGCAGATATTTGTGAAGCATAACGGCATTCCCACGCCAACTGATTTTGACAGCTCGACTACAACGAACAACGCGAGTCTAAGCCTGTCGATTCTGAACGCGGGAACGGGTGAGTATGTGATTTTGGTGCGGGGGCTGACGCCGGCGGCGTCGGGTAAGGCGATTACCCTGGGGGCGAGGGTTTTGGGATTTGAGATCGTGGGGATTTCGCCGACGGTGGCGAGCAGTTCGGGGCTGACGGCCATCACCATTTCCGGCTCGCATTTCACGAACGCCACGCAGGCGATACTTCTCGCCCCCGACGGCGGCACGCTGGCGCCTCAGAACGTGCAATTTGAAAACAGCAATACGATCGTGGCCACGTTTGATCTGAGCCAGTTGGCTCCGAATGTCTATTCGGTTCGATTGACTGATTCGGGACGCACAACGACAGATCCGTTGTCGCTGCAGGTGATTCATCCGCAGGCGACGCTGCCGGCGACCATTTCCAGCAACATGGAACTTTTGTCCGGCGTGATTTATCAGGTGGCGGGCAATGTGGAGGTGAGCAGCGGAGTGACACTGACGATTGACGCCGGCGCGATCGTCAAATTCACGGCGGGCACGCGGCTGACCATCGATTCCGGAGGGACGCTGACGGTCAACGGCACCTACGCCCAGCCGGTGATCTTCACCAGCATTCGCGATGACTCCCACGGCGGCGACACCAACGGCGACGGCAATCTTACCGCGCCGGCCGCGGGCAATTGGCTGGGAATTCTGGTGAACGGAACCGCGACATTTAATTACGCGCAGGTTCTCTATAGCGGCGGCAGCAACACGGGGAGTTGGAATAACTCCGGCGCGATTCGCGTCGCTCAGGGCGGGGCGAGCGTGATGTTTACCAATGGAGTGGTGGATCAGTCGTTCTACGACGGGTTTATCGCCGATGCCGGAAGCATCAGCGTTGTTAATTCCGTTCTCACTGGAATGGACCGGGCGATTACCGGCCATGCGTCGGGAACCATCAGCGTTTTGAACTGCACGCTCGACGACAACCGGATCGGTGTTCTCGGCCATGGAGAGGCCGCCACGATTACCAACAGCATCATCACCGGCAGCCTGAATTTCGGCGTTGGCGTCGATTTCGGCGCGGCGCCGACGGCGACCTACTGTGATGTCTTCACGACCGTTGCGGGGGCGACGAATTATTCGTCGATGACGAATCAGACGGGATTGAACGGAAACATTTCGGCTGATCCAAAATACGAAAACGCCGCGGCGGGGGATTTCAGGCCGGGATTTGTGTCGCCGGTGATTGATGCGGCGAATGGCGGCGTGGCGCCATCGACGGACTACGCGGGCGACGATCGGTTTAATGATCCGCGCACGACAACCAAGACGGGAGTCGCTGACGGCGGCGGAAATTATCCCGACATGGGTGCGTTTGAGTTTGTGAATTCAGCGCCGTCGGCGATTGATCTGGTGGCGGGGAATGTACAAGTCCCGCCGGCCGCGGTGGCCAATGGAACGGCGACCATCACCTGGGTAGATACAAATCTCGGCAGCGCCTCGGCGGTGGGGCCGTGGCATGATGAGATTGAGCTGGTGCTGAATCCCGGCGTGAACCAAACGGTGCTGCCGGTGGCGGAGGTGCTGGTGGCGCAGTCGGAGCAGATAGGGCCGGGCCAGAGCCTGAATTTGTCGGCGAAGGTGAACGTTCCCGGCGTTTTGCCGGGGAATTATTTCTGGCAGGTGATTCCTGATGCGGCGGGCGAGGTATTTCAGGGAGCCAATCAGGGCGTGGGCGCGGGTTTGTCCGCGACGACAACTTCGCTCAGTCTGCCGGTGATTAGTCCGGGAGCGGGCGGCGTGGGGCAGAGCTTTACGTCGGCGGGGCAGGCGTTTTATTTTGAGGTGACGCCTTCCAGTTCGCAGGATTTGCAGATCAGCGTGAGTTCCTTTGGAGGCGGCGCGAGCGGATTTGAGCTTTACGCGGCGCAGGGTTTTATTCCCTCGACGACCCATTTCCAGTTTAAGAGCGATCAGTTTAACTCGGCGAATCCGATGCTGACGATTTCGTCGCCGGCGGCGGGGGCACCGTATTTTGTGATCGCCTATGCGCGCACGCTGGCGGTTACATCGGCGAGTGTCTCGATTTCGGCGGCAACGCCGGGATTTGCGATCGGCGCGGTTTCGCCGTCGAGCATCGGCAACCAGGGTCCGGTGACACTGGAAATCACCGGCGGCGGATTGCTGGCGGGCGATGTTTATCAACTTGTCGGGCCGGGCGGAACGTTTACGGCGACGCATGTGCGAACGGAGAACTCCGGTGATGTGTTTGCCACCTTCGATCTGGGCGGTGCGGCGGTGGGGGCGTACAACTTGCAGGTATCGCAGGCGGGATCTTCAACTTTGACGCTGGTAAACGCAGTGCAGGCGGCGCCCACCATCGCGCCGTCGCTGGGCCTGCAATTGCTGGCGCCCTCCACTTATCGTCCGAATCGGGCGTTTAATGCGCAGCTGGTTTATGTGAATCAGGGGAATGTTGATCTGGTTGCGCCGTTGCTGGATTTATCCACGAGCGGCACGGCCCAGTTGAGCATTAACGGAACGGATTTCGCATCGAATGACATCGGGCTGATCGCCGCATCATTTACCGGCGCGGCCGGCGTGCTGCGGCCGGGGCAGCAGTTCAGCATTCCGTTCAAGGTTTTAAGCGGCAGTTTCAGCACAATTCCGCTGCATGTGAATGTTGATCTGGCGAGCGATTCGTCGCCGGTTAATTTCAGCACGCTGGGCGCGGCGATTCGGCCGACCGGCATCAGCGACGGCGACTACAACACCCTCTTCGCGGAATTCCAGAACCTGATCGGGCCGACCTGGGGCGGCGTGGTGAATCTGCTGTCGCAATACTCAACGCTGGTGAGCGATTTGGGCATGCCGGCGTTTTACAACGAAGCGGTGGTATTCAGTTTCGCCTTGCATGGATCATTTAATCTCGCCACGGCGAGCGCAACCGGAAACGTATATTTGAATGATGTGAATCATCCGCTTTCCGATGTGGAGGTGCTGATCTCCAACGATTCCAATTCGTCGGCGCAATCAACCAATCCCGACGGCAGCTTTGCGGTTGATGCACTGCCGCCGGGAACGTATAGCCTGACCGTACCGGGGTATGACCTGGACGGGCCGGTGCAGGTGGTTGTGCCGTCATCGGGAGCGGTGACGGGGCTTTCGATCATCGTGAAAACGGCGGCGGAAATCTCCGGCCAAGTGGTCGATCAAAACTCCGGCAGTGGCGTCAGCGGTGTGACGCTGACGGCTGTGAATTCGACTGACAACACGCTGGTTCAAACCACAACCAACGCAAACGGAGCGTATTCCTTCACGGGGCTGAGCGCTGGAACGTATGATATTTCAGCCGCCGGCGCCGGGCAGGGAACGCAATACGCCGCCGCCGTTGCGCTGGACGACGGGCAGATTCTCCGCGGCGAGAATTTTGCCGTTTCAAAAGCCGCCACGTTGATGGGAGAAATTACCGCCGCGTCGAATCCCCTTGCTGGGGCGAAAGTGCTTCTGACTGATTCCGCCGGGAATGTGGTCGCGACGACTTCTGATGGTTCCGGCGATTATTCCATCTCAAATCTCAGCGAGGGGGCGTATACGCTTGAGGTGGTTGACGCCGGCTTTGCACCGGTGAATCAATCACTGAATCTACTTGCGGGTGTAACGACGACAAACCCCGTAGCGCTGACGAGCGGTGCAACTCTGACGATTTCGCTGACGGATTCCAACGGTGCTGCGCTGACCCAGGGCCAGGTGGAATTGGAACTGGATGGCGTGGAACTGGCGTTGCTCAACGCCAATTCCAGCGGCGTGGTGAGCATTCCTCATCTTTTGGCGGGGACTTACACGGTGGCGGCGGTTGCGGACGGCTTTTTGCCGATGTCCCAAGGCGTCACCCTCACCGATGGCGTGCCGAACAGCGTGACGCTGGCGCTGAATGCCGCGGGCGTGATCAGCGGCAAACTGCTGGACGCGCAGGGGCATGCAATCGCCGGCGAAGAGGTGAATGTTTTTGGGATTGATGGTTCGGGCAATCAGTTTTCCTCGGCGGCTACAACCAATGCCAATGGCAAATATAAGGTGACCAACCTGCCGCTGGCTGCGTACGCGGTGACGGTGGGCAACGGCCTGGGAATTTTGCGCCAGGACGTAACGCTGAGCAGCGGCAGCGCGACGCCGACGGTGAACTTCGCGATTAACGCGGCGGTGATCAGCGGCACGGTGGTGCAGGCAAATGGCACGACGCCGGTTGTGGGGGCAACGGTTGTGCTGCAGGAAAGCGGGCAGGTGATTGCGCTGGCCACCACATCGGGCGGCGGCACTTACGCCTTCCGCGGCCTGCAAGCGGGGCCGTATTCGCTCACGGCATATACGGATTCGGCGGCCACGGCGACGGAGGGTTTCATTGCCGCAGCGGCGGTGACAAATTCCGCGCCCGCATTGGTACTCGGCAATCTGACCATGACGGGTACGGTAAAGGATAGCCATGGCAACGCGGTGGCCGGGGCGACGGTTCGGATCGTGGAGCTGAACAACGGCGCGGGACTGGCTTCGTTCCAGACGGCGACGGCTTCCGATGGGAGTTTTAGTTTCGCGGGGCTGGCGCCGGCGAAATACAACGCCGTTGTCAACGCGACCGGATTTGGAACGCTGATTCAGAAGATCACGTTTAAGGCGGGTGTAACCGCGGCGCTGGTGATGCCGGCGGCGGCAAGCATGATGGGGACGGTCGCCGACTCCGGCGGGCCGGTCAGTCAGGCGGTTGTCGAAGTGGTGAATTCGTCGAACGGGCAGGCACTGGCCCTGGCGCTAACCGACACGCATGGAAGATTCTCGGTCACGACGCTGCCGCCGGGAACGTACGATGTGATTGTTCTTGCCGCCGGCGATCAGGTTTCGGAGCAGACGTCAGTGGCTGTCTCGGCTGGGCCGGCGAAGCAGCTTTCGTTTACGCTGTCGGCGGCCAAGACAACTCTGAGCGGTACGGTGATCGACGATCACGGCGAGCCGGTTCAGGGCGCCACCGTTTCCGCGCTCGACGCCACCGGCGTAGCCCTGGTTTCGACGACGACGGATATTCACGGCAATTACACCCTTACGCAGCTTCCGTTTGGCAGCTATACGCTGCAAGTTTCACGCGGCGGGTATCTGACCGCGATGTCGGCCGGCGTTCCGATATTCAGCATCAGCCCGCAGACGCAAAACGCCACGCTGACGACGGCGGGCACGGATGACATTCTCACGCCGCAGATTGATCTGTCGGGCCTGAGCCAATTCATCGGATCGGGCATCAGCCTGTTCCTGCAGAACCAGAATCCGACGGCGGCGCGCGACCAGAGCAACGATTACAGCGACACGATTGTTTCAGGCCCGCTGTGCGACACGCTCATCGGCACGTTTTCGCATGTGCTCGATCTTCAGTCGGCGGTGAACAAGGCGTTCGCCGTATGGCAGGAGCAAAACGCGGCGTTTAATACAACCATCGGCGCGGGCGTCGGGCTTGCCGGGACACAGGTGGTGCAGATCGCCACGGATATCGCGCAGACGCTGCTGGCGCCGGAATTCGCCGAGGCGTTGTCAACGGCGATGACCGCCGAAAACCTCACGCAGAATCTGGAATACGCGCTGTCGTCGCTGCCGGGCGTGTACGCCAATCCGCAGGGGATCACCAGCGGACTGGAAAGTCTGGGGAGCGATTTCACGCAGCTCAAGGCGGATTTCGCGGCCGGCAATTTTGCCAATGTCTTCAGCGACATTACGTCGCTTAAATTAGATATTGCGGGCGTGGTGTCGGCGGGGATCGGCGTGGTAAGCATGTTCGCCAATGTGAATCCGGCGCTGCAGCCGCTGATCAGCTTTGCCAGCCATGTTGATCAGTTCGCGGTGGAATTAAACAACAGTTACAACGCGTTTGCGAATGCGGCGGGGCCGGTGGTTGCGGCGAAGGCGCAATACGACAATCTGGTGAAGCAGTTGAAGGCGGCGTACTTTGGATATGTGGCGGCGAATCACAACTGCCCGCAACCGCCGCCGCCGAATCCGCCGGCGCCGCCGATCACGCCGAACCCGAACGCCGGGCCGAATCAGCCGGTAACGCCGGTGCAGGCGGTCGATCCGAATGATCTGACGACCACGGGATTCGGCTCATTGGGCTTCGTGCAGGTGAACGACCCGATCACATACACCGTCGATTTTGAAAATCAACCGTCGGCCAACTCGGCGGCGCAGCAGGTGGTGGTGACCGATGCGCTGCCGGCGAGTCTGGATTATTCCACATTCCAGCTTGGCTCGATTGGTTTCAATGGCGTCACGCTCGATGTGCCGGCGGGGCTGAGCAATTATTCCACCACGACCACGGTGGCAACCGATCCGACGCATCCGGTGAAGGTTGACGCCAGTTTCAATGCGATGACCGGCGTTCTGACGCTCACTCTCACCAGCACCGACGCGCTGACGGGCGAGCTGACGACTGATCCGAGCAAAGAGGTCGGCCTGCTTCCGCCGGATGATGTGGACATGCACGGCGAGGGATTCATTACTTTCAAGGCCAGCCCTTCAGCCGGCGACGCGAACGCCACGGTGATTACCAATGCGGCGACGGTCTTTTTCGACGGCACGCCGCTGGCGACTCCAGGCAGCACGAACACCATTGATTCCAAGGCCCCGACCAGCGCGGTGGCGGCGCTGCCGGCGGTTCAGAATACCGGAACGGTTTCGCTGAACATCAGCGGTAAAGACCCGGCGGCGGGATCGGGGATTCAATCGTTCAATGTGTATGTCTCGGATAATGGTGGGCCGTACACGCTGGCGGCGACGGATGTGCCGGCGGCGCATGTCAGCGGCCATAATTACTCCGGCGCGTTTGCGTTCAGCGGCACGGCGGGCGATTCGTATGCGTTTTACAGCGTGGCCACTGACAATGTCGGTAATGTGCAGGCGCTGCCTTCATCGGCGCAGGCGACGACCAGCATTCAGGACACCGCCACACTCGCAACCGACGGCACGCTGACGATTGCAGGGTCGGTGGGAAATGACACGGTGCGCGTCAGCACCAGCGGATCGAATATTGCGGTGAAGATTAACGGCGTGGTGCAGAATTTCCCGGCGTCGTCGATCTCAAAGATCAGCATCAAGACCGGGTCGGCGGCGGACAGCGTGAATATCGTGGTGGGTGTGCCGGCCGTTTTTGTTCAGGGCGGCGGCGGCGCTGACACCATTGTTGCATCGAACGACGCGCCCGACACCCTGAAGGGCGGCGGCGGCGGTGATTCCATCAAGGCGGGCGGCGCGGGCGCGGATATTCTCGATGGGGCCAACGGAAACGATACGCTCATCGCCGGCAGCGGAAGCTGCACGCTGACGGGCGACGCGGGAAATAACAGCCTGATCGGCGGCACGGGAGCCGGCAATCTGCTGGAAGGCAGCACCGGCAGCGATACGCTGATCGCCGGGACCGGCAACGACACCCTTCTCGGCGGCCCCGGCCCGGACAGCCTTCGCGGCGGGGCGGGAGCGGACTTGCTCAAAGGCAATGGCGGCCCGGATACGCTGATCGCGGGAACAGGGCAGAATACGCTGGACGGAAATGGCGGCAGCGACAGTATTGTCGGCAACGGCGGTTCGGCTGTTCTGAATGGCGGGCCGGGGAGTAATACTGTTTTGACGGGGCCATGAATTAGTGAGGTCCCATGATTCATAGCAACATCAATTCCGAGGAATGGTCGCTCATGGCGATCGAATCGCTGTTTGATCGGGGTGACATTTCCGACTGGCGGGAATTCGCGGCGGCGATGAGAAGTCGAGCGAGCGGATCGCGCGCGACACGCTGCTCGTCTGCGAGTATTTTGACGACCCTGGCGCCATCGCCATCGCGCGATTTTTCGTGGAGCATTATCACCGGGGGTTGATTTCAGGTGGCAGTCAAAGCGTTTCCGTCCCTGCCGGATACTCCCCTTAGCCCGGCGTGATGACACGCCGGGCTTGGACGTCGCGAATCGCTCACTGTTATTATGAAATTGCCATGGATAGGCGCTTGGAATTCAGCCCGGCGTGTATTCACGCCGGGCTAATTAAATTAAAGCGCTTCCGTCGCCCGCGGATAACTCCCCAGCACCGTCAATTGCAAACAATGCTTGCGGGCTTCGCCAATGGCGGTCTGCATCGCCGGGTCGTCGGCGTGCCCCTGCGCGTCAATGAAGAAATAATATTCCCAGTTGACCTTCTTGCTCGGGCGTTTTTCCACGTCGGTGAGATTGATGCCGTTCTCGCGGAAGACATCGAGCACCTGGGCCAGCGCGCCCGGCGTGTGGGCGGTCGTGAACATGATGGCGGTCTTGTCGTCGCCGGTGCGGCGGGCGGATTCGCGGCCGATGACGAAAAATCGCGTGACGTTGTCGGGGTTGTCTTCGATGTTCTCGAAAAGGACGTGCAGATTGTAGAGCTGGGCGGCGAGCGATGAGCCGATGGCGGCGATGCCGTTGCCCCTGGCGGCAAGTTCGGCGGCGCTGCTTGTGCTCGCCGCGGGTTGCACGTCGCGGTCCTTGGCCACGGTTGCGAGCCAGTGGCGGCACTGGCTGAAAACTTCGGGCTTGCTGTGAACCGATTTAATCTTTTCCCATGGTTCGTTGGCCAGCAGGTTGTGATGAATCGTCGTCAGTACTTCGGCGCAGACGCGGGCGGAGTGATGCAGGAACGCATCGAGTGTATCAATCACGCCGCCGTGAATACTGTTCTCGATGGGAACCAGGCCGTAATCAGCATGTCCGCGAATGACCGCCTCGAAGACACCAGGGATGTCGGATAAAGGTACATAATCAACGCTTGAACCGAATTTTTCGATTGAAGCGGCGTGCGAGAAGCTGCCGGCGGGGCCGAGGAATCCGATGCGCAGCGGCTTTTCCAGGGCGAAGCTGCCGCTCATGAGTTCGCGGTAGACGGCTTCGAGGCAGCGATCGGAGAGCGGGCCGGCGTTGATCTTCCGCACGCGCTCGAGCACGGCTTTCTCGCGGTCGGGGGCGTAGATGGGAGCACCGCTCGCCTGCTTGTGGCGGCCGATCTCCACGACCACTTTGGCCCGTTCGTTGAGCAGGGCGACGATCTGGTGATCAAAATCGTCAATACGGGCGCGAAGCGGATCGAGAGGGTCTTTGGAAGCGGCGGACATGGGTGTGGTTTTAGCCCACGGCGGCAGGGGGGTCAAACCAGCGGCTTGCCGCTGCCAACAAAATTCAGAGCAATCGCATTTGATCGCTAATTCGCACTCTTATCCCCTCCCCTGGTAATCCGGGGGCGGGTTAGGGTGGGGGTTGAGCACCAACCAGCGCCCAATTGCGATTGTCTTGCAACAAAACTCCACTCTCATTGAGCAGGCCGCGTCGCCGGGAACCAGTGAGCGGCCGCCGCCGCCTTACCCAACTTCGTATTCGGGCATTGCAGCACGAGGGATTTATAAAACCGGTCAGCCATCTTCGGATATTGATTCTTGATCCAGCTTCCGGCCTCATACAGCGCGGCAGCCTTCTCGTCGGTATCGTCGGGCATCAGTTTCGTCGCGGCCCAGGCCAGTTCGGCCGCGACATACCGATAATGAAATCGCGGCAGTCCATCCGGCGCATTTTCGCTATAACGCGCAAGTTCGTCCGACGAAGGGCCGGTGATGGAATCGCTCCTGCCACGCTTCAGATTTGATTCGCTGACAGCAAGGCTGAACTGGCCGCCGTAACAATAAAAATCAGGTTCCAATTCGGTGCCGAGCAGTTCCATTCCCTTGGAGTGGGCGATGCGCGCTGCCGACAGAAACGCCCCGGCTCGTTTGTCCTTCGCGCCAACGTCACGCCTGGCAAACTCTACTGCCGCGGCAAACTCATCGGCGGTGGATTGCATCTCGGCGGGGAAATAGGGGCGCGCCTCCGCCCAGCGATCGGCCCTGGCCAGGCGGCGCGCGAGCAGATAGCGCAACGATCTCGCCTCGGCCGTCACGTTATTATTTGAATTCACAAAAAATGGATCGACGGCAGCCTTGTCCGTGGCCGCCTGAGGATAATGCTTGTTCACAAACGCTTTGAGTTCATCGACCGTCAGAATTCGCTCGGCGACATAAGCCGCGTCCATCCAATAGTCCGATTTCAACAACATGTCGAGCGAATCAGCATATTCGCCGCGTGCCAGGCGCAAGGCCGCCAGATCGCCCGCGACTGGCCCGATTATGCTGTCTGCCCCGGCTTTGTTGCTCACGGTAGGGTCACCATAGTCCATACCATTTCCCTGGTCGCTGAGCCATTGCTTATCCTGCGGAAACGACTTCACCAGTCGTGCGAGGATCGCCACCGCGGCGTTCACTTTCCCATCGCGCAAATACAGCTTGGCCTGCACCCATTGCGTGATGGACGCGGCAGCGTCGGCGCGATTTGCCCAACTTGCGGCCATGGCAAAATCGCCTGTGCGATAGGCGAGCCATGCGAGGCGGTCGGCGCCGGCAATGGGTTTCACCTGCGCCGCGTCGGTCGCCGCCAGCCATGCCGGGATGCGATTCATTTCCGCGTTGCCGAGAATCGCATATTGCCCGTGGTCGGAAAGGATACACGCGGTGATGACGGCACGGGCTTGTTCATCCTTGGCGATCAGCGGCAATTGCCCCACTCCGGCATCAAGCGCCGCATGCGCGGTTTCGCGCAGGGAGACGAGTGCAGTTGAATCGCCCGTCCAATGCTGGCGGAGATACAGCGACATTGCAGAAGATATATGGCCCGCGTTCAGTTCCGTCTTTGCCTCCCATCCAAGGCTGGACGACGCCAGATCCAGCGAATCAGTGAAGCCCGCGGATGCAAGTTCGCGCGTTTTGGCAAACCATTCGCGCGCGGCTTGGGGATTCTCCGTCAAATACGATTTGCCCAGCATGAAGGCGGCCCATGTGCTGTGATATTTACGGGCGGCCACGGGAAGGGAGAGCAAGTCCTTCCATTGGGCACGCGCGGTAGTAACGTCGCCGTTGTCATAAGCGATCAGGCCGACAATGTAATCGCGGAATTCCATTGGAAGGCCTTCGGGCATCGCGGTCTTGATCGGATCAACCGTCTTCGGATGGGCGGAATACCAGTCGCGGTTTTCCGCCACCGCCACCGAATGCGCTGTGACCTCATTCCTGAGCAGCGCGTAGCGTTTACCAATGCCAGTCGCCTGTGCAGCGACGACTCCTTCGTTCTTCAATGCGCTTTGCAAATCGGCTTCATCTGCCTCAGAAGAGTCAGTAAAAACAGAAAAGCTGCCAGGAAAACTGTGAAGTGGTGCCTGGGGTGGCAATTGCGGCGGCCGCAAGCGGTCAATCTCCTCGGTGAAGTCCGCCATCGGCATCGCCAGGATTCCGCTATCGCCATTGGCGATCACCTGATTGGGAAAATCCGGGCCGCACGCGATGCTCGACCGAATCACGATCGCCGCCGTTGTCGTCAGCGCCGCGGTGATCGCCGCAATCCGCAATTTAGAAGTCAGGCGTTCGAGGGGAAACATGAGTTTGGACCTCCTTGTCCGCACTGAGCCGCAGCCATCCGACTTGTATCCGCTCACCGGGGGCAATCCGTTGCCCGACAGGCAGAGCCGATGCGTGAAAGGTAACACCGGCCGCGGGGGCGTCAAGTTTTTCAAATTCGTTGCTTTCAAAACCGTTGATTCCTCCGGCGGCCACGAGGTCGGCGCCGGTCCATTCGGCGGACACATCGCGTTGCAGGCTTCCATCGGCATCGCCGGCGTTTTGCAGAAATAAATCGAGCAAACCTGGCGCGGTGTGGACGACGAGAGGGCGCACATCCGCTATAGGCTCGCGGCCGGCCATCACGGCATGGAGCGTGGGAGCGCTCCAGTTCATGGTGTCGCCGGGAATCGGCAGGCGATACCAGATCAGGCCGGTCAGTGCCGCGGGACGAGCGACGGACCATTGGCGCACCAACTCGGCAAGTGAAGCAGGATCAGAACGCATGACGCGCAGGACCGCGCCGGCGGGCCACGCCGGAGGCGGCCCTTCCGCTGAAAGACCCAAAAGGTTTCCTTGCAACGAAAAGCCGGCGAGGTAGCTGTACGTCGGAAGGGCAACGCGAAACGGCACGCCGATTCGGGCGGCTCGTTCCACGGCGGCGCGGGCTTCGGCGGCATCGCAAAGAGTCATCGGCGCATCCGGCCCGGCCGGTTTATGCAGAGAATGAACCTGCAAGACAAACGACCCTGCCGCCTTTGCCAACTCCGCAAACTCCGCGTGTTTCAGCCAACTCGGCAAGACGGTGATCGCAACCGGTGCCGGAGCCACCGCCGCCTTGATGGCCTTCACCCAATTCAGATAGCCCGGCAACTTCGACTCGGCGCAATCAAAATCAATCTGCACTTCGCTCACATTTAATCCGGCGTGATGTGCCGCATCGACGGCGGTGATGGCCGATTCGCAGATTAATTTGGTTTGGGCTGAGCCAGTTGCCATCGCCGCAATCGCATTCCCCGGCAATGGACCAATTCGGATCGCCAGTCCAACGGACGTAAGGGCGGTTCCCATTCCAGCGTAATCCGGATGTATTTCCGCCGAGGTGATTTGGCGGCCGTGGAAAGAGAACTCCGCAGCGAGAATAACAAAGCGGCGAAATTGGAGTTTTTCATCGTTGATTGAGCTGAGCACTGCATGAGACCCTTCGCGCTGCCAGACATAGACATCCTGCGGAAACGAGGCCAGCGAGCTTGCGGTGGCGGGTTGAGGTTGGGTTGAATTAGAGTGGAATAGACAAAAGCCACTGATGGCCGCAATGGCAAGGGCGATGATCATCCATGAAGACCGCACGTCTGAATCATACCGAATTAGGCCCGCGACCGCGCATGTTGTGAATCATTTGCTGTGCCCGGGTGCCCGGTCAGGATGCAGAACTTCACGCCCTTCGGCCGATATAGCTTAAAGTGAAAGCCGATGCCGCGATTCAGCACTTTTTGGGCACAGGCCTTGGTCTGCGCGCGATTGGATTGCGCGCGGATGGAAACAGCCTAAGTGATCTTCTCCCCCGGCGTATCGGGCCGTTCGCTTGGATTGCCGATGGCGCGTGGCCCTATGTGGCAATTGGGGCAGCCGTGGTCGCCTGCGGCTGCTGGATATTGGGCGCGCGATTTACCCGGCCGATTATAGCGCTGGTCGGAACGCTCGGCGGGGCCGGCATCGGATATCAGTCGCCGCACTGGTTTGGCTGGAGCATCGACCCCTGGGCGGTGGCGGTGCTGTGCGGATTGGTTCTCGGCCTCCTGGCATTCATGTCCCATGCCTATCTGGCGGCGGCGGGGTTGGGTGTCATTCTCGCGGGCTGGGCTGTGGCGATTGCCGCGGCGTTCGTTGGATGGCCGCCCGATTGGGATTTGTCGGCGCTGGCCAGGGGGGATTGGTCAAATGTCGGCGACTTGCAGCAGATTCTCTCTTCGCATCAGCCGGTGGTGATTTTAATGGCGGGCGTGTTGAGCCTCATCGGCGGAACGGCCCTGGGGATCACCTGGAGGCGGGCGGGAGTCGCGATTTTCTGGAGCATGATCGGCGTGACATTGGGAATGATGGCGCTGCTGTATTTCTGGCCGGGTGGTGTGGATCGATTGTTTGAGATTCGCCCCGAGGGTCAGGCCGCGGCGCTGGCGGCGGTCGTACTGACAGGTGTTTTGTTGCAGTGGAGGTTGGCGTTTCATCGGTCGCCGGCCGGGAGCGGGAATCCGCCCCAGACGGCGGCGCAGTCCAAGTGACCGGAGCCAGAAATGGATAAACGGTCGAAAGGATATTGATCATGAATCTCTTGTCTCAAACAGCAAGCAGCGAACAGGTGTTGCCGCCGCTTCCGGCGGGTGGACATTGGCCGCGCGAAGTGGATTTTGTGAAGTGGTGCCACGATCTGGGCCCTGGGATGGCGGCCACCCTGCTGATGATGGGGATTATCTTCCTGCTATGGGGATACCCGATCTTCCGGTATTTGGTGATGCTGAATTTCGGCGTGGTTGGCGCTTATCTTGGCGCGGCGCTGGGCCATAACGGCAACACCGCGCTGGCCGGCGCAATCGTCGGCGGGTTCATCGCGGCGGCGCTGGCGTGGCCGATGATGCGGTGGGCGGTGGCGCTGACAGGCGCGGCGATCGGTTTGATATTGGGCGCGGCAATATGGCGAGCCACCGGCCAAACCGACACGTTTGACTGGGCGGGCGGCCTCACCGGCTGCGTCGCTTTTGGCATGTTGTCGTTCATCATTTTCCGCGGCGGCGTGATTCTATACACCAGCCTGCAAGGCGGTGCGCTCCTGGCGGCGGGATTCATGGCGATGGCGGACAAGTACCCGTCGGTGGGTCCGCAACTGGCTGCTCATTTTACGCAGGATAAGTTCCTACTGCCGACGGCGATCATCATTCCAGCGGTCATCGGGCTGGTGTTTCAACACCATATGTCCGGCGCCCCGGCGGGCGGCGCTCCGGGCGGGGGAAAGAAGCCGGGAGGCAAATAGACGCGGTTGACGAGAGAATTCTTGACGCAAATCCGAAAGCCCACGCATGGCCATGCGTGGACTTTTCAATTGGACCTGTCAATTGGTTCAATTGCATGAAGGCTGCCAAATCAGCAGGATCGGCCGATTTCCTGAGTTTGCAAACCCTTTCCATTCCAATGCTTATGCGAAGCCGCTTCTGGTCTGGTCTTTGCTGTCTAGAGTCCATACCGGAGACTCTATGCGATTTGACCAATTCACATTAAAAGCACAGGAGGCCGTCGCCAACGCTCAACAGGCGGCTCAACAGGCCGACCATTCTGAATTCCAGCCGCTGCATTTGCTGGGGGCGCTATTGGCTGAGACCGACGGCGTCGTGAACCCCATCTTGCAAAAGATTGGCTGCGACATCGCACGCCTGAAAGAAGACCTTGGATCGAAGATGGAACGCCTTCCGCGCGCCACGGGCACGCAACTCGGCGTCAGCCGTGCGTTGCAGGATGTCTTCGCTCAGGCCAAGAAGGAAGCCGACCGGTTAAAGGATCAGTACATTTCGACTGAGCACCTCATGCTCGCCCTGACACAGGTGAAGTCCGACGCGCAGGAAGCGCTCGCCGCCAATGGCGTCCACCACGCCGCGATTCTACAAGCGCTCAAGGATGTTCGCGGCGGCCAGCGCGTGACCGACCAGAACCCCGAAGACAAGTATCAAGCGCTGCAACGCTACGGCCGCGATCTCGTCGAGATGGCCAGGCAGGGAAAGATTGACCCTGTAATTGGCCGCGACGAAGAAATCCGCCGGACAATGCAGGTGCTTTCGCGGCGAACAAAGAACAATCCCGTCCTGATCGGTGAGCCGGGCGTAGGCAAAACCGCCATTGTCGAGGGATTGGCCATTCGCATGTTGAACGGCGACGTGCCGGCGGTGTTGCAAAACAAGCGCATCATTGCACTGGATATGGGCGCGCTGGTCGCGGGCGCTAAATTCCGCGGTGAATTCGAAGACC
>Ga0208589_1000271_pt1 | contig 25020 bp, 18 predicted proteins | sample NGESurshal092012_2_FD_184486 | JGI IMG/M metagenome (GOLD analysis project Ga0208589, IMG submission 184486) | Arctic peat soil microbial communities from Barrow, Alaska - NGEE Surface sample F53-2 shallow-092012 (SPAdes) | ecosystem: Environmental > Terrestrial > Soil > Wetlands > Peat ...
GAAGGTCGGCTGCGTGGTGTCGGAGTTGTAGTTGGTCACCAGCGGAACGGTGATTGTCGCGCCGCCGTTGGCGATGAAGCTGGAATGATCGACATCCGTGGCGGCCGCGAAATTCACGGTCTGGCCGGAGACGGTCATCGATGAATCAGTGAAATTGGTGACCTGCGAAATCCCCACCACGCCCGTGGCATCCAGCGAAACCGCCACGGCGCTGAAGCTCGTCAGGAGCGGATCGGAAAACACGCCGCCGGTGGTGGCGCTGATGCGCGACGCGCCGTTGCCGCTGGCGAAGCTGGTGAGCATCGGCAGATCAATCTGGCTGCCCGCACCGGAAACAGTGAAATTGAAATTGCCGGTGGAAAGAGTCTGCACCGCGGGAAGAAGCACAGTGCCGCCGCCGGCCGCGTTGATCGTCAGCGAGCCGGGGCCGAAGAAGTTGTAGGTGCTGCCATTCAAACTTGTAAGATTCGGCAGCGACAGCGTGCTGCCGCTTCCGGTGGCGGCCAGCGTGGCGAACGCGGAGCCGGTGGTATAGCTCGTCACGGTGGGCAGTGTCAGTTGTGCGCCGCCGGTCGCGGAAATATTAGCGCCATCAATCGTCGTCGCGCCGGTGGCGGTGAATGTCGTATCCGCGCCGCTGACGTTCAACGTTGCGCCCGGCTCAACCGTCAGCGAGCCGCTGATGGTGGAAGCCGATGAGACAGGAGCCGAGCCGAGGCCGTACTTGGCGCCGAGGTAGGCATCCACCTGGGCGATTTGCGCGGGCGTGAGCGCGGCGTTGTAGACGATGACTTCGGCGATATCGCCCTGCCAGTTCTCGAACGCGTTCTGGCCCTGCGCGCCGATCGCGTAGCCGGTCGTGAGATTTCGCATCGAGATCGGCGCGCCCAGATCGTACATCTGCGCGCCGTCGAGATAGACGCTGGCGTCGGTGGAGCCGGAAACACCGGCCAAAATAAACGGCTGATTGCTGGGAACCTGGCCGACGCCGAACTGGCCCTGATCGGCTCCGCCAATGGCGTCGGTAAAGCGGGCGGTGCGGATGGTTTGGGCCTGGTTGGTGTCGGTGCCGAGGAAAACGGAAGTCACTGCGTTGCTGCCGGACCAGTCGGAGAAAAGCTCGCGGAAGTTCTGGCTGCCGAGGCTGCCGGTATCGGAAGCGACGGCGAAGACCGTGTACTGCTGACTGTTGAGCACCTGGCCGGCGAGGTTAAACCACTCCGAGCCGTTGAACTGCAATGCCGGTTGTCCGCCGATGGCGTTGTTGACCAGCGTCGCGCCGCCGTTCTGCGGCGTCGCGTTGTGATTCAAGCCGGATTGGTCGCGCCAGTTGGTGACGTTTGAGCCGTTGGTGGTGACTCCCTCATCGGCGCGCAGCCACAGCGCAAGATCGCCCGGCGGCAGCGCGACGCCGGAGAGCGAACTGGTTGCGCCGCTGATATTAAGCGTGCCGGAGACGTCGATATTCGCCTGGGATGTGAGGGTGCCGACCGTCACATTGGTTGAAACGGTCACGGTGATGCCCGGCACGTCGATGATCGCCGAATCCGAAGCGCCCGGAACCAGGCCGCCCGACCAGTTGTTCGGGTTGTTCCAGTCGCCGCCGGTGGCACTGACCCAGAAAACGGCCTTGCTGAGCGACACCGCGGAAGAGGCGGCGATATTGTCCTGGTAATTATTTTCCGCGACGGTATTCGTCGCGTTGGTATCGATGATGATGTAGTAGACGCCGTTGGGCAGGGTGGTCGTCAGCGGCGGCAGCGTAACCGTGGTGGAAAGATTCAGGCCGCTTCCCGCCGCGAGCGCGCCGGCCGGGATATTCTGCGTCCCCAACAGGACCGACGAAGAATTGAGGAGCGGCGTGCTGGAGAGATAAATGTCGTCCACCCAGCCCGCGGTCGCGGTGGCCGAGCCGATATTCTGGTCAGTCCAGGTGACGCCGATGGTCTGGCCGAAGCTGATGGTGGAGGCCGACGCCACCACGTTCTGCGGCTCAAGGTTGGCGAGCCTGGCGGTTGCCGTCGAGAACTCATACGCCCCCATGTCCACGATGCCGTTGACGACGCGCGTGTTGCCGGCCAGGTCAGTCGTGACGCCGACGGGAACAAAAGTGTTGTCGCCCTCGTCAATCGCAGGCGATCCTGATTGCAATTCATAGTTCCCGACATCGGGGCCGACGAAAAGCGGATCGGAGTCGATGTTGCCGGTTCCGGTGTACCCGCCGTCCACGTCGCTGTTGGTAACCGTGAGGACATTCGTCCGCTCGTCCACGATTTCGCTGGTTCCGTCCTGCCAGAAGATGGAGTTGGTGACCGCAACGCCCGTCTGCAACGAACTGGAATCAATCGCGCCGCCGTTGCCGCTGGCGGTGTTGTTGGTGAAGGTGGAGTTGTCAATGACCGGAATGGAACTGTTATCGATATATACGGCCCCGCCGGTGCCGGCGGTGTTTCCGGCAAACAGGCTGTTGGTGATGGCGGGACCACTGCTGGCGAGATAAAGCGCGCCGCCGGATAGGCTCGCCGAATTGTTTGCGAACGTGCAATCGAGCACGATGGGCGACTGGTCGATGAAATAAATCGCCCCGCCATTGCCGGAGGAGTTGCCGGTGAAGCGGCAGTTCATGAATGCCGATGGGCTGTTGAATGAATACTGATAGACAGCGCCGCCGATCTGACTGCTGCTGTTATTGCTAAATGTGCAATTGGTAAACGTTGGCGCGGAACTCGTGTCGTAGACCGCTCCGCCGTAGCTGGCGGAGTTGCCGCTGAAGGAACAGTCGGTGAGCGTGGGTGAGCCTGAGAAATTGTATATCGCCCCACCGGATGATGCGCTGTCGTTGCTGAAGGTGCACCCGGAGATGACCGGCGAGCCGCCCTCATCAAAAATCGCCCCGCCGTTGGATGATGAATTCTGGTTGAAGGCGCAGTTCAGAATGGTCGGCGAAGAAGTGCCGTCGTTGAATATCGCGCCGCCATCGTCGTAGGTGACGTTGGAGACGAAGATGCAGTTTTGAATGGTCGGCGAGGCGTTGGTATCGCGCAGTCCGCCGCCGAAGGCGCCGTTCGCGCCGCCGGTCACGGTGAAGCCGTCGAGAATGGTGCTGGAATCCAGATTGACGGCGGTGACTACCGAGTAGCTATGGGCGGTGGGGTTGTTGGTGCCGCCGATATTGCCGGAAAGGATGGTTGAATAAAGCGTGAGGTTGCGCGTGTTGGGATTGACGCCGCCGGCCGCGCCGAGATTGCCGGCATAACCGCCGGCAAGATCAACGCCTTCAACCAGGCCGAACGAATCGTTGCCATTCTGCGTGGAAGAGGAGAGATAGGTTCCCTGCGCCACGAGAATCGAATCGCCCGCCAGTGCGTCCGCCAGCGCCGGCTGAAGCGTGGCGAATGCCGTCGCCCAGGATGTGCCGTCCTGCGCTGCCGAAGCGGCTGGCGTGTGCGCATCCACATAGAAAGTCTGCGGGATGTGCGTGATCTGAATCGGTCCGGAAGCGGCGAAATTGTTCTGCTCGCTCAATTCCTGATCGACGTTGCCCGCGTCGGTTTCGACCACCAGGTAATAGGTTCCGTTCTCCAGCGCGTGCGACCCGGCCGGGAGCGTGAAGTTGGCGCTGAGCGACACGCTGCCGTTGGCCGCGACCAACTGCGCCTGCATGAGCTGCGTCAGCAGCACGGAAGTCGGCGAGATGTCAGGGGTGCTGGAAAGATAAACGTGATCGACATATCCACCGGCGGCGGAAACCGCGCCGATATTTGCATCCGACCAGGAAACGCTGAACGGAAACGCGAAGACAAACGGCCCGGCGCTGGGCGTTACCGCTTGCGGCTCAAGGTCCGGCAGGTTGGTGGCCGCTACCGTCTGGCTCTCATAAGCGCCCATATCGACGGTGTTATTGAAGACACGCGGGTTGCCGGCGAGGTCGGTGGTGATTCCGGCGGGAATGCCGGCGTTGGAGCCGTCGTCAATGGCCGGCGAGCCGGTTTGCAATGCGAAGCTGCCGCCGCCGACAAACTTCGGATCGAAACTGATATTGCCATTGGAGCCGGCGTAGCCGTTCTGGATGTCGCTGAAGGAGACGTTGACCGGAGTTCCCAGAGGCTCAATTTCAGTGGGTGCGTTGTCGCCCCAGAGAATCGAATTGATGAGGGTCGGATGGCTCGGCGTGCCTCCCCCACCGGAACTCGTGCCGATGCCGAGCGCTCCGCCGGCGTTGGCGGTATTGGTGCTGAACGTGCAGTTGATGAATGACGGATTGGCTCCATTTTCGGCATAAGCCCCGCCGCCTTCGTCAGCGGAGTTACCGGTGAAGAGGCAATTCACGAATGTCTGATCGATCGAACCGCTTCCATTGCCGCTTTCATAAACCGCGCCGCCGTCGCCGTTGTTGGAAGTGTTATTGGTGAAGACGCAGTCGGTGAATTCCCCGAGCGCGTTGTCGCTGAAAACAGCGCCGCCGGCGCCACTGGAATTGCCGGAGAATGTGCAGTTATTAAAGATTGAGTCGCCGGAAAAGTCATAGACCGCGCCGCCATTGTCATAAGCCTTGTTGCCGCTAAAGGCGCAATTGGTCAGCGTGGGGCTGCCCTGGGTGATGTAAACGCCGCCGCCGAAATATCCGGCGTTGCCGGTGATAATCAGATTCTGCAGGGTCGGCGAGCCCTGGCTGATGAAGACGCCGCCGCCGCTGCTGTAATTGCTGCCGGTAATGGTGAAGCCGTCGAGGATCGACGCCGAATCGAGATTGGTCGCGCTGACGATGCGGTAGGTTTGATTGTTTGGATTGCTCGCGCCGCCGATATTCCCGGAAAGAGTGGTCGTGTAGAGCGAAATATTTCGCGTGTTGGCATCGATGCCGTTGAGGGTGCCGAGGTTGCCGGCGTACCCGCCTTGAATGTCCACGCCGTTGACCATGACGAACGATTGGTTCGGATCGCCGGTGCTGCTGGGGAAATACGTTCCCTGCGCAACGAGAATGGTGTCGCCGGCGTAGGAGCCCGCCAGGGCGGATTGCAGGTCGGCGAAGGCGGTGGTCCAGGACGTGCCGTCCTGCACGGGATTGGCCGCGGGATTGTTCGCATCGACGTAAATCGTCACCGGCAGATGCTGCACCTGAATTTGCAACGCCGACACATTGTTTTGTTCGTTGGATTCCAGCAGCGAATTGGAGGGATCATTCACAACGACAATGTAATAAGTGCCGGGCAATAAATTGGCCGTGAGCTTGGGCAGTGTGACGGTGGTAAAGAAATCCTGGCTGCCGCCGGCGGCGAGATTCGAGCCGGTCTGGCTGCCGTCGAGCAGGATCGACTGCGAATTGATGCCAGGAATCGTGGAGAGATAAACCGCGTCGGTCCAACCCGCGGCGGCGGCCGTGCCGAGGTTTTGGTCGCTCCAGGAAACGTTGAGCTGATGGCCGAAGTACGGAATTCCCGGAGCGGGAGCCGATGCCATTGTGATCGTCGGCGTCAGATCGGGCCGCTGAACCGGGGTCGTGAAGGTCGGCTGGAATTCAAACGCGCCCATGTCCACGCGCGCGATGCCATCGGCGTCGTTGATTCCCGGAACATCAACGATGCGCGGGTTGCCGGCGCTGTCGAAGGTAATCCCAAAATCAACGGCCTGCGTGCTGTCGCCGGCGTCAATGGCCGGCGAATTCAACTGGAGCGAGAAATCGGCTTTGGACGGATCGTTGTAAAGCGGATCGAAGTTGATGTTGCCGCTGGTATCGAGCGCGCCGCCTTGAACGTCGCTGAAAGTAATGACTTGGGAACTGCTGTAGTTCGTGCCGGTCTCGCCGCCGTTGTCTCCCCACAGGATGGAGTTGCGGATGGTGACGATGCTGTTGTAGTTGCTGAACACCGCGCCGCCGTCGCCCTGAATATCCACTTTATTATTGACGAAAGTGCAGTTGACGATCGTCGGGCGTGATTCGGAATTCAGGATCGCCCCACCCTGGTAGGCGGCGGTGTTGCCGTCAAAGATGCAATTCAGAACGTCAGGCGCCGATGAATCGATGTTGTCGATCGCGCCGCCGAATTGCGCCGTGTTGCCGTCGAAAAAGTCATGAGAAATTGTTGGATTGGCGTCGACATTAAAAATGGCGCCGCCCTCATAGGCCTGGTTATCGCTGAAAATGCTGAAGTTGATCGATGCCCCGAAGTCTTCGAGGTAAATCGCGCCGCCGTCATTCTGGGCGGTATTGGAATCAAACTCACAGCCGGAGATGCTGATGCCCGAGTTGAAATCGGCGATCGCGCTGCCGTAATTGGCGGAATTATCAGTGAAGGTGCATCCCGTGATTTGCGGAAAGAATTGAGTGCCGAACGCCTGATACGCGCCGGAGACGTAAATGGCCGCGCCCTCGAAATCGCCGGTGTTATTGGTGAACGTGCAATCGTTGATCGTCGGCGCCGCTTGATTGATGCGAAGTCCGCCGCCGTCAATCGACGATGCTTTCTGCGCGCCGTCGCTGATGGTGAACCCGTCAAGAACGGTCGTGTTGTCGACCGCATAGGCGCTCACGACATGCTGGCTGATATCGCTGCCGTCGCCATTGAGATCGCCGGACAGCACCGTCGAATAGGCGGAAACATTGCGCATGCCCGGGTCCATGCCCAGGGCGGTGAGTTCCTCGCCGCCGAAACCGCCCTCGAGCGTGACGCCTTCGACGAGCGCCAGCGATGCGGTCATGTCGCCGACTGCGCTGGGGAGATAAGTTCCCTGCGCCACGTTAATGACATCGCCGAAACTGGCTTCCGCCAGCGCGGACGGAATATCCGGGAACGCCGTCGCCCATGACGTGCCGTCAGGCGTGATCCCGTTGGCGACGGCGGGCGTGTTCTGATCGACGTAAATCGTCTTGCCGTTGATCACCAGCGGAATCGCCGTTGAAGCAACGTTGTTGGTCAGATCCGATTCGCCCAGGGAGTTGCCGATGTCGCTTTCAACGATGAGGTAATACGTTCCCGCCGGGTACAAGGGCGACGCCCCCGGCAACTGCACGGTCACCGACGGATCAAGCGTCGTGCCCGCCAGAATAATCGGCGGCGGGATCGGCACCGGCACCGCGCTCAGTAAAATCGACGAACTGTCGATCTGCGGCGTCCTGGATAAATACACCGCATCCACCCAGTTGCTATTCAGCGAGTTGCTGCCGATGTTCACATCATCCCAGCTCACGCCAACCGTCGAACCGAGGAACGCGGTGTTCTGGGAAGTTTGCAGGTTCTGCGGCTCAAGATCGGGCTGCTCAAGCGTGGGATTGGAGGTGCTGTATTCGTAGGCCCCCATGTCCACGTTGCCGTTGTTGAGGCGCGGATTGCCGAGGATATCCGTAGTGGCCAGCGCCGAGACGGCCGACGGATCTCCCGCGTTAATCACCGGCGAATTACTTTGCGGACGCAGATCCGAATAGTTGGAATTGAACAGCGGATCGCCGGAGATATCGGTTCCATCCAACGGCAGCGTGTTCGGGCCTTCCACGTCGCTAAACGCGATGGTGGCGCCGCCGCCGTTAAGGTTGATGTTGTCCGGGCCGTCGCCGTAAATAATGGAATTGGTGATCTCGACCGAAGAGGCGGAATAATAGTCGTTCTGATCGGTGATGGCCCCGCCGCCGTTCCCGGCTGAATCACCGGCGATGGTGCAATTGATCAGGGTCGGATCGGAGTTGGAATAGTAACCGCCGTTGAAGATCGCGCCGCCGTCGCTTCCCGCTGAATCCCCTTCCATGACGCAATTCACAAGTTGCGGCGAAGAGCCTTCGTTGAATATCGCGCCGCCATTGTTGACGGCGGTATTGCCGTCAAAAGTTGAACCCGCGACGCCAACGGTGCCGCTATTAAAATACATCGCCCCGCCGTACGCGGCGGAATTGGCGAAAAACAGACACCCCTGCATCGCTATGTTAGACGCCGCTTCATAAAGCCCGCCGCCCTGATTGGTCGCGGTGTCATAGGAGAACGTGCATTGCGCAAAATCTTCCTGGGCCGAGTCGCTGTAGTATCCGCCGCCGCTTTCAGCAATGTCCCCGGTGAATGAGCAGGTCGCAATAAACGGCGAAGACCCCGGCGCCGCATATGCGCCGCCGCCATGCGAGGCCGCCGTGTCGTTGACGAACGTGCAATTGGTGACGAACGCCGTGCTACCCGAATGGATTAATATCCCGCCGCCGACGCTGTCGCTGCCGTTGCCGCTGGCGTTGCCGCCGGTGATAACGAATCCGTCGATCTGCGTCGGGAAATAGGAATTGAAGTCGAGCGTAACGACGTGATAGCTGTTGTCGGTCTTGTCGCCCGGCGTTCCAACATCGCCGGAAAGAATGGCCGGATACAGCGAAACATCGTGCGCGCCCGGGTCGATTCCCTTGGCCATTCCCTTATTGCCGGCGAATCCGCCATCGACAATAACGCCGTTGATAATATCGAAGGTCGCGGTGCGATCGCCGGATTGGGAGGGAAAATACGTCCCCTGCGCTACATCCACCGTTGTACCCGCGGTGGCAACGGAAAGGGCTTGCTGTAAATCCGGGTAGGCGTTGGCCCAACTCGTGCCGTCGGGCGTGGGTGCGGTTGAACTGGCGTCTACATATAATGTAGTAGATACGGACCCGCTGAGCATCTGCCGTGGCTCAAGGCGCTCCCAGTTATTTCCGCTCATGATCCGGTTCAGAACCTTGGAACACGCGGTCGAAAGCTTGTTGACGGCAGACTTCCGACCCATCTCGCGCCGTTGGCGCGTGATCTTCCGCAGCATAATGATACTCCCCAACCACCCGCCCGCACCAATAGACCAAGGCCCGAAAAGAGCGTCTCATTGACCTCTAATTCAGGCCTGCATCAATGGTTACGAACCGGCAATTGTTCTTCCAAAACCGGCGTTAAAACGACATGGAGGAATCCAGCAAACAATCTGACTCCTCCCAACCTAACTTCCAGCAGAATCCGAGAGCCTGCTGCCCTCGATTTGAATCCGCGCGAGCCCTATAAAATAGCCCACGATCGCCCTGTGCGCCAAGTTTTTTCTTCCCAGATTAACGAAATTAAATATATCCTACCCACACAAAATCCTAATTGACCGCGCCCGAAGGGCTTGTAGCGGGTGCCACCCTCGGCACCGCCCCTTCCAGGCCAACCCCCGTCACATTGCTGGTCTGAAGCTCAGGCCCGTCAAATCCGGTAATATGGATATCCTTCAATTCGACGTTCCGCATATTGGCAAGGTTCATCCCGCCGGAACATACGCCCGTGACGTGGGAAATAACCAGCCCATCCAGCGGCTTTTGCGGCGAGATGGAAGCCGCCTCGATGAACTTCCCGCCGCTGACAGTGATATTGCTGAACTTAAAATTCCGCGCGTAGGGAATCCCCTCTTCCCCCGGTACCGGCTCGGAATCCTGCAAGCCGCTATTCAGAAGATTGATGCGCAAAAACCCGCCGGTCGAATCAATGACCTTGAGATTCTCGCCCACGACATCCTCCACGCCCGAACCGCGCCCGATGCGGCTCTTGATATAAATGCTGGCGGTCTTGCTGTGGACGAAAGTGCAGTCTTCGATGCGAATTTTTTTGGCTCCCGCCGAGATTTCGCTGCCGATGCCGATGCACGCGAAATTGGAATCGCCGAGCCGGCAATGCGAGATCACAATATCCTCCGATGGCCGATTGGCTTTCAAGCCCTCCATCCCCCTGCCGGATTTAATGGCGATGCAGTCGTCGCCGGTGTCGATGTCGCAGTTTGTGATCTCCGCATGAACGCAGGAATCAATGTCAATGCCGTCGCCGTTGCCGCCGGTGCTCTTGATGTGAAGGTTGGTGGCCAAAAAGTGCTGGCAGTAAACCGGATGAATCGACCAGATGCCATGCTCGGTGGTGGAGAACTTGCCCAGGCGCACGCCGTCGCAATTCTGGAATTCCATGAGCACGGGAGCGCGCGGATTAAGCCTCCCGCCAACCGAAGGATTACCGTTGATGGTTCCGTCGCCGACGATCCCAATCTCGTCGGCGTTATACGCACAAATCAGCCCGGCGTGTCCCGAAACCCAGCGCCCCTCCCAGCGCACGGTGGTCAGCGGGTAATCCTCCATGTCCGGGCTGCCATTGATGATGGCCCCCTGCTCCAGATGCAGGATGGTCTTGGCTCCCATGGTGACGCTGCCGATGAGATAAGTCCCCGCCGGCACATTGACGATACCGCCGCCGGCTTTGGCGCAGGAGTCGAAGGCATTTTGAAATATCGCGGTGTCCTTGGCCGCGCCATTGGCCGCCGCGCCGAGAAGCCCGACATCCCAAACGCCCGGGCCGGCCGGTGGAGTGCCACCACAGCCGGAGGAGCCGAGGAGAATTAATGGGAAGAGACAGGCGATGCGGATGAAGGGCGAAGCGAATGGGTTGGTACGCATGGGGATATAGTGTAACGGGCGGGGTGGGATCGCCAAGATGAGCGCTGCGTTCGATATTCCTTACGATGCTGATCGCTGCGGAAGTGTTTGGCGGGTTGGGGGCTGTGAATTGGGGTTCTGGGGAGTTGCGCAAATTTTCCCATTTTTGAACAGTTTTTGGGGTGGGGCGGAATTGGCGGAGGCAGCGCAAAATGTTGATTGAATTTGGGTTATGGCGAATTAGCCGCGTCTTGATATTGCGATTTTTTGGAGGGTGTGAAATTTAGATTTTAGGCGATAATTGATTTCCCAATAATTCTGCAAAATCGGGAAGCATCCGTGGCGTTTTATATTATCGCATTTATGCGGCGATGCTCGCCAGTCTTAGACATGCGCAGCGTGTCACGCCGTCGGGTGTGTAAGTAGTAATCCGATTTGGGACGCGGCTGCTTTTGAGAAGGAGTAACTTGCAGGCAATTGGTCTGAAGTTGCCGCTCCAGCGACCTCAAGGGGACGAAAACGAACACCCCCAATTTCAGATTCACACTGGGCGATGTCTGCTTGCGGCACGCCGTCCGTTATCCTTAGCTGTTCGACCACCCATTTTTGAAAACCCAAATCATCTGGTCCCGGCCGAGGCCATTCTTCATCGCGTATGAGCGGCAGCTTTGCAGCATGGAAGATCGCCAAGACAAAGGCGGCGCATGTCAACCCGCTAACGGCTGGTCCAGTGATTCGCCGTCCGTCTGATTGGAAATAATTTTTAAACGATCCCAAACTGTAAGTGGGCATATCATGGCGGTTTTGCTTCCAAATCCTCCTGCAAAGACCCGCGATTGCGGCGGCTCTGTCTCTTTCAATTCCAAGGCGAATCCAATAGGTATAATCAGAAGTGGGGACTTCTGAAGCAAGTTTCTTCCACCACATCAAATGGAGTATTTCCACTGACTCCTTTTGGTTTTTGCGATACAATATTCCAATGTGCTTTCCGTTTTTGCGGATCGCAATCCCGAGATGGACGACCGTCTGAGGTGAGATTTCTTTTGATTTTACAATGCGATGTGTGATCATCACTCAAGACCAAAGAGAAGGTTGTCGGCGTGGGCACTCTTTGCCACCAAAGCGGCCTTTGTTCTTCGGTAGAAATCAGCCCGACTCTGGAGAACCATCTTGGCATCAGCTGTTGCCGTCAAAACCGTTATCAGTTGCCCATTCGTCATGCGATCAATGGGCATTGCTCGAATCGCTTCGTCGCATTCATCAAAACGCGAATCCAGCAGAAGATCATCAATGTGATCAAAGATCACGTCGATAGATTCTTCCGTCTTCCCGTTGCGCTCCAATTCAATGGCCTGTTCGATCCAGAAGTAGTTGTGAGGGCTTTTCAGCCAATTTTGGGGAGTCTTGAACGTTAGATTGCGCCTGACAGAGATTGGCCGCGTAGTAGTTTCAAGCCAAGTGTCCCCCGCATGCACCACAACGGACGTGTAGCAATTCACGACGCCGTTCACTAGGTCTTGCCAAGGATTCTTGAGGGTATAAACAGCTATATCCGTATATGCGCTGCCCTCGCATTGGGCAGTAGGCATGGATTGGTCGGGGCGCGAGCCCGAAAAAGGCAAGAAACATCCGATATTAATAGCGATTTGGGTCCGTGAAGTTAGATCCTCATTGCTTAGTAGAACCACCTCTGGAATTGTCGGGCATATTGAGTTCGCAATCGTATCACAAAAACGATTGGCGATTTGGCGCTGGCCTCGCCCATCATGGAGATATTCAGTATCAATCTGCCCAATTCGCGTCATGATACATCCCCCTTCTCGCTAATCTCAATGGCGTAATCCTTGAAAATGTCGAAAATTTTACTTGCCGATAAAGGATCGATTCGCCCTTCTAATTCCGCAGCGGTGTTAAGATCCATTTGGACTCGGATCACTTGCCCGGGTTCCTCTGATCCATGCGCGATCACGGTTGCAACATCGCTGATATCCATGCGAACAGCACGAAAGATTAGGGAGTTCCAGGTCATCAGTCGATTGGCAGTAATTTGTTGTCCGCCGACGGCGATGTTTCTCGGTCGGTTGATTTGATACATGAAATCACGGCTTTGCTCCCCGTCCAAATTCATTCCAGAAAGGTACTTATTCAGTAGATTATAGCCTGAAGGACGATCCGAAATCGGCTGGATTAAGGAAACTCCGAGCGCGACGCGGTGCATGGGGCGAGTTGTGATTGTCAGCCATTTTTCGACGACAGTAGAAAAGGCCCGCAATTCCTTCGGGAAATCTTGCATAAATGCGGGCATCATTGGTGGCGTCAGTGTCTGTGGAATCGACGGGTCTTGCGCAGATGGGAGGGGTTGCGGTTCAGAGTAACTCCAATCCAATCTCGTTTCCGCTGAGACGATATCGAGTTTGTGGCCTTCCCATATACCAGTTTCCCAGAACAGTTTTCGCGGGGTTGCGCCCTGCTTCTCTGGTTCTCTCCCCGTCACGGGCTCGAAAATCGATTCCATCGAAACCGCTGTGGCATCTCTGTATATGGCCGTGAATCGTAAAGATTCAGTGGTCCACGATGATGCGGGCGCAACTATTCCCGAATTGTTCATGCCAACCTTTCTCCTTCAGCTATCGGGCCGTACTCAACATTGATTGTATACCAGCCGGCGAAAAAGCGAAGAGTTTCTTCAAAGGGAGTAATCACAATAATCTTTAGGAAGATTATCGGCCCTTTGCGCAATGGCAATTGGAGGAGCGAAGCTGAGTCGATGACATCTGCCTTTTCGAAAAGTGTCCCCGCAACCGGGCCAAAAATCGCCCTCTCAGCCCCGGCCTCAAAGTCAACATTTCGATCCCAATCGCCCTGGCAGGAATTTTCCGAATAAAGATATAAAGGCCCAACGCATCGTCTCCCGCCCCCCGTCTTCCATTCTCACTTTCACCCAACAAGAAGCGGCTTGAGGTATTCAGCCGCCGCCACTGCGGCGGCCTGGCGATTGGCCAGTTCCGTTGAATCGACCGTGAGCCAGCCGTGGTAGCCGCAGTCGGCGAGTTGGGCGAGAAGGCGATTCCATTCCGTCGCGCCGCGGCCGATTGCGACCGGCCGCGTGCGCCGCTGCGAACCGGATTGACCGCCCGCTTGCGCGTCGCGCGCCCGGACGTGGCGAATCCGCGAACCCAATCGCGAGAATACTTCATCGGCGGGCCAGTCGTCCTGAAGAAGGGCGACCGGATCGAGATCAATGCCGAACCACGGGCAATCCGTCGCGCTCATCGCGCGATCGAGTGCGGCAAAGTTGGCCAGGTCGCTCCGAAGGGCGAGCATGACGCCGTTGCGGTCGGCCCGGGCGGCCAGTTCCTTCAGGGCCGCGTCAAAATGCGTTTGGGCGGCCACGTCGATTTTCGGCGCAGCGACATTCGCCGCCGGCGCGGCGGCCGGCGGGTCGGGAAGCAGCAGCAGGCCCGCCTGTTCGGCTGTAACCCGCGGCAAAACGCGAACCTCTTCCGCCGCCACCGGAACCGGGCCCAGTTCCAGGCAGACCAGCATTGATTGAATTCCCACCGCGGCGGCGAAAATTTGCTCCAGCCGGTTCAGCACCCGATCCACATCCGCCTTTCGGCTCATTCCATCGGTTCCAGCCGACACGCTCAAGCCGATGATCTGCTGGCCCTGCTGGCCGATGACGCGGCGGAAATCACGCCGGCCGGTAACGGATAATTCGGTGAAATCAAGGCCGGTTGAAACCGCGTCGAAGAGCAGGCCGCTGAAGCCGGCCTCGCGGGCGAGGCGCGCGGACTCGGCGATGTCGGGCGAAAGGGTCGAGGCGAGAACGCCAAGCTGTAGGGTGGTGGGCATGTGGCGGGTCATCTTAACCATGCGGCGTCGTTTCATGCGCATGGTGAATTCGTTGCGGGGTCTGGCGAGCGGGGCAATCGCATTTAGCATTTCCCCCTCTCCCGGTACTCTGGGAGAGGGCAGGGGTGAGGGTTCTTGTCAATGTCAAATGCAGTTGATCGTAGGAAAACGACCCTCACCCTATCCCTCTCCCAGCGTACCGGGCGAGGGGACCCGAGCGGGAACGGCCACAAGCGATTGCCCCGGCGAGCGCCCGATGACTCAACATCCGCCCCATGATGAGGTAACCTACTGTCATGCCAACCTCCAACAGCCCACGCACTTCGGCGATCTTGATTCGCTTCCTACTCTTGCTGCTCGCCTGCGCCTCACCGGCGATGGCCGGCGTAACCACCCAGCGGCAATACCTGTCGGGGACCGATAAAGATCACACCGTACCCTGGCAGTTTTTTTGCGACCGGGGCCAGAACAGCGGCAAGTGGTCGACCATTCAGGTTCCATCCAATTGGGAATTGCAGGGCTTCGGCGTTTATACCTACGGGAATGAAGTCACCGCGGCCATCCGCGCCGCCTCCCGCGGCGGCGGCGATCGCGCGGCAGCCGAGCCTGCGGTACATGGCCAGTACAAACTCAACTTCTCTGTCCCCGCCGCGTGGTCCGGTCAGCGAATCTTTCTCGTTTTCGACGGCGCCATGACCGACACCGAAGTGCTTCTCAACGGCCAATCCGCCGGCCCCGTTCATCGCGGCGGCTATTACCGATTTCGCTACGACGTCACATCGCTCCTCAAACTGGGCCAGGACAATCTGCTGCAGGCCAACGTGACCGACGTTTCGTCGAATGCCTCGGTGAACAACGCCGAGCGTCACGCCGATTACTGGAACTACGGCGGCATTTTCCGGCCGGTCTATCTGGAAGCCGTGCCGGCGGATTTCATTGATCGCATCGCGGTCGATGCCCAGGCCGACGGCTCCCTGCGAATTGACGCCTACGCCGGCGATTCCACTCGCAATGCCGACACAATCGAGGCTCAGCTTCTCAATCGCGACGGCTCGGCGGTCGGTGCGCCGTTCAGTGCCAAGTTCGACGCGACCGCCGCCGCCAGTGGTTCGCCGATCACACTGCGATCGAAGTTTGATGGCGTTAAACAATGGTCCGCTGAAACGCCGAATTTGTATGACGTGCGCGTGCGGCTCATGAAAGGCGCGACCGCGCTGCACGAACTCACCGAGCGCATCGGCTTTCGCACCATTGAAGTCCGCATCGGCGACGGCGTTTATGTCAACGGCCAGCGCATCATGCTCAAGGGCGTCGCCCGCCACACCTTCTGGCCCGAATCCGGCCGAACCACCAGCCCCGAGGTTTCCGAGCTGGATGTAAACACGATCAAAGACATGAACATGAACGCCGTGCGCCTCACGCACTACCCCACCGACCCCAGCTTTCTGGAAAAATGCGACGAACTGGGCTTATACGCCCTCGACGAACTCGGCGGCTGGCATGGCCATTACGACACGCCGGTCGGCCACGAACTCGTGAAGGCGATGGTCATTCGCGATGTGAATCATCCCTGCGTTCTCTTCTGGGACAATGGCAACGAAGGCGGCTGGAACAACGACCTCAACGGCGACTTCGACAAGTTCGACCCGCAGAACCGCCATGTTTTGCATCCCTGGGAACTCTTCGGCGGCATCAATACCAAGCACTACCCTGATTCAACGCTGGTCAAGCGCCTGACAGCCGGCCCCGATGTCTTCATGCCGACCGAATTCAACCATGGCATGTACGACGGCGGCGGCGGCGCGGGTCTGCGCGAAATCTGGGACATGATGATGAGTTCCAAGGTTGCCGCCGGCGGATTTATCTGGGCCTATCTCGATGAAGCCGTCGCCCGCACCGATAAAGGCGGCATTCTCGACAGCCACGGCAACGAAGCCCCCGACGGCGTCGTCGGCCCGCACCGCGAAAAGGAAGGCAGCTTCTTTACCATCAAGAAAATCTGGTCGCCGATTGATATTGCTTCGCCGAAACTCGATGGCTCGTTTGACCAGACCCTCATGGTCGAGAACCACTACGATTTCACCAACCTCCACGACTGCAAGCTCACCTGGCAACTACGCCATTTCCACACGATGACTGACGCCGACGCGGGCTTCACGGTCATCAAGCAGGGCGAAGTAGCCGCGGCGAATGTAGCCCCGCACGGTTCAGGCAAACTCAAGCTCGATCTACCCAGCGATTGGGCGACTGCTGATGCGCTGGCCGTCACCGCGGTGGATCCGCACGGCCGCGAAGTCTGGACGTGGGTCTGGCCGATCAACGACGCGCAGCGCAATCCGACGATTGCGCCGGTAGAGGTTGCGGATGCAACTTCCACTGATTCCGGCTCTGTCACCCTGAGCGGCGGCGGCGTGCAGGCGGTGATTGACCGCGCAACGCTGCAGATCAGTTCGGTCAGCGTCAACGGCCATGCGATTAGTCTGAAAAACGGCCCGCGCCCGCTGAGCGGCGAGGCAAAGACATCGTTCACTCATCAGGCTGATCCGAACTCCGTTGAAGCGAAATTTTCCTCCGGTTTGAAATCGGCGCGTTGGTCGATGGATGCGACGGGGCGCCTCCGTTTGGAATATCAATACGCAGCTGACCCCAAACTACCTTTTGCGGGCATTACTTTCGACTACCCCGAAGCAAATGTGAAAGCCAAGACGTGGCTTGGCAACGGCCCCTATCGCGTCTGGGGCAATCGCCTGGAAGGCGGCACGCTGAATGTCTGGCGGAACGCCTACAACGATACCGTCACCGGACTCACCTATAATTACCCGGAATTCAAGGGCTATTTCAGCGGCGTGCGCTGGATGAAATTTGATACCACCGAAGGGGCGATCACCATCGTGCCGCATGCGGATAACCTGTTCGTTCGCGCGTTCACGCCGACGTTCCAGGCTCCGGCGGTAACGTTGGCGGCGCGAGCGCCGTTCCCGCCGGGAGATATATCGTTTCTGAATTCGATTCCATCGGTGGGAGCCAAACAGCGCAAGCCCGATTCGGCGCCGCCGACGGTTTCGGGGACGTTTGGCGCAACGGTTGATTTCTACTTCGGCGCCGGACGATGAGGCGCTGGACGATGAGCAGTCGGTCGAGGCGGATCGGGTTGGTAAGTTGCGGTCCGGTGCGGCGCCGGTCGCGGAGACGCCGGCGAATGGTGTGCAGTTCGATGAGTTGCCGGCTGGGCCGGAATTTTAATCGCGACCGGGTTCATCCAGGCCGGCGCTGGAATTTGAAATTCCAGTCGCTTGCCTGAGCGGGGATGATCAAACGCCAGAGTCGTGGCCGCCAGGTGGAGGTCCGCCCGCTGAATGCCTTTGGGCGTTCGTGCGCCGGTGGGAGTGCGGCCGTACATTAAGTCTCCGACAATCGGCGCTCCGCGCTCGGCCAGGTGAACGCGCACCTGATGTTTGCGGCCGGTTTGCAATTTCACGCGCACGGTGGAGCGGTTGTCCTTGGTTCCGATCACCTCATATTCCGTGACGGCAACTTCGCCGACCCCGTGCTTGTGCGTGGAATAGACCGTGCCGTCGGCGCGCTCGACCAGCCGGCTGCGGACGGTGCCCGCGGTGGGGTTCAGAACGCCTTCGACGATGGCGGTATATAGTCGCGTAACGGTGTGGTGATAAAACTGTGTTTTGAGTGACTCATACGCCAAATGCGATTTGGAAAAGACCAGCAGCCCCGCGGCGTCGCGGTCGAGGCGGTGAATCAGGCCCAGCCGCGCGTGCGGGTGGGTGTCGGCGATGTAATATTGCACCAGGGCGAGCAGGGTCGGCCGCTTTTCCCGCGGCACGGTGCTGGTGAGCAGCCCGGCCGGCTTGTTGACGACCAGCACGTCGCGGTCTTCGTATACAACGTCTAATTCCCTCGACTTATTCACGTTTGAAACCGTTCCATTCTGAAAATATTGGCTGGAGCAAATGTTCGGCTACACTATGGGCTGTTTTACGGGCTGCTTTATCAACCTGGAGTCTCGATGATCAGAAAAGCATTTGTCATGGCCGTCAATCCCGGCGTCGAAGCCGAATACGAAAAGCGACATCGTCCCATCTGGAAGGAACTGGAGGATACACTCCATGAGCATGGAGTACACAACTACTCGATTTTCCTTCATCCGCAAACCAACCAGCTTTTCGGCTACGCGGAAATCGAGAGCCAGCAGCGCTGGGAAGCCATCGCGGAAACCGACGTGTGCAAGCGCTGGTGGTCGTACATGAAAGACCTCATGCCTGCGAATCCGGACAACAGCCCCAAGTCGCTGGAAATCCGCGAAGTGTTTCACCTGGACTGAGAATCGTCAAAACCAAGAAAGCCACAGAGATCACAGAGGACACGGAGAAGAATTTTAGCCACAGATGAACACAGATGCACACAGATAAGAAAATACAAATTCGTTTTTGCATTTCCTCTCAGTCGTCAGTCGTGAGTCCTCAGTGCTGTATTCAACGGTGTGAATCCGTGTTCATCTGTGGCTAAACTGAATTTGAATTTCTCTGTATCCTGTGGCTTAACTTCGTCATCCTACAACCGAAAGCATCCTGTTTTGGAGACCTTTGTGATCAGAAACATTTTCCACCGCTGTATTCTGCTTCCGGCGCTGTTGGCGGGATTGCTCGCTCTCGGATGTGAAGTCGGGCCGAATTACCACAAACCCAATACCGCCTTGTCGCCGTCGTTCAGCGAAGCGGCCACGCGGCCGGCGACTCAGCCGGCCAATCCGCGGCTGGCGGCCATCCCCACTCCGCAGCAGCTTCAGCGCTGGTGGGAGACGTTTGACGATCCGGAACTCAACCACCTCGTCGAACGCTCACTGAACCAGAATTTGGATTTGCAGGCCGCGGTTCAGCGCATACGCCAGGCTCGCGCACAACTTGGCATCGCCGGCGCGATCCTTTATCCCACGGTCAATTCGTTCGGCAACTACTCGCATTCACGTCGCAGCGAGCACCTCGGCTCCAGCGGTGGCGGCGGAGGCAGTTCCAGTTCCGGCAGCGGCACGACAGGCACAACTGGAAGCGGATCATCCGGCGGATTTGGTGGCGGCGGCGCAGGTCTGGAATCGGATTTCTATCAGGTTGGGTTTGATTCCTCCTGGGAGATCGACGTTTTCGGCGGCGAGCGCCGCGGCGTCGAAGCCGCTCAAGCCAACTTCGACGCCTCCATCGAAGCCCGCCACACGGTGCTGATTACCCTTCTCGGCGACGTTGCCGCCGACTACATCCAACTTCGCGGCCTGCAGCGCCAAGTCGCCATCACGCAGGAGAACATCACCCTCCAGCAGCAATCGCTGGATTTGATCCAGACCAAGAACCGCGCCGGTCTGGCTGCCGAGCTTGATGTAACGCGGCAGCAGGCGCAGGTGCTGACCACGGAAGCCGGTCTTCCCGAACTGGAAGCGCAGATTCATCAGACGATCCACAAGCTCAGCGTATTGCTGGCGCTTGAACCCTCCGCGCTGCAGGACGAGCTTGAGAAAGTGGCGCCGATTCCGCTCGGGCCGGTGCATGTGCCGCCGGGATTGCCGTCGGAGCTGCTGCGCCGCCGGCCGGACATCCGCCAGGCCGAGCGGCTGCTGGCCGCCTCCAGCGCCAACATTGGCGTCGCGACGGCGGACCTGTTCCCCAAGTTTTCCATCACCGGCGCGCTCGGCCTGGAGAGCAGCCAGTTCCATCAGCTCTTTAATGAGCACAGCAAATACTTTTCCATAGCGCCAGGCGTGAGTTGGACGATTTTCGACGCCAACCACATCAACGACAACATCGAAGTACAAAACGCCCTGGAGCGGCAGGCTTATTATGCCTATCAGACGGCGGTGCTCACCGGCTTTCAGGAAGTGGAGGACAGCCTCATCGCCTACGCCAAGGAACAGGACCGCCGCGAGGCGCTGGAGGCCGCGGTGCGGGCCGATCAGCGGTCGGTGGAGATGACGCAGGATTTGTATCGCAACGGCCTGGATACATTTCTTGACGTGTTGACGGCGCAGAACTCGCTGCTCGCGGGCGAACAGGAACTCACGCTCAGCCAGCAGCAGGTGTCGGCGGATCTGGTGGCGCTGTACAAGGCGCTGGGCGGCGGGTGGGAAGTGACGCCGCACTAGGCAATGGAAGTCAGGCGCTTCGAGCCAGCGACCGGCCGGAGGGAGCCAGCCGGATTTCAAGGCGCTTGCCGGTAGCGTCGGCGATCCGCTTGAGCATCGATAACGAATGCCCGTCATAATCCGCGTCTTCAAGGCGCGCGATGACGGATTGCTTGGTGCCGACGCGCGCAGCCAGTTGGCGCTGGGTCAAATGCGCTTCGGTTCGTGCGTCATGCATCAATTGCGCTACCTGAGCATTCACCCGTGCGCGGTCGAGCAACTTGTGTGTCCGGGCGTCATTGCCGACCATTGCATGAAGAATTCGCAGAGCATTAGTCGTTTTTGCCATTATCGCGTTTTGCCTTCGAAAAGAGTTGGCAGATCGCGCGCGCCGTGAATGACGCGGGCTACGAACAGCGTGTGGTCATCGAAACGATAGAAGATCAAATACTTGGGGAATCCCTTCACGCCCCACTTGCGCATTCCACTGAGTCGCGCATTTTCAATCTCGTAGACGGGTCCGACTGTCGGCATCCGTGCAAGTAGTTTCATGCCGTCGCCGCAGGAATGGAGAGACCGCGAAGCGGCCGCCGGGTTATTAATGGAGATGTATTCCGCGATTTCAACCAAATCCGTATCCGCTCGCGCCGAAATATGCAGCCGCAGATTCATGCTCGTCGCTTCGACTTTTGGCCGCTGGCATTCAACCGCTTCTGCAAACGCCCCTGAAGACCCGCCAGATACGCGTCAGTTACGCGAATCGGCTTGCCGCTATCCAAACCTTCCAACAGCATCGCTTCGAGTTTGCCCTGATCCACGCGCTGCTGCTCCTCCCGCACCAGTTGGCGAACAAACTCGCTGGCCGAGGAGAAGGAGCCGGCCTTGATGCGCTGCTCAATATAGCCCTTCATTTCTTCAGGCAGTGAAATTGTCATGGTTGAAGACATCGAAAGCACTCCATTTTTGGATCGCCTTAATTATACGGCGAAATAAGAAAAAATCACAAACATTCTCACAATCCCACTCTACTTTGGCGGTTGGGATTCCGCCCGGTTTTATAATTGGCGGCCCCCGACATTCCGACGATCATTCGCGCAGAAACGTTCATCCATGGAGGCACTATATGCCGTCCGATCTGATTGTGATCTGCGTCGTTTTGGGCTTTATCGGCTTCAAACTCCTGCGGCGGGTGAACCACGGCAGCGGTCGATATGGATGGATGTTCCCGGGCAACCCCTCCGATGCGGATTCCGGCGATTTAACACAGCCGGGCCACCATGGTCAGCATCATCACGATCCCGGGGGACACCACGGCGGGCATCACGGTGGCTTCGATGGTGGAGGCCACCACGGCGGCTTTGACGGTGGTGGCGGTGGTGGCGGACATCATTGAACAGCCGGGCCGATGCGGTAATCCCCCTCCAACACAGCCCCGTCTCCCACCGCCAGGGTCGGAGCGGTGACGTTGCCGCGTATCTCGGCCCGCGCCCCCACGAACACCGGGCCGCGGCTCACGACATTGCCGCGCAGGTGGCCGCGCACGACGAGCGAACCGCACGCGATATGGTCGCTGAAAACATTGCCGTCCTTCTCGATCGTCAACATGCCGCAGGTTTCGATGGAGCGTCGGGCCTGATATTGCCGGATGGTCACATCCTCGATCTTGAGGAGCTTGTTGCAGTGCCGGCAGTTCACCGTCAGCGCCAGCCGCGACACCGACTGCGGCTGGCCGCAATGGAGGCAATGGATCAGCCGGCGATCGTCGCCTTCCGCGAAACTCGCGTCGAGTATCGGCATGGGAAAAAAGAATTCAGCGCGTCATCGCGTCGGGTATGGGCGTCGCCGCCGAATGGCCATTGCCGCCGCGACTGGGTCCCGGCGATGGAGTTTTGAGGGCATCGGGTCCGACGCTCACATGACCGCAGAATACGGCTCCCTCCTCGACAACCATGCGGCAGGCCCGCAGGTCGCCCTCGTAGTGGGCCGATGCTTTGAGTTCCAATCGATCGCCCGCGGTGAGTCGGCCATGGACTTCGCCCTCGATGGAGATGGCGGCGACCTCAACTTCCGCTTCAATGCGGCCCTCCCTGGCGACATGCAATCGGCCGGGAGAAACGATTCTCCCCTCAAAGCGGCCGTGAATGCGCAGCACCTTATCGAATGAGATTTCACCCTTGAAACTTGAGTCCGGACCCAGCACGGTCGGGACATCCTGTGGGGACGTGTCCGCCATAGCAAAGCCTCCGGTTGCGGAGATGTGGCGCCGGGCGTGGCGATCCCGGCGCGTGTTACAATTGAATTGTACCGCCTGAGGGGCGGTGAACCAATACAATTCTACTTTTGTCGGAAGACGATACGGCCTTTGCTTGTGTCGTAAGGCGAGATTTCAACTTTAACGCGGTCGCCGGGAAGGATGCGGATGAAGTGCTTGCGCATTTTGCCGGAGACGATGCCCAGGATTTCGTGGCTGCCGGCCGCCTCATCGAGGCGCAGGCGGAACATGGCGTTGGGTAACGCCACGGTGACAGTCGCTTCCACTTCAATCGGCTCGGTTTTGGCCACTTCTAATTTCTCCGGGATGGCAATGATGGATACTCAGGGCATCGTATCCGAGCCGGGAGGATCACACAAGCGGTTCGGGGACGCTTGGGAAGAATTTGAAGTTTTCAGTTTTCAGTTTTCAGCTAAGAGAGGAGACCCATTCTGCGCTCGATGAAAACTTCCGCCTCCGGTAGCCCCGGCCCGTGAAATCCCCTGCGGCCCCGGTTAAACTATTCGGCACGAATGGCTAAGCGAACCCAAACCCCGCCCAAGAGCTTTGAGGAGGCTCTCTCTGAGTTGGAGAAAATCCTCGCGGAGATCGAGGGCGGTGAGACCGGCCTGGAAGACTCGCTGGCCAAATATGAACGCGGGAACTTCCTCATTCAGTATTGCCGGGGAGTTCTGGGAGCGGCGGAGAAGCAGATCGAATTGCTGGGCAAATCGCCATCCGGCGAACTGGAACGCAGTTCGATTCCCAAGGAATCAACGTCTGAAATCGAGGAATAAGAGACCACGCCCATGTCCAAGCCGACCAACATTCCCACGCACGCTCCGACGAACATGGAAAAGCCGGCGGACATTGGGGCCGATGCGACGGAAATGCTTTCCAATTGGGGAAGGGCCACCACGGATTATTTCGGCCGGCTGCTCAAGAGCTACCCCACCGCCCCACCGAAGATTTTGGAAGCCGTGGAGTACAGTCTGCTGGCGGGCGGGAAGCGTTTGCGGCCGGCGCTGATATTGGAATCGTGGCGGGCTTGCTCGGGCGGCGACGCCAAATACCCCGCGCCGGCGGCGCTGGCGGCGGCGGCGGCGATGGAACTGGTTCATACGTTCAGCCTGGTTCACGATGATCTGCCGGCAATGGACGACGACGACCTCCGCCGCGGGCGACCGACCAATCACAAAGTATTCGGCGAAGCCACCGCCATCCTGGCGGGCGACGCGATGGTGGCGATGGCGTTTGATGTGCTGGCGCGGAATTGCCCGCCGCTGCTGGTTGGCCCACTCGTCGGCGAGCTTGCGCACGCCACCGGCCCGGCCGGGATGATCGGCGGGCAGGTGATCGACATGGACGGCGAGCATCCGCCGAGGAACCTGCACGAACTGCAAAGCCTGCATCGGATGAAGACGGGGGCGCTGCTGACGGCGTCGTGCCGCATGGGGGCGATCGCCGCGGAGGCGGATGCGGAGAACATTTCCCGGCTCGACCGGTATGGGCGGCATCTGGGTCTGGCGTTTCAGATTGTGGATGATCTGCTGGATGAGACGGCGACGCCGGAACAGATGGGCAAGGCGACCAAAAAGGACGCCGAGCGGGGGAAGGTGACTTATCCGACTTTGTTGGGATTGGAAGCGAGCCGTCGCGAAGCGGAGCGGAATCTGGCGGCGGCGCTGGAGGCGATTGTGCCGCTGGGGGCGGAGGGGGAGGGGCTGAGGGCGCTGGCGAAGTTTGTGGTGGAGCGGCGGGTTTAGTGGGCGATCGGGAGTTGCACGAAATGGCACAAATATGCACAGATTTTGGGGTGGGGCGGGGCGTTTTGCATTGAGGAATTCCACTGTAAATGATTGTATTGATTAGTCTTACGAACGGAATCTCCGTGTCATTATTTTGCTTTGTCGAGCGAAGTGCGCAAGGGCCGGAATGGAAGTAAATAATTATTTATTGCCGTTTCATTATGCATTTATGATGCGAAGAGTGGGCAGGTAGACATCGAAAAACTGTTTGTAGCCGCTCTTGGGGCTGGGTACAATACGATGAAGGGGTGGGGGCGGAGGCTTGTTATGAGATTCGGGGATTTTGTGCGGCGGACGGTTGCGGCCCGATTGGCCGAGTGCCTGGTGCTGGAATTTGCCAGTCGTGCTGAGGCATAAGCGACGCAGCCGGCGCTTCCCGGAACGGGCAAGGTCGTCGCGCTGGATTATTTCTACAACCATCAAGTCGACAAAGACGGCAAGCAGTTCGCCTATATCTGGGAAGATACGGGGCCGCTGGGGTATTCGAACGTCAAAGGGAACGTCAAAGGGGTAGAGTCGAGACGTGGCGCGGTGACGCGAAGCGTTCCGTTTCCACGTCCCGCTCATCGAACCGGACGTGCGGATTTGCCGCATC
>Ga0208589_1000273_pt1 | contig 24817 bp, 21 predicted proteins | sample NGESurshal092012_2_FD_184486 | JGI IMG/M metagenome (GOLD analysis project Ga0208589, IMG submission 184486) | Arctic peat soil microbial communities from Barrow, Alaska - NGEE Surface sample F53-2 shallow-092012 (SPAdes) | ecosystem: Environmental > Terrestrial > Soil > Wetlands > Peat ...
GGACGCGCAGGCGGCGTACGAGTCCCTGATGACGCTGCTGCCGACGTTCCTGGCCGGCACCAACTTCGTCATGCACGCGGCCGGGTGGCTCGAAGGCGGCCTGGTCAGCTGCTACGAGAAGTTCATCATCGACATCGAGCTGCTCCGCATGCTGCGGGTGGAGTTCACGCCGCTGGAGATCGACGAGGCCTCGCTCGCGTTCGGGGCGCACGAGGAGGTCGGCCACGGCGGCCACTTCCTCGGGGCCCAGCACACCATGGAGCGGTTCCGGGAGTGCTTCTACCGGCCGCTGCTCTCCTCCACGGCCAACTATGAGCGCTGGGTGCGGCTCGGGGCCAAGGACGCCACGGCCCGGGCGGGGGAGATCTGCGCGAAGACGTTGGCGGAGTACGAGGCGCCGCCGATGGATGACGCGATCCGCGCGGAACTCGAGGAGTTCGTGACCCGCAGGCGCGCGGAGCTGGGCGACTAGGCCCCGGGCTGTGCCGCGCGCGGCCGCCGCGGACTCCCGCTCCCGAAGCTGGTGTCAGTCGGCGCCACGGCGACATTATCGTGGTGCTTTTTGCCCCGTATACGGGGCAAAAAGCACCACGATAATGCTGGACTGGGCTAGGTGGCCGAGATGGGGAGATGGGTGTGGCCGTGGACAGCCAGGCCCTCGCGGTGGACGGGCGGACCGGCCAGCCTCAGGGCCGGGAACCGGGAGAGCAGGGCCGGGAACGCGACCTGTGCCTCGAGCCGGGCCAGGGGCGCGCCCAGGCAGTAATGGATGCCGCCGCCGAACGACAGCGGCGGTTGCTCCTTCCGGCCCAGGATCAGCTGCTCCGGGTCGGTGAACGCGGCGGGATCGTGGTTCGCCGCGCCCAGCAGGGTCATGACCCGCTGCCCCGGGTCCAGGTGCAGCTCGCCGATGTCCAGCCCGGCTGCCTCCCCGGCGGGCACGCTGCGGCCGAACAGCATCTGCACGGGTGAGTCGAACCGCAGCAACTCCTCCGTCGCCCGGCCGGCGAGGCCCGGCTCGTCGCGCAGCCGGGCGGCCTCGCCGGGGTGATTCAGCAGGGCGGTCAGGCCGTTGGACAGCAGCCCGGTCGTGGTCTCGAAACCGGCCGCCAGCAGTAACGCCGCCATCGTGACCAGTTCCTCGCCGCTCAGCCTGTCTGAGCCGGCTGCCGGGCCGTCTGTCGGGCCGTCCATGGGGGCGTCCATCGGGCCGTCTGTCGGGCCGTCCATGGGGGTGTGCACGGAGCCGCCCGCCGCGGCGGTCATCGCCGAGATCAGGTCCTCCGCCGGATGGACTCGACAGTGCTCAGCCAGGTCAGCCAGGTAGTCGCGGATGGACGCGGCCGCCGAGTCGGCCCGGTCCACGGCCAGCGGGCTGAGCACCTCCAGCACCGCGGTCCAGTCCCTCGCCCAGCCCTGGAACATCGGCCGGTCCGCGGCCGGGATGCCGAGCAGCTCCCCGATCACCGTGACCGGCAGCGGGAACGCGAACGCCGCAACGAAGTCGGTCTCCGCGGCCGAGGCCAGCCGGTCGCACGCCTCGGCCACGATCCGCTCCACCGCAGGCCGCAGCGCCGCGATCCGCCGCGCGGTGAACGTGGCCGACACCAGACGGCGCAGCCGGGTGTGGTCCGGCGGATTGAGCATCAGGATGCTGGTGAACATCAGCCGCAGGGCCGGCCGCTCCGCCCAGTCCGGGTAGCCGGACATGACCAGCAGGCGCCCCGGGTTCTTGCGCAGCCGGTGATCCCGGAGCACCGCCGAGCAGGCCCGGTAGCCGGTGACCACGAGCGTCCCGTCGGGGCTGAGTACCGCCGGTCCCAGGTCGCGCAGCTGCGCGTAGAGCGGATACGGATCGGCCTGCCCCTCCGGCGTGGATAGCGCGGCCAGCAACTCCCCGGCGCGGTCGGTCAACGCGGCCCCCGGATGCTCGGCAGACAATGACTGGCCCAGCATGGACTGGCCCAGCATGCCGGACCGGCCCGCCGGGGGAAAAGGCCCGGGCCGGCAGGCGGCGGCTAGCATGTGGGCCGTGACTGACTCAGGGATCGATCCTCAGGCGACCGGGGCGCAGGGTGTCGGCCTGGCCACGGTGGTGACCCGTGCGCCCGCCGGCGGCCCTGCGCCTGGCCCCACGGTGCTGGACACCTGGTTCCCCGCGCCGGAATTGATCCCGGCCACGGACAGCGGCGGCACCGTCCGCCTGTCCGCGGCCGAGGCAGCCGAGGCACTCGGCCCCGACGCGGCCGCGCTGCTCGGCGAGGACGAGGCCCGGGGGGTCGAGGTCATCGCGGTGCGCACCACGATCGGCTCCCTGGCCGGGCCGCCGGCCGACGCCTACGACGCCTACCTGAGGCTGCACCTGCTGTCCGGCCGCCTGGTCCGCCCGCGCGGCTGCAATCTGGACGGCATCTTCGGGACGCTGGCCAACGTGGTGTGGACCAGCCACGGGCCCTGCCCCGTCCCCGGCTTCGAGGCCACCCGGCTGCGGCTGCGCCGCCTCGGCCCGGTCACCGTGCACGGCGTCGATAAGTTCCCGCGCATGGTGGACTACGTGCTGCCGGCCGGGGTGCGGATCGCCGACGCGGACCGCGTCCGGCTCGGCGCGCACCTGGCCGAGGGGACCACGGTCATGCACGAGGGCTTCGTCAACTACAACGCGGGCACCCTCGGCACGTCCATGGTGGAAGGCCGGATCTCGGCCGGGGTGGTGGTCGGGGACGGCTCCGACGTGGGCGGCGGCGCGTCCATCATGGGCACCCTGTCCGGCGGCGGCAAGGAGACGATCTCGGTCGGGGAGCGGTGCCTGATCGGCGCGAACGCCGGCATCGGCATTTCCCTCGGCGACGACTGCGTGGTGGAGGCCGGGTTGTACGTGACCGCGGGAACCAAGGTCGCGCTGCCGGACGGGCAGGTGGTCAAGGCCCGCGAGCTGTCCGGCCGTCCCGGGCTGCTGTGGCTGCGCGACTCGCAGACCGGCGCGGTCCGGGTCGCCGAGCGCGGCGGGCACGGCATCGCGCTGAACGCCGCCCTGCACGCGAACGCCTGACGGCCGGGAAGGAACACCATGCGGCTCGCCACCTGGAACGTCAACTCGGTGCAGGCCAGGCTGCCCCGGCTGCTCAGCTGGCTTGACGAGACCCGGCCGGACGTGCTCTGCCTGCAGGAGACCAAGACATCCGACGACGGCTTCCCGGCCGGGGAGGTCGGCGAGCTCGGCTACGAGGCCGCGCTGTACGGCACGGGCCGCTGGAACGGGGTGGCCATCCTGTCCCGGGCCGGCCTGGACGACGTGCGCCGCGGCTTTCCGGGTGAGCCAGGGTTCCCCGGCCCGGAGGCCCGCGCCATCTCCGCCACCTGCGCGGGCTGCCGGGTGTGGTCCGTCTACGTGCCCAACGGCCGGGCCCTGGACAGTCCCCACCTAGCCTACAAATTGTCCTGGCTTGGAGTCCTGCGTGACGCACTGGCCGCCGAGCTCAGCCCGGAGGGGGACAAAGTGCGGCTCGCCGTGTGCGGGGACTTCAACATCGCCCCCCGCGACGACGACGTGTGGGACCCGGCCGCGTTCATCGGCTCCACCCACGTCACCCCCGAGGAACGGGCCGCCCTGGCCGGCCTGCTGGACCTCGGGCTCACCGACGTCCCGGCCCGGGCGCTCAAGGGCGAGCCGTTCACCTACTGGGATTACCGGGCCGGCATGTTCCACAAGGGCATGGGCATGCGCATCGACCTGGTCCTCGCCAGCGGCGCGGTGGCCGCGGGGGTCAAGGACGCCTACGTGGACCGGGAAGCCCGCAAGGGCAAGGGCCCGTCCGACCACGCCCCGATCGTGGTCGACCTGGATCTGACCGCCCCCGCCTGACCCAGCGCCTATCCTCGGCGTTCATGGTTGCCCTTGTCTGGCTCCGCCGGGACCTCCGCGTGCACGACCATCCGGCACTGTGCGCGGCACTGGCCGGGCATGAGCGGATCGTGCCGGTCTTCTGCCTGGACGACCGGCTGCTCCATGGGCGGCACGCGTCCGGATCACGCACCGCGTTCCTCCTGGAGAGCCTGACCGACCTGGACGGCCAGCTCGCTGAACGCGGTGCCCGGCTGGTCATCAGGCACGGGCCGCCGGAGCGGGAACTGCCCGCGCTGGCCGGGGAGACCGGGGCTACCGAGATCCACCTGAGCAGCGACCCCAGCCCGTACGAGGCCATCCGGGGGCGCCAGGTGCTCGCGGCTCTTGAGCAGGACGGCGTCACCGGGCACGCCCATCCGGGGATCAGCGTGGTGGACGACGTCCGCGCCATCCGGACCGGGCAGGGGCGTCCTTACACCGTCTTCACGCCGTTCTACCGCAACTGGGATGGCATCAGGCGGCGCGCTGTCCTGGACCCGCCCAAACGGATCGACTTGCCGGCGAAGATCCGGCACGGCCGGGTACCTTCCCTGGCCAGCCTGGGGCTGGAGCAGGAGGTGGCTGAGCCGGCCCGGGGCGGGGAGAGCGCGGGGCTGACCCGGCTGGCGGAGTTCGTGGACGGCCCGATGCGGGACTACGATTCCGGCCGCGACCAGGCCGGCGCCGATGCCTCGTCCCGGCTGTCTCCCTATCTGCGGTTCGGCTGCCTGTCACCGCGCGCGGTCGAAGACCAGCTGCCCCGCGGGACGGCGGCCGGCCCGGAGGGCGCGGAAGCGTTCCGGCGCCAGCTGTGCTGGCGTGACTTCTACCAGCATGTCCTGGTGCATCACCCGGAGAACTCCCGGCAGGAATTCCAGCCCCGCTACCGCGGCACGCTGACCTGGACGGGCGACGACGCCGAGTTCACCGCCTGGACCGAGGGCCGGACCGGCTTCCCGCTGGTGGACGCGGGCATGCGGCAGCTGCGCCGGGAAGGCTGGATGCACAACCGGGTGCGGCTGCTGGTCGGCTCGTTCCTGACCAAGGACCTGGGCATCGACTGGCGCCGCGGCGAGGAGTGGTTCATGCGCCTGCTCCTGGATGGCGACCAGGCCAGCAACAACGGTAACTGGCAGTGGATCGCGTCGGTGGGGGTGGATCCACAGCCCGCCTTCCGGCGCATCTACAACCCGTCCCTCCAGCAGGAGCGGTTCGATCCGGACGGCCGGTACGTGCGCCGCTACGTCCCCGAGCTGACCCGGGTTCCGGACGAATACCTGGCCGAGCCGTGGCGGATGCCTGAGCAGGAGCAGGACCGGGCCGGGTGCCGGATCGGCCGGGACTATCCGGGGCCGATCGTGGATCACAAGCAGGCCCGGCAGGCCGCATTGGACCGCTACCGGGACGCGGCGGCCGCCTCCGGATCCTGACTCCCGGCGGCCGCTAGAGCGTCAGGATCAGCATGTAGCCCATGGTGACGCCCATCGCGATCTGGCAGCAGGCCGCCAGCGTGGGCGACAGCACCCACCCACCCGGGCGGGCCGACCGGTCCGGTCCGTCCCCGCCGGCGGGGACGGCCGGTCCGCCAGTGGGCGCGGCCCCGGCCCGGGCCAGCGCCGGCAGCCGGTCAGCCTGCCACATCACGTAGCCCACCATGAACACGGCCAGCATCAGCGCGAGCAGCGGGAAGCGTCCGCCGGCGGCTGATCCGCCCATGGCTATGCCGGTCTCCGGTCCCGGTCTCGCCGCGCGGACGGCGAGCGGCATGTACACCATGGCGCCGCACATCACCAGGTGAGGCAGCGGGTGACGGTGCGGCGCGCGGCCCCGCTCAGGTGCCGCGGTCCGGCGGGCGCGCCACGCCTGCCACCCGAACCAGGCCATGCCACCTGCAAACATCCCTGCCCACAGGCGGTCGGGCAGTGGGTTGAGCCAGCTCACCAGCATGCCTGCCATGGCCACGCCCATCACGGTGAGCACCAGGTTGGCGCCGCGCTCGGCCCCCCGCTGGTGCCCCCGCGCAATAACCACGCGGCTGGCGCAGTACGCGGCGGTCGCGATCATGATCGCGGCGAGGATGCCCGCGAGCCACGACGGTCCTCCCACGTCACTGCCCTCCCCGCGGGCCGCCGGCCGATCGTTCCCGCCTCATCGGTCCGCGGGCAGGCCAGAAAGCGAGAACAAGCAAGACCAGCAACGGGCCCGTATCTGGGTCGGTGCCACCGCCAGCGAGAATGCCCCCCAGGGCCTGGCCCGCCACCCAGATCGCGGTGGCCACCACCATCGCCACGGCGAGAGCCAGCCGGGCCGCCGGTGGCGGCAGGTACCCGCCGGCGGCGATCAGGGCCAGCAGGCCGGCGAGCACGACCGAGGCAGCCAGTCCCTGGTGGGCCACCAACGCCGCGCCGTGCTGGCCGATCGCAGCCAGCCAGGAAGGCTCGCCGCTCGTCAGGCTGGACAGCATGTCGTGCACTGCCTGCGGGGCACGGTTCGCGGGCAGCAGCGCGAAGTAGGCCAGGCTGGCCCACAAGATGAGCCAGACCGCCCGGGCGGCGGGGGCGCCTACCGCCCGGGCCGCGATGAACGGCGCGGGTGCCGCGCTGGCGCCCCCGGCGGCGCCGCGCTCGCGGGGCCAGAGCAGGACCGCGAGCAAGGCGTACAGGACCGCCGCGCCCGGGGCACCACTGACCGGGCTGGCCGTCCCGGTGAGCACCCCGCCGAGGCCCTCACCGAACCACCACACGCCCAGGCTCCAGACGACTGAGGCTCCCAGGGCGGCCTTGACCGTGGGCCGCCAGGCGATGCCGAGGGCGAGCAGGAGCTGGATCGTGGCAAAGGCCGCATTGAGCACCACCGGGTGCTGCCCCACGAGACGGGCGTCCCAGATGATGGGCCGGCTCACCAGGTCCGGGTTGCCCGCTGCCGCAGCGGCGAGCATCTGGCCGAAGGCCCTGCTGAACATGACCGGCTGGTACTGCAGGATCGCGTCCAGCAGCCACAGGGCACCCAGGGCCAGTTGCAGCCGCCGCCGGGCGTCGGGTGCAGCCCACTCCGCCGGGGTGATAGCGCGATAGTCACCCGGCGCGCCCGTGCCGCGCTGGGTAACGGCTATCTCACTCACGGCTGGCTCTCCCTGTTCCGCGCGTAATTCGCCATGTGCTCGCTGCGGCGCGATCGGTGCAGGGCCTTATCTGATGCGCCAGGGTGCGATATGAGAAGCGTAAAGGCCGGGCTATTCTGGTCGCAAGCAGGAGACGTTCCGGGTTTACCGACAGCGCTCTGAACTGGTATGACGCTGCGGCGGTCAGCAATATCCGGGACGGCCGATAAACCGGGCGGGGGTATCCGGGGAACCCCCGGGAGGTATTAGGCAAATACCGGCCCGGGAGAGTGGCAAACCCGGCCGGAGTATTTGTGGGCGGCTCAGGCCGTCCTCGTCCGCGCACCATGTGGCGCAGTAGCGCCACGATTATCCGGAACCAGAAACAATGGGCGCGGCGCGGCCTGCCGGGACCCGTGCGCCCTGCTTGCCGTGGGCTCTGCTTGCCGTGCGGCTCCTTCCCGCGTCCCTCGCTCCTGCGTCCAGTCGGTGTCGCGGCCCTTCGGGATGCTGGCCTGAACTCGGCGGCGGATCCCCCATCCGCAGCCGCTCCCGCCCCGAACGCCTAGAGGAGGAAAAAATCCCGGAAAAGTTGTTGGCGCCGGGCGGGAGCAGAACTCCTAACTGTGCTGGCGCCTCCCGGGCCGGCCTAAGTGAGGGGACGCACCATGGACTCACTGACCAAGGGATCGGGCATCGCCGTCAGCGCACTCATCGCGGCGACGGCCACCGTCTTACTGCTGCTGCCCGGGCACCCGCGAGCCGCGCCCGGGGTCATGATGGCCACGGCCGCGGCGACATCGTCGTCGGGCACGCCTGAGCCGAGCCTGCAGCTCCCGGACACCAGCACGCCCGCTCCTGGCCGCCCGGCGGCCGGAGCGCGCCCGGCCTGCCGTGCCACAGGGACGCACGACGGCCGGGCCCGGGCGGCCCGCACTGGCCAAGGCCGCCACAGCGACGAGCCTGCGCAGGTCAGAGCCGGATCATGCCCTTCCCCCCGGGCGCACCGGCACCACGACGCTCCCGGGCGGTTACCGGTTTACCGGGGAATCCACCCAGAATTGCCCTGATGAGTTCTAACGTGAGGCCATGCTCGACCGCGACATTGTGGCCGCCATCGTGGCAGGCGACCCGGCGGGACTCGAAGCCGCCTACGACCGCTACGCGCCGAGCCTCTATGCCTACTGCCAGTCCCTGCTCACCGAACCTGCCGATGCGGCTGACACAGTCCAGGACACGTTCATCATCGCCGCGGCCAAGCTGTCCGCGCTCCGCGACCAGGACCGGTTGCGGCCCTGGCTGTACGCGGTGGCCAGGAACGAGTGCCGACGCCGGCTCCGGTCCGCGGGCAGAGCCACCCTGCTCGACGAGGCGGCCGGGGTGACCGACGACACGGCCGACCTCGGGGCAGACCTGGAACAGGCGCAGCTCCGCGAAATGGTCTGGTCGGCGCTGGCCGGTCTCACCGCCAGCGAGCGGGAGATCATCGAGCTGAACCTGGGGCACGAGCTGGACGGCGCCGACCTGGCCGACGCGCTCGGCGTCCCGCGCAATCAGGCACACGCCATGGCCTCACGGGCCCGGGCTCATTTTGAGGCGGCGCTCGGCGTCCTCCTGGTGGCTCGTTCCGGCCGGGACGCCTGCCCTGAGCTGGCCGGGATGCTGGAGGGCTGGGACGGGCGGCTCACCGTGCTGCTCCGCAAGCGGGTCGGGCGGCATATCCGGCGCTGCTCCGTCTGCGGGGACCGGCAGCGCCGCGAGCTCAGCCCGGTCGCCCTGCTGAGCGCGCTGCCCGTGGCCGCGCTGCCGGCCGCCCTCCGCCACCAGGTGCTCGGCCTCATCTCGGACGGCTCACCCGGGGCTGTAGCCCAGCGGCTGGCGGTCGGGCAGCGGGTGGGCCCGCTCGGGCCCGGGGGCTTCCCTCGTCCTCTCGACCCGCCGTCCCCCGTCCACCTGCACCACCTGGCGCATGGGACGGCGTACGCGCGGGGCGGCGCGGCCGTCGGCGGGGCCGCGATCGTCGGTGGCGCACTGGTCGGCGGCGGCCTGCTGCACCATCCCGGACCGGCCCAGCCGCCCGGGGCGAGGCCAGCGCTGCCCTCCAGCAGCGCGCCGCCCGTAGCGGGCTCACCCTCGGCGCCCGCGTCCGGCGCGGGCGGCGCCGGGGACGGGGCTACCTCGCCCGGGCCGAAGGTGCTGCGCTCCGGGAGCGCCGGTGCCAGCACCAAACCGGCCGCGCCAGGCGGCACCCCGGCCCCGGCCACCACCTCAGCGGCTCCCGCGCCCGCGATATCCGCCGTGGTCGCGGGCACCCTGACCGTGTCACCCGCCAGCCTGGGGCTCAAGCTGTCCCTGGCTGGCCTGTGGACCGGGACGCTGACCCTGACCGCCCACGGAGGCCCGGTGTCCGCCTACCACGTCGCGGTGCCCGTGCCGCTGCTTCAGGACCTCACCCTCAGCCAGGTGTCCGGATCACTGGCCGCCGGGCAGAGCGTCCGCATCACCGTGACCGCCGCCGGGGGTGCCCTGTTCTCTACCGCTCTGCTGACCGTGAGCCCCGGCAGCCTCAGCGTCCCGGTCACCTATAACCTGCTCGGCTAGCGGCGGGAAATCAGGATGGCTGGTTCGGCCTGATTCGGCCGGACTCATCCGAAAACTCCCGCCAGGCCATAGCGTTGATCGCATGCGTGACGGGGACTTGGTGGCGGCGGTCGTTGCGGGCGATCCGGCGGCGCTGGCAGCGGCCTACGATCAGTTCGCTCCGGCGTTGTACGGGTATTGCCGGTCGCTGCTGAGTGAGCCCGCTGACGCGGCGGGGGCGGTCCGGGACACCTTCGTGGTGGCCTAGGTGAAGCTGCCGCTGCTGCGTGACCCGAGCCGGCTGCGGCCCTGATTGTACGCGGTGGCCCGGAACGAGTGCCGGCGCCGTCTGCACGGCGACGGCGCCGCCGTCCGGCTCACCCCGGACGAGTACGGTGATGGCGAGACGACCGCCGACCTTGGCCTGGCTCTGGTCGAGGCGCAGCAGCGGGAGATGGTGTCGTCAGCGCTGGGCGGGCTGGACCCGGGAGACCGGGAAATTGTCGAGCTGAGCCTGCGGCACGAGTTCTACGGCGCGGATCTGGCGGACGCGCTGGGGGTGCCGCGCAACCAGGCGCAGGCCCTCACGACCCGGGCGCGGACCCGGTTCGAGACCGCGCTGGGCGCGCTCATGGTGGCCCGCTCCAGTGTGGGTTCATGCCAGGAGCTGTCCTGGATCCTGGGGGACTGGGATGGGGAGCTGACCGCCCCGCTGCGCAAGCAGGTCCGGCGGCACGTCAGTACCTGCGAGATCTGCGGCGAGCACCGGCGGCGCCAGGTCAACCCGCTAGCCCTGCTCAGCGTGCTGCCCGAGCCCGTCCTGCCGGAGAGCCTGCAGCATGAGGCGCTCAGCCTGCTCGCGGACACCTCGCCCGACGCGGCCGAGGAGCGGGCGGTGATCGCGGACCGGGCCGAGCCGTTTGCCCGGTCCGGGTTCCCGGTGCCGCTGGACCCGCTGGCGGCACGCCGGGGGCCGGCCGCGTTCGTGCCAGCCGCCGGGGTGCTGGTCGCGGTGTTCGCCGTGTTCGGCGGCGGGGCGATGCTCGCGGCGAACACGCTGCACCACGGGACCCCCCCGGTCAGTTCCGCGGTAGCGTCCGCTGTCCCGTCCGCTCAGGCGGCGCCCGCAGTCAACACGCCCAAGCCGTCGCTTTCCGGGCACAAGAAGGCGCACGGGAAGCACGGTGCCAGCGCGCGGGGAAGCGGCACCGCGTCCTACACACCGGGGGCCGGGAAGTCCGGGGGATCGTCCAGGCCGGCCAGCCACCCGTCCTCGGCGAAGCCCTCGAAGTCCAGGCACACGACCCCGCCGACCACCACGCCTCCGACATCGGCCCCGCCCACCACCGCGCCGCCGACGACTGTGCCGCCGACCACCACCCCGCCGACCACCACCCCGCCGACCAGCGGCACCAGCTCCGGCGGCGTGCTCGGGACGATCATCGGCTGGCTGGGTGCGCTGTAGCGGCACCGCGTCACGAAGATCCATATTCTGAACCCTGGGCAGCCCTCAGACGGCGGTTGAGCCGCGGCGGCTAGCCTCGGACGGCGGGAGCCGCGATGACCGCTGAGCCGGACCTGATCAGCCTGCTGTATCACGCGGACTGGAGGCAGCTCAGCCTGTCGGCCGAGGTGAACGACGGGTCGGCGCTGCTGATCGCGCCCGGCCGGCGTTACCGGCTGCAGACCCCGGACTACCTCACGGGCTGCGACGGTGACCGCCCCTGGAAGCTGTGCCAGGACGATGCCGAAGACGAGGACGAGGGGACGGTGCGCTGGTTCAGCGGGCCCGAGCCGCCGCTGCGCTCGTTGCTCTGCCCCGCCTGGCTGCTGAAGAGCTCCCGCCTGGAGGTGACCGGGCACGTGAGCGTACTCGGGCGCGACGCCTTGCAGGTGGTGGCCACCAGGGAGCAGGGTCTGCGGGGCACGAAGGGACCGGATCGGTTCCGGGCCGGCCGGACTGAGGCCCTCGTGGACGCCGAGCTTGGCATCCTGCTGCGCCTCGCCCGGACCGACGGCACGGAGGAGGACGGCGGCGCGGGACACGGCAGCGCGGGAGACAGCGGCGAGCGATCCGGAGTCATTGAGCTGGTCAGCTTGGATCTCAGCCCGGTCATCGACCCGGCCCAGTTCGCCCCGCCACCGGGATGCCTGATCGGGGAAAGCCTCGGGGAGAGCCTCGGTGGAGGCGGTCTGCCCGGGCAGACCGTGAAGACCATTGCGGGGCTGGCCGCGGGTGCCCTCGGCGCGTGGATCAGGTACTCGCCGTCCGGTCATCGCCAGCCCCCGGACATCACCGAGGCGGCGATCCCGCCCGAGGATCCGGCGCCCGAGCCATCACCCGACGGCTGGCCGTCCGGGCCGCAGGTCAGCGACGAGATCCTGCATCTGCTCCACGGCAGCGGCGCCGCCCGCCTGCCCGGCGGCGGGGCCACCGGGTTCGCGGCCACCAGGCACGTGTGGCTCGACATCGGCGCGATGCTGTCCCGGATCCCGCCAGCCGCGCGCCGGGCCGGCTTCGGCGGCCTCGGCCTGCTGGCTGACTCGATAGCCGAACAGCCGTCCGCCTCCCATCTGGTGTCCGCGGTCCGGATCTGGGGCCCGGGCCAGTACCAGGTCGACTTCCGCTCCAAGCCGCGCGACGGCGCGACCAGGATCGTGTGCGACGGGCAGCGCCGCTGGCGGGTCTACCGTGACAAGGTCACCGTCGGCCCGGCGGAGCCGGCGCCAGGCAACCTGGGGTATCTCACGGACCCGTCCTGGCTGCTGGAATGCCGGCTGTCCGGCGGCGAGCAGGTCACGGCCGGTGACCGCCCGGCGTTCCGCATCAATGTCGCCCGTGGGGATGCGCAGTGGTCGGTCCCGCTGATGTTCCCCGCAACGGTGGCGGTCGTGGACGCCGAACTCGGTGTCCTGCTGCGCCTGACCTCCTACCTGGGCGGGAAGCCCGTGCAGCGGGACGGGCTCCAGGACATCACGCTCGAGCCTGGTGGTTTCCGGGCCGACATCCCATCCGATTTGCCGGTCTCCGAAGAGGACCGCCCTTCGGAGCGGGCCGGCCGCAACTCGGTCAACATCCCGCTGACGGTCGCTCGCGTCGTCGCACAGCAGGCCGCCACCGGAGCGGCCCAGGCCGCCCGGAACATCCTCCGGCGCTTCGACAGTCGCTGACCGCCGCCCGGCCGCCGCCCCGGGCCGCGCCTCGCGACCGTCGCGCCCGGCAGGCCGCCTCAGGAGACGGTGGGGACGCCAGCGTCGGCGCGGAGCAGGGCGGCGGCCATCCGCAGCGAGACGAGCTTGCCGAACGCCGCGTCCCGCGGAAGGTACTTCATGCCGCAGTCCGGGGCGAGCACGATCCGCTCCGCGGGCACGTACTTCAGCGCCCGGCGCGCCCGGGCGACGATCTCGGCCGGGTTCTCCACGGTCTCGTCACCCAGGTTGAGGACGCCCAGGATGATCGTCTTGCCGTCCAGGTGGGTGAGGATCTCGCAGTCCAGCCCCGACTGCGCGGTCTCGATCGAGACCTGGTCACAGACACAGTCGGCCAGTTCGGGCAGGAACGAGTAACCGGACGGCCGCTCGTGGATGATCGCGGCGTAGCCGAAGCACAGGTGCACGGCGGTCGTCCCGGTGATGCCTTCCAGGGCCCGGTTGATCACCCGCACGCCGTACTTGCGGGCCTCGTCCGGGCGGGCCTGCAAGTAGGGCTCGTCGAGCTGGACGATGTCCGCACCCGCATTGAACAGGTCCGCGACTTCCTCGTTGACCGCCTCGGCGTAGCCGAGGGCGAGGTCCTCGGTGCTGGTGTAGTAGTCGTTCTGGGCCTGCTGGGCCATCGTGAACGGCCCTGGCACGGTGATCTTCACGGTCCGGCGGGTGACGGTGCGCAGGAACTCCACGTCTCCCACCTCGACCGGGTGGCGGCGGCGTATCGGGCCGGTCACCCGGGGTACCGGGTTCGGCTCGCCGCTGCGGTCCAGCGCGGTTCCGGGGTTGTCGATGTCCACCCCGTCCAGGGCCGTCGCGAACCGGTTTGAGTAGCTCTCCCGGCGGATTTCCCCGTCGGTGATGATGTCCAGGCCGGCTCTTTCCTGGTCCCGGACAGCCAGTTCGGTCGCGTCCCGCTGGGCCTGCCCCAGGTACTCCGGGGCGACCCGCCACAGTTCGGTCGCACGGACCCGGGGTGGGAACCGGCCGCGCAGCCGCGCGCGGTCGATGAGCCAGTCGGGCTGGGGGTAACTGCCGACCAGGGAGGTGGGGAAGAGCATGACAGCCAGAATGTCAGATTGATCGCCACCGCGCAGCCCCCGCCCACTGCGCAGCCCTGCTACCGCGCAGCCCCGCCACCGCGCAGCCCGCCGAGGTCCCGGCGCGGGATGATCTCGGGCTGGCCCGCGACCTCGGTGCTGACCAGCCGCCTGGTTACGCTCAGCGGCCCGAGCCCGGACAGCGCCTCGGTCACCCGCGCGGCCAGCCCGGGGGCGGCGGCGGTGGACTCGGCCAGCCCGACGGCCGAGACGCCGGCCAGCCAGGACGGGACGATCTCGGTGACGTCCGCGATCACGTTGGCCTTGGCCCGGTTCGACCGGGCCAGCGCGGTCAGGTGCCGGGTGTCCGGGTCGTCCTCGTTGCCCAGCACCAGGACCAGGTCACTGGAGGTGGCTACGGTCCGCACGGTCTCGGCCCGGTCGGACGCCGCGTAGCAGAACCCGTCCGGGTCCGGGCCGCGCAAGGCGGGGAACCGGGACCGCAGGGCCGCGGTCGCGATTGGGGTGTCCTCAACCGGGACACCGGGCACCAGGACGTAGGAGACCCGCCGCGGGTCCGCGACCTGGACCGCGCCCGCTCCGACCCGGGTCTCGGCCAGGATGGCGTGATCCGGGGCCTCGCCCAGGATCGCGGGCAGCACCGCGAGGCCCGACTGCCCAATGAGGACCACCTGATCACCACGCTCCGCGAACCGGCGGGCCTCAGCCTGCACCCCGGCCACCAGGGGGCAGGTCGCGTCGATCACGTCCAGGCCACGCTCGGCTGCCTCAGCGCGCATCCTGGAGGCGACGCCGTGTGCGGGGATCAGCACCGTGGCGCCGGCGGGTATGTCATCCAGCGAACGGGCGAAGACCGCGCCGTTCTTTTCCAGGTCCGCGCAGGCTTGCGGGCTCGCCATAAGCTGCCCGCACACGTAGACCGGGCCCCGGGCCAGCGCCTGCCGGGTCGCCTCGAGGGCCCGCCGTGCGCCCGGGCACCACGGGCTGACCGCGCTGAGCAGGCGCCTGGTCCCGCCGACCGCGGCCCATTCCTCGACCGCGCTGCGAGCCGCGGCCATCGCCACGCCGTCCACGCTGCTGGCCGCGGCGCCGATCGCGGTGGCCGTGCCGTCGTTATGCAAGACGGTGGTGACGAACAGGGCCGCGCCGTCATCCGTCTGGGACGCGTCGCCTGACCGCGGCACTGGCGCGTACCGCACCCGCACCCCCCGGCGGTACAGCAGCCCGCCGACCAGGGGTGCGGCCGGGCAGGTGAGCCGGCCGTGCGCCGGGTCGCCGATCTCGGTGGCGACCAGCACCTCGCCCGGGGCCACCACCGTTCCGGGCGCCAGGCATTCGCGTGCACTCGATCGGATCATGGACGCGCATCCCCCTGGTGTCCCCGCGTGGCGGCCTGCTCGGCGATGGCCGACCCGCATCTGCTGGCCCGCCAGCGATGGCCGGCCACCCCGATGATGCGGCCCGCCGGGCCGTAGCGTCCGCTGTCGTCCCCGTTTCCTCGCGGATCAGTCTAGTGATGCCGAAGCCGCAGCGTGTGTACCTGGTCACGCGTCGTGTCGGACATGGCGCATAGGGTAGAAGAGGCTATACGCTACTATCTCAATCGGAATTAAATGATTTAGTGCTCAGGGGAATTGAGCCTGCCGGGGCCGGGACGACCAGATGCGAGGTTTGCCCGTTCAGTACCGTCGGCACCGGGGGAGTACAGAAGATGAGCATGGCCCCTCGGGGTACCAAAACGCCGTACGGACCCGGGGTGCACCAATCAGAGAGGACTGGCGCCATGACCGTTACCGATGAGCTGCTGGCTAATAACGAACGCTACGCGGAGTCTTTCCCGGGCCAGCTGCCGCTCCCGCCCTCGAAGCAGCTAGCCGTGGTGGCCTGTATGGACGCGCGGCTGAACGTCTATGACATTCTCGGCCTTCACGACGGGGAGGCGCACGTGATCCGCAACGCGGGCGGGGTGGTCACCGACGACGAGATCCGCTCGCTCACGATCAGCCAGCGGCTGCTCGGCACCCAGGAGATCATCCTGATCCACCACACCGACTGCGGGATGCTGACCTTCACCGACGACGACTTCAAGGCCAGCATCCTGAAGGACACCGGCATCAAGCCCGAGTGGGCCGCGGAGGCCTTCCCCGAACTCGATGAGGATGTCCGTCAGTCCATCGGCCGGATCAAGGCCAGCCCGTTCATCCCGCATAAAGAGTCAATCCGTGGCTTCGTCTTCGACGTGGCCACCGGCAAGCTCCGCGAAGTCTCCTAGCTCCCGGCACGACCGCAGCGGCCGGATCAGCGGCCGACGGGATGGCGGCAGCAGGGTCAGGAGTCCGAGGAGTCGGCCCGGCCCTGCTGCTCCGCCAGGAACTGCTCGAACTGGGCGCCGATCTCATCGGCCGACGGCAGCTGTTCCGAGCCTTCCAGCAGGCCACCGCGCTCGGCTCCCTCAGCGAACGCGTCGTACTGCCGCTCCAGGGCCTGCACGACCTCCATGATTTCCTCGGAGCCCTCGACCTGCCGCCGGATCTCCTCGTCTGTCTCGCTGGCCGCGTCGCGGAGCGCCTGGTCGGGCAGCTGCAGCCCGGTCGCGCGGGATACCGACTCGAGCAGCGTGATCGCGGCCGTCGGGTACGCGGCCTGCGCCAGATAGTGCGGGACGTGCACGGCGAAGCCGACGGCCGCGCGGTCTTCCTCGCCCATGCGCATCTCCAGCAGTGCCGCCACGCTGCCCGGGACCTGGAGCCGGTCCACCAGCGGCGGGTACCCCGTGGTCAGGCCGGACGTGGTGGCGTGGGCGGTCACGCCCAGCGGGCGGGTGTGCGGCGCGCCCATCGGGATGCCGTGGAACCCGACCGCCAGCCGGACCCCCATCCGCGCGGCCACGTCCCGGACCGCCTGGGTGAAGTTCTCCCATTCGTGATCCGGTTCCGGGCCGGTGAGCAGCAGAAACTGGCTCCCGGCGGTGTCCGTGAGCAGGTGCATGGCCAGCTCGGGCGCTTCGTACGATTCCCAGTGGTCCCGCGAGAAAATCATCGGCGGCCGCCGGGACCGGTAGTCGATCAGCCGGTCCACGTCGAACCGGGCGACCTCCTGGTGCTCCAGCGTGCCCAGCAAATGGGCGAACAGCAGTTTGCCCGCCGCCCCGGCGTCGATGAACCCGTCGAGGTAGTGCAGCATCACTGCCCCGTCCAGTACCGGCGCGTCAGGGCTGACCTCGTAGAGGTCTCCCGGATCTCGCACCACGCTCACTGCCCTTCCAGGGTGTCAGTCAGTCTGCCCGCTACCTGTCCCAACCACGAACGGCTGGTCATCCATCCCGTCAAAGGCGATCTTTGCCTTCCACGCTACCGCCTGGCGGCCTCGGCATAGCGGTTCATACCCGGCCCTGCCCCAGGGTGCGGGCCACCTGGGTACCCGGGACCGGCCGTCACCGCTCCGGTCAGTCGCCGTCGGCCTCCGCCGAGCCGGTCAGCCGGAGCTTACGCTGCGCGCGCTGGTAGAAGGTGGTCTCGCCGAGCCTGACCACCTGCGCTGCGTCGGGCAGCGTGGTCACGACCACGGTGTCGCCCGGGTGCAGGTACCCCTCAACGTTGCCGTCCGCTTCCAGGGCCAGCTCACCACTGCGCGGCAGCACGGTCAGCGTGAGTTTCTCGGCGGCGGCCAGGAACAGGGCCCGGTTGAACGCCGAGTGCGGCGCAGCCGGGGTGACCAGCAGCCCCTCGGCGTTCGGCGACACGATGGGGCCGCCCGCGGAGAAGTTGTAGGCGGTGGATCCGGTGGGCGTGGCCACGATCACCGCGTCGGCCGCGTAGCGGACGAACGGGTGCGCTTCTACCGTCAGCTCCACTATCGCCGAGCCGCCGCGGCCCGGGATACGGGCCAGGTCCACGTCGTTGAACGCCACGGTCTGCCGGCCCAGGAATTCCGCCCGGACCGCGGACCGGGTCTCCACCGTGAACCGGTGCTCGTCGATGGCGCACAGGGCCTCGCCCATCTCCGGGGGGTCGATTTCGGCCAGGAAGCCGAGTTTTCCCACGTTGACCCCGAGCACCGGCGTCGGGTTGCCGCAGACGATCCGCAGCGCCCGCAGCATGGTCCCGTCACCGCCCAGGCTCACCACGAGATCGGCGCGCCGGGCCAGCTCCGGGCCGGTGACCGCCTCAACACGACTGGGGATCCGGCTGACCTCGGCCTCCAGTGCGAGCACCGCCACTGTGCGCTCGCTGGCCCAGGCCAGCAGCGTGAACAAGGCCGAGTTGCAGTCCCGCGCCGGATGCAGCACCAGTCCCACCGTTTTGACCAAGCCCACGGGCCGGCCTCCTCAGGTCGTGATCAGGCTGCGTACCCGGGCGGCGCGGACCGCGTCGGACAGCGTGCCGATGTCGTAGGCGCCGTAGTGGCGTTTGCCGTTGATGAAGAACGTGGGCGTGCCGGACACCGCGGACAGGTCCGCGGAATCCACGTCCTCGGCTACCCGCGCCGCGCCCGCGTGCTTGCGCAGGTCCTCGGTAAACCGGGCGGTGTTGAGACCGAGGTCGGCGGCGTACTGGATCAGGTCCCGCGCGGTGAGGGCGCCCTGATGCTCCATCAGCAGGTCGTGCATGTCCCAGAACTTCCCCTGCCGGGCGGCCGCCTCGGCGCCTTCCGAGGCCAGCTGGGCGTGCGGGTGCACGTCGTTCAGCGGCAGGTGCCGGAACACGTACCGGACGTCGCCGAAGTCGGCCAGCAGTTCCCGGACCATCGGCTCGGCCTGCCCGCAGTACGGGCACTCGAAGTCGCCGTACTCCACCACGGTGACCGGGGCCTGCTCCGGCCCGCGGATATGATCGCGGGCCGGGTCGACCGGGACGGCCAGGTCGGTGATGGTCGTGGAGGTGCCGAGCAGGGCGCGTATCTTCAGCCGCTTGGGCAGCAGCCGGGTGACCCGGAAGACCGTCCAGGTGAGCACGGACGCGCAGAAGGCCGCGGACAGGATCCCCAGCTTCGCCTCGGCCAGCAGGGTGCCGTGGAAGGCGAGCGAGGCGATGAGCAGCGCGACCGTGAACCCGATCCCCGCGATCGCGCCCGCGCCCATGACGGCCGCCCAGCCCACTGGCGGCTGGATCCGGCCCCGGCTGAGCCGGGTGACGAGCCAGGCGGCCGCGGTGGTGCCCACCGGCTTGCCCACCACGTAACCGATCAGGATGCCCAGCGTGACCGGGGAGGTGTAGGCCCGGGAGAGCAGGCCTCCGCTCACCATAACCCCGGCGTTGGCCAGGGCGAACAGCGGCACGATGAGATAGCTGGACCAGGGGTGGTACAGCTGCTGGAGCCGCTCGTTGGGGGAGAGGGCCAGGGTGACGCCGTCGCGGGCCTCACGGGCCAGCTGAGGGGTGGGCTGCTCGCGGAACAGCCGGAACAGATCGCTGGCCCGCTCCAGGTCACCGCGCGCCGTGGGGTGGGCATAGGTGAGCAGGCCCATGATCAGCCCGACCACCACCGGGTCCACGCCGGACTTGAAGAACGCCACCCAGGCCGCCGCCCCGAGCAGGAAGTAGGCCGGCCCGAAGCGCACGCCCGCGGCCCGGATGGCGGCCACCGCGGCCAGGATGCCCACCCCCGCCAGCAGCGCGGGCACCTCCAGATGCGCACTGTAAAAAATAGCAATAACGGCCAGTCCGACCAGATCATCCACCACAGAGAAGGTGAGCAGGTAGGTGCGGACCCGGTCCGGCAGCCAGGAGCCGACCAGGGCCAGCATGCCGAGCGCGAACGCGGTGTCGGTGGACATGGAGGCGCCCCAGCCACGGGCACCCGGGCCGCCCGCGTTGGCCGCCAGGTAGATGGCCACCGGGACGATCATCCCGCCCAGGCCGACCACCAGCGGGAGGGTCAGCCGCCGCCGCTCGCGCAGCTCTCCCATGTCGAACTCGCGCCGGGCCTCCAGGCCGACGACCAGGAAGAAGAACGTCATCAGGCCGGAGTTCACCCAGCCGTGCAGATCCTGGGACAGGCCCGTGCCGCCGATGGTTACCGACAGCCGCGTGGACCAGAGCGAGGCGTAGGACCCTGCCGCGGCGTTCGCCCAGACCAGCGCGGCCACCGTCGCGGCCAGCAGGATCGCGGCGCTCCCGGTCTCCGTGCGCAGGAACTGGCGCAGCGGGGTCTCCAGGTTCCGCGCCCACGCGGTCCGCCCCGACAGGAGGGAAGGGGCCGGCTGGGATTCGGTCATGCCGGAATTCTCCCAGGCCTCAGGCGATGGTCGCGCGCGGCTCAGCCTTCCGGGCCGCCGGCGATCTCGTCCTCGTCCTCGTCGGTCAGGTGGACGGCCGCCTCCTCGGCGCCCGCTGCGCCCCCGTCGATGCCCACGTCCTGGGCGACCAGGTCCGGATCCAGACGGGGGTGCGATCCCTCGTCCTCGGCGACCAGGCGGCCGGACCGCGGCTGGACCTCGTCGTACGACTCCGGGCCTTCCCGGGGCAGATCGCTCTCGGCGGCCGGGTCAGGGTCGGCGTACGGGTCAGGCTCCGGCTCTTCCTCAGCGAGGAGCTGATCGAGCGATTCACCCTGACGCTCCTCGGCCAGCGTGTCGCCGAACCGCTCACCGGCCGACCACTTGTCGGCGGGCACGATGCCGGAATCCAGCGGGTCCTGGTACGGATCCTCGCTGTCCTCCAGAGTGTCGGAGGAGTCCAGGACGCCGTCGTCCTCGGAGTCGGTGTCCTCGAGGCCATCCGTACCGGGGCTGTCGCCGCGCTCGTAATCGCCGGTGCCGCCACCGTAGGTGTATGCGGAGCTGCCGTCGCCCGGATCGGCGGAGGGCTCATAAGTCTCTTCGGCCATGTGCCCAGGCTATCGACAACGATCACGGCCTCCGACCGCGGAGCGGCCAGCTCCAGGTCAGCCCCCGTGTGCCGCTTTATACTCCGCCCACCGGTCCAGCATCGCGGGCAGCTCCTTGCTGACGAAGTCGAAGTACATGGCCGACTCGGCGAGCCGCGCCCCGGCCGGCGTCGCCGCGCCAAGCAGCTCGGCCCCGTCGCGCATCGTGTCTGCCCAGCGCATCATGATCCGGTCGCGCACCCGCAGGACCTCGTGCCAGACGTTGTCCGGCATCCGGTACACGTGGCGCCGGGAACGAGGCTCCGTCTCCCGGCTGACTAGGCCAACCTGGACGAGGTAACGCACCCCGCCCGAGACCGCCGCCGGGCTGACCTGGAGCAGCCCGGCGAACTCGTCCGCGGTCAGGCGGCCTGTGTCGGCGGTCAGCAGGGCGACGAAGATCCTGGCCGGCATCCGCGGCATCCCTGAATCGGCGAGGAGCGAGGCGAAGCGCTGAATGAACTGGCGCACAGCCGCCCCATCCCGGGCTTCCCTGGCCTCGCCGGGCTCCGGGGCTTCGTCCGGGCGCTGGCCCGTTGGCGCCTGGCTCCCTCGCGCTCCGGGCGGCTCCTGGACCTCGCTCCCTCGCGTCGCGTGCGGCATGTGGACCTCGTCCCCTCGCGTCGCGTGCGGCTCCCGGACCCTCCGCGCCTCCGGCACTAGCTCTCACCCCTCTCACGGCGTCGCTGCCGCTAGTTTACTAGATACATAACTTTCATGATTTTGTGAATTCGGTGTTAAGCTGGACGTATGACGGCGGTAATCGAGGTGGATGGCCTGACGAAGTCGTTTGGCCGGACGCACGCGCTGGACGGGCTCGATCTCAGGGTGGCCGCTGGTGAGGTGCACGGCTTCCTGGGTCCTAACGGGTCAGGCAAGACCACCACCATCCGGGTTCTGCTGGGCCTGATCAGGGCCAGCGGGGGAAGCGTCCGGCTGCTCGGCGGCGATCCCTGGCGGGAGGCGACCACGCTGCACCGGCGGCTCGCGTACGTGCCAGGCGACGTCACCTTGTGGCCGAACCTGTCCGGCGGGGAGGTCATCGACCTGCTCGCCCGGCTCCGCGGTGGTCTCGATGAGCAGCGCAAGGCGGCCCTGCTGGAGAAGTTCGAGCTCGACCCGGCCACGAAGAGCCGGTCCTACTCCAAGGGCAACCGGCAGAAGGTCGCGCTGGTCGCTGCGCTCTCGTCCGGCGCGGAGCTGCTGATCCTGGACGAGCCGACCTCGGGACTGGACCCGCTGATGGAAGCCGCGTTCCGGGAGTGCGTGGACGAGGAACGGCGGGCCGGACGGACCGTGCTGCTGTCCAGCCACATCCTGTCTGAGGTGGAGGCGCTCTGCGACCGGGTGACGATCATCCGCGCCGGCCGCACGGTGGACTCCGGCGCCCTGGCTGATCTGAGGCACCTGTCCCGCACCTCGGTCCGCGCGGAGCTGGACCAGCCGCCGGACGGGCTGGATGGCCTGCCCGGGGTGCACGACCTGCATATCGACGGCCACCGGCTGGGCTGCCAGGTGGACGACAGCGCGCTCCCTGAGCTGCTCAGGAGGCTGGCCGCCGCCGGTGTGCGCCGCCTGGTCAGCCACCCGCCCACGCTCGAGGAACTGTTCCTGCGGCACTACACGGACCCGTCATGACTGCGGTGGCAGCCCGCGCCCAGCGGTCCGGCAGCCGCCCGGCCGGCCGGGGCCCGGCCGGGCTGGCCGGGACCGCCGCGCTGATCTCGCTCGGGCTGCGCCGCGACCGCATCGTCCTGCCGGTCTGGCTGTACGTGTTCGCCGGCAGCATCGGCAGCACCGGGTACAGCTTCCGCCACCTCTACACCAGCCTCGCTGAGCGTGTGTCGCTCACCGCCAGCGTCCAGCACGATCCGTCGGTACTCGCCTTGACCGGCCCGGTGTTCGGGAGCAGCGCGGGATCGCTGGTCGCCTGGAAGGTCCTGGTGTTCGCGGCCGCCGGCGCCGGGCTGATGGGGATCTTCACGGTCGTCCGGCACACCCGGGACGACGAGGAGCAGGGGCGCCTGGAACTGGTGGGCGCCGCGGTGGTCGGCCGCCAGGCGCCGCTGGCCGCCGCCCTGGCCATCGCGTTCGGCAGCGGGCTGGCGCTCATCCCGCTCATCGCCGCCATCCTGGCCGTGCTCGGCTACCCGCTGACCGGCTCCCTCGCCCTGGGGGCTGCCGTGGGACTGTCCGGCTGCGTGTTCGCGGCCGTGGCCGCGATCTGCGCCCAGCTGACCGTCAGCGCCCGGACGGCCCGCGGGCTCGCTGTCGCCGTGCTGGGAGTGGCGTTCCTGCTCCGCGCGGTGGGCGACTCGGCTTCCGGCATGTCCTGGCTGAGCTGGGCCTCCCCGCTGGGCTGGGCCGAGCAGATGCGGGTGTACGCGACCCCGCGCTGGAGTGTGGTCGCCGCGTACCTGGTGGCGGCCGCCGTCTTCGCGGGGGGCGCGGCCGGGCTGGCCACTCATCGTGACCTGGGCGCCGGGCTGCTGGCCGCCCGGCCAGGCCGGCCCGCCGCACCCGGCTGGCTGCGCAGCCCGCTCGCGCTGGCCTGGCGACTGCAGCGCGAGACCCTGTACGGCTGGGCGGCCGGCTTCGCGCTGGCCGGGGCGGTGTTCGGGTCGGCGGCCCGCGGGATAGGCCCGATGCTGAACACCAGCGCCCAGGCCCGGCAGATCTTCATCCGGCTGGGCGGGCACAGCGGGCTCGTCGCCGCCTACCTGGCCGCGGTGATCGCGATGATGGGCCTGGCCGCGGCGGCATACGCGATCGCGGCCATCCTCCGGTTGCACGGTGAGGAAAGCCAGGGGCGGGCCGAGCCGGTGCTGGCTGCCTCGGTTGGGCGGGTCCGCTGGGCGGGCAGTCAGCTGCTCGTCGCCGCCCTGGGGAGCGCGGGGCTGCTGGTGGTGGGGGGCCTGGCCATGGCGCTGGGTGAGGGGCTGACCTCGGGTGGCCTGGCCGCGCAGCTGCCGCGGCTGATCGGAGCGGGGCTCGCGCAGATCCCGGCAGCCTGGGTGATGGCGGGCCTGGCGGTGGCCCTCTACGGCCTGGCGCCGCGAATCGCGGTGACCGGGGCGTGGACCGCGCTCGGCGTGGCCACCCTGATCACGCTGCTCGGGCCGGCGACCCGGTTGGCCCAGGCTGTGCTGGACGTGTCGCCGTTCAGCCACCTCCCCAAGCTGCCCGGGGCGCCCGTCACCGTGGCGCCGCTGGCCTGGCTGGTGGGGGCGGCGGTGGTGCTGGCTGCTGCGGGACTTGCGGGGTTCCGCCGACGCGACCTTATGTAAGCGAACTGGCGTCGCGGACGGCGTGGCTGAAAGTTTCGGTCACACCTGACTACACCAAACCTACATTCATCGAGGGTGGTGACCGCGGGCTTGCGGGCACGGGCCCGCAGGACTTGCCAGAGTGAGGACCGGGGCGAGTGGGGCGAGTGTGACCGGGGAGCCGGAGCGGTGACCGCCTGGCGGTGCGGCTGGGGGGACCACGGGACCGGGGAGCGGAGCGTTGACCGCCTGGCAGTGCGGCTGGGGCGACCACGGGACCGGGGTGGCGCGGCTGGGGTGGCTGGCATGGCGCTACGGGGGTGGCGGAGACAAGAATGAGGCCCCTCCAAGTATGAGTTGGAGGGGCCCCATCTGGCTGCGTCGTACCGGGACGCCGGTCACCCGGCTTCCTGGCGCTTTGCCGCCGACCGCCTGGCATGGGAAGCAGCAACTGAAATCCCGGTTGCCCGGCCTTCCCGTCGCCCGGGTTTCCCCGGCGTCCCAGGAGTTTCCTCCCGGAAGGACTTCCGCCTTAGCGGTGACAAATTTGTACTCTGGCCGGGGGAACTGGCGCAAGGGTTTCCGGCCTGGCAATTTCAAGATTTTTCCCGCTATCCGCGAAATCCACAAGTAAGCACGTGTTATCCCCCGGGAAAGGCGGCTGTCCACCGCGCTATCCACAGCGTGGTCCACAGGCTGGTGCACAGCCTGGCTCACCGCCCGGTTTACGGGGATAGGGCACCGGGCGAGGGTGACCCGGCGTGCGCTGGAGGGAGCGTCCCGCGGTCCGGTCCCGGGCCAGGCGGTGGGGCATATAGACGGTAATGCCCGGACGCAGCGGGGCCCCTCCACG
>Ga0208589_1000274_pt1 | contig 24797 bp, 26 predicted proteins | sample NGESurshal092012_2_FD_184486 | JGI IMG/M metagenome (GOLD analysis project Ga0208589, IMG submission 184486) | Arctic peat soil microbial communities from Barrow, Alaska - NGEE Surface sample F53-2 shallow-092012 (SPAdes) | ecosystem: Environmental > Terrestrial > Soil > Wetlands > Peat ...
TCACCCTGGATCACGTCGATGCTGTCGAGCGGCACGCCGAGCGAAGCCGACACCATCTGCGAATAGGTGGTCTGCAGTCCCTGACCCATCGCCATGGTGCCCGAATGCAGCACGACGCGGCCTTCCGCGGTCGCATGCAGGCTGACCTTTTCGGTATGGGCGCGCCCGCCGGTCCACTCGATGTAGCTGGTGAGGCCGCGGCCATAGAGCAGGCCTTTCTTCCTCGCCGCTTTCTTGCGCGCGGCAAAGCCGTTCCAGTCGGCGAGGTCCGAGGCACGCTCCAGCATGTGCGCGAAGGCACCGCTGTCGTAAATTTGCCCGACCGCATTGGTGTAGGGCAGTTGCGCGGGCTTGATGTAGTTGACCTTGCGGATCGCGCGCGGATCCATGCCGATCTGGCGTGCGGCGGCGTCCATCAGCCGCTCGACGATGAACACGCCTTCCGGCCGGCCCGCGCCGCGATAGGCGCCGACCGGGGCGGTGTTGGTCATGACGGCCTTGATCTCGTAATGCACCAGCGGCAGGTCGTAGACGCCGGACTGCACGAACGGTCCGAGCACCAGCGGAATGATGGCGCCGGTACCGGTGAGGTAGGCGCCGGTGCCACCGAGCGAACGCACCCGATAGGCCAGCACGCGGCCCTTGGCATCGAGCGCGAACTCGCCGGTCGAAGTCAGGTCGCGGCCATGGGTGCCGCCGACGAAGTCGTCGATGCGGTCGCCGCGCCAGCGCACCTTGCGCCCGAGCTTTACCGCGGCGTAGGCGACGATGCCGTCCTCCGGATAAAGGCTGGTCTTCTGGCCAAAGCCGCCGCCGATATCGCCGACCAGCACGCGGACGCTTTCCTTCGGCCGCTTCAGAACGGCTTCGGCGAGCAGGTCGCGGGTCGAGCCCGGTGTCTGCGACTGCGTATAAAGCATCAGCCTTCCGGAGGCCTTGTCGACCTCGGCAATGGTGGAGCGCGGCTCCATCGCCGAGGGCACCAGCCGCTGGCTGACGAGATCGAGTGAGACGGTATGCGCCGCTTTGGCGAACACGGCTTCCACCGCGGCCGCATCGCCATAGCTCATGGCGGCGGCAATATTGTCTGGTACCTCGGCCCATACAGCCGGCGCACCCGGCTTGATGGCCTCGGTTGGATCGACCACCGAGGGCAGCATGTCGTAGTCGATTACGATCGCCTCGGCCGCGGTCTGCGCCGCGACCCGCGATGTCGCCACCACGGCGGCGACCGGCTCACCCGCAAAGCGCACCAGTTCGTGCGCCAGCAAGCGCCGCGGCGGCGCGGTCATGGCCGAACCGTCCGGCCGCTTGAACACCAGAAGCGTCGGCAGCGTACCGATGTCGTCGGCGACGAGATCGGCGCCCGTATAGACCGCCTCGACGCCCGGCATCGCGGCCGCGGCCTTGGTGTCGACCGAGAGGATTTTCGCATGGGCGTGCGGCGAACGCAGCACGTAGAGCCATAGCGCGCCGTCTTCCGGCTTGTCGTCGATGAACAGCCCCTTCCCGGTCAGGAGCCGCTGGTCCTCGAGACGCTTGACCGGCTGGCCCGCACCGAAACGCATATTGCCGGGAAGAATATTCATCAGTTTGTCCTTGAATTCTTTTGAAGGTCTTTTGTTGGATTGGGCCGGGTTTTAGCGGATACAAGCCGCGGAGGCCAACTGTCGATTTACGGCTGAAAACGCCTCAAAAACCGTCATGGCCGGGTTTATCCCGGCCATCCACGTCTTAACTCATACGCAGCAAGCAATACGTGGATGCCCGGGACAAGCCCGGGCATGACGAAATCAACTCACCCGATATCGCGCAGCACCGCTTCGACGGCCTGGCGCTGCTCGGCGGTCAGCGGCATCTGGGGTGCTACGGGATCGCCGACATCGTAGCCCTGGATCGAAAGACCGGCCTTGATGCAGGCCGCCAGATTGTAACGCGCAAAAGCTTCGTTGATGCGCCACATCCGCCGCTGCAACGCCATCGCTTCGTCCCAGCGCTTCTCCTTGCAGAGATCGTACAGCGCGACGCTCTGCCGTGGCACGAGGCATGCCGGCCCCGCCATCCAGCCGACGCCGCCGATCAGCATCACCGCCGCCGGGATATGCGCGGACGCCGAAAACACCTTGATGCCGTCGCCGCAGCGATTGATGATCGACAACAGCCGCCCGGTGTTGGTGGAGGCATCCTTGATGTAGCCGATGCGCGGATGGGCCGCGAGTTTTGCAATCACATCGAGCGTCAGGTCCGAGCGCTGGAATTGCGGGTTGGTGTAGATCACGACCGGAATATCAACAGCATCGGCGATGGCGCGAAAGTAGGATTCGACCTGCGCATCGCCCAGCGGAAAATACGCTTCGAGGATTGCCAGGATGCCGTCGGCACCGAGCTTCTGATACGCTTTCGCCTGCGCCACCGCTTCCGCCGTCGCGGTCGACGCGACGCCGGCGACCACCGGCACGCGGCCTTTGGCGGCTTCGATCGTCGCCTGCACCACGGCGGTGCGCTGCGCCTGGTTCAGATAGGCGAACTCGCCGGTCGAGCCGAGCGGCGTCAATCCATGTACGCCCGAGTTGATCAGATCGTCGCAGAGCCGGCCGAGCACATCGGTGCGGATATTGCCGGCCGAATCCACCGGCGAGACCAGATAGGGAAACACACCGTGAAAATCAGCCATGAAAAAAGCCCCGAAAACCTGTCATCTGGCTGTCTTGACGCGCGCGAGCGCTTTAGTCAATTGACCGACGTTCGGCTGTCGCATCTCGTTCACGCCGCCCCGTTAAGACACCGGCGAAATCGAAAGCGATTCGAGGAATCATGAACGGGGAATTCGACCACGACCTCACCGCCGACCAGTGGGAAGTGCTGAAAGCGCTTCGCTTGCCCGTTGGCGGGCGCCGCAACCTGGCCCGGTTTGTGCTCGACCGGCTTGTCGTCCTGCAACTGGCGGCGTGGGTCGACGATCACGCCGTGCTCACCGAGAAGGGCCGCAAGGCGCTGGTGCGGGGTTCGGTCCGGCTGTGGGATGTCGCGGCATGATCCGTTTCGCGCGTGAATTGGCGTCATGTCGACCTGCAGCCATCCTTCGAGACGCGGCGAAGACGCCGCTCCTCAGGATGACAACTTTGCATTATCGCACTGCCTCATGGTGAGGAGGCGCTCTTGCGCCGTCTCGAACCATGGACACAACTTACCGCCTCACCACATGGTCTGCTTCGCCCGTTCCGGCCATTCCCGATCGTAGCCGTCGCCACCGACGGTGTTCTCGCTCATCGAGGCCAAAATCTGTCCGGGTGTCGGGAGCGTCCGGGGGTCGACGCGCTTGTCAGGATTCCACAGATCCGAGCGCACGATGGCGCGGGCGCACTGGAAGTAGATTTCGCCGACCGTCATGACGATGACGGTGCGCGGCGGCTTGCCCTCCATCCGGAACGAGTCGAGCAAAGCGGGATCGGCGGAAATATGCGCGCTGCCGTTGATGCGCAGCGTGCTGCCGGAGCCGGGAATCAGGAATAGCAGCGCGACCCTGGGATCGCGCACGATGTTGCGCAGCGAATCGATCCGGTTGTTGCCGCGGCGATCCGGCATCATCAGCGTCTTGTCGTCGTGGATGCGGACGAAGCCGGGCAGATCGCCGCGTGGCGAGCAATCAAGCCCTTCGGGCCCCGCGGTGGCCAGCGTCGCGAACGGCGATTTTTCGATCAGGATGCGATAGAGCGGCGTGACGCGGTCGGCGACCTTGACCGTCGAGGCAGCACCCGGCTCGCCGTAGATCGCTTCCAGTTGTTCGACCGTCGCGATGACCGACATGGTTCCCTCCTTGCTTTCGGACGGCCCTACTCGTCCCACCGCTCACCCCTGACGATGCGAACGAATTGGCGGGCGTGATATTCGGCGCTGCCGACATTGCTGATGGTGACGTCGGGCGCTGTGGCGGCATCCTCGACGTTGCGGCCAAGCCGCTGCTCCAGCCTGCCGTCGCTGCCGCGCGCCCGCATCGCCAGCCGTTCGGCCAGAACCTGCGGCGGCGCCGTGATCGAGACCACGATCACGTCGGCATAGGCTCGCCGCATCGCGCCGATCACCGTGCGCGATACGTTGACGATGACGGTGCGGCCGGCGCGGATCTCGTCGTCGATCGCCCGCGGCACGCCATAGCAATGGCCATGCGCCTGCCAATGCATGGCGTAGGCGTCTTGCTTCAGCGCCTGGTCGAAAGCGTCGCGGCTGACCTGCACATTGTCCTCGAAGGCCGAGGCTTCGCGCGTCACGGCACGGCGCGGGAACACGATGCTGCGATCATCGGCGCAGGCGGCACGCGCGAGGCTCAACAGCGTGTCCTTGCCGGCGCCGCTCGGACCCACCACCAGGATCAGGCGACCCGGCCCGAGCGATGCGGTCCGATCGGAGGCGATGGCCATTTGTTCGCTCATGCCACCCGCCGCCCTTCCCGCCATGCCGCGCGCACCACCGGAACGTCGCCCGCGACATGGACGCGGATCACATCGGCGCGCTTGCCGGTGGCGATCTCGCCGCGATCGTTGAGGCCGACGGCTTCCGCCGGCGCCTTGGTGACGGTGCGGATCGCGGACGCCAGATCGATCGCCGGAACATGTTTTGGTAATTGCAGCGCGCCCATCAGCAGGCTCGACGGGATGTAGTCCGACGACAGGATATCGAGCAGGCCTTCGCGGGCGAGATCGACCGCTGCGATGTTGCCGGAATGCGAGCCGCCGCGCACCACGTTCGGCGCGCCCATCAGCACGCCGACGCCGGCCCGGTGCACCCCGCGCGCGGCTTCCATCGTGGTCGGGAACTCGGCAACGGAAACGCCATCGCGGATCGCATCGGTGACGTTCTCGTCGGTGGTGTCGTCATGGCTGGCGAGCGGAATGCCGTGCTGGCGCGCCATCGCCACCACCGCGCGCAGATTGGTCGCCGCATACGCGTTCTGGTTGGCGAGGCGTTGCGCGAACAGAACGTCGAGCTCGGCGTCGCTCTTGCCGCTTTTGCCGCGATAATACTGCCGCAGTTTCTCTTCGTCGCGGAACTGGCGCTGGCCGGGCGTATGATCCATCAGCGACATCAGCCGCAAATCCGCCCGCCCGATCAACCGTTCAAGGGTCTCGATCACATCGGGCATCGGGATTTCGCAACGCAAATGCAGGAAATGATCGGAGCGCAGCAGGCCCGCGTCGCGCGCCGACGCGATCGCCTCGATCAATACGGTTTCATCGGCATCGTCCTCGCGCCCGACCCGCACCGAGTCGAGCACGGTGGTGATGCCCGAGGTCGCCAGTTGCCCGTCATAGGAGACGACGGCAGCGAGCGGATTCCAGTACACTTTGGGACGCGGCACGTAGTGCGCCTCGAGATGATCGGTGTGCAGTTCGATCAGGCCGGGCATCACCAGGTCGCCCGCGGCGTCCTCGGCCGCGTCAGGCGCATCGCCCTCGCCAAATTCGGCGACCTTGCCGTCGGCAAAGGCGATCCAGCCGTGCTCGATCACGCGATCCGCCAGCACGATGCGGGCGTTGCCGATGACGGTTTCGGATGGTGCGGCTTTCATCTCAGAACATCTCTCTTCAGGCGGCGGCGGCAAACGATGTCACGTCGACGATGCGGTCGGCGATCTCCCGGCGGATCTCGTCGTCATGGACGATCGCCACCATGGCGACGCCCTGACGCTTCTTTTGCTCGATCAGCTCCACCACGACCGCGCGGTTGACCGCATCGAGCGAGGCGGTCGGCTCGTCCAGCAGCAGGATCGGCAGCTCGGAGATGAACCCCCGCGCGATATTGACGCGCTGCTGTTCGCCGCCGGAAAACGTCGAAGGCGGCAGCGCCCACAACCGCTCGGGAATGTTGAGGCGGCGCAGCAACGCTCCGGCCTTGTCGCGCGCCTCGGCCCGCGCCATGCCGTTCACAATCAAGGGCTCGGCCACCACGTCGATGGTCGCGACGCGGGGCACCGCGCGCAGGAACTGGCTGACATAACCGATGGTGGAACGGCGCACGCCGAGCACCTGCCGCGGCTCGGCTTTGGCGAGATCGATCAGCTCGCCGTGGTGCCGGATGCCGATCCGGCCGCCGTCGCAGCGGTAATTGCCGAAGATCATCTTCAGGATCGAGGATTTTCCCGCGCCCGACGGCCCCGACAGCACCACGCATTCGCCTGATACGACGTGGAACGAGACGCCGCGCACCACGGGCAATTCGATGCCGCCCTGCAAATGCATCACAAAACTCTTCCGGGCGTCGCTGATTTCGATCATCGCGGTCATTTGTCGCTCACGCCGGCAAAATCGAGGAGACAAGCAGTTGGGTATAGGGTTCGCGAGGGTCGTCGAGCACCTGGTCGGTCAGCCCGGTTTCGATCACGCGACCGCCCTTCATCACCATCACGCGATGCGACAGCAGCCGCGCTACCGCCAGATCGTGGGTGACCACGATCGCGGCCAATCCAAGTTCGCTGACGAGATTGCGCATCAGGTCGAGCAGGCGCGCCTGCACCGACACGTCGAGGCCACCGGTCGGCTCATCCATGAACACAAGGCGCGGCTCGGTGACGAGATTGCGTGCGATCTGCAATCGCTGGCGCATGCCGCCGGAATAGGTCCGCGGCGCGTCGTCGATCCGGCCGGTATCGATCTCGACCCGCTCCAGCCAGGACGATGCGGTGTCGCGAATCCTGCCATAATGATTCCAGCCGACCGCCATCAACCGCTCGCCGACATTGGCGCCGGCCGACACCGCCATCCGCAAGCCCATCGCCGGATCCTGGTGGACATAGCCCCAGTCGGTGCGAAACAGGAAGCGCCGCTCGGCCTCACCGAGCTTGGCGAGGTCGCGCATCACGCCATCGCGCATCCGGTACGATACCTGGCCCGCGCTCGGCGCAAGCTGCGCCGACAGCAATTGCAGCAAGGTCGATTTACCCGATCCGGACTCGCCGACCACCGCCAGCACTTCACCTGGATAAAGCGCGAACGACGCGTCGCGGCAGGCCGTGAGGCTGCCGTAGGACTTGCCGAGGCCTTCAGCCATCAGCAGCGGCTGATCGCTGTCTTCACGCTCAGCCATGCGCCCTCTCCTTGTGCGGAGCCGCACTTTCGCTGCCGCGATGGCCCTGGGCCTGACGGGTCTCGCAAAAATCCGTGTCGGAGCAGACGAACATCCGGCCGCCCTTGTCGTCGGTGACGATCTCGTCGAGGTAGGAATCATTGGCGCCGCACAATGCGCAGGGCGCGTCATGGCGGTAGCGGCTGAACGGATGATCCTCGAAGTCGAGCGACACCACGGAAGTGTGGGGCGGGATCGCGTAGATCCGTTTTTCGCGGCCGGCGCCGAACAGTTGCAACGCCGCGCAATTGTCCATCTTCGGATTGTCGAATTTTGGGGTCGGCGACGGATCCATCACGTAGCGCGCGTTGACCTTGACCGGATAGGCATAGGAGGTCGCGATGTGGCCGAAGCGCGCGATGTCCTCGTACAGCTTCACATGCATCAGTCCGTATTCGCCGAGCGCGTGCATGCGCCGCGTCTCGGTCTCGCGCGGCTCGAGAAACCGCAGCGGCTCCGGGATCGGCACCTGATAGACCAGCACCTGCCCCGCGTGCAGCGACGCTTCCGGAATCCGGTGCCGGGTCTGGATCACGGTCGCATCCGCGGTGCTGGTGGTGGTTTCGACGCCGGCGGTCTTGGCGAAGAACTTTCGGATCGAGATCGCGTTGGTGGTGTCGTCGGAGCCCTGGTCGATCACCTTCAGCACGTCGTCACGACCGAGGATCGCGGCGGTGACCTGCACGCCGCCGGTGCCCCAGCCATAGGGCATCGGCATCTCGCGGCTGGCGAACGGCACCTGATAGCCGGGAATCGCGATCGCCTTCAGGATGGCGCGACGGATCATCCGCTTGGTCTGCTCGTCGAGATAGGCGAAATTGTAAGCGGGCGCGTTCATTCCGCGGCCTCCTGCAACGGCGAAGTTTCGGCCGCTTCGGCAAATTCCTTGCGCAGCTTGCGAAGCAGGCCGAGTTCGGACTGGAAGTCGACGTAATGCGGCAGTTTTAAATGCTCGACAAAGCCGGTCGCCTGCACATTGTCCGAATGCGACATCACGAATTCCTCGTCCTGCGCCGGTGCCATAACCTCCTCACCGAGTTCGCGCGCGCGAAGCGTGCGGTCGACCAGCGCCATCGACATGGTCTTGCGCTCGCTCTGCCCGAAGCCAAGCCCATAGCCACGGGTGAAACATGGCGCTTGCGTCGCCGAGCCCTTGAACTGGGTGACCATCTGGCATTCGGTCAGCGTGATCGGACCGAGCGGCACGGCGAAGCCGACATCTTCGGCCATGAATTCGACCTCGACCTCGCCGAGCCTGATCTCGCCGGCAAACGGATGGTTGCGGCCGTAGCCGCGCTGCGACGAATAGCCCAACGCCAGCAGGAAGCCTTCATCGGCACGCGCGAGATTCTGCAGCCGCAGATCGCGGTCGGCGGGAAAACTCAGCGGCTCACGGGTCAGATCGCCGATCGGCGCATTGTCATCGGCGGATGGCGAGGATTCGATCAGGCCATCGCGGCCGAGGATATCGGTGACGCGCGGCATCGCCGCGGACGAAGCATCCGACGTCGCCGGTGGTTCGGGCGTTGACCCTTCGGCCAGTTGCGGATCGAGCAGACGGTGGGTGTAGTCGAACGTCGGCCCGAGGATCTGGCCGCCCGGGATATCCTTGAAGGTCGAGGAAATCCGCCGCCGCACCGCCATCTTGCCGGTATCGACCGGCTCGGTGGCACCAAATCGGGGCAGCGTGGCGCGAAAGGCGCGAACCAGGAAGATCGCCTCGATCAAATCGCCGCGCGCCTGCTTGATCGCGAGCGCCGCCAGCTCGCGGTCATACAGCGAGCCCTCGGTCATCACCCGATCGACGCCGAGGCTGAGCTGTTCGGATATCTGAGCCAGCGACAGCTCGGGAACGTCGCGATCGCCGCGGCGCTCATGGGCCAGCAGCCGGTGCGCGTTCTCGATGGCGCGTTCGCCTCCCTTGACGGCGACATACATGCTTCAGCCTCCCTGGCTAACGAGACGCGTGGTGCGGGGAATCGCGGCGATAACGTCACCGGCCACCAGCACGACATCGATCCCGCGCGGAAACAGCGCAGCGTTGATCGATAGCCGCTTGAACAGGTCGGAAGGCTCGATCGTGGCGCGCAACGTCGCTGACCCGTCGATGCCGGGGCCGCGTAGCGCCAGCGGCGGACCGTCGGTGAGGCTATCGACCTGCAGGATCAGCGTGGTCGAACGATCCGGATATTCCGGCGTGCCGAACGAAAAGCGATCCAGCGCCGGCAGCGCCGCGGCGTCGGCGACCAGCGCGAAGGCGCTGACCGAAGGATCCGGCACAATTGGCGCGCTGGTGTGGAACTTGAGCCACTTTGCCGTGTCCGGCGTCACCGACATCGCGGGATCGAGCCAGAGCGGGGTATCATGATCGAAAAGCGTGAGCGCGATCGCGGCGGTGCCCGGCATCATCGGCCGCGGCGTGCCGGCGATCGCCGCAATCCGCTGCACGCTGCCCGGACGCGCCATCGCGTCCATCACCGAGCGAAACGTGGATTGGGCCGAAATCACCTTGTCGGCAAAACCGGCGGGCAGTTCGGCAAATGTCGTCATCGTTCAACCCTCGCCGCGCACCATGGTGTAGAAATCGACCCGCGTAGCCGCGGTCTCTGCCGCCTTCCGCTTGCGCTCCGACGCCAGCGCCACGCGCAGTGGAGCGAGCACCTGGTCCTCGACGGCACCCGCATGGCCCGAATTCTGGATCAGCGCGTCGCACAGCGCGATCATCTGCGCCTTGTTGCGGTCGCGGCCGAACGCGTAGCCAAAACCGATCTCGCCGGTCACCAGCCGCACCGCCGCGCGCGACACCGTGGCTTCGCCGAGATTGAATGCCGCGCCATCGCCGCCGATGCGGCCGCGCACCATGACGAGGCCATTTTCCGGCTCGCGCAAATCTTCATGCGCCGGCAGCGCGATGGCGCCGAGCCGGACGGCAATGTCGGCGGCATCGGAATGCGCCAGCACCGCCATCGCCGCCTTGCGCCGCGCCTGCTGGCCGTTGTCGTTGCGTGGATTTTCGGTGGAGGCGGTCATGTCGGCCTTGCGCCAGTCTTGCCTGAATCAAGTTGTCTATGATACTAGACAACTTGATAGCCAGGCGCCATGACTGTTTCGTGACACAGCGATGATTTTTCAGATGCCCGTTCCCGGCGGTTGCAGGCCATGACCCTACAGGAAACCCCGTCCGGCGTGGCGCTATGGCGCCAGGTCGCCGACGGAATCGAGCGCGGCATTGCCGATGGCAAATTCGCCCCGGGCGAAAAGCTGCCCGGCGAAACCGAAATCGCCGAAATCTATCGCGTCAACCGCCACACCGTGCGCCGGGCGCTCGCAACGCTGGCCGAACGCGGCCTGGTCCGCGCCGAACGCGGCAGCGGCACCTATGTCGAGGCGCCGCGGATCGCCTATCCCTTGCGCTCCCGCACGCGGTTTTCCGAGATCGTCGGCGCCGGCGGCCGCGAGCCGCGCGGCCAGATGATCTCGGCCAACGAAGAGCCGGCGACGCGGGAACTGGCGCGGCAGCTTGGCCTCAAAACCGGCGCGCCGCTGATCCGGATCGAAACGCTGCGGTTCGCCGACCGCACGCCGATCTGCACCGGCACCAACTGGCTTTCAGCCGAGCGTTTTGCCGACGCCGGCCGGATCTATGAGCGCCTGCGCTCGATGACGAAAGTGTTGGCGCATTACGAGATCAGGGATTATCGCCGGGCGTCGACCCGGGTCAGGGCAGCCATTGTCGATGCCACGGATGCTGGGAGGCTCGATCTCGCGCTTGGCCGTCCCGTGCTGGTGGTCGACACCATCGACGTCGATGCCGCCGGCAAGCCGTTGCTCTCAGGCCATTCGCGCTTTGCCGCCGAACGCATCGAATTCGTGGTCGAGAACAGTTAAGCGACCGCCCGACGTCCGATGATCGCGAGGCGGAGCTTGCTCGAGATCATATCGATAGCCGCCACCGTAATCAGGATCATGATGACAGCAAACGCGACCTGATCGAAATCGTAGGTTCTGATCTGCTCGGAAAGCTGCAACCCGATACCGCCGGCGCCCACGATGCCGATAATCGTCGCCGACCGCACGTTGGATTCGAAATAATAGAGTATCTGCCCCGCGATGATCGGAAGCACCTGCGGCAGCAGGCCGAAGCGCACCGCCAGCAGAGTTGTGCCGCCGCTGGCCAGCACCGATTCGCGCGCACGTGCCTCGGCGGATTCGATCGCCTCTGAAAACAGCTTGCCGAGCGCGCCGGTATCGGAGACCGCGATCGCGAGGATTCCCGCGAACGGACCGAGGCCGACGACGCCGACAAAGACCAAGGCCCAGATCAGGGCATCAATACCGCGGATGGTGTCGAGGACGCGGCGGATGACGAAACGAATGGCCGGATGAGGCGCGGTGTTCCTGGCAGCGAGAAAGCTGACCGGAAGCGCCACCACGGTCGCGATCAGCGTTCCAAGGAAGGCAATGGCGAGGGTCTCGCCCATCGCCTTGACCAGCAGATCGAGGTGGCCGCCGCTCGACGGCGGGAACATCAGCGCAATGAATTTGCCGAGCGATGCCAGTCCAGGCCCGATCTGGCTGAACGGAATCGCCAGCCACCACACCGCGAATATCGCAAGGCCGGCAATCCCGAGCGGCGCCGCGAGCGTGGCAGCGCGTCGCAAAGGCGAATCGTCAAACAGGTCGCGGTGCCGGCCGAGCACCGCGGCCGTATCGTCAGGATGCACGATGCGGCGCGTGCTCATTTGCCGTTGTCCTGACCGGACAGCCGATGCCGGATCCGTTCCGTCGCGAGATCGATGATCGCAACGCAGACGATGATCATCAGCAGGATGGCGCTGACGTCGGTATAGTAGAATTTCCGTATCGCCACGAACAGATCCTGACCGATTCCGCCAGCCCCCACCATTCCGACCACCGAGCCCGACCGCACATTGATCTCAAAGCGCAGCAGGGTGTAGCTCGCGAAGCTCGACATCACTTGCGGCAGCGCGCCGAACCGCACGGTTTCGATGAACCGGCTGCCGGTGCTGTGGACGCCTTCGACCGGCCTCATGTCGATGTTTTCGATCGCCTCGGTAAACAGCTTGCCGAGCGTGCCGAAGGTGTGGATGGCGATCGCGAGAATTCCCGCCAGCGGGCCAAGGCCGAAGGCGCTGACGAACATCAGCGCGAACACCAGGTCCGGAACGGTCCGGCAGAATTCGAAGACGCGCTTGATGCACCAGCGCAGCGAATGGCTCGGCGCGAGATTGGCCGCGGCCAGGAACGCGAACGCGAACGCGCCGCAGGCACCGACCAGGGTGGCGAGATAGGCGATCAACACGGTATCGAGCAACAGCTTCAGCCAACCCGAGATATTCCAGTACCAGTCGGCAACGTCGGCGCCAAAATGCGAGATCGTGAGCCGGGGGATGATCCGGCCAAAATAGCTGGTGAAGTTCGATATGTTGTCGACCAGGTTTGCGAGATCGACCTCGCCGACGCGCCCGGCGATGGCGATCAGAATGGCAAGGATCGCCAGCACCAGCAATGATTGCCGCCGCCTGCGCCCGACTTCGCGCTGGTAGCCGGCAAGCAGCGCCTCAAGGCGTGCCTGCGGTACGCTCAGGATGCTGGAGGTCATGACGTGATGTGCCGGTCGGGCGCAAGGGAGCGGCGAGGACCGCCGCTCCCGGCCAGGTTCGAAGGCAGCTTCAGGAGCGCTTCTTGCGCATGTCGTTGACGAACTGGATCATGTCCACGGTGTCCTGATAGTCCTTGTGGGTCACCGCGACGAACTCCTTGTCCTTGCCGTCGGACAGCCGGTCAAACGCGACCTTGTCCTTGGTGGGAGCCTCCATGAACGCCTTGACGATGCTCTGCTTGAGGTCGGCAGGCAGATCGGACAGATACGCATAGGGCGACCCGGCCAGCAGCCCGGACTTGAAGATGACCCGGAAATCTTCCTTCTTGGCCATGCCTTTCGCAACCATGCGCGTCAGGTTCGAGTCGGTATCGGAATTCCACCAGTCGGCGGCGCAATCGACCGTGCCCTTGTCGAGCGCGATCACGCCGTTCTCGTGGCTGCCGGTAATGATCGACTTGGCGAAGAAGGCGTCGGCATCGATGCCGGCCTTGTGCAGGAAGAAACGCGGCGCGTTGTAGCCGGAGGTCGAATTGGGATCGACGAAGCCGATGGTCTTGCCCTTGAGATCCTTGATATCCTTGTAGGGGCTGTCGGCCTTGACGTAGATCACCGAATAATAGCCGACGGTGCCGTCGTTATTCCGGGTCGTGACAAAGGGTTCGGTCTTGACGCCGGTCATATAAGCCGTCGAGTACGAAGCCGGGCCGTAATAGGCGATCTGGATATTGCCGGCGCGCTGGCCCTCGATCACGGCGGCGTAGTCGTTGGCGATGCGCAGCTTGACGGGAACGCCGAGTTCCTTCGAGAGATAGGCCACGAAGGGAGCGTAGCGGTCGGCGACGCCGGACGCGTTTTCGGCCGGCACCACCGCAAACGTCAGCTCCTTGTATTTCGATTTCCAGTCGTCGGCGTGGGCGGCACTGGCGGCAAGGGCAAGCGCGATCGCGCCCGCGGATACAATATAACGGCGGTTCAGCATTGGTCTCTCCTGTTAAAGGGTAATGTAGTTTCTTATCGGTGCGCGTGGCCGCAACGGGCGGCTTCTATGCGATCGCGGGCATGCCGAGGATGGGATCTTCGACAAGGACGCCTGCCGGCATTGCCGCAGCATTGGTCCTGGTCTCGGATTCGAGTCCGTAGAGCCGTTGCGCTTCGGATTCCGTCAGTTGTTCCGGCGCGCCGTCGAACACCACCCGGCCGGCGGCCATGCCGATCAATCGGCCACAATAGCTTCGCGCCAGCTCGAGCGAATGCAGGTTGCACATCACGGTGATTCCGAAATCCCTGTTGATGCGTTGGAGCGAATCCATCACCACCTTGGTATTGTGCGGATCGAGCGAGGCGATCGGCTCATCTGCAAGAATGATGTCCGGCTCCTGCACCAATGCGCGGGCGATCGCGACGCGCTGCTGCTGTCCGCCGGAAAGCTGATCGGCGCGCTGCACCGCGAGAGAACCGATGTCGAACTGTTCGAGCGCGGCCAATGCGATCGCCTTGTCGGCATCCGGCCAAAGCTTCAACAACGACCTCACCGGCGAGACTGTTGCGAGGCGGCCCATCAGCACGTTGGTCAAGACATCGAGACGGCCAATCAGGTTGAACTGCTGGAAGATCATGGCCGAACGGGCGCGCCACCTGCGCAGCTCGCGGCCCTTCAGCGCGGTGACATTGACGCCGTCGAAAGATATCCGCCCCGAGGTCGGCTCGGCCAGCCGGTTGATCATCCGCAGCATCGTCGACTTGCCGGCGCCGGAGCGGCCGATCACGCCGACAAAGCTGCCCGGTCCGACCGAGAACGACGCATTGTCGACCGCGATCTTGGTACCGAAACGGCACGTCAAACCTTCGACCACCAGCATGAACTGCTCCAGAACGCCAATCGTAGCGTCATCGCTAGCGCCCGGATTCTACAGTTGTGTGACAGTCGCGGCGCGATACACTCGCCGTCCACATGCCTGCACGCACGTCATGCATCCGTCATCCAAGTGTCATCAAGTCGATTGATGACCTCCTCACGACGTCATCGCTTCCGGGATTCTCATGACCGCTAAAAAGCTCTCCATCGAACCATTGGTCGACCCGACCGCAAAACTGCACGAGGTCAAGCTCGGCGCTTATTGCGAAGTCGGCGCGCGGACGATCCTGCATGAAGTGACGATGGACGATTATTCCTACGTCGTGAACGACGCGCAGATCACCTATACGGCAATCGGCAAATTCTGTTCGATCGCGGCGATGACCCGCATCAACCCGGGCAATCATCCGATGCACCGGGCAACGCAGGCGCACTTCACCTATCGCGCCAGCGCCTATTTCGACGGCGAAAGCGACGATACCGAGTTCTTTGCCTGGCGGCGCTCGCACCACATCGAGATCGGTCATGACGTCTGGATCGGACACGGCGCCATCGTCTTGCCGGGCCGCAAGGTCGGCACCGGCGCGGTCATCGCAGCCGGCGCCATCGTGACCAAGGAGGTGGCTTCCTACACCATCGTCGCGGGAAACCCGGCGCGGATGATCAAGCGGCGGTTTCCGGAAGCCATTGCCGGCCGGCTGATGGAACTGCAATGGTGGGATTGGGATCACGAGACGTTGCGCCGAGCGCTGCCGGATTTCCGGAACTTGAGCGTCGAGGCATTTTTGGAAAAATATCAGGCTGCGGCGGACTCCAGGCCCGCTCACCCCCGGCGACAAAAGGCCGCGCCATGACCGATATTTTTATCAGCGGCGGCCGGGCGCTGCTCGGGCAGCAGATCCATGAAGCCTCGCTGGAGGTTGCCGGCGGCAGGATCAACGCCGTGGATTGTTCGCAATCCCACAGCGCGTGCGAGATCGACGCGAGCGGCCTGTTGGTGCTGCCGGGCATCGTCGATCTGCATGGCGATGCCTTCGAGCGGCAGATGATGCCGCGGCCCGGGGTCGATTTCCCGATCGACGTCGCGCTGATCGACAGCGACCGGCAGGCGATCGCCAACGGCATCACCACGGTGTTTCACGCCACCACGTGGTCATGGGAGCCCGGTTTGCGCAGCGGTGACAATGCCAGGCTGTTGCTCGAGAACATCGAAGCGCTGCGACCGCGACTCGCGGCGGACACCCGCTTCCATTTGCGGCATGAGACTTACAATCTCGATGCCGAAGCCGAAATCTGCCAGCTTCTGGCCGAGGGGCGGATCGATCTGTTCGCTTTCAACGATCACATGGATTCGACCGTCGCAAGCCTGACCAAGCCGCAGAAGCGTAGCCGCATGGTCGACCGTACCGGCCTTTCCGGGCACGCCTTCGACGAGCTGGTCGACCGTATCGCCGCTCGCGCGGACCGCGTTCCCGCATCGGTCGCGCGGCTGGCCAAAGCCGCGCGCGACGCCAGCGTTCGCATGCTGTCGCACGACGACGACACGCCCGAGATGCGGCAAGCGTTTCGCGCGCAGGGCGTCGGCATCGCCGAATTTCCGGTCAACGAGCCGACCGCGCGCGAGGCGGCCAGAGGCGGCGACTTCATCGTGTTCGGCGCGCCGAACGTGGTGCGCGGCGGCAGCCACACCGGATGGACCAAGGCCAGCGACATGATCGCCAAGGGCCTGTGCTCGATTCTCGCCTCCGATTATTACTATCCAGCGCCGTTGCTGGCGGCCTTTCGCCTTGCCGCGGACGGGATTCTGCCACTGGCTTTGGCCTGGAACCTGATTTCGGCGGCGCCAGCCCGCGCCGCCGGTCTTGCCGATCGCGGGGAGCTCACATCGGGCGGCCGCGCCGACATCATCCTGGTCGACGGTCAAATCCCGCTGCGACCGCGCATCGTTGCGGTGATCGCGGCCGGCCGCCTCGTGCATCTGACGGAGGCGGGCCGCCTGCTGCGGCCTTCAATGTTTCAACGCAAGGCGGTTGCGGCGGCCTGAACCGGCTTTATTCTACGCTCCATGACTGACGCACCACGCTACGCCATCTACTATGCCGCGGCTCCCGGCAGCGCGCTCAATCGCTTCGGCGCGCGCATGCTCGGCTATGATGCGCTCAGTGGCGAGGCGCTGCCGTTTCCAGACGGCATGGAGCCGGCCGCGCCGGACTGGCGCGAGATCACGCGCGATCCCCGCAAATACGGTTTTCACGCCACGCTGAAGGCCCCGATGGCGCTGGCGGACGGCAAGACCGAGGCCGAGTTGCTTGCGGCGTGCTATTCCTTTGCGCGCTCACCCCGCCCTCTCCCCGAGATAAAACCCGTCGTCAACGAGATCGGCGATTTCATCGCCGTCGTCCCTTCGCAGCGCTCGGCTGAACTCGAGCAACTCGCTGCCGACACCGTCAGCGCCTTCGACGGCTTCCGCGCGCCGATGACACCGGCGGACCGCGCACGCCGCCATCCCGAACGGCTGACGCAACGGCAGCGCGACCATCTCGATCGCTGGGGATACCCTTATGTGATGGAAGAGTTTCGCTTCCATATGACGCTGACAGGGCGGCTTCCGGCCGAACGGCGCGAAGCGGTGCTGGCAATCCTGCGGCAACGGTTCGCCGCTGTTGAATTGGAGATGCTCGCCATCGACAGTATCGCGGTGTTTCGGCAGCCGGATACAAAATCACGTTTCAAGATTGTGCAACAATTTGAGCTGACCAGGAAGCCTTAGCAAAAACCGTCATTGCGAGCGCAAGCGAAGCAATCCAGAGCCAAAAGAAAGAACTGGATTGCTTCGTCGCTTCGCTCCTCGCAATGACGGGGACAGCCCAAGCCTACTCCGGCGGTCCCTGCACGCGGATAAAGTCGATCGGGCCGCCCGGTGTGTCGTCATCGAGCACCGCGATCACCAGCCGGCCGGTGCGCCAGGCGCGGGTGTCGAGATTGCTGCGTCCTTCGTACAGTTTTGGACCATCGGCCTGGGAATCGTGGCCATGGACGACATGGCGCCCGCCGAAATCGAATGCATCGCCTTCGCGATAGCGCTTCGACAGCAGTGTCTTCTCGCTCTGCCGGTCGAGCGGAAAATCCGGATCGAGGCCGGCATGCACATAAATTCGCTGGCGATCGACGTGCATCAGCGCAAGACCGTCGAGCCATTCGATATCGCCTGACGGCACCAGCGACGGATCGCCGCCATAGGAGGCCACCGTGGTATCGCCGCCGCGATCGAGCCACGCTTGCATCTTCTGGGGATCACGCAGCGCCTCGACCATCATCACATCGTGGTTGCCCTTGAGCGCAAACAACGACCATCCCGCAGGCGGCGCTGCGCGCATCATCTCGATCACCGCCTTGCTGTCCGGCCCCTTGTTGACGTAGTCGCCAAGCGCCACGATCGTCCCTGGCCGCGCTTGCGCGTACGCGGCAATCCCCGCAAAACCGTCGCGCAGCAGATCGCTCCTGCCGTGGATATCGGGAATGACGTAGGTGAATCCCATCGGACGCGTCCGCCTTATCGCAATCGAAGCGCCTCGAGCAAGGATTTAAACGCGCGACTGTATTCGCCTCCCGCTTTGGCAATGTCAGGTCGGCCCGCGGCGGCGACCGCGGCTTCCGTCACCGCCCCGAGCAACAGCCGGGCCAGCGGCTCGACCGGCTGCCGCGCGATCAGTCCCGCGTCCATCGCGGCGGCGAGCGCAAGCGGGATCTTGCCGCCGAAATGCTTTGCGTCGATTTCGCGCCACCTCTCCCAGCCCAGTACGGCCGGACCGTCGCGCAGGATGATCTGGCAGATCGGTCCCTTGGCGCAGGCGGCGAAATAATGCTGGGTGCCCGTCACCATCGCCGTGAGCATATCTTTCTCGGCGCGCGCCGCGCGATCGATATCGAGCAGGAGGTCGCGCGAGACCTCGTCGAACACCGACTCGAATACCGCCTCCTTGGTCGTGAAGTGGTGATAGACCGCCCCTTTCGCAACGCGCGCAGACTCCGCGATATCGTCCATAGTCGTGGCGACGAAGCCCCGTTCACCGAACAGGCGCCGCGCCGCCTTCAGGATAGCCTCGATCGTCGCGGCTCGCCGCTCTGCCTGTTTCGCCATCGCCTCTGTCTAGTCGAAATTCGCAGGCGAGGCCAGTTGACTTACCGACTGCTAGTTGGTAAATACCGACCGTCAGTTTATTTTTACGATCTGCCCGAACAATCATGAGGACACGTCATGCCAAGCCGACAAACCGTCGAAGCCTTTATCGCGCTGGTGGAAGCCGGCGACTATGTCGGCGCGATCGAGAAATTCTATGCACCTGACGCCTCCACGCGCGAAAATAATGAAGCGCCCGTCGTCGGTCGCGACACCTTGATGGCGAAGGAACGCGGCGTCATGGCCGCGTTCAGGAACATCGAGGCATCGCGCATTGGACCAAGCCTGATCGATGGCGACACCACCGCGACGCGCTGGAAGTTCATTTTTACCGGTGCGGAAGGCGCCGTGCGGGTACTGGAAGAAACCAGTTGGCAGACCTGGCGTGGCGAACAGTTGATCGAAGAACGCTTCTTCTACGATCCGAGACAAATGAAGGGTTGAAACGCAACCGGCTCGCTCGGGGATGCCAGATACGTTCTGTAGCCTTTCCCGAACGCGGCGCGCGATTGTCCACGCCCGGCCGCCTCGTCCAGGATCACGCCAGCTCGCCGGAATATTTTTCCAGCAGCTTCCAGGCCTCGGGTCCGAACTTGGCGCGCCACTCGGAATAGAAGCCGGCCTTGGTCAATGCCGCGCGGAAGGATGACGGGTCGGGCGTGTTGAACACCAGGCCCTTCTTCTCGAGTTCGCCCTGTAGCGACAGATTGAGGCGCAAATTTTCCTTGCGCTGGTCGAGCGCGGCGCGGTTGATGTTGCGGGCGACGATTTCCTGCAAATCTTTCGGCATGCTCTCGAACGCCCTGGTGTTGGCGAGGCACCAGTAGCCGTCCCACATGTGGTTGGTCATCGAGCAGTATTTCTGTACCTCGTAGAGTTTCGCGGAATCGATCGAGACCAGCGGCGTCTCCTGGCCGTCCACCACCTTGGTCTGCAGCGCCGAATAGACTTCGCCGAAATTGATGCCGGTCGGTGCCGCGCCGAAAGCCTTGAACAACGACGTCCATAGCGGGCTGATCGGCACGCGAATTTTGAACCCGGCGAGATCCTCGGCAGACTGGATCGGCTTGATGCTGCTGGTGACCTGGCGGTAGCCGCTGTCCCAGATCTTTTCCATCGGCGTCAGCCCGCGCAGGCGAATTTCCTTGCGGACGAGTTCGCCGAGGTCGCCGTCCATCGCGCGCCAGGCGGTGTCGGAATCCTTGAACGCGAACCCCAGCCCGTTGATCGCGGCGACGTTGACCAGAGAAGACAATATCAGCGGCGAGGTAGTGTACAATTCCAGTGCGCCCGAACGTATTTGCGACAGCATGTCGGTGTCGCCGCCCAGCGCGTTGTTCGGGAACATGTTGATCTCGACCCGGCCTCCGGTCTCCTGCTTGATGCGATCGACCGCTTGCTGAAATCCGACCGTGACGGGATGGTTGGCCGGCACCTGGTTGCCATATTTGAAGCTGAACTCCGCCGCGCGGGCGCGCTTCGGTAAAATGCTCGCCGCGGGCAGCGCGGCAATTGCGGCCGCCGACTTCAACATCGCGCGTCGGGTCACTCTCATCTGGACATCTCCTCCATCCCGATTCGGCCTTTGCAGCCGTTGTCGATCGGCTCTGCGGCGATCGAATTGCGGAAACTGTCGCAATTCCCCGTGGCAAAGCCAAGGTCTCGAAAAGGCTTCGGGCATGCCCTTAGCGCAGGGCCGATCGCCACGAGGGTCCATTTGCGACCCGTTTGTTCGAGAACCGGTTCAGGCCGGGGGGATTATCTTGCCGGGATTGAAGATGTCCTGCGGATCGAGCGCCCGTTTCAGGGCGCGCATCGCATCGATCGCTTCCGGGCCGAGTTCGCCCTTCAGGTATTTTTGCTTGCCCTGGCCGATGCCGTGTTCGCCGGTGCAGGTGCCGCCCATCGCCTGCGCGCGCTGCACCAGACGGTGCTGGAAATCCTCGGCGCAGGCTATTTCAGCCGGGTTATCGACGTCGCACAGCAAAGCGCAGTGAAAATTGCCATCGCCGACATGCCCGACGATCGGCGACAGCAGGCCGGATGCTTCGAGGTCGCGTTCGGTCTCGACCACGCATTCGGCCAACCGCGAAATCGGCACGCACACGTCGGTCGCGACGATGCCCGCGCCGGGGCGCAACGCCTTCACCGCCCAATAGCCGTCGTGCCGCGCCTGCCAGAGCTTGGTGCGATCCTCCGGCTGCGTGGTCCAGGAGAAAGCGCCACCGCCGCATTCTCCGGCGATTTCGCCGAAATTCCTCGATTGCTCGGCGACCTCGACTTCGCTGCCATGAAACTCCAGCAGCAACAGCGGCGTCTCGGGCAGGGACAGTTTGGAGTAGGCGTTGACGGCGCGCACCTGCGCGGCATTGAGCAATTCGATGCGGGCGACCGGAATACCGGTCTGAATAGCCATGATGGTGGCCTGGCAGGCGCCCTGCACGGTTTCGAACGAGCACGCCGCCGCCGCGATGGTTTCGGGGATGCCACGCAGCTTGATGGTCAGTTCGGAAATGATCCCGAGCGTGCCTTCGGCGCCGATAAACAGATGCGTCAGGTCATAGCCCGTCGAGGATTTCTTTGCCCGAGTGCCGGTCGTGATGATCTCGCCGTCGCCACGCACGACTTTGAGCGCCAGCACGTTGTCCCGCATGGTGCCATAGCGCACGGCGTTGGTGCCGGACGCCCGGGTCGACGCCATCCCGCCCAGCGATGCGTCGGCGCCGGGATCGATCGGAAAGAACACGCCCTGATCGCGCAAATGCTCGTTGAGCAGTTTGCGGGTCACGCCGGGTTCGATCACGCAGTCGAGATCGTCGGCGTGAACCGCCAGAATGCGATTCATGTCGCGCAGATCGATGCAGATGCCGCCCGCGGGCGCATTGACCTGGCCTTCGAGCGACGTGCCGGCGCCGAATGCGATCACCGGCACGCGGTGCCGGGCGCAAATCCGCACCACGTCCTGAATGTCTGCGGTCTCCTGCGCCATCACCACCGCATCGGGCGGTTGCGGCGCAAGCCAGGTGGTGGTGTGCGCATGCTGGCCGCGCACCGCCTGCGAGGTGACCAGCCGGTTACCGAACCGCGCGGCCAGAGCTTCGATCGCGCTGGAAAGCGCCTGCGGCGCGGGCTTTTCCCGGCCGTTCGTCGATAGACCCATCAAAATTCCTCCGGCGACAGCGACGGTTGCAAAGAACATCCGGCCGGTCAAGCGACCGAGCAATGCGGCGCTGTTTGCATCCGGCGATCCATTTGCTAGCAAGGGCCGGCGCCTGAAACGCCACGGCTCAAAAGCCGGGCGGGGTATGGCGCGCGGGCTTCCAGCTAAAGGACTACGCCATTTCGGCCTTGAACTGCTTGTGAGGGCGGAAGCTCCAAGCGATAGTTGCCAATCCGGGCGCCGTCCAGCGACCACGACAACAAACAAGGCCACGACCGGCTCAAGCGGCGGGCAACCAAGGGAGGATTATCGATGTCGATCGACCACCGTAAATTCAGCCGCCGCGGCGTGCTTGCGGGCACCGCCGCCGGCGCTTTGTATCTTGGCGCACCGTCCATTATCCGGGCGCAGACGCAGTCGTTGAAGATTGCCGTGCTGATGCCGCAGTCGGGCTACCTCGCGCAGGCCGGCCAAAGCTGCCATCGCGGCGCGCTGGTGTCGGCATCGGTGCTCGCCGAACTCGGCCACAAGGTCGAGCTCATTCATGTCGACATCGAGTCGAATCCGGACGTCTCGCGCACACAAGCGGAACGGGCGATCAATGAGGGCGCGCAGTGCATCATTGGCGCTTTCGACTCCGCCTGTACGCTCGCCATCGCGCAGGTCTGCGAACAGCGCCAGGTACCCCTGATCGTCAATATCGGCGCGGCGCCGCAATTGACCGAACAGGGCTACAAATTCCTGGTCCGCAATTTCCCCACCGGCGGCATGCTCGTCAGCAATGGCTTAAAGCAGATCCAGGCTCTGATCGACGCGACCAAGATCACGCCCAAGACCGCGGTGTTCCTGCACGCCAACGACAATTTCGGCATGGCGCAGCGTCAGGGCATGGACAAGGTGTTCCCGACCTCCGGCCTTCCGTTCAAGCTGCTCGAATCGATCCCCTACGATCCCAAGGCGCAGGATCTTTCGGTCGAGGTCACCAGGATTCGCGGTCTCAATCCCGACCTGCTGCTGGTGGTGACGCGCGCCGCCGATGCGATCAAGCTGGTGCGTGACATCGTTCGCCAGAAATTCCAGCCAATGGGCATCATCTCACCCGGCGCTCCCGGTCTTTACGACGAGGAATTCTACAAGGCGCTCGGGCCGCTGGCGGACTACCACATCGACGCCATTCCGTGGGCCAATCCGAAATCGAAGGTGACGCAGACGCTGGAAGCGGCCTTCAAGAAGGAGCAGCCGAACTTCCGCTTCGCGGTGGAATGCTTCAACGTCGGCTTCACCTTCGACGCGTTGCTGATCGCCGCCGACGCGTTCAAGCGCGCCGGCACCGCGACCGGACCGGAATTGATGAAGGCACTGAAGGCCACCAATCTCACCGATCACGCCATGATCGGGCCTCCGATCAAGTTCAATGACAAGGGCCAGAACGTCGATATCCCGTCGAGCTGCGTGCAGAACCGCGCCCAGACGCCGACCGTCGTGCTGCCGGCCGACGTCGCCACCATGACGCCGGTATTGCCGGAGCCGCCGTGGCAGGGCCGCACCTGATCCAACCCGACACAGGACCACCGGCAAGCATCGCGCCTCAAGCGCGATGCTTTTCTTCTCTGAAACGATCGCGGCGGCGCGAAAACCGGAGCTTGCAATGACGGCCATCACCTTGAATGTGATCGTTCAAGGACTGCTCACTGGCCTCGTCTATGGATTGATGGCGTTGGGGCTGTCGGTGATCTTCGGCGTGATGCGGGTGGTCAATTTCGCCCACGGCGAATTCACCGTGGTCGCAATGTATGCCGCCTTCGTGCTGTTCGAGGGGCTGCATCTCGATCCCTTGATCGCGCTGCTGCCGATCGCCGCGGTATTCTTCGGCATCGGCTATCTGCTGCAGCGGACCTTGATCAATCCCTTCGTCGGCCGCGCCGAACACGAGCAATTCATTCTGCTGGTCGGGCTTGCCACCGTGATCGTCAATGGCCTGTTGTTGGTGTTCGGCCCGGACGCGCGGCCGATCAACCTGTCCTACAGCTTCGACAGCTATGCGGTAGGGTCGATGTTTCTCGACAAGGTCAGGGTATTCGCCGCTATCGGCGCCCTTGCCGTCGCGGCGGCGTTGCTGTTGTTTTTCCGCTACACGCGGACCGGAACCGCGATCCGCGCCTGCGCGGATAATCTGACCGGTGCGGCGGTGGTCGGTCTCGACGTCAAGCAGCTTTACGCCGTGACGTTCGGCCTTGGTCTTGCCTGCGTCGGCGCGGCCGGCACGCTGATGGCGACGATCGCCGATGCGTCGCCGAGCCTGGCGCAGGCCTATACCCTGCTGGCCTTCACCATCGTGATCATCGGCGGACTGGGATCGATGGTCGGCGCGCTGATCGGAGGCATCCTGATCGGGGTCTCTGAAGCGCTCGCGGGCTTCTACATTCAGCCGTCGATGAAAAGCATGTTCTCCTTTGCCTTGCTGATCATCGTGCTGGTGTTGCGCCCGCAGGGACTGATGGGACGCCGGCTGTGAGCGGTATCTGGTTCAATACATCCAGGCTCGGCAAGGCGCTCACTTTCTCCTTGCTGCTGGTGTTCCTGCTGGCCCCCGTCATCGCCGACCGCTATCTGCTGTCGGTGCTGATCCTGGTGTTCTACTTCGCCTATCTCGGCCACGCCTGGAATATCCTGATGGGCTTTGCCGGCCAATTGTCGCTCGGCCACGCGCTCTATCTCGGGCTCGGCGCCTATACCGCCACCGCGCTGTGGACGCTGTTCGGCATCGGGCCATGGCTCGGCGTGTTCATTGCGATTCCCGTGGCCGCCGCGGCCGGACTGTTCATCGGCTGGCTCGGCTGGCGGTTTGCGATCGAGG
>Ga0208589_1000276_pt1 | contig 24690 bp, 16 predicted proteins | sample NGESurshal092012_2_FD_184486 | JGI IMG/M metagenome (GOLD analysis project Ga0208589, IMG submission 184486) | Arctic peat soil microbial communities from Barrow, Alaska - NGEE Surface sample F53-2 shallow-092012 (SPAdes) | ecosystem: Environmental > Terrestrial > Soil > Wetlands > Peat ...
CGCCCGCCGCGATGCCACAGGCGCCGCTTGCGCCGCCGCCGCCAAAGCTTGTCGCGAAGCCCGCGCCGCAGAAAGCCTACACGCTGCTGAGCGACGTGCAGATCGCCGGCATCAAGGAACGCCTAAAACTTTCGCCGGATCAGGAATATTACTGGCCGGCGGTGGAAAGCGCGTTGCGCGCCGTGGCGCACAAGATACACTCGAGCCGCCAGGCCGACGCCCATGCAACAGGTGCGCCGCCGATCGATCCCGACTCCGCGGAAGTCCAGCAGCTCAAATCAGCCGCGATGCCGCTATTGTTCCAGTTGCGCGAGGACCAGAAGAACGAAGTGCGCACGCTGGCGCGCCTGATCGGCCTGGAAAAGGTCGCCGCGCAAATCTGACGCTGGCGTTACGCGCCGAATTTCATCCTGATACCGGCTTTGGCTGATCTGGCTCGCCCGCATGTCCAGATTCTGTGGGCGCCGCGGGCGGCCGTGATGTGCACATCGACGCCTGGAGGCGGTCGCGCAAGCCGGCTGGTCCATGGCTCCATGAGAACAGATCGGCGGGTTGCATGCACTGTGTGACCAGCGCCGGGCGCGAACGTCCACGGAGCGAGTACGGTATTGACTCCTCACGTTGAAATTGTATTACTTGAGGTTGCATTATTTTAGGGAGTTGAATGAGCACGCGCCGGCGTCCGTTAGGATGCCGCGTGTCAAGCGGGAGCTTGATATTATGAAGCGGAAGATTTTTGCCGCGATGGCGGCGGTATTTTTTTGCAGTTTGCTATTCAATGCTTCAACGGCGCAAACGCCGATGCCCGCGCCGCCAACACCAGCGGCTTCCTCAGCGGGTCCCTCGACGGCGCCAGCAGGCTCCTCGACGACGCCGGCAACTCCTTCGACCCCGCCAGCGGCCGTGGCTGACAGCAAGCCGGTGCTCCTTTCGAGCGCAAACGTGCTCGGAATTTTGCTGCTTTGCGGATTGATGGGTCTGGTCGGCCAGGGCGCGCGCGCTGCGGTAGGCCTCAAGACGATGACGGCATCGGCCACGACGGCTCCCGGCCAGCAAACCGAATTTAACGCGGCCTATCTGTTGATCAGCCTGATGATCGGATTTATCGCCGGTGTGCTTGCGGGTCTCGCCCTCGGTCTCGGCAATCTCGCCAAAATAGATCCGAATGACATCAAGACGTTGCTAGGCATCGCGGCCGCTGGATATGCCGGAACGGATTTCATTGAAAACTCGCTGTCGATTTTCATCCCGCCCGCGAAGGCGCCGGCCGCGAGCGACAGTGCAAGCAACGCTCTGAGCGCGAGTGTTGGCGTGCTCAACAATCACGTCGCCACGCTGGCCGGCGTGGTGTCGTCGTTCCAGGCGAAAGTTACGCCGCAGCTCGACACCACGACCACGACCGCGGCGTCCGTCGCTCCCGAATTGACCGCTGCATTCAAGTCCTGTGCTCATCTGGTCAATACGGATATCTGGGTGCCCGCTCTCAACGATGCCTTCAGCAAATATAACCTGCAGACAAACCGCCGCATGGCCGCGGCGATCGGACAGTTCCTGATCGAGGTCGGACCGGGCTTCCAGGAGGTCGTCGAGAATCTCAACTATTCGCAAGCCCGCATTTTCCAGATTTTCCCAAAGGAGTTTCCGACCCTGGCCTCCGCGGCGTCTTACGCTCACAATCCGGAGGCGCTCGGCAATCGTGCCTATGCCAACAAGAATGGTAACGGCAATGAAGCCTCCGGTGACGGATATCTGTTCCGCGGTCGCGGATTGATCCAGCTCACCGGTCGCAACGATTACGCCAAGTTCGGCGCCGCGATTGGACAAACCGCGGAGCAGGCCGCGCAATATTGTCAAACGCCTGCTGGCGCGGCGGTGTCGGGTTGCTGGTACCTCGCCGTCAACGGCTGTCTGCCGCTGGCCGACGACTGGCAGATTTCCAAGATTACCCGCATCGTCAATGGCCCCGCGATGCTGGAAAACAATCAGCGCATTGCCTATTCGAACGCATTCCTGAAAGCACTTGGTAACTGATCGGCACATCTCGCGTGAGCAATGAACGATTGTTGCCGGGGGAGGATCCTGATCGGGCGGCGCCTGCAGAGGTCGAGCCCGATGCCGGCCAGCGCTACCACCCCGTATTCGCGCTGGCATCGACGACTGAAGACCGCAAGCCGCCGAAACGCCGACGGCGACAGCCGAAGCCGGATCGAAATCCAACGCCGAACGTGGGGGACACGATGACCGTCATCGACACCAACGATAATGTTTCCGGGAAGATTCCGCTGTTGGTCCAAAAAAACGTAACCGCTGTCGGCCGGTATTATTCCTCGAGCTCCGGGAAGCGCATCGCCCCCGGAGAGGCCAGCGCTATCGCCGCCGCCGGCCTGCAATTGTTCGTCGTGTTCGAGGACAAAGGTGATCCGCCGTTGGGCGGGACGGCTGGATCGACCGACGCGCAGCTCGCGCTCGAACAGGCCGAGGCGATCGGGCAACCCGCCGGAAGCGCCATCTACTTTGCCATGGAGCATTTGCCCAACGGATATACCAGCAACGACCTGCCGGGCGTGAAAGCCTATTTCGAGCAGGTTCGAGCCGCCTTCGAGGGCAAGTACAAGGTCGGCGTCTACAGTGATGGCGTGGTGTGCGATGCGATGCTGTCAGCCGGATTGTGCGACTACGCCTGGCTCAGTGCATCGCGGGGTTTCCCAGGCTCAAAGGCTTTCTATTCGAGCAATCGCTGGTCTCTCGCGCAACAAACGCCGATCGATCTGGATTGGAACGGCATCAGCGTCGATACCAACGAGGCGAAACCTGATTTCGGTCAATTCGTTCCGGTGCCTGCACCGGCGGCGGCTCACGAGATCGCCACGCCGCATGCCGCGGCCGCGCCAACGGACATGCGCTGGATGGACTGGATGCGCCAGCATCGCGGGGAAATACAACTCACCGGCGCGAAGCCGACGCCGTTCACCGAAGAAATTTTCAAGCATACCACCTTCGGGCCGCTCAACGGCGTGACGCCGGAATCCTGCGCCGCGACGGTCTGCGCCGCACTGGAAGAAAACGGCTACAAATCAACTCATAGCGCCGCCGCCGTGTCTTACATGTCGTACGGCACCGAATGCGATCTCCAACCGGGTTGCGTCATCGTTTTCCGGTGGCCGGGCGGCGGGCACCATGTCGATTTTTGCGACCAGATCATTGACCAGCATACGGTTCGCGGCCTCGGCGGCAACCAGGGCCATAGCCTCCGCGACAGCGACTTCCTGCGACAATATATCGTCGCCACCCGATGGCCGGTAAAGGCGGCGACTTGGGCCCCTGCGCTGGCGCCATCGTTTCGTCGCGCTTCGGGCCAAGGCCCTTCTTATCCCGTCGCTTCCTATCCAGCGGGACTACTGCAGCGGCGCTGCACGCCGTATCTGACGCGCAGCAATCCGCGATCGGTAGCGTTCGCTGGCACGGATGTCGTTCGCTGGAGCGTTCCGGATATTTGCCGGGCCTATAACTGGCCGGTCAACCTGACGGGCGGCGGCGTGATCGCAATCGTCGAACTGGACGGCGGCTACGTGCCATCCGACCTGAAGGCTTTTTTCGATTCGATCGGCCAACCCATGCCCAACATCACCGAAATCTCGATCGATGGGACAAAGAACAATCCGGGCCAGCATATCGGAGAAGAACTCGATCCGGATATCGAAGTCGCGCTCGATATCGAGATCGCTGCCGCGGCGTATTATGTCGCGACCGGAAAGCCTGCGACCATAAATCTGTATTGGGCCAATGATGCCAATCCCGGCGCGATCGCGGCGGCAATTCGGGCCGCCACCGCCGACGGCTGCGATGTGTGTTCGATCTCGTGGGGATCGGATGAAGCCAATTGGGCGGCTTGGTCGCAGCAGGGTGGCCAGGATTACGTTGCCGATCAGGAAAGCGCCGCGTCGGCGGCGACCCAGGCAGGCATGATCGTGCTCGCTTCCTCCGGCGATAATGATTCCAGCGACGGCGGTCCGACGCCGGCCAATGTCGATGCTCCCGCGTCCTGTCCGCATGTGATCGGGTGCGGCGGGACCAGCAAAACGCCGACCTCGGAAACGGTCTGGAACGACAATCCCGGCCAGACCAATGGGGAAGGCACCGGTGGTGGATATTCGACGATATTCCCGCGCCAATCGTTTCAGTCGACGGCGCCTTATCCGCCGCGATATCTGTTGCCGGGGGCGCCAAACGGCAATGGCCGTATGGTACCCGACATAGCCGCTAACGCCGACCCCAATACCGGCTACTGGATGTTCGTTCACGGACATCAAATCCCGATGGGTGGCACCAGCGCGGTCGCTCCGCTTTACGCCGGACTGTTCGCCGCGTTCGGACGCAAGCTCGGTTACATCACCGACCGGTTGTGGGCTAATCCGCTTTGCTTCAACGATATCATCCAGGGCGAGAACGGCGCCTATCAAGCGCTGGTCGGTCCCGATCCATGTACCGGATTGGGTTCGCCGATCGGGAGCAAGCTCGCGGCGCTGTTGGTTGGCCCGGCTCAGCCATCGCAGCCGCTCACCGTGTCGCAGCTTCCGCCGTCGCCCGGCTGGACCGGCACGATCAGCTTCACCTATGCCAATGGCGTTCTGGTCGGCGCATCGCAGCTCGCCACGCAATCGCGGGCGGCCTTGATTGCTCCGCGAGCTCAACTGGCGGGAACGCTGGTCACAGTCCGTCAGGGCCATCGCTACTCCGCCACGATCACGCTAAGCGGTCTCGAGCAGCTTGCGGACGATCAGGCGGTCGCGGGCCGCTTCCAGGGCTTTGGTTTCATCAACGTCACCGTCACCGGCGCTGGCGCGGTTCGGCAGGGCCTGGGGACGTGGGCCAAGCCGGATATGACCGTGCAGCTCGACAGCCATCTCAGCAATGTCACGGACATAACCTGACCGGTCCAGCGCCGGGGCCCTCTCCGGCGTTTTCGTCGCGTGTTTCTTCATGCATCGACCGGTCCAGCGGCGTAGGGTGTGCGTTCACACCAAGCGCCGATGAGATCGTTGATGCCGAAAAGACCGAGCCTCGCTCCCGCCGCCGCCATTCCGGTCACGCTGGCCGATATCAGGGCCGCCGCCGCTGCGATCCGGGGCGCGACCATTGTCACCGAATGCAACGAGAGCCGGACGCTGGGTGCCGTTCTCGGCTGCCGGGTCTGGCTCAAATTCGAAAACCTGCAGTTCACCTCCACCTTCAAGGAGCGCGGTGCGCTGAACCGTCTGCAGGCGTTGTCGGCGGACGAGCGCCGGCGCGGCGTCATCGCGATGTCCGCGGGCAATCACGCGCAGGGCGTCGCCTATCACGCCAGGCGGCTCGGCATTCCCGCCGTGATCGTGATGCCGGTCGGCACGCCGATGGTGAAGGTCGAGAACACCAGGCGGCACGACGCCGAGATCGTCATTTCCGGTGCGACGCTGGAGGAAGCGGGCGAGTTCGCCCGCGCCCATGCCAAATCGCACGACCTGACCATGATCCATCCCTATGACGATCCGCTTGTCATCGCGGGGCAGGGCACCATTGCGCTGGAAATGCTGGAGGCGGTGCCGGAGCTCGATACGCTGGTGGTTCCGATCGGCGGCGGCGGGCTGATTTCCGGCATCGCGATCGCCGCCAAATCGCTCAAGCCGGGTTTGCACATCGTCGGCGTTCAGGCCGGGCTCTACCCCTCGATGTACAACGCCGTCAAAGGCGAACAACTGCCGATGCGCGGCGACACCCTGGCCGAAGGCATCGCGGTCAAGGCACCGGGCCGTATCACCACCGGCATCGTTCGCGACCTGGTCGACGACATCGTGCTGGTGACGGAAGACCAGCTCGAGCGTGCGGCATCGATGCTGATCTCGATCGAGAAGACCGTGGTCGAGGGCGCCGGTGCCGCGGGCCTCGCGGCTGTCCTGTCGGCCCCGGAACGTTTTGCAGGGAAGAACGTCGGTCTCGTCCTGACCGGCGGCAACATCGATACAAGGCTGATCGCTTCCGTGCTGACCCGCGAACTCGCGCGCGAGGGGCGGCTGACGCAGCTCGCGATCGATATCGTCGACCGGCCGGGACAACTCGCCGCCGTGTCGGCGCTGCTGGCGGAAGCCGGCGCCAACATCGTCGAAGTCTCGCACCAGCGAACCTTTTCCGATTTGCCGGCCAAGGGCACGCTGCTCGAACTCGTGATCGAAACCCGCGACCGCGCCCATCTCGACGATGTCATGACGAGGCTCACGGCGGCCGGTTTCAAGGCATGGTTGCCGGGACGGCGCTGACCGGTGAAGTGGCACGTGCGCGTCGCTGCAGTGCGAAAGCAGTGGGTGGCGGAAGATATGCGCGGCTGACCCTGCCTTGGCGCAATTGTCGATCCGGTCGCGATCTGTCAAAGCAGTGCGGCCGGAGTTTTACGCGCATGCCGCAATCGTCTTCCTCGATCGAGTCCAGGGATTCCTGGGTCGTCGCCTCGGTCGCCTTGTTCATCATGATGATGGCGTTTGGCGCCGCCTGGATCACCGCGGTCGGGCTCAAGGACATCGCTGCGGAGGCCGGCGGGGCGCGCTCGATTCCGGCGCTCGCGAGTTCGCTGGCCTGGCTCGGCTCCGGCATCGGAGGCATCCTGATGGGACGCATCGCCGAGCGCGTCGGCACGCGCTGGACCGTGATGTCAGGTGCGCTGATGATCGGTCTCGGGCTCTCGATCTCGACACTGGGTCCGCCCTGGCCGCTGTGGATCGGCCACGGGCTGTTCATCGGCCTGATCGGGCTCGGCGGCATCAATGCGCCCCTGTATATCTATGTCAGCCGCTGGTTCGATCGCAGGCGCGGCTCGGCGCTGGCGCTGATTTCGAGCGGCAGCTATCTCGCGGGTGCGATGTGGCCGCCGGTGTTCGAGCGCGCCATCGCCGGCTTCGGCTGGCGCCAGACCATGCTCTGGTATGCGGTCGCCGAGATCGTCGTCATCGTGCCGCTGGCCGCGATCTATTTTCGTCATCCGCCCGAAGATATCCACGCCGTGACGGCGTCCGGCGGCGGCGCTGGCCATGCTCGCGTGATGGGGCTGCCGCGCAATCTCGTTTTCGCGATGATGTGCGCCGCCGGCGTGCTGTGCTGCATCCCGATGGCGATGCCGCAGGGCCATCTGGTCGCCTTCTGCAGCGATCTCGGCATCAGCCGCTCGATGGGCGCGCTGATGCTGTCGGTGCTGCTCGGCACCGCTTTCTTCAGCCGGCAGGTCTGGGGCGTGATTTCCGACCGCGTCGGCGGCCTTGCCACCGTGCTGATCGGATCGGTCTGGCAGACCGTATCGATGACGGGCTTTCTGGTCACCCAGAATGAAGCCGGCCTGTTCACGGTGGCGGCCGCCTTCGGGCTCGGCTTCTCCGGCATCATCCCGGCCTATGTGCTCGCGGTGCGCGAATTGTTTCCAGCGTCGGAGGCCTCCTGGCGGATTCCGACGATGCTGTTGTTCAGCGGCTTCGGCATGGCGGCCGGCGGCTGGATCGCCGGTTTGCTTTACGATCATTTCGGCTATTACGCGCCCGCCTTCGCCACCGGCGTCGGCGCCAATCTTCTCAACATTGTGGTGGTCGGCGCGCTGGTCGCGCGGCAGCGTTTTCACGCGCCGCGCGCCGCATATGCCTGAAAGGCACCGCAATCGCCCCGAATTGGCGGCGGCATTAACCTTTGCGTAACCAGCATTACTAACGGTGCCTCCACCCTCCGGTTGTATTCATCGGCAACGGGAGAGGGTTATGCCGGGCACAGGCCTAGTCGGTCGCCGCCAAGCGGTCGCAGAAGCAAGCGAGACATTCGAAAGCGAGCCGACGGGCCGGCGCGATCCGATCCGCTGGCTGGTCGCCTGCGGTATCCTGCTGATTGCCGCGATCGCGGTCGGCACCGCGGTGACCATCAGCAATTTTCGCGAGCGGGCGCTGGCGAGCAGTGAACGCGAACTACAGAACACCGTGCTTCTGCTCGCTCGCCATTTCGATCAGCAACTCGACGACCTGCAGGTCCCGCTCGACGACTTGATCTTGCAGATGCGTATGGCGGGCGTCGCGTCGCCCGACGATTTCAGGCGCGAGATGTCCACCCACGAAATGCACCTGCTGATGAAGTCCAAGGTCAGCGGCGCCTCGGAGATCGCCGGCATCAATGTGTATGACGCTGACGGCATCCTGATCAATTCATCGGTCGTGCCGGTCGTGCCCTACGTCAACATCGCCGACCGCGCCTATTACAAGGCGCTGAAGGCAAGCCCGGATGCGGCACTGAGCCAGATCGAAATGGTGCGCAGCCGGTTTTCCGGGGGCTGGAGGACGGTCATCGCGCGCAAGGTGACCGGGCCGCACGGCGAATTTCTCGGAGTCATTTCGCGGGCGATTGCGCCGGCGAAATATGAGGAATTCTTCTCCAAGGTCGTGCTCGGAAACGACGCCGCGATTTCCCTGAATCATCACGACGGTACCTTGATCGCGCGCTATCCCCATGTCGAAGCCATGATCGGGCGAAACTTCAAGCCGGCCCCGGGGACCCGGAAGAGCCTGTTCGATGAAGATCACGGCACCATGCGGCTGGTCAGCCCGATCGACGGCGAGAAGCGGATCCTCTCGGCGCGGAGCCTGCGGCGGTTTCCATTGTCGGTGTTCGCGACGGCGACCGAGGCCTCGGCGCTCGCCGATTGGCACGCGCAAACCAAAACCCTGATCATCGCCGCCGGTTTGTCGGCAATCGTCATCGCGGCGATCCTGGGCCTGATCGTCCAGCTCCTCGCGCGGCAGCACCGGGCATCGCGGCGGCAGCTGGCGCTGGACAAGCAACGCCTCGAACAGATCAACATGCATTTCGACGCGGCGCTCGGCAACATGACGCAGGGGCTGTGCATGTTCGACGGCGACAAGCGGCTGGTGGTCTGGAACGACCGCTACGCCCAGCTGTATCGATTGCCGCCTGAGTTGCTCGAGGTCGGCACGCCGCACGATGCGATCATCGCCGATCGCATCCTGCGCGGCATCCTCAAGGGCGAGAGCAGCAATTCCGCCGCGAAGGCCAAAATTTCCGCGCTCGGCGAATTGCCGAAAGATACGGCCTCGTGCCGGGTCGATGAATTCGCCGACGGGCGCTTCATGCTGGTGACCCGGCAGCCGATGCCGGATGGCGGCTGGCTCGCGACCCACGAGGACATCACCGAGCGGCGGCGCGCGGAGGCCGAGATCGTTCATTTGGCTCGGCATGACGGGCTGACGGGATTGGCCAATCGCGCCGAGTTCAATGCAAGACTCGAGGAGGCGAGCAAGCGGCTCAAGCGCAACGGCGGTGCGCTTACCGTGATGATGCTCGACCTCGACAAGTTCAAGGACGTCAACGACACGCGCGGGCATCTGGCTGGCGACCGCTTGCTGGAAGAAGTCGGCTACCGCCTGAAATCCGAGATTCGCGAAATCGACGTGCTGGCGCGGCTTGGCGGCGACGAGTTCGCGATCATCCAGGAAGGGGGATCCGACCAGCAGCAAAGCGCGACCGCGCTGGCGCTGCGGATCATCGAAGCCATCACCCGGCCGTTCGATCTGAACGGCCATGAAGCCAACGTCGGAATCAGCATCGGCATCGCGCTGGCCCCGCTTCACGGCATCGAATCCGAGGAGTTGCTGCGCAGCGCCGACCTCGCGCTGTACGACGCCAAGGCCAACGGACGAAACGATTTCCGGCTGTTCCGGCCCGAGATGCTCGAGGTCGCCCACACCCAGAAACTCGCCGAGAGCGAGCTGCGCGAGGCGATCGCGCGCGAGCAGTTCGAGCTGTTTTACCAGCCGGTGATTTCAGCCGAAACGCGGCTGTTGTGCGGCGTCGAGGCGCTGGTGCGCTGGCGCCATCCGGTGCGCGGCCTCGTTGCGCCCGATCAGTTCATTCCGCTTGCGGAATCGACCGGGCTGATCATGCCGCTCGGTGAATGGGTGTTGCGCCGGGCCTGCGAGGATGCCTCGCAATGGCCCGCGCATATCAAGGTCGCCGTCAATATCTCGGCGGTGCAGTTCCGGCGCGGCGATTTGTTCGACACCATATTCCGCACCTTGCTGGAGAGCGGCCTGTCGCCCGGACGCCTCGAACTTGAGATCACCGAAACCGCCGTGCTGGACAATCAGGAAGCGCATCTGGCCACCATACGCCGGCTGAAAAACCTCGGCATCTCGATGGCGCTGGACGATTTCGGCACCGGCTATTCCGCGGTGAAATATCTGACGATTTTCCCGTTCGACAAGATCAAGATCGACAAGTCGTTTACGCAAGGCGTGCTCGACCGCCGCGATTGCCAGGCGGTGATCGCCTCGACGCTGGCGCTGGCCCAGGGTCTCGGCATTGCGATCACGGCGGAGGGGATCGAGACCGAAGCGCAGTTCGACTACATGCGCAAGGCGGGGATCAATCTGGCGCAGGGCTATCTGTTCGGCCGGCCCGTTCCGTTGTCCCAGCTCGACCTGAGCCATGCGGCCGAGCCGGAATCACCGGTGGAAAGCGTGACGGAAAAAGTAGCGTAGAGCGTTATCGGTTCCGATTGAATCAGAGCCGGCTCTACTCGCGCAGCCGATAAATCTCGTAAAGCCCGATCGTGGTGGCGACCGATGCATTGAGGCTCTCGACGGCCTTGCGGCCGCCGGGGATCCGGACCAGTTCGTCGCAACGGTCGCGCGTCTTCTGCCGCAGGCCTTCGCCCTCGGCGCCGATCACCAGCACGGCCTTTTTCGGAAATTCGGTCTGCGCCAGCGTGCGCTCGCCGCGCTCGTCGAGGCCGAACACCCTGAAATCCATCGATTTCAGTTCGTCGATCGTGTTCGCCAGATTGGTGATCCGGTAGATGTCGACGAATTCGGCGCCGCCCACCGCAAGGCGCTGCACCTCCGCGGTCATTTCGGCGGCGCGGTGCCGCATCAGGATCACCGCATCGGCATGGAAGAACGAGGCGCTGCGCAGGATCGCCGCGAGATTCTGCGGATTCGAAACCTGATCGAGCGCAATGACGCAGGACGCATCGGCGAGCCGCTCGATATCGTGATCGCCGAAGATCGGAAGCGGGGTGACCAGCGCCAGGATGCCCTGATGCTTTTCACTCTCGTCGAATTGGCCTAGCGCAAGGAAATCTTCCCACGGCAGCGTCTCGACCGGGACCTCGCGCTCGCGCGCGTCCTTGATGATCTGCTCGTAATAGGATTCGCGCGCTGCGATCACCAGCCGGCGCACCGCCTTCGGTCGCTTCAGCAGCACCGCCTCGACCGGGTGCTTGCCGAACACCCGCTCGAGCCCCGGATCGATCTGACGCCGCGGCGCGGGCGGCTGTCGTGCGGGCCGCTGGCCGTGGTTGGCTGGTCGCTGGGCTCGGCCGGGAGGTCGCGGGCGCTCGGGCGGCCGCCCATTCGCGTCGCCGCCGTGACGCGGCGCGCCGCCATGTCCCGGCTTCTTGCGACCGGCGCGGCCTTGCCGCTTCCCGATATTGGCCACCACATTTCTCCGATCAGTCGATTGAGCCCCGGATACAGCGATAGCCGCTGTCCGAACCGGCAGTCAAATACTTGCGAGGTCGCGCCATCCGGGAATATCGCCGTGGCCAAACCAGTCTCTGCCTCGCCGGCGCATTCAGGCGCGGCGATAGGGCACGGAGGCTTCGATGACCAATTTTAAAGTGCTTGGTTTGGCGGCAATTCGGTCAACGGCTATCGCGCCCGCGATATCGGCGCAAGCCCAATGCAGGCGCAGCCTGATCACCCGAAATTCAGTCTTGCGGTTTCCACTCGACGATGCGGCCCTTTCGCATGGCCGTGGGCTCACGTCTCGATGAAACAGGCCACCGGGCCATTCAGGATGGAATCTGCGAAACGCCCCGATTTCGGTCAGGACATTGATTTGCCGCCAGGAGCCAAAGGCAGCGGGCCTGAGGGAATGGTGAGGGAAATGAAGGCCCGGCGAAATGTTCTGCCGGGTTTATATTTCGGAACTCAGGCGCGATCTCTTCTTCACGGCAATTGGAGTGAGGGAACCTTCTCTAATCTCTGCAATTACTTCCCCGTTCCGGGGCGATCAGGTCTTTATCGATTCCAGATTAAGGCGCGGCCAATGCAGTGAGCCTCCGGCGGGACCGAAGTACCCTGCGCGAGACGCTGCGCCAAGCTGAGATAGTTCGAATGCCCCTTCGACTGCCGCGATCGGTTTCTCGACACCATCGGAGGAAAAAGTCCCTTGAATCCGCGGGTTCGCCGCAGAGTCGCCGCGCGCTGGATTGGACGAATTTCTTCACCGCCGATGTTCAGACCGGATTCGGGGCGTTTGTGTCCTTTTACCTCGCGGATTTAGGCTGGTCAGGTGAGAGTGTCGGCTTTGCGCTCACGCTGGGCCGGCTGTCGGGCGTGCTGGGACTGATCCCGGCCGGGGCCCTGACCGATACGATCCGTTCCAAACGCGGGCTGGCGGCTGCCGGATACTTGATGATCGCGGCAGCCGCGTTGATCTTCGCGTTGCATCCGACGTTCGCTTTCGTGCTGGTCGCAGAAATCCTCCATGGTCTCACGGCCGGCATACTAGGACCAACAATCGCCGCAATCAGTCTTGGCCTCGTCGGCAGGCGCGCGATGTCGTTGCGTGTCGGACGAAACTATCGATACGACGCGGCGGGTAATTCTTTGACCGCCGCTACCATGGGTCTTTTGGGAAAGTATTTTGCGCTAAAAACGATTTTCGTGGCGGCTGCAGCTCTCACGATCCCGGCCCTGATCGCACTTAGTCGAATTCGCGGAGAAGAGATCGATTATGATCGCGCGCGCAATGCCGGCAAAGGCGAAAAGGGGCCGAATGTCCAAAGCATTATGGAGCTTCGGAAGAATCCGAATCTGCTCTGGTTTGCCGGTTGTCTCGGTCTTTTCCAGTTGGCCGATGCATCCATGTTACCTCTTGTCAGCGAACGGCTCGGACAATCCGGTCCGACGACGAGTCCGCTGCTCTTATCGGGCCTGATCATCGCTCCTCAGCTCGTGGTATGCGTCCTCTCGCCATGGGTAGGCTACCTCTCGGAGCTCTGGGGGCGCAAGCCGCTGCTTACGATAGGGTTCGGCCTCGAGATCATCCGAGGCTCGATCTTCTGTTATGTAACCGATCCATTGCTGCTTACCGGCGTGCAGCTGCTCGATGGCTTGAGCGGAGCTATCGTCAGCGTGCTGACAATTGTGATGATCACGGATCTGACTGCGGGAACCGGCCGTTTCAACCTCGCCCACGGCGGCGTAGGCATGGTTACAGGCCTGTCTGCTTCCGTGAGTACCGGACTAAGCGGGTTGATTTGGCAGCGTGTCGGTGCACGCGCCGCTTTTCTGAGCATGACGGCGGTGGCTGCGGTAGCGACCCTGCTTCTCTGGTACCGCCTGACCGAAACGAAGCCCAAAAAATATGTCGATTGATTTCGTTCTCTTGAAGCAAGGACACTTGCGGCGTCCAAAGGATGTCAGAAGCTCCAACTATCAGCCCTCAGAAGCAGCTTGGCTCTTCGCTTATAGCAACGTCAGTCGAGATATTGCGCTCGGAAAGTGAATTTAAATGTCGTTCAAAGTCCAGGTCGGCCCGGCACAGATCGCCATTCATCAGGGCCAGACGGTGTTACTCACCGAGCCCAGCGGACATATCAACTGGCCCAGCAAAGGCGGCCTTTATTTCCGTGACACCAGGGTTATCAGCGCTTGGGCGATCTATGCCAATGGCGAATTGTGGGACCTGTTGAACGGCGGCGCCGTTGCTCCGCACGCGGCGCGCATTTTCCAGACCAACCGCGCCTTCGTAACCCAGGATGGACCGATCGAAGCCCGTACGCTGGGCTTGATTATCGGGCGTCATATCGATGGCGGCCTCCACGAAGACCTCGACATCGTCAACAATAGCCGGAAGCCGGTTCGCTTCAATCTTGAGATCGCGATGCGCGCCGATTTCGCCGACATTTTCGAGGTGAAAGGCGAAAACATCGTGCGGCGCGGCCGCATCATCACCTCGTGGTCGGAGAAGCGGCAGATTCTTCGGATCAGCTATCGCAACAAGGATTTTCGTCGTGAAGTCATCATCCGCACCGGCGAGGGAGACGGCCAGCCAACGGTGAGTGCCAACGGGCGCCTGAGCTTCGACATCGCGCTTGAGCCTGGCCAAGCCTGGCATCGCTGCCTTGTCTACGACCTCGTGGACGGATCAAAGCGCATTCGGGCGCCGCGCGAATGCATCCATTCAAGCGCGACATCGGACCATGCTGGCAAGATGGACGAATGGCAGCGCAGGGTCCTGAAAGTACAATGCAGCAACGAGGAGTTTTATCGTTGCTATAGCCAGGGCGTGCAAGACATGGCGGCCTTGCGACTGCCGTTGAAAGGCACAGATCACATGGTGTTCGTCCCAGCGGCCGGATTGCCATGGTTCGTGGCCTTGTTCGGTCGTGACACCCTGATCGTTTCCCTGCAGACGATGATCGTCTATCCCGAGTTCGCTGCGGGAACGCTCGAGGTTCTGGGACAGTACCAGGCGACGAAGCGCGACGACTACCGCGACGCCGAGCCAGGGAAGATATTGCACGAACTGCGCTACGGCGAACTGGCCCATTTCAAGTTGATTCCGCACACGCCATATTACGGCACGGCGGACGCGACGCCCCTTTACCTGATTGCGCTGCATGCGGCATGGCGCGCGACCGGCGACAGCGCGCTGATCGAGCGGCATCTGCCAAATGCCGAGGCCTGCTTGACCTGGATCGATAAATACGGCGATCGCGACGGCGACGGATTCCAGGAATATCAGACACGGTCGACGGCCGGTTATGAAAACATGGCCTGGAAGGATTCGGGGGATTCGGTGATGTATCCTGACGGCACGCTCGTGCGCGGGCCGAAGGCGTTGTGCGAACTGCAAGGCTATGTTTACGACTCCTGGCTGCGCATGGCGGAAATCTACGACGAACTGGGCAACAAGCGGCGGGCCAACGGGCTTCGAAAAAAGGCAGCAGCCATATTCAAGAAATTCAACGAGACATTCTGGGACGAAAGATCAGGATTTTACGCCTACGCATTGGACGGCGACAAGAAAAAGGTGCTGTCGGTGGCGTCTAACGTCGGACAATGCCTGTGGTCCGGTATCGTTGCGCCCGAGCGTGCCGCTATCGTGGTGAAGCGGTTGATGCGAAAGGATATGTGGAGCGGCTGGGGAATCCGCACGCTGTCGTCAGATCATCCGTCGTTCAATCCCTACAACTATCAAACGGGCGCGGTGTGGCCGCATGACAATTCGTTGATCGCGCTGGGCATGCGGCGCTACGGCTTTGCCGCCGAGGCCGCTGCGGTAGCGCGCGCCATCAGTGGCGCTGCGAGCCACTTCCTGTTGAACCAATTGCCGGAGCTATATGCCGGACTGCAGCGCGACCCCACGAGCTTCCCGGTGCAGTATCTCGGCGCTAATGTGCCACAGGCCTGGGCAGCGGGAGCCCCATTCATGCTGCTGCAAGCCATGCTGGGCCTCCGACAGGACGCCCCGCGGGGCAAGCTGTATGTCGATCCTGCGCTGCCTGAGTGGCTACCGGACGTGACGCTCACCGATCTGCGGCTAGGGCGACGCCGGTTCGATATCCGGTTCCGGCGGGATGGCGACAAAACGATTTTCAAAGTTCTAAAGGGCAATCACGATGCGGTGGAATATAAAGCCATCCAGGCGGATCGTCTTTCTCATTCGAGGATTTCTGCAAAACAGGCTGTGTAAGTTCCGCTGCAGCACCGAACGATGCGAGGTGTGCGTGTTCCAAAAGAGACCGGATATCTGAAGCGCAAATTCAAGCGCAGACCGGCCTGTCGAGACGATCTTCCCGCCAAAAGCAGTTCGCATTTCGCTATCGACGACAACGCCTCAGAGACCGCCCTGACCACTCGGATCGACGGGATCCCCAAGCTGAAGCTGCTTTCGCACGGCTGTCGCGGAGTTGCCGACCTTTTCAACGGCGGCCAGAAGTTTCTCATGGGTTACGCCGAGGTGTTTCATCCACCAGTGAACTTCATGCGGTTCGCGCATATGGATGTGAGACCGATCTTCCAATCCTTTCTTCAATAGCGGATCCATTTCGTGTCTCGCTTGCAAGTTCTCTCTGATGGTTAAAAAAATCGGTTCACCGAACGAAGCAGGGCCGGGGAATGCCCCTCTCTCCAGGACGAAGCCGCAATAGCGCGCCAGCAAGCGGTTCCTGCTGACGTTGCTTCGTAGTAAGTTTGTCAGAGGCGCTTGTCACATAAAGTACGTCCAGGGTTTTCCCGGCGAAGGCGCACATCGTCGGCTGGCTGACCGGCAAGAAAATGTCACGGTCCAGTTCGCCCTCGCGGGTGTAGCGCCGCAATCGGCCACCCCCGTGCACAGCACACCAGTATCCTCCGTCGCTATCGACTGCGGCGCCGTCGGGTAATCCGAGTGCTTTCGGAAGCTGCGCGAATAGTGCACGCGCGCCGAGTCCGCCTGTCTCCGGGTCGAAGCTGTAAGCGAACACTTTGCCCCGATTGCTATGCGACAGGTAGAACCGGCTGCCATCACCGCTCCACGCCATGCCGTTATGAAGTTCCGCAACATCCGGCTGGCATTGCAAGCCATCGCGAAGCGTAAAATTATGAAGAGCCGATGCTTGAGGCGCACAATTGCCGTTCAGCGGATCAAACATGACGCCGATCCAAAAGCGACCGGTGGCGTCGCAGGTACCCTCATTGAAGCGGAACAGGTGGGGGTCGAACGGCGGCTGTGAGAGCTGCACCAGCGAGCCGGAGTCGAATTCCAGCCGAAAAATTCCGGTCCTCAGCGCGACCACCGCACCCGCCGGTTTGGAAACCAGCGCGAAGGCGCCAATATCGCTTGGCATCATCCACGAGTTTTGCGCGCCCGTCGCGGGCCCATATCGATAGAGAGCAGGCTTTTTGACATCGATCCAATAAAGCACATTCTCAGAGGCCGCCCACGTCGGGGATTCTCCGATCGTAGCACCGGCATTCAGCACTGTTTCGATCTCCATACCTTCCTCCAGACCCGGCATGGAATGCCCATGTGGGTTTGTTACATCGATGTAAGAACGTGGAACGATGCAAAAAGTGCCGCATTGTTCAATAGAATCCGAACATCTCGCCTATCGACGATCCTGGTTCGGCTCATCGACTTTAGGAGTAGACCATGAGCATGAACGTCAGCGAGTTTGTCTGGCATCGTTTGCAGGAATGGGGCCTGAACCGCGTGTTCGGTTATCCCGGGGACGGGGTCGGCGGATTGGACGTGGCACTGGAAAAGACCAAGGACACTTTGCAATACGTCCAGGTCCGGCACGAGGAAATGGCCGCCTTCATGGCGTCCGCCCACGCCAAATTCACAGGTCAAGTAGGTCTTTGCTACGCGACTTCCGGGCCGGGCGCGATTCACCTCCTTAATGGGCTCTACGATGCCAAGATGGACCATGTGCCGGTGGTGGCGATTGTGGGACAGCAGGCACGCACGGCAATCGGCGCCAGCTATCAGCAGGAGGTAGACCTTCAATCCCTGTTCAAGGATGTAGCCGGCGATTTCGTCGCGATGGCGATCCTGCCGGGACAGGTTCGTCATCTGATTGACCGCGCCGTGCGCATCGCATCGACGCGTCGAACCGTCACGTGCGTGATCATTCCAAACGATCTTCAAGAACTGACTTACGAGGATCCGGCGATCGCGCATGGCACGACTCACACCGGCATCGGCTATGCCGGCCCGGCGGAGCTGCCGAACGATATGGTTTTACGCCAGGCTGCCGACGTGCTCAACGCGGGCAAGAAGGTTGCGATACTGGTCGGCGCCGGTGCGCTTGGTGCGACCGACGAAGTGATCGAGGTGGCGCAAAAGCTGCAAGCGGGCGTGGCGAAAGCTCTGCTTGGTAAAGCGGTGCTGCCGGACGACCTCCCTTGGGTCACAGGCTCACTCGGTTTGCTGGGAACAAAGCCGTCCTGGGATCTGATGAAGGGATGCGACACCTTCTTCATGATCGGATCCGCTTTCCCCTATAGCGAGTTCCTTCCCGATCCCGGCGACGCTCGAGGCGTGCAGATCGATATCGACGGCACCAGGCTCAGCCTGCGCTACCCGATGGAAGTAAGCATGGTCGGCGACAGCGCGGTCACGTTACGGGCCTTGCTGCCGCTGCTCGATCAAAAGCGCGCCGATCGCTGGCGCGAGGGAATCGAGTCGGGTGTCGCAAAATGGTGGAAAACGCTCGAGGAGCGGGCGATGGAATCGGCCGATCCTATCAATCCGCAACGAGTATTTTGGGAGCTTTCGAAGCGTCTGCCTGAAAATTGCATCATGACCGGAGATTCCGGTTCGGTGGCGAACTGGTATGCGCGCGATATCAAGATGCGCCGGGGCATGATGGGCTCGCTGTCGGGCGGTTTGGCCTCGCTCGGCGCCGCGACGCCCTATGCGGTCGCGGCCAAGATGGCATTTCCCGACCGGGTCGTGATCGCGTTCATCGGCGACGGCGCCATGCAGATGAACGGCCTGAATGTCATGATCACGATCTCGAAATACTGGAAGGAGTGGTCAAACCCGCGGCTGATCGTCATGGTGCTGAACAATCGCGATCTCAATCAGGTGACCTGGGAGGAACGAATTCAACTCGGTGCAGGCAAAACCGAATCCACCCAAAGCATCCCGGACTTTCCCTATCATAAATATGCAGAACTCGTCGGTCTGAAAGGCATTTTTGTCGATGATCCCGACAAACTGGGTGCCGCATGGGATGAAGCTCTGGCGGCGGATCGACCGGTGATCCTTGAATGCTACACGGACCCCAACGTGCCGCCCTTGCCACCGCACATCACATTAAAAGATGCGAAGAATTTCATGGCGATGACACCGAGCGAGCCGGAGCTAGGGAGCGTTCTGAAAAATAGCGCCAAGCAACTTTTCACATCCCTGGTGCCGTCCGGCAAGGACTAGCCCATGCGGCCGGATCCAGTCATTCAACGGGTGCGGGCGCAGGCCTTCACCGTTCCCACCGACTTTCCCGAGGCTGATGGGACGGCCTCTTGGACGTCGACGACAATTATTGTCGTGCATGCGGAAGCCGGGGGTCAGCGTGGGGTCGGCTACACCTACACGGACGCTTCGATGGTCGCACTTATCGACCAGATGCTGGCCGAAGTTGCGAAGGGTAATGACGCCATGGACCCACCGGCGGTGTGGCGTAAAATGCAGATCGCCGTGCGTAATCTGGGGCGCGACGGCCTCGCTGCGACTGCGATCTCCGCTGTTGACGTCGCTCTCTGGGACTTGAAAGCGGTGCTGCTTGACCGACCGCTTGCATCGGTTCTTGGACGCTATCGAGAGTCTATCCCGATCTACGGAAGCGGCGGTTTTACGACCTACGATGACCGCCGATTGGCAGACCAGTTGTCTCGTTGGGTCGAGCACGAGGAATGCCGTTGGGTCAAGATGAAGATTGGAAGCGATCCTGCACGGGATCCCGCCCGTGTCGCTGTCGCAAGGAACGCGATAGGGCCGGCTGGATTGTTTGTCGACGCCAACGGAGCCTACGCTCCAAAGAAAGCGATCCATCTGGCCGGGATTTTCGCTGAAAAGCACAACGTGCAGTGGTTCGAGGAGCCGGTTTCATCGGATGATCTTGAGGGACTTCGGCGCGTACGTGACGGGGCACCAGCCCTGATGGAGATCGCGGCCGGCGAATACGGCTACAGTACCGACTACTTTCGCAGAATGCTCCAGGCCAGCGCTGTGGACGTTCAGCAGGCGGACGCCACCCGATGTGGCGGCGTCACCGGTTTCCTGCAAGCAGCCGCTCTTTGCGAAGCGCATCACGTCGATCTTTCTGCCCACTGCGCGCCCGCACTTCATCTTCATCTGGGTTGCGCGGCTCCGCGATTCCGCCATCTTGAATGGTTTCACGATCATGTCCGCATCGAACATATGCTGTTCGACGGGGCGCCGGTGCCGCATCGGGGCAGCATTACACCCGATCGATCCCGTCCGGGCCTCGGCTTGACCTTGAAACGTAACGAAGCGGCGCGATTTGCTGTTGGCTTGAGGTCGGCAGCATGAGTCGTGAAATCAATGCTGTTGCGCTTTCCGGCGCAGCCCTTCTCGGTTTGGCGGCGCTGGCCGTCAGGCCGAGATCGATCGGCGGGGCGGTAACGCCCCGGCGAGTTCGGCGGCGGATTCCTGCTGGCACGATAGATCCGAGCGCCGCCGTTCGTTCCGCCCGGAGCATGAATCGTGCTGCTGGCGTGATCGCGACGGCGGTTCTGGCCGACAGCGCCGTGGAGCATTATCGCGGCTCGTTTCATAACAAGGCGATGGTGCTGCCACTGGTGACCGCGGCCTTGTCACTGGTGGTCAGCGCGCATGGCAACGCCGATAGGCGGCCAGCGGCCCATCATGTGCGGGACGGCGTCTACACTACCGCGGCGCTCACGGGGCTGATCGGTACGTGCTTTCATATTTTCAACATCAGCAAGAAGCCGGGCGGATTTTCCTGGCAGAATCTATTCTACTCCGCGCCGATCGGCGCGCCGGCCGCGTTGACGTTGTCGGGCATGATGGGCTTTTTGGCGGAGCGCGTGCGCGACACCACACCGGGCCTCGCCCCCACCATTGGCGGCATATCGGCAGGGCGCGCGGTGGCCGCCGCAACCAGTGTGGGCTTGCTTGGAACGGTCGCGGAGGCGGGATTGCTACACTTCCGCGGCGCCTATCATGATCCTTTCATGTACCTGCCGGTGACTATTCCGCCGCTCGCGGCAGTGCTGATGGGCCATGCTGCCTCAGGTCGCACCAACCGGGCGCGACCGGTGACGAGATTTTTGCTTCGCTTGACGGCGGCGCTCGGGTTTGCGGGCGCCGGCTTTCACGCCATGGGCGTCGCGCGCAACATGGGTGGCTGGCGTAACTGGAGCCAGAATGTGCTGAGCGGGCCGCCGATTCCCGCGCCTCCGAGCTTCACGGGATTGGCGCTGGCCGGACTCGCTGCGCTTGGCTTGATGGAGGACCACCCTGATGACTGATCGCTATCCGGGCTACGACGTGCTGAACAAGCGCTGGTCCGAATCCTGGAACGAGCCGACACGGGAGGTGATCGACCGGCGTTTGGCTGTGCCGCGCGGGCCTCGCTTCTTCACAGCGACCGAGTGGGTCACTCTCGGTGCGGTGTGCGACCGCATCATGCCGCAACCGAAAGACCGCCCGCCGGTACCTTTGGCGGCCTATGTCGATCAGAAAATCACGGACGGCTCGCTGGATGGTTATCGCTATGCGCAAATGCCACCGCAGGGCGAGGCTTGGCAGCGCGGCCTGGCGGCTCTCGATCAGTCCGTCAACGAAGCGCACGGCTGCGCGTTTCATGAGCTATCTTCGGAACGACAAGACGCGCTTTTGCATCGGATGCAGCAAGGCGACCTTGTCGGCGAAGCGTGGGGCGGAATGCCCTGCAAGCTGTTTTTCAATCACCGGGTCATTCCTGACATCGTCCACGCCTATTACGCCCATCCCACTGCCTGGAATGAACTCGGGTTCGGCGGACCGGCCAGCCCACGCGGTTATGTTCGGATGGGACTGGACCGCAGCGATCCCTGGGAAGCTGTAGAGGCCAAGCCCGGAGAGGATATCCAACGGACCAAGCGAAGGAATGATCGTGTCGGTTGATCCGTTCAGCGCTCCACGCGCCGCCAACGGCCGCGCTCCCGACGTTTTCAATCGCGGCGGCTGGGTGCCGATGCACCAGTTCGGCGAGAATGACGTGGTTGATTTCGTCGTGGTCGGCACAGGGGCGGGCGGGGGACCCCTGGTGGCACGATTGGCGGAAACGGGTTTCTCAGTCATCGGTTTTGACGCCGGGCCCTATTTTCGGCCGCTGGAGGATTTTGCTTCCGATGAGCGGGAACAGGAGAAACTTTACTGGACCGACGAGCGCATCGTAGATGGAGCAAACCCGATCACGATGGGTGGCAAGAACAGTGGCAAGGCGGTAGGAGGAAGCACCGTCCACTTCGCCATGGTTTCGCTGCGTTTCCGGCCCGAATGGTTCAAGTCCCGCAGTGCGCTCGGCTACGGCGCGGACTGGCCGCTCGATTGGAAGGAGATGTGGCAGTACTACACCAAAGCGGAAAAGGCACTCAGCATCGCGGGGCCGGTAACGTATCCGTGGGGGCCGAAACGACCCCGTTATCCCTATCGCGCGCATGAATTGAATGGCGCTGCCGAATTGCTAGCGCGCGGAGCCGAAGCCATGGGCATGAAATGGACTGCGACGCCACTCGCAACAGTGTCGGCGCCGCACGGTCAATCGCCCCCTTGCGTCTACCGTGGCTTTTGCCGGTTCGGCTGCTCCACCAACGCCAAACAGAGCCAGTTGGTGACTTTCATCCCGCGGGCGTTGCAGGCTGGCGCGGAAATCCGCGACCTTGCAATGGTCGGCAGCATCGAGACGGGCCCCGACGGACGCGCAACCGGTGTGCACTACCACCGGGAGGGGCGCTGGCACTTTCAGAAGGCGCGTAATGTGGTCGTCGCTGGCTATGCTGTCGAAACGCCTCGCTTGCTGCTGGCGTCCGCAAATGGCAGACACCCTGACGGCCTCGCCAACAGTTCCGGTCTCGTTGGCAAGAACCTGATGACGCAATCGAATCAGGCCGTGTTCGGCACGATGGCGTCGGAGGTTCGATGGTACAAAGGGCCGCCTTCGCTCGCTATCACCGAGCACTGGAACTATGACGACCGCAAGGATTTCGCCGGCGGATATTGCTGGATGGCGCAAGGGCCGTTGCCGGTGGAATGGGCCAATATTCAGACGAGTTCGCGCGGCCTTTGGGGCCAGCCGCTGCGCGACGCGATGCAAAGCTACAATCATCAGGTCGGCTTAAAGATGGTTGGCGAGATGCTTCCCAATGAGGCGAACCGGGTGACGCTCGCGGATGAAAAAGACCAGTATGGGCTGCGTATTGCCCGGGTCACCTATAGCTGGGGTGAAAATGACAAGGCCCTGATCCAGCACGCATTGGGTCAGATGCAGACGAGCCTGGAAGCCGTCGGAGCGAACGACATCTTCAGGCAGGAGGACGACACCAATCACCTCGCCGGTACCGCACGGATGGGCGACGACCCTACGCGAAGCGTCGTCAACTCCGATTGCCGGACCTGGGACATTCCGAATTTGTGGGTGTGCGACGGCTCGGTCTTTCCAACGACGGGTGGAGTAAATCCATCGCTCACCATTACAAGTATCGCGCTGCGAACAGCCGACAGGATCCGAACGCTGGCGGCGCGCGGCGAGCTATAGACGGGTTTAGAGATACAACTGCTTCAGCCCGAAGCGGAATCCTGACGGTATCGCGGGGACGGGATGTTACCACGAACCCGTACGCGCCTTGGTTTTAGAATGGTTCGTTGGGACTTTCCGATAGCGGAGGCGGCCGCCAACATCCCGAGAAGCAGGCACGCCGCACCGGCTCGCAGCCATGCGGGATTGAAGCCGAAGACTTCATTGGACGCCCGATCGCTGAAACGCCCGCGCGCTCCGGGATCGCCTGCGACCGGCTGAAACAGGTTGTCAGGACGGCCGGGAATGGCCGATTCGCTGGCCATTTGGCCGTCATAACCTTCGTGTGCCAAAATGCGATCGCCCAGGCGCGGAAGAAGCATTGTTCCTATGATTGCCTTGAGCGCCGATCGCCCGATCCAGAGTTCGCGCGGCGCCTGCCGGGCGGCGCGGAATATCTCGTGCGCGATCGCAGCCGGCTGGAAGATGGGAGGTACGGGTTGCAGGCGTTTGGGAAGCCGACTGCGGGCCCAGTCGAATTGCGGAGTATTGACCGCCGGCAATTGCACCATCGTTAGTCGTATCTTGCTTTTATCGTGCTTCAGTTCACTGCGAAGCGCGTCGGTAAATCCCCGAATCGCAAATTTCGCTCCGCAATAGGCCGACTGTAATGGGATGGCCCGATAGCTCAGGGCCGATCCGACCTGCACGATGGTGCCATGGTTGTTGCGGTGCATATGTCGGAGCGCTGCCATCGTCCCGTAGACCTGGCCGAGATAGGTCACTTCGGTCACGCGGCGAAATTCGTCGGGCTCAATATCCTTGAACGGAGCGAAGATCGTCGCCATGGCGGCGTTGATCCAGACGTCAATCTTGCCCCATTCGGCTATCACCCGATCGGCGGCCGCGAAAACATCATTTGCCTTGGCCACATCGACGGGCAGCACGAGTGCCCGGCCGCCTGCGGCTTCCACATCCCGCCGCGCACCCTCCAGGCCGTCGGTGCCACGGGCGATCAGGCCGACGTTATATCCGCGTTGTGCAAAAGCGACAGCGGTCGCGCGGCCAACGCCGGCAGAAGCTCCGGTAATGACCACGACGGGCGAACTGGATACGGCCATGCCCGTCACTCCATTTGTTTTCCCCATTTCCCAACGAGGTAACAAAGAGCGAAGGTGACTGTTCCGGGCGACATCCCGCCGTTGGCCTAAAATCGGGTTAATCCAGCTTATCTGTTGAATAAGCAGGCGAGCCCGACGGCCCGCGTGGAAGTCATTTGTTGGCCAATCGCGCGAGAACATCGCTCAACGTCAAGGCGAACATGAAGATGAGCCAAAAGATTCCCGCTGCCGAGG